>Ga0315548_1000829_pt1 | contig 27920 bp, 19 predicted proteins | sample SalMarSW160110MG_2_FD_202540 | JGI IMG/M metagenome (GOLD analysis project Ga0315548, IMG submission 202540) | Salt marsh sediment microbial communities from the Plum Island Ecosystem LTER, Massachusetts, United States - Salt Marsh Sediment SW1601-110 ... | reverse complement strand
ATAGCCCCAATGCGGAGGGCATTATGGCCTTAGCCGCGATGGATCAAAGCGGACAATGGCAGGCTTATTGGAATCTACAAAATGCCTTCGCAGCATAAGTGCCAGAAAATGATTTCACACCCCTTGCAATCCCCTCTCCCCGGTGATAATTGTAAGTATGGAATCCGGAGAATCAAATCTGTTTCACCAATCAATCAATAATGACCAGAGTAAGTCTGCTCAGTCTAATCAATAATAAGTTTCGGGTCTATGTGTTTATCAAGGCCGGCTTGCCTATAGTATTTTAAAGCGCCTTTATGAATTGGAGCGGTAAGTCCCTTCAGCATGTTCTGCTTCGTCAGCACTTTGTAAGCGGGATGAAGAGACTTAAAGTCTTCAAAATTCTCAAACACCTCTCTTGTTATAGCATAAACAATACCCTCTTTTACATTCTTTGATGTAACAAAGGTTGCCTTTACGCCGATTGTTTCAATATCTTGGGTATTCTTTGCGTAGGGATAAAAAGAATGGGATATTGTCGATTCCGCGTAATAAGGATACCTTTCAAGCAATTTATCTATGTTAGGCCCTTTGATAGGCACAATAAAAACCTTAATTCTTCCAGATGTTGCTTCACTGATGTTGCCGTTAGGATGTCCCACTGTATAGAAGAAGGCATCAATCCTTTCATCCTGCAATAACCCGGGTGCCTCTACGGCTTTAACGTATTCCGCAGAGAGGTCACTGTCTTCAGCAAGTCCCACCGCTTTTAGCACATCCCTCGAATTCTGCAAATATCCGGAGCCGCGGTTTCCAAGATTTACCCTTTTGTCTTTTAAATCTTTAATTTCTCTGATGCCGCTTTTCTCTGATACGATTAAAGTGATTGATTCCGGGTGAACTGAAAATACTGACCGCAGATCTGTCTGTTCTCCGTATTTGGACCATTCAGCTAATCCGTTATACGCCTGATATTGTCTGTCCGATTGAACAACACCAAATACCAGGTCTGCGTTTAACACCGCATTAACATTGAATACGGAGCCGCTCGTCGATTCAACGGTAGCTCTAATTCCGTACTCATCAAAGGCCTTATTTACCATTCGACATATAGCGACACCTGTAGGATAATAGATTCCCGTTACACCCCCTGTTCCTATTGTCACGAAATTGACCTTCCGGGCTTTGCATCCTCCCAGAAGAATGCTGATACCGACAAGAACGAGTGCATAAGAACGCTCTTTCTTCATTTGCTTTTCTCGTATGACTGCTTTATTTAAATATATGTACGCTATTATAAAAAAGAATTAACGTATGCAAAACCAGATAACCAAGGAAATCTCATTTTACTTTTGCATATCCACCCCAAAAAGCAAGCGGGGCCTATACCGAATCACCCGGTATAAGCCCCGAATTGACGTAAATTTCTTGCCCTCTCGTTTGTCGCCGTGAGTCCCGCACCAATTAGGTATGTGCCTAAACTCAATTGGTGCCGGACACGGCAATCTCAAACTTTGAGAGCTTTGTATCAGCCACACAATTTTAATTGCTTCCGAAACCTCAGCTTACGGTGCCGGAGGATACAGCCGAATATCGTCAAAGTACATCGTACCTGAACCACCAGCCTGTGGATTGCTTCTGTTACCAAAACCAATACCAATCGTATTGACATTGGCAAGGTTCACACCCTGGTCCGCAAAAGCCTGCAGGTCGATATTCCATTGGGTCCAGGTGGTGACCTGTGCCGCATTGGGATTATCATTCGTGACAATCGCATTGCCATTGAGGGCAACATACAACGTCTCAGCAGCGTTAGCCGAATTGCCCCTGAACCAAATCGTCAGCGTGTTGACACCATTCTCCGTCCAGTCACGCGGATAAGTCAACGTCAAGGTCGCCTCAGAGTACCCAACACTGTTGTCGTAGAAATACGGCATCGACTGGATGCCGCTGTGAACAATACTTTGCTCGGCATAAGGAGGAAGCTCATTACCAACGAGAGCTCCATTTGTAGGGATTTCATAACCATCCAGCCACGCTTCAAATATCCTGTTGCTCTCGGGGTCAGGGGGGTCAATGTCGTTGTAGGACTCAAAATCGTCCACGACAAGAAAGTTGGCTGTCGTAAAGCTCCAGAGAGAGCCTTTCCACGGACTGTTGGGCTCTGTTTCATTGACCTCGTCAGTTCGCCAGTAATAGGTCGTTCCCGAAACGAGACCCTCCGGATAAGGATATCCAGGAAAACCGATAATCAAAGATGTTGAGGTCTGGTTGCCGCGGAATGTGCCGCTGGTGCGGTTGTTCACATCGTCAAAATTGTCACCCAGATAGACGTCGTGCGAGGCCGCGAAATCCCCCGACGACCAGCTAAGGGTCACACACATATCCTCGTGGACGGCACCATCAGGCGGGCTGGGATCACGGGCCGTAAAACGCGGTGGTACGGCTAAAGCCTTTATTTCGGCCTCTGACAAAATATGGTCGTAGATTCGGATGTCATCCAGAAGACCTCCGTAATACTCACCGCCACTGGCGCCTGCCCGATGGCTCAACAGAAGCGTCGTGTCGGACGGAACGCTGGGCTCACCGGCGGTACCGACGACGTCTAAATTTCCGTCCACGTAGATATGCAGTGCCGTGCTTGGCCCAGTGCTGTCGTAGGCATAAGTGACTGCGACATGAGTCCAGCGTCCGGGCTCGACGGAGCCGGCTTTGCTCTGCAGGGTCCCGCTGCCCGCGGCGAATAATTCATTCCTCACGATGCCGGTACTATAAACGATGACTTCATAATCGCCCCCAGCGCCGAAGAGCCGCTGCTTAGAACTGCCGAATCCAGGGTCTATCCAGAACGCGATTGTGCCTTGCCGAGGCGGGACGAAATCGAGAATGGTAACCACATCATCCGAGCCGTCGAAGCTGAGCGCATTACCGAGTTTTCCCGGAACCGACCGGGCGCCATGGATGGTCCCGCTTAGGCCTCCAATGGAATCTGCCGCGATGGTGTCTCCAGCGGCTGTATCCTCGTCGAGTTTCCAGTGCTGAATCAAGCCGGCCTGGGCCGACGTCATCCCGACCGCAAGCCCAAGAACAATCAAAAAAGTTATTTGTCTGCCCATAATACCAGAATCTCGTTCAGATTTCACTACTTTTTTGGCGTCCTCAACCAAGTTTTTGCTTCAAAAAGCCTCGAAATTCGATTAGCTCGGGGCGACTATCACATTACAAGCCCTTCTGTATAGCCAAAAATTCTTGGGGCACCTATCCAAGATGTAAGACAGGGATAGTTTGTAGAAAGGTACAAAAATTCATATCTCCGGCCAATTTTACCTGTCAAGGCCACAAAAAAATTAAGCGGCTTTGTGGTAATTCTCAAAAAATCTATCCTACCCCAAACTCCAGCTTCTTGAGTTCACCCTGGATTTTCTTGCAGCCCCAGATATTCTCTCGGGCCAACTGACAAATCAGGGCTTCCACACTCGCAGGGGTCTTTGGCCTGCCCGGCCTACGCTTCCTTTTCTCTGAATAATCCCACTTTTCCTTTTCCAAGCGCCGTTGCCAAGCCAGAATCGTTGCAGGTTTGACTATGTTGACAACGGACTCCATGAGCTTGCGGCCCATGGCCAAAGCCGCGTTGACCAACGATCTTCTTTCATCATCGGTGAAACAGATACGACCTGCGATCTTGGACTTGAGGATATTGTTTTCCAAGCGAAGGTACTCGTTCTGTAGAGTTAGCTCACGGCATAAGATTCGGACAATCATGGCAATCACTGGTAGGCCGAGCCATTTGGCTGCTTGATCAGAAGGCATTTGCGTGGGCATAACCATCCTCCAAGTTCAACTTTGCATCCATGAAGCCCTGAAGATAGCATAAATGTATGATTTGGCAAGGCTTAATTCGGAAGACTTCTCGCTCGAATGAATAAATGTACCCTACCGGGAACAAAAGACCGGTTGTTTAAGCTGTTAGGAGAGCCTATCAATCCCGCACAGCCAACCGCAGCTTGCGACACTTGTTCGTAGCTTTATTTGAACATTCCTTGCACCACACCGCCAATCCGTCTTTATGTCTGAGATGCTTGTAATACTGGCTCTCGGGCTTCCACTTTTTACATCTACCGCATCGCTTCTGTCTCACACCTCCAACGACCCTATGAAGGTCTTCATAGTTATTGTATTTTTTCACAGCACCTCTGTTTTTCTCGTAACGTTCCCGGGCATATCCGGACTCACACTCCTTGCACCAAATCCTCAGTCCGTCCGCGCGAGTGCGATTCTTGCCAAACGCACTCTCGTCTTTCTGCTTTTTGCACTTGCTGCATTGCCTCATTTTTCCATCCATCTATTTAACTATCCCTAACAAAACTCGCCGATACATTCAATTTCGGCCATTTCCATGACCCGCATTCTACCACATATTTAATTAAAAGACAAAGGTTCACTGCAAATTTCCTTAATTGCTATTTTTTTACTTACAAAAACCGTATAATCCAGCCTTGCAAGCGAGGATAGTCCCCAAAAACACCCCCTTAGTTTCGTAGAGTAGGCACCGCCCACCTTTTCTTTGGTGGTGTGCAGTCCGTAAGGACTCCTTGCGGAGTGCACGCCCTACTTTACTCTAAATCCGCCGATAACTGACTTTCTACCCCATGGCTTTCAAGCTGCTCCTTTACATAATCAAATGTTGCCGCCAATTCTTCGGAGTAATCGTCCTTAACCACCTCAATAGCTGCAAGCAAGCCGGTCTTCATTAATCCAGACGGCACTGCAACTATAATTCCATACTCCTCTTCTAACATTAGTTCAGCTAATTGTGCGCCTTGTTCAGCCATCAAATCTACCGCATTTTCTTGCGTTAATATTTCGCCGTAAAGTTCCATGTACTCTTTGAATGTTTTTTCAGTTTCAACAATCATTAGGATTGCTTCTTCAACAATTATCCCAGCCTCCCCGGCGAAGTCTTTGGCGTATGCTCTGCTTAACAGCATTGGGACGAATGGACTTCTCAATTTAGCGGCCACTTGCATCCGCATTCCGATATGCACATCTTCATTTTGGCTTACTAACAAATCGACCGCACTTTCTACTGCACTATCAGCAATCCTCAAAGCGAATTCCTCAAGTAATTCCGGCGTGTAAGCAATGCCGTTTGCGTTCAAGAACAGCATAATTCCGAGCTTTAATTGAGGTGCCAATATTTTCTTTTTTGTAACTACATAACCTTCTTCAGGATTGGCAGTAATAGAGCTGATATGTGCAGTGTGGTCTGCTCCCCAATCCTCATTATGACTTGTAAATCCGTATGCAAACGCCACGCTTTCGTCAAACTTCGCCTCCTCGACCACCTTCATAAACTGATAATGTGTCTCGGTCCATAAATAATCCTGATGTTCATAGCCAAACATCAGATTAAACATATCAGGTACAACCGAACCATACATCTCCAGCAAATTCGTAACACCCGGCTCGTGCCCTAATTCTTTAGCAAGGTACGCGTGAGTAGCTGACCCCCACCCAAACGCTAAGGTGGGGATGGCGCATAAAATTACAATTATAACCAGACTTGAAAGTAACCTGTTGTTCATTTTCCTGCCTCCTATATTAGATTGGCGAATATTTTTCCACTTTGGATGGGCTGTTTTCTGTTATTATAATCTCTCGCTTTTGTAAATGCAACTATTATTGCGTCAGGCTTGAATGTCTGACTCGTCATCCCCGCGAAATCTGTCCTGAGCAAAGCCTGCCCTGCATGTCCTGTACCAAATAGGCTCCTGTCGTCATTTGGTGCGGGAAGCGTAGTCGAATGGGTCGAAGGAGCGGGAATCCACTTCTTCAATAACAGAAATATTAATGCCAATATTTTTTCACCTACACACTCGAATCGCACCCAGTTGGGTATCCCCGAAAATAAATTTCTTGACTAACGTGGAAATTATTTGTAATGCTGTCCATATATAATACGCAAAAAGGATTTTGTGGTATTGAGAATGGAAACAGCCGACAACCAAAGAGCAGAGCAAAGATTGCGTTATCGTTGGCCCGTTCGGTTCGCCGGGGACGTCAAAGAAAAACCTTCCCCGGGCCAGATCGTTGATGTCTCCAGCAAAGGTTTGGCCATCCTTTGTCACGCCGACAAAGACTGTCCCCATCCGGACCAATTGGTAACTGTTGACTTTGGTGTCCCGCACTTTGATTCAGCCGATTCCTTCGACACGGTAATGTTCAATCGCATCGGACGTGTCTGTCGCATTGATAACCTCAGAAACAAGGTCAATCGTGTTGCACTCCAGTTCGCCGAACCATTGTTCTTCAAACCCGGTGAACAGGACATCAGTGAATCCGATGCCCGACAAAGGCTCCAAACCAAAGCCCGCTCGATTACCAAAGCTGAAGAAAAGGCCAAGTTTTACAGTAAAGCCCTGGCCAGAGCCGAGCAAAAAACAATCTCCTATGCACAGGCCAAAGCCAAAGCAGAAGAGAAATTAAAGGCCGAGATTGAAGCAAGATGCAAAACCGAAGCCAATTCAATAGCCCAGGCTGAACAAAGTGCCCAAGCCGAAGCCAGAGCTAAATCCGAAGCCGAATTGAGAGCAAAGGCAGAAAAGAAAGCCGAAGTCCAGGCCCGGAAAATAGCAAACCTCGAAGCCCAAATGCAGCAGAAGATTAAATCTTATATCGGGCAGATAGCAGAAATCAAAGCTGAGCTTGAACAAAAGGCAAAAGTAGAAGCCAAAGCGAAAGCCCAGGCTATGCTAAGAGCAAAGGCCCAAAAGAAGGCCAGAGCCGAAGCCCAAAAAAGGGCAGAGTTCAAAGCCCAAATGCGGCAGAAGATAAAATCTTACACCGAGCAGATAGCAGAAATCAAAGCTGAACTTGAACAAAAGGCAAAAGCCGAAGCCAAAGCGAATGCCCAGGCTATGCTCAGAGCAAAAGCCCAAAAGAAGGCTATGGCCGAAGCCCAAAAAAGAGCAAACCTCGAAGCCCAAATGCAGGAGAAGATTAAATCTTACACGGACCAGATAGAGCAAATCAAAGCCGAAGCCGCCGAGGCAATAGCCAAAGCAAAGGCCCAAGCGGCAGATACGGTAGCCAAAGTCAAGGCCAAATTCAAACAAAAGACCAAAGCATACGCTCAGGCAAAAATCAGGGCCGAAAAAAAGGCAATCGCCAAAGACAGCACCAAAGACAAAGCTAAACTTCCCACAAAAGCGACTTTGCTGAAAAAGGTGGATAAATTTATCACAGATAGGAACAGAATTTATTAATAAACTCATACTGACCGGTTTCAAGCTGTCATGCTGAGCAAAGCGAAGCATCTGGCCTACAAACGAGAATAATCCCGATAAATCGGGACCTGTGCAGGAAGAGTTTCTTCACTTCGTTCAGAATGACAAACCACCCCATGTTATGTCAGTTATGTTAAATCCTAAATCCGAATCCTTCGACCTTGCTCAGGACAGGTATCGAAATACGAAACAATATTGTTAATTGGTGAGTAGTTAATTGATTAATTTGTCATACTTTACTCACCACTCACTAATTAACCACTCACTATTTAATGCTTCGGATTTTAAGGCCAAAACCATTTTTTTACTGTTAAATCACTTATGTTGGAAATTCCGGACAGGTTCTCTTACAGTGAAAACTTCCGCTCAGCATAGTTATGACGGCGTAAAGCGTTCAGGCAACAGGCCCAATGGTTGCACTGTTGGCGAAGAGAAATCCATGACGCAGGGCCGGGGCCGGAACAAAACGAGCCGGCGACGCAGCAGGTTGCGTGTCGTTTTCTTTCACCTCGCAGCCATGGTCGCTGTCCTATCGCCGCTCGTGGTGGGCGAGCTGGTGCTGAGATTGTGCGTCCCTCCTCCCCCAATCAATCTGGACGACCCCTACGTCTCGTTCGCCGGCCTGCGTCCTCTCTTCGTCCTCGACTCAACGGGCACACGCTTCGAGACGGCCGAGGAACGCCTGGCGTGCTTCTGCCCCCAGTCGTTCGCCGCCACGAAGCCTTCGGAGACGTTCCGGGTCTTCTGCCTCGGTGGTTCGACCGTGCAGGGACGGCCCTACGCCGTGGAGACGTCCTTTACGATCTGGCTCAAGCTCAACTTACGTGCCGCCCGGCCCGAAACGGACTGGGAAGTAATTAACTGCGGCGGGATCTCCTACGCCAGCTATCGTCTCGTGCCCATCATGCAGGAGCTGCTCAAGCATGAGCCTGATTTATTTATCATCTACACGGGGCACAACGAATTCCTCGAAGATAGAACATACCGGCCCTTCAAGAGAATGCCGCACGCACTGCTCCGGCTGCACCGAGTAATGCTCAACCTGCGCAGCTATTCTCTTGCACACCGGTTCTTCTCTTCCCGTCGCGGCCAAAACTCAGGCGACAGACGCTCATCAAAGGCAGTTCTGCCCACCGAAGTCCAGGCCAGGCTCGACTTCCGCGACGGACTGGATTCCTACCATCGCGATGATGTGTGGCACCAAGTCACCATCGAACACTTCCGCCACAATCTTCAAACCATGGTCCGGATGTCCCACGGCGCGGGGGTCCCCGTCATCCTCGTAAATCCGGTCACCAACCTGAAGGACTGCCCGCCTTTCAAGTCGCAGTTCCGCACCGACCTGTCCGAGCGAGAGAGGGAGCGTGTCGTCGAACTGTGGGAACAGGCCGGGAAACTGGACTGGGCTGATGCCTACGACAAGGTCGGGCTCCTTGAGCAGGCCGCCACACTCGACAACCGGCACGCAGGGATCCTTTACCTTATCGGCAAGTGCTATGAGTACATAGGGCACTCCACAGAAGCAAAGAACTGGTTCGTGTTAGCGAAGGAGGAGAACGTCTGCCCACTGCGCATCCTTGAACCTATGCACGACGCCATTCTGGACATCGCCGCACAACATCGCGTACCGCTTGTGGACGCCAGGATGCTCATCGAGGAACGCACCAAGGACGGAGTCCCGGGCGGTGAATGGCTGCTGGACCCGTGCATCCGAGCATCGCGGGCCATCAGCTCATCGCCGACTCGCTGTACCAGGCCATAGAGGACATGGAGCTGGTGCGCACTCCCCAGGACTGGCGGGCAACACGGGACGAACTGTGGCAGCGCCACCTTTTGTCCCTGAACGAAAACTACTATGCGCAGGGGCTCACCCGGCTCCAGAGACTGCACAACTGGTCTCGTAAGCCCATTCCAAATCCACCTCCTCGCCCTTCCTACTCCACGCAGGATTGACCTCTAAGAATCTAATGAAATCAGAGGTCTTAATAATTACCACACACAATTATAGCACGAACTATTCTATCATCTCCCTGCTCGGCTTGCCCCATAGTATTATCAGAGACTGCCCTTTCCTGCGGGGCTTGCATGAATGCTAAAAAAGAAGGGAGACAGGCGCCCCCCAGTTGTAATGTGGGCTTAATGAACCCGCCTGTCTCCCTCTGTGAAGGAAAGAGTATTATGCCTGTTTTAAAGGGTAGCGACCTGGTTGGCTAATGACCCTCAATATCTAAAATATAACTGATTTATCTCGATGTGCAAAACAAATAAAGTTTTTGCTTTTTCGTTTATTATAGGTCCAATAATACCCCCAGCTTCCCTCATCCACCCCCTTCTCGCGGATTCCTGTAATTTATTTGATTATTGAGACTAAAAAAGCTATAATCCTTTTGTGCAATCATAGGCGGTTCGATGCAGACACATCAAGACAAAGCTATAGACCAGTACGATGTAGCGGTGCCCTTATGAATAGAAAAAAAGGATTTACCTTGATAGAGCTTTTGGTAGTGATTGCCATCATTGCGTTATTGATGGCGATATTGCTCCCCGCTTTAACCAGGGCAAGAGAACAAGGGAAACGGGCGGCTTGCATCCACAATCTCAAAGGTTTAGTTTTAGCTTGGCTGATGTATATCGACGATAATGACGGTCACTTGGTAAAAGGCAACGCTGGAGATAATGGATGGGTAAAACTCCTGGGTTCATTACCAAATGAGGAGCCTGTCGAAGACCAGTTGGATACCATAAGAAACGGCCTCTTATTCGAATATGCCAAGATGACCAAGCTATACCGATGTCCGGTCGCCGAGAGAAATGAAATGCGGACTTACAGCACGGTTCATTCTATGAATGGACTGAAATTCGCCGGAAGCGGTGACGTACATAAGAAACTATCTGAGATTAGGAGACCTGGTGAAAGAATGGTTTTCCTCGATGATTATGGTGAAGATTGGGATGCCTGCTGGGCTGTTTGGCATACACAACCATCATGGTGGAATCCCATCCCAATGCGCCACCACGGCGGAACGACTTTGGCATTTGCGGAGGGACATTGTGAATGGTGGAGTTGGAGGGACCAACGTACTATAGATTATGGTAACGAGCCATGGGCTATCTCAGAAGCCGGAGCAGGTATAGAGAAAAATCAACCAGGCAATGTCGATTTAATGAAATTGCAGAAAGCAGCATGGGGATCTTTAGGATACGAACCTTAAAGCCTTAAAGAACATGGTCCTAGCAGGACGATACACCCAAAGAGTCTTCAGCTTCTTAATATTCGACACCGGCCGATAAAACAGGCTGATACCGCATATAAATCAAGCTCTCATAAATTTATGCGCAGAGAATCCGTTAAAGCCGGTCGCAATCTTTGCCGATAAAAAGACCAATACAGCAGTAAAGGGACAGTTGGTCTAAAGCGATTACGCCGCTCCGTCGCTGAAGCTGTGGAGTGTAGGCGACACGACCGAGCTGGAGCATACCGAACAGCATGGAAAACGGACAACTAAAACTTATCGACGTGATAGAACAGATGTGCACTGAGAAGGATGTCTCTTTTCAGCCTATGCGTGTTGCCCGGGACATTATGAATACCGATGTTAAGACACTGACCCTCGACCATACCGTCGGCCACTGCCTAAAGTTTATGAAGGGTCGCAGGGTCCGGCACGCTCCTGTTGTGGACCTCCCAAATGAAGTAGAGACAAAGCCGTACTTTGTTGGTGTTGTTTCAGAAAGGGATGTCTTGCGACTGAACGAACCGGATGCCGAAATAATCAACAAGAAAAAGAAAAACCAAAGATCCCTGCGGCAGTTGCTGGTAAATATAGTGGCCAGAAAACCCAAGTCCGCCTCCCCTCAGACTCCGGTAGAGGACGTCATTATGACCATGACCGGTAACCATATTGATATGGTGCCTGTTCTCCATAACGACGATTTAGTGGGTATCATCACGACTACTGACCTGATAAAGCTCTTCTTCAGACTCGATAAAGTGATACACGAGCTATGCCCGGAATTGAACAAAGGTGCGCCACGTGTTGATATGGCTTCTGAAAGCGCAGCTAAGGCCAATATTTTGTCCTCGTGGATTTCTCGACCCGTTCAAAAGATTATGACCGAACAGGTGATTTCTCTGGAGCCTCAGGACGACTTAGCCAGAGCAATCGAAGTCATACAGGATGAAGAAATCAGACACATCATTATAATGGATGAGCAGGAAAAATTTGTGGGCCTGGTCTCCGATAGGGACATTCTGAAGAATATGCCCTATGCCGGCAGGCGACCCGCGTCACCCCCAAAGAGATTTCGAGAGCACCTGTTTGCAACCAACTCATGGACAAAAAGTCTTCTACTGCCCCTTGAGAGCTTTATGGTGCGGAAGGTGCTGCATATTTTACCCACTTGCGGCGTCTGCGAGGCTGCCGAAATCCTATACACGAAGAAAATAAGCTGCCTTCCAGTAGTTGACGAGCAAGAAAAGCTTCGAGGAATAGTTACTGTTACCGACCTGATGCGAGCGTTACTTGCCGCCTACGAGTCGGCTGAGAAAGCCGCCCTAATCACAAGCCAAACCAGCATCTGATGACTTTCAGCTTTATATGACAACTCTGCTCCCCACGCAAGATACGGGCCACGAGCGACGATTCATGATTTTTTATTGACTTTTACCTCTTCTACTCCTATTTTTTACCCCGTGAGATAGAATGGGCAGATATTATTATGTTTGTGTTATGCGGTCGCAGGCCAACTCCTCGCCAAGGACATGCGGGGACAGAGTTGAAAAGCACGAAATGGAAATGTCCGTTCAAAGAAGGAGATTGATTATGAAACTTAAATCAGGTTGGATTAACGCAATTCTCATTGCTGTCGGTTTGTCCACGATACTGGTGGTTACGGGTTTTCCCTCCGAGGCTTCGGAACAGGAGAGAAAAGTCACTGTCCCGCTGTCGGAGCTGCCGGCTGTCATAAGAAAGGCTATCGAGGAAGCCTTTCCGAACGGCTTGATCATAAGAATTCAAAAGGAGGTCGAAGGCGAGGACCCGGGCCAATATGACGTGGACATACGTTCCGGCTCAAAAGAGTACGAAGTTGAAATCTCCCCGGAAGGTAACGTTATTGAGAGCAAGGAAAGGGCCCCTGCAGAAACAGCCCCGGCTCCCGAACAAGAAAAGAAATGGACGGATTCTTTCGCTATGGAGAACTGCACCTTCTCTTCCGTTGGCAGGAATCGGTTCTTTATTCTCGAGCCGGGTAATCAACTGATACTGCAAAGTCGTACAGAAAAAGTGGTGATTACCGTCCTGGATAAAACCAGGAAGATCGGTAGTGTAAAAACGAGAGTTGTCGAAGAACGGGAAGAAGAGAACGGAGAGCTGAAGGAGGTCTCAAGAAACTTCTTCGCCGTTTGTAGAGAGCACGGCGACGTATTCTATTTCGGTGAGGAGGTGGACATTTACGAGGACGGCAAGATCGTTAAGCACTCTGGCCAGTGGCGAGCGGATGAGAAGAATTCCAGAGCGGGTATCATGATGCCCGGCACGATTCTCCTGGGCGCCAGACATTACCAGGAGATATCGCCGAACGCAATGGACAGGGCTGAGATAATAGCTGATGACGTAACGATGAAGACGCCGGCGGGAACATTCAGAAACTGCATAAGAGTAGAAGAGACCTCCGGAATAGACCCCGAAGAAAAATGCTACAAAACCTATGCACCGGGTCTGGGTCTCATCCAGGATGAAGACCTCCTGCTGACCGGATATAGCGAACATAAAGAAGCAACCGTTTCCCTCAAAGATTTACCACGTGCGGTACGCGCTGCCATAAAGAAACATGCCGCCGGAGGAAAAATCACAGAGATTGTAAAAGAGATGGTGAAAGGAAACCTCGTGTACGAGGCCGAGGTCCTCCTTAACGGCAGGGAGCTCGACATCCTCGTCTCTGCTAAAGGTAAGTACCTCGGGACAGAAGAGGAAGAAGACGCCAAGGCCCACCACGACGAAGACGACCAGGAAAACCACGACGAGGACAACGACCATGACAACGATGATGACAGCAAAGACGATGACGACGACAATTAAACCTAACAATCACCCAGATTCGTAAGATGGGCTTTAGCCCATACGGTTTTCTAATTTACCAATTAACCAGATACAAGTGACCAGTGAAGAATTACCTCATGGTCGTTCACCACGTAAGATAACAAAGTTTATCTCACCGGGGCGCTCTTCCTCCCATGTCATTCTGAACGAATCGCAGCAAAGTGCTATTTTGGCTCGGCAGGGGGGTTGAGCTTTTTTTCGAGCTGGTTTGCGAGAGATTTTATGTGCCCTTCAGAATCCTCTTGGCCGGGAAGGATTTTACTGGCTTTTTGTTGGGGGTTAATAATCGGCTTAACCAGTATCAATAATACCCTTTGTTCCTTGGTTTTGTCGCGGCTGCGAAACAGTTTTCCAATGACGGGTAGTTTGCTCAATATGGGTGCAGATGACACTTGCTCGGTTATTTTCTGGCCGCCAATGAGCAGTGTTTTGCCATCGGGAATCAAACAGGGCATCTTTGTACTTACTACTTCGGTCCGGGGAGTCAGGTATATATATTTGCCTTTGTACTTACGTTCTTCGTAGCCGAGGAGCTGACGAAACTCCATTTTGAAATCCAGTTTAATGTTTTGGGTGTCAGGTGTAAGTTCCGGCTTGAGCCAAAGGCGGGTGCCCAGTTCTACCTTGTCGACTTTTGGTACCGGCTTGTCGGAGGTGTCGTTAGGCTCGGTATAGCCTAAGACATAGTATTCTTCAGTCATAATTCCGATTTCTGCCGTTGTACCTTCCCGAGTCAGGACTTGTGGTGAAGCGAGTACATGATCATCCTTGTGAGTTTCAACAGCATTGAGAAGGAAGCTAATATGGAGCTCATCAAGTATAAGGCTGTATGTTCCGGAGTTTGGCTCAGCGGTAGAGTCTGCGACAAGATGTTCCGACCAGGCATCGGAGCTGGATACGGAATTTGCGTCCAGGCCGATGTCTTTAAGGAAATCCTCGCTCACCGACAAGAGCTGCGTTTCGATAAGGATTTCAGTCGCGCTGATGCCGAGCTCCTTTAGTCTTTCGGGCTTTACAAACTCAACGTGGCTGTCCAGGAACAATACGTTCGTGCCCGATTGTTCCTCTATCAGCGTTTTATCGTAAGCGATCGGGATGCGAGGCTGTTTTGGCTGGTAATTTTTGTTTTTGCAGAGATATTCCACATTGTTCAGAATCCACTGGTAATCTTGCTCATTGGCAATGTAAGGTTTTAGTGCTTCCAAAATATCGGGCAACTTGTTGTCATGGTCATTGGCATACATAATCAAAGCAAGGCCTAACCGTTTTAACTTCTCTGCTGATTTTGCTGATTTAGCCTTATACTTCGTATCGGTTTTCTCTTGTGAATCGGTGGCGGGGGTTATTATGGTTGGAGTAAGAATGAACAGCACCTCCGTTGCCTGTTCTTTGGTGTCCTTTACATTACTGTCAGTCTCGGAGCTTTTTCCTGTTTCTTTTAAGCCGTCGATTATCCGGCTTTCGCCGGGGCTGGTGCGCACCAGAGTAGAAACTTCGCGTGTGGTGATAATGGGTATCTGTTCTACACCCTTAGGTATGGATTTTGAGCTGATGGTTGCTTCGACCTGCAGGGTTATGTGGCCATCCGCAAAAACGTGGGGTGTAATCTGAATCGAGTCTTCTATACTCCCTTGTGTGCTCGATATCTTTTGTGCGCTCATTATCTTTGCCGTTTTGCCGTCCACGACTTGTATTCTCGGATTCATCAAGATTCTCAGATAACCTCTTGAAGTCAGCATGTCGACGAAGGCCCTAAACTGCTCTTGCGTTACCCGTTTATTCTCGGCGGATTTGTCTTTAGTTGCAGCCGTGGCCCCGGCAGCTTTTCTTAGTAAAACCTCGGCGGCACGAGTGTATCCGCTCAGAGTTGAGTTACGGAAGCTTACTTTGTCGCCCAGGAGGTTCTCGGCTATAATGCTAGTTTCCCAGTCCATTTTTAAATCGGTAAAAACTTCGACTACGAGGCAGTCAACCTGGATTATTGTTTTATCTTGATCAGATGGGGCGGGGCTTTTCGCCGACACAGGGACGGGTAGGTTGTTGTCGGCTGGGGATTCTTCATTCTGCGAAGTTGAGATTATTTCATCCTCAATCTGTATATAATTTTTTGAAGATGATAACTTCCTTTTGCCGTCCAGATATTCTGTTAAGTCCAGGTCACGTTGCCCCGGTTTAATCAGGATTGGAAGTATTACAGCCTTGTTCGGATCTTCGGAATAGACCATCACTTTATACTTCCCCGGAGGCAGAACAAACTCGAATCGCCCTTGTCCTGAGGTATATTGACATGGCCTATGTTCGCGCCAGTACACATACACGGTCAATATGTTCGTGGACCATTTCCGTTTGCGGGCGGTCGCAGCGCTCACTCGACCGTGTACCCGACAACCCGGCTGCAACATGAGTGTGACCTCTTTACCAAGGTCCTCTCGTGATAGCTCTCGCAGCCCGGCTAAGTAGTGTCCCTCATCTATTACGGTAAGCGGCACGGTTCGTTCTGTAGGCCATTGAGGCTTGAACAACTCTTCCTCAGTTAAGGTTATCTTGCCTTCTTCATTTGATATGACTTTGGCTGCTGAATTGATTTTAGATGCTTTATAGCTTCCACCATCATTCAAAAACCAAACCGGCGGATTCTCAGTGATATCCGACCAATCGACAAAAGTGCCCACCCACGCACCTACTACCGGCCGGGAGTTGGTATCGACTAGTTTCAGCAGAATTTTGCCGGACCTGACATTTTTCTTGTCAATTTTGTTCCGAACCTCGTAGGGTATTCTGAGAATCACGTTACGGGTTGTCTTTCCTGATTCGACCACCAGGTCAACTTTAGGATAGTTCGTCCCCGGACGCATTATCACGTATTTGCCGCTGCGGAGTGCGCCGATGTTGAACGTTCCATCCTCTTCTGTTGTACAAAGATACCTCTCGAAATAGACCGGTGTGAAATGCGGGACTACCCTTAAAGTTATTCCGACTAATCCAGCGCCGGTTCTTTTATTCACCACCCTTCCCTCAATTCTTGCCTCGGCCGGCATTGTAATTTTTATGTCTGTTTGGCCTGCCGCAAACTCGGCCCCCTCATAGCCCATAAGATCGGGTCTGCGGGTATAAATTGTACTGAACCCCTGTGCAGTGACTAAAAGGTCGCTCGCGACATTTTCAGGGATATTGTTGAACTCGAACCGACCATTCTTATCAGTGCGAACCGACAGGCCGTTGAAAGGCTGGATGCCAGGGAGCCAACTCACTTTCCCTTCTTGAGTAGTTTTATTCTCGAAAAGGACAGCGCGGACCTCGGCATTGGGAATAGACTTGCCACTCTCATCCTCAACCCTTCCTGAAAGTTTCGTCGGCTGTTGCAGCGTAATCGTAGCTCGTTGAGTGCCATAAAGTGGCCAATGAGCCCATCTAAGCGCTAAACCTTCTTTTTGTGCTACGATTAGGCCACCCTTGCTTCGACTCTTTTTCACGGAAGGCTTGGTTTCAAATTTGAAATTTCCATCGGTTTTTGTGACTGATTCGCCGATGAGCTGGAGCTTGACATTTCCCGCCAGATCAAAATACTCTTCAAAAGCTGCCACCTTAGCCAATGCCAGAGGTTCGCCTGTGCCGTCAACAATCCTGCCGGTACAAGTTGTCGGCGAGGGACTGTTGCTATCGGCTGTAGATGTGAACGGTATGGAATTGGATTTCACGGTCAGGGCGATGGCGGTTGGTATCACCAGTGCCAATATAAGCAGGATTGCGGTTGTTGCGGGAATCCAGCTAAAACCGGTTTTCTCCGTTGAGTCTTTGCTGAGAAGACGGTATATTCGCCTAAATAGATTGCCTCCGCCGGCTGCTACGGCTAATTGGCCCCGGCCGGCCCGGATTTCTTCCATTGAGGTCAGGGCCCTTGCGTAACAGACTCGGTCGCCGGATATACTCACGGCCAAATCGTCGCAGCAGTTTTCTCTTTCGGCGCGAATCTTGTGTGAGACCCACCACACAGCCGGATGATAGAAACCGAGTATCTCCACGATGGTTTGAAGGATATTGATAAGATAATCGCATCTGCGAATGTGGGCTAACTCATGCGCTAAGATGGCCTCTAACTGTTCCGAACTTAGGCCTGTCAGGGCGCTGGCGGGTAGTAGTATGACCGGCCTTAGCCAGCCGACAACGGTAGGTATTTGAACTAAAGCAGATTCCATAAGCTGTACTGTTTGTTTGACTCTTAGTTTTTCAGCTAAAACTTTTAGTTTGCTGCCCAGCATGTAATCAACCTGCTTAACCATTCTTCGTTTCAATCGCTGCAATTGCGCCCAGCCGCCCAGGTGCCATAAGGAAAGCCCGAATACGCCAACCAACCATCCTGAGACTATGTAAGGCAATGCCGGTTCGAATACTTCAATCGTGCGCTGTTTCCAGGAATCGGCCGATACAAGAACGATACTTTCAGACTGCACGGGCTCTTCTACTATGATAGTTTCCGCCGCGGGCATTCCTTCCGTTGCTAAAACAGTTGGTGCAGGCACCGGTTCGATATGCGCTGCCGGGTGCGGTACCGAAACAGGTACTAACTGAATGGTTATAACAGGCAATAGAACAATCAACCCCAAAGCCATACAGGCAATTATATAGCGCAGGTTGGCTGTGGATTTTCGCAGCAATTTCAACAGTGTCGCCAAAAGTAATGCGGCCACCGCAGCCTGCCAGATAAAATGAACGAGCGTCCAGCCAAGTTTTTGAATAATTTCCTGTGAAAGAATATCTTCCAAAACTGTCATGATTATTTTCCCCTGAATTCATCAAGCATTTTTCTTATTCTTGAAAGCTCTTTTGGCGAGACCTTTTTGGCTGAAAGTGCCCGCATCACGAGTTTTTCCGCCGAGCCGGAAAACGCCCTTTCGAGCAAATCGCCTACCAACTGCTTTTGAGTTCTTTCCTCTGTAAGTGCCGGCTTATAGATGTGCTTGAACTGAGATTCATCTCTACGTAAAAGCCCTTTTTCGGTCATTATCTGCATTAGCTTGAGAGTTGTGGTGTAGCCGGTATTCCCATCCTTGTTCATTGCTTCATTGACCTGGCGAACTGTGCTCGGCCCGTTGTCCCACAATATTCCGAGGATTGTCAGCTCTCTGTCTGTCGGTCGTGAACTTTTGCGTCTTGCCATAGTGATTCTCCTGTAATTTTTTATCTGTTATTCTATATCGGCAGAATATACGAAAACTTTCGTATTTGTCAACGAAAAATTTCGTAATTTTCAAGAAAATTTTCATTATCCCCGTTTATGGCCTCAAAAAGCGCAAAAAAAGAGCCTCTACGCTAATTTTGCGTAGAGGCTGTAATGCCGAATGGCCAAATAAACACCCCAAGAAGTTGACAAAAACGCTTAGTCCATGAAACGTGTCTCGATGCTGGATAACCGTGGAAATGGTGAGTTGTGAAATGGTGAGTTGTGAGTAGTCAATTAACCAATCACCAATTAACCATTTAACCAATTCTCTAATCCTTGGAATTTTTCTCCCTTTCCAGATGCTGAGCTATTTGTTTCAACTGTTCGCATATCTCTCTGTTCTGTCGAAGCAGGGCCTCAATCTGCGAATGTATTGTTTTTGAGCCGAGGATGCTCTGGGCGAAGACCAGGAAAAACATCAGGGCCACCGCCCCGCCGATAGCGATAAAGCTCACGGCCCACAAAATCTTTTCTACAAGCTCGTGCATACTGGCTTCCATCGTAACCTAATCCTCGAATATGAAAAACCGCAAAAATCCACCCGTCTTACGACCACCTTTTTACAATAACCAAAACCCTCATACCCGTCAAACCAAAATTCATCCTGAGCGAAGCCTGTCCTGAGCATAGTCGAAGGGCCGAAGGGCCTGCACTGAGCCTTGCCGAAGGGCCGAAGGGAACCACCACATTTTTAAATACCAAAAAAATTCCTTGTCCTTTATACCTCAAGTACTATATTATCAAATGTTTTGAAGCTGTTTAAACAAGGACTTACAAACAAGCTTTTTGGAGACTTAAAAAGTGGCTGATACTGGCGACATTCGCAACATTGTTCTTTTAGGACACGGCGGAAGCGGCAAAACCTCTCTGGCCGAGGCAATGCTCCACAAATCCGGTGCAACGAACCGTCTTGGAAGCGTCGACGACAAAACAAGCATCTGCGACTACTACGATGAGGAAAAAGAACATCAGCATTCCATCCAATCGGCCCTGGCCCATATCAACCACGCCGGTAAGCTGATAAACATTATCGACACGCCGGGCTATCCTGATTTTATCGGCCCGGCTATCAAATCAATACCCGCTGCCGAGACGGCGGTCATCGTTATTAGTGCGCCAGCCGGCATAGAAACCAACACACGCAAAATGTTCCAATTAGCCGCAGAAACTAACATGCCCCGTCTTATCGTCATAAATAAGATGGACGCCGAAAATGTTGCTTTCCCTGAGCTGATAAAAGGTATTCAGGAAACTTTCGGCTCGCAATGTCGCTGTGCTAATCTGCCCGCCGCAGACAAAGCATCCGTTATCGACTGCATCGAGAACGAAACCGGCGATTCACCCCTGATGGATGTGGCCCAGGCACATACCGAGCTAATCGAAAGCGTCATAGAGGCAGATGATGACCTAATGGAAAGCTACCTCGGCGGCGAAGAAATATCCGCTGAAAAAATAGCTTCGGTATTCGTAGAGGCCTTAAAAGCCGGCACTCTTATCCCGATACTTTTCACCGATGCCCGCGGAGAAACCGGCGTACAGGAGCTCTTGGACATTATCGTAAAATACACACCCTCACCTCGCCAGGTAAAGCCCGTTCAGATCAAAGACGGCGACAGCTTAATGGAGTTGTCCGCCGACCCTGCAGGGCCATTGGCCGGTTTGGTCTTTCGTGTCAGCTTCGACCAACGCTCAAATATGAAGTACTCTTCAATCCGCATCTTCAGCGGCACCATTACGTCAGAGACTAATCTGTTGCGCAATGACGAAAAGAAGGGCATTCGGCCGGGACATACCTTAAAATCTCAGGGCGGCGAAAATAAAGAAGTCAATGCCGGCGTAGCAGGTGACATCATAACTTTAGCCAAGGTTGAGGAGTTGAAAGTCGGCGACCTTATACACGATGGCAAAGCGGCCGGCAAATTCGAACTGCCCCCCGTGCCCGAACCGATGTTTTCTTTGGCATTTGAGCCGGCCACAAGAGGGGATGAGCAGAAAATCAGCTCTGCTCTTGACAGATTGTGCGAAGAAGACCCATGCTTTAAGGTCAGCAGAGATACCCAGACTAAGGAGCTGGTTGCAAACGGCCTTGGCGATCTGCATTTGCGGATAATGCTCGAGAAGATGAAAAACCGCTACAAGCTGTCAGTAACAACCAAGGAGCCGAAGATTCCTTACCGTGAGACGATTACCACTAAAGCCGAGGGCCATTACCGCCATAAGAAGCAGACCGGCGGAGCGGGACAATTCGGCGAAGTCTATCTTCGCATCGAGCCGGCCGAACGCAATTCCGACCCGCCCCTGCAATTTAGCTGGGATATTTTCGGTGCTTCAATTCCCGGCCAATATGAGCCGGCGGTTGCTAAGGGCATTAACGAGGTAATGCAGAACGGCGTTGTAGCGGGCTTTCCGTTACAGGACATTTCAGTTTCTGTTTACGACGGCAAACACCATCCTGTCGATTCAAAGGAAGTAGCGTTCCGCGCAGCGGGCAAGGGTGCATTTACCGACGCCGTTCAAAAAGCAAAACCCGTCTTACTGGAGCCGATAGTCAATATTGAAATTACAGTCCCCGCGGAAAATATGGGCGATATCGCCGGCGACCTGGCCTCGAAACGTGGAAGGGTCCTTGGCCAGGATATGTTGGCCGGCAATTTCATTATCATTAAAGCCCAGGTGCCGTTGGCGGAAGTTACGCAGTATAACAGCCAGCTCAAAAGCGTCACCGGAGGACGCGGCAGTTACTCGATGACACTCAGCCATTACGAAATAGTACCCCCAAACGTCCAGCAGCAAATCATCGCCGCCTATGCAAAACAAAAACAAAGCGAATAACTGTTAGCTCAACGAAACGAAAGATTATTAGTATCCCAAATCAAATAATAGTGTTATTTCACTCTATCTCTATCCACCAATCTCCCCACTGCCACCACCAATCTTCCCAATCTCCCCAATCCCCCCACAGCCATTCCACATGGTCTATCCAGCCGCAGTCGTTTCCTTCACTTACGCTACCATCCTTCACGTATCGCCATTCCAACGTATGCGAACCCGAAGCAGTGTTCGTGTAGCATCTTATTTGACGCCAGCCCGTTGATCCGCTGATTCGGTCCTGGAGCACGCCGTCAGCGTAAAATTCCAAATAGTCATAACCTTCCTCCGAAGATACCTTCCAGTAGAAGCTCACCGTTCCGGCACCGCTAACCCTCGTCCGCATCCAAGATTCCTGGTCATCCGAGATACCTCCACTCTGGGCTGCATCTCCATCGTAAGTAGAGGTCGAGGTCTGATAAAACCAGTCCGCACTGCCACCCGTGGTGAAACTCAAACTTGTGTCCAAGGCTCCTGAAAGGGAATCAGGCGGAGGTTGAGCACCTTCATCCCACTCCAACTTATCTACCCAGCCGCAGTCGTTTCCTTCACTTACGCTATCATCCTTCACGTATCGCCATTCCAACGTATGCAAACCCGAAGCAGTGATCGTGTACTTCATCTGGTGCCAGTCCGCTGATCCGCTAATTCGATCCTGAAGCACGCCATCAATGTAAAATTCCAGATGGTCATAACCGCTCTCAGAAGATACCTTCCAATAGAAGCGCACTATTCCTGCCCCGCTAACTGTGGTCTGCATCCAAGATTCCTGGTCGTCCGAGATACCTCCGCTCCGGGCTGCATCCCCGCCGTAGTAGATGGTCGAGGTCTGATATAGCCAATCCGCACTGCCACCGGTGGTGAGACTCAAACTTGTGTCCAAGGCCCCTGAAAGGGAACCAGGCGGAGGTGGAGGTGGAGAACCACCATCCCACTCCAGCCAGTCAACCCAGCCGCAGTCGTCTTTTTCACTTATGCTATAATCCTTCACGTATCGCCATTCCAACGTATGCAAACCCGAAGCAGTAATCGTGTACGTCATCTGGTGCCAGTCTGCTGATCCGCTGATTCGGTCCTGAAGCACACCATCAATGTAAAATTCCAGATAGTCATAACCACCCTCAGAAGAAACCTTCCAGTAGAAGCTCACCGTTCCTGCCCCGCTAACCGTCGTCTGCATCCACGATTCCTGGCCGTCCGAGATATCTCCACTCTTGGCCGCATCCCCATCGTAGTAGAAGGTCTTTGTCTGGGAGAGCCAATCCGCACTGCCACCCGTGGTGAAACTCAAAGTCGTGTCCATTGCCTTAGACAGCAAAGAGTCGGACGGTGGTCCAGTTGTCCATTCCACCTTGTCAACCCGGCCGCAATCGTCTCCTTCACTTGTGCTATTATCCTTCATATATCGCCATTCCAACGTATGCGAACCTAAAGCAGTGATCGCGTATATCATCCTGTGCCAGCCCACCGAGCCGCTAATTCGGTCCTGCAATGAGCCGTCAATGTAAAATTCCAGGAAGTCGAAATGGCTCTCAGAAGATACCTTCCAGTAGAAGCTCACCGTTCCGGCACCGCTAACCGTCGTCTGCATCCAAGATTCCTGGCCGTCCGAGATACTTCCACTCTGGGCGTTATCTCCTCCGTAATAGGAGGTCGAGATCGGGTAGAACCACTCCCAATAGGAGCTCGTGGTCTGGGAAAACCAATCCGCACTGCCACCCGTGGTGAAACTCAAAGTTGTGTCCAAGGCCTCTGAAAGGTCATTAGCAGATACGGCCCCACTCATCAGGAAAACTAATATTGAAGCCAACATTGTCCTTTTCATCGTTTTACCCTTTTAAAAAATTTGCTAATATTCCAGCATACCCCATGTGAGCTGATATCGCTTTTCCTTGGAAAACTAATCAGCAAAAACTACAGTTAAGTGCCACTGTTGATACCAAATTCAACGTTTTTTCCGCCGAAAAGTAAATAGCGACCCTCTGTAGCTGAGCGAGTATGCCGCACTTCCTCTTGAACATTCAGAACTATATGTAAATTAAATCATAATGTAAATAAAATCATACTCCTTCCAGGCCGAAAAAGCAAGAAAAAAATGGCCTCAAACTCAGGAATTTCTGGAGATTTTTCAGAGGTAGATTCAATTCAATGCAGACTCCCCCCATATCAAAAAACCACCGGCGTCAAAATTACCGGGTAATTGTGCCGGCTCTAAGCCATAATTTCAGAAAAGGATAAACCGTGTACCGCTTCGGTTTGCTTTCGGGGGATTTGTTTAGCCATTAGGCTTTTTTGCTCATTTTGAGGGCAAAAACAGGGAATTAAAAAAATTTCAAAAATTTTTAATTTTTTTTGTTGACAAATACTATGGAACGTAGTACTTTGGGTCAAAGTAGCATTTATCGAGGTTTGTTTTAAGATATGGAGGTTAATGTTATGAGTGGTAAGTTGCTTGATGATTTGGGGCAGTTACAGCGTGCGGTAATCGAGGTGGTCTGGGAGCTTGGTGAGGCGAGTGTCCATCAGGTACGCAAACGGCTGGCCCGTAAGAAGAAGCTCGCCTACACGACGGTTCTTACGGCAATGCAAAAGCTGGAGAAGGCCGGCTGGCTGCGACATAGGACAGAAGGCAAAAGCTACATCTATCTGCCGACGCGGACCCGCGAAGAAGCCGGCGCCAACTCGGTGCACAAATTTATGGAGCGAATGTTCGATGGGGACGCCCTTTTGATGTTTCAGCATCTGATGCGTCAGAACAAGCTCAATGATGAAGAGCTTCGAGAGCTTCGCAAAATGATTGACCAGAAAAGAAAGGAGACAAAAAAATGATTCGCGAAATATTCCTAAGTGATTTTCCGTTGTCAAGCTGTGTATGGCAAAGCACGATTTTTCTCGTGGTCGGCCTGGTGAGCAGCTTCATACTGAGACATCGCTCGTCAAGGGCACATCAGGTGCTGTTTTTAGCGATGATGGCAGCGGCGATTGTGCCGATTATGAGCATATTGGTAAAGCACTATGAGCTGGGTATGTTTGTAGCCGAGCCGGTTACAATCCAATCGCCAGTCGAAGATTTGACAGGGGCAAGTAATTATGGAGCATCTGGAATCATCTCGGCTGAGAATATTGAGCATAATCCTGGTCTTATTGAAAGGAATTTACCATCGGCTACGTCTGGTTCAGAAAGTGCCGAATTCCCCTGGCGCTCGGTAGTGTTAGGCGGCTGGATTGCGGCAAGTCTGATTTTAGCTGCCCGATTGCTTGTAACTTTTGTATTAGGAGTTCGGATTCTTGGCCGCGCGCTGCCTCTTGAATGCGAAAAGATTGAACTTGCATTGCATCTGGCCAGAGCAAAACTCGGAATTGATAAAGATGTAATGGTTCGCAGCAGCCGGGGCGTTCGCAGTCCTGTGATATGGTGCTGGAGGCGCAGGCCTGTTCTGTTAGTGCCAAGCGAGGCCGGGCGATTTGACAATAGAGTGGACTGGGCTGGCGTCCTTTGCCACGAGCTGGCCCACTGGAAACGGCGAGACCATATCAGCGGATTATTAGCGGAGCTGACAGTGTGTATTTTGCCGTGGCACCCGCTCTTGTGGTGGGCAAAGCCTCGGCTGGTCAGATTAAGCGAGCAGGCCTGTGATGACTGGGTTGTAGCCACCGGCCGGGCTGGCACAGATTATGCAGAGTCGCTGCTTGATTTGACACCCGGCGGCCAGATGGCGTTTGTACCTGCGGTAGTGAGCAGCAAGAAAGGCCTGGCCGGCAGGATCCGCCGTATCTTGCAAGATAAATGCGGCAACCCGCGAACCGGTGCGATATGGGCCTTGGCAGTGAGCATTGTGGCAATATGTCTGGCCGTTGGGATCGCTTTCGCGCAAACAAGACCCTCCCTGCCAACCGGGACCGTCAAAACCAAAGTCGGCCGCTCAGCAGTTATTGAGCAGCCCGCCTCCGCTATGATAATAAAAGGCCATGTCCTGGACTCCGACAATAAACCTGCCTTTGCACGCGTTATCGCGCTTCCTAACACATCCTATGGTGCTGAAATACGTACGAACAATAAAGAAGGGTATTTCGAGCTGTCCTGGTCTCCGACATGGCTCGACGAGGGCCAACCCATCTACCTCATAGCAAAAAGTGGTCACTACACACCAACAGGTGGTACCCGAAAAGATGAGGCCGCTATTGTTGAGGTTACTGATCTAACACAGCCGGTGACTATCCGTCTTGAGCCGGCCCGCCTCTCGATCGAAGGCAAAGTAGTCGATCCCAATAGCCAACGCATACCAAAATACAGGGCTACTCTTTCGCTGACCACCGAATTCAAGTGTCAGGCCCCAATCTTTGAAACCGAGGTATGGAAACCACGGGTACGTATATTCTCGCCAATACCTTACGGCACAAAGTACAGGTTGTGCATTCAGGCCGAGGGCTATCAGACCAAACAGCTCACCGTCGATGCGACAGACAGGAGCAAAAAGGTTATCGACATCGACACAATTACCCTGCAGCCGCAGGACCCGGCCAAACCCGCTGATGCAGAACAAAGCCCAAACCCGGATTTGGCCAAAGAGTTCCACAATATCTATCGCCTCGAAGAGCAAGAGGTCATCAAACTCATCAAGCCTCCATTCCTGCTCGGACGTCAGGAATACTTGCTCACCACACCTCTTTACTCTTCTTTTGCTCTGCAGCATCCGGGTCACCATTACGGTTTTCATTGGGACAATGAACTGAAGATGCATTCGTTCTCTACCAGTTGTAGTCTTTGGTGGATCCTATACTATGTATTGGGCATCCCGGAGTACGATTATAACCTTCCCAAAGAGCTGAAAGTAAATTTGTGTGGTGATTGGATTGTTCGCACCGGGTTACCTTTAGCCGACCAACTGAAGGCGCTGGAAGAGATTATTCAAGCTGAATTGAATCGCTCGATTCGTTTCGAAAAGCGCACAGTCGAACGAGAGGTCATCGTCGCCAAGGGCAGGTATGAATTCAAGCCGCATCCCAGCGGGAAGTGGCCGAATCACATCCATCTTAACTGGGATGGTACACTCAACAATCCTGAAAGAACGGTCGATTCGCTGGCGAAACTCTTTCGTAACCTCGAACGTGATATCAAAATGAAGATTGTGGATGAGACCGAATCGATGGAAAACATGCCCATCCGATACAAGGAATCTCAAAATCTTGGGCAGATCCCACACGAACCGGAGCTAAGAAGTGAGAGACTAAACGCCCTTCTGGACAATCTTGCCAAGACGACATCGCTGCATTTCAAAGTCGAACGCCAACCGGCTGAGATATGGTTCGTTACGGAGACAAAGGGAAACTAATCGCTTCGTTTATCTTGTGATGGTGTTTGTTTAGCCATTCGATCCAGTGGCCTCTACGAAAAATTCGCGTAGAGACATTTTTTTTGTGCGTTTTAGAAGCCATAAATGAGAATACTGGAAATTTTTTTAAAAACTACGAATTTTTTCGTTGACAAATACGAAAGTTTTCGTATATTCTGCCGATATAGGATAACAAGCAAAAAATTACAGGAGAATCAAAATGGCAAGACGCAAAAGTTCACGACCGACAGATAGAGAGCTGACAATCCTGAGAATATTGTGGGACAACGGGCCGAGCACGGTTCGCCAGGTCAACGAAGCAATGAACAAGGATTAAAACACCGGCTACACCACCACTCTCAAGCTAATGCAGATAATGACCGAAAAAGGCCTTCTGCACAGAGATGATTCTCAGTTCAAGCACATCTATAAGCCGGCCCTAACAGAAGTAAGAGCTCAAAAGCAATTAGTAAGCGATTTGCTTGAAAGGGTCTTTTCCGGCTCGGCGGAAAAACTCGTGATGCGGGCGCTGTCGGCCAAAAAGGTCTCGGCAAAAGAGCTTTCAAGAATAAGAAAAATGCTCGATGAATTCAGGAGGGAATAATCATGCTAATTTTGGAAGATATCCTTTCCCAGGAAATAATTCAAAGACTCGGCTGGACACTACTTCATTTTATCTGGCAGGCTGCGGTAGTCGCCCTGCTTTTGGCAATCATGCTTAGATTATTGCGAAAATCCGCCGCTAACGTGCGCTATATAATTGCCTGTCTGGCTTTTACGCTAATAGTTCTGTTGCCTGTTATAACCATTCAGTTGGTACCGGTTTCAGTGCAGCAAATGGCATGTACCAGAAACAGTGGGACGTTGAATCTGGCGGCGATCTCAGCGAACCTTTCATCGAGAACACCAACAAAGGCAAGAAAATTATCGCGGTGATTTTCCAGCATGCTACGAGCTGTCGTGATGCGATGCTAATGTAACGATTCGCGGATACGTAGTTCTTCAACAACAAAATCATAGAGTTCTCGGCGGCTTTGAAGGTCTGGGCCGGCAGCCGAGAGGATGTCATTCTGCATCCAATCAGCCAGGATGCGGAGATCTTCTGCCAGGCCGACTGCCTCGGCCTGTGCCT
>Ga0315548_1000824_pt1 | contig 28010 bp, 21 predicted proteins | sample SalMarSW160110MG_2_FD_202540 | JGI IMG/M metagenome (GOLD analysis project Ga0315548, IMG submission 202540) | Salt marsh sediment microbial communities from the Plum Island Ecosystem LTER, Massachusetts, United States - Salt Marsh Sediment SW1601-110 ... | reverse complement strand
TGGATATCTGGGTAGAGCCGGAGGTAACGATCACGGCAGCAGATGACACGCTTTGCAGCGGGGATGATACGGACATACTGGTAGAAAGCACGAACACCACGACCAACGGCATGCGCTATACCTGGACGGTAACTTCCAACCCGGATGTCACAGGAGAAAGCAACAGTGCAGGCGATGGCCAGGCAGTGGGTACACCGATCGTACAGACCCTGACCAACACTTCACCGGATGCACAATTAGTAACCTATACGATCACCCCATGGACGATCGATGCCAATGATGATAATAAGTGTTCAGGCACGCCGATCGATGTGGATATCTGGGTAGAGCCGGAGGTAACGATCACGGCAGCAGATGACACGCTTTGCAGCGGGGATGATACGGACATACTGGTAGAAAGCACGAACACCACGACCAACGGCATGCGCTATACCTGGACCGCAAGTGCGGTTGACCCGGATGTGAGTGGTTATAGTGATAACAATATGGGTGTTGACATCAGTGTTCCCATCACAGAAACGCTGACCAATACGGGGAATGATTCAGCCCGGGTAATCTATACGATTACGCCGTGGACGGTTGATGCGGGCGGCAGCCTGAGGTGTCCGGGTACAGCGATCGACGTGGATATCTGGGTAGAGCCAATACCTGCAGTTACTCTGAAACGTCAGGAAGTAGGAGGTGAAGGAAGCAATTCTATTTTCTGCTCGGGTCTGACCACAAACATACAGACAAACAGCATCACTGAACCCACCTATGGAGTCAGGTTCAGATATACTATTGTTCCTGATTCTCCTCCGGATATAAACTTTGTATATTCTGCCGATACCTTTGATTTGCAAAAGCAAGACTCTATTGTTGATGTAATAACAAATCTTTCTTCAGATGTTCACGGTATTACAATAAAAGTCACACCTTATCTTATTGATCCTTCAGGCAATCCGAAATGCGAAGGCATTACAAGGACTATGAATTATGAGATCACTCCTCCGCTGATCATGAGAGACTCTGCCAAATCGTATATATTTGACACATTGAATTTGCGATGTTTTAAAGACAATTCCGGAGTTATTTACTTTAATTCTACCGGCGGGATTTCAGCATATGCAGCTTATGATTTTTATGATCTTGAATATTCTTTCCAGGGGAATCCGCTTTTATCAGGGGAGAGGGATTCAATGAATAATTTGGCAGCCGGTGATTATCTGATTGAGGTGAATGACTGGTCCGGTTGCGATGAAGATACAACCATTACTTTAAACCAGCCTGATTCCCTCTGGAGTCATTTTGAACAAATTGAGGATGTAATATGCAATGGAGAAATTGGAGTATTTGAAATAGTTCCTGAAGGAGGTACGCGATATTACGATGCCATTGACGATACATCTTATGGTTACGAGGTCACGTGGGATGATGTGGGAACATATCCTTTTCCGTCACCTTATCCGAATCCTTTGCCTTATGTATCGACAGGATTTTATTCATGGCATATTTATGACTCAAATGGATGTTATACGGAAGGAGCTTATCAGGTAATCGGAGAAAATGCACAAATTCAGGAATTTGAGGCTGAACCTACATATGGAGAAGGTGCATTTGAGACAGGTATCAGTTGTTATGACGCTGATGACGGGCAATTGTACACAAGGGTACAAAGCAGCGGATTGAATTTAGACTATTACCTGTATAACGAGGCTGATTTGTTATTAAGTTCCGGTTCGTCATTCCAGCAGACGTATTATTACAACGATGTAATGCTTGGTCCCGGTTTGTATTATGAGCTTGTTGTAACTCCGAGCGGGTGTGTCGATACTGCGTATTATGAACTGGTAGAACCTGAACCCATACGAATCAGTGATACACTGTACAGTCTTTATAATGATTATTATAATGTTTCCTGCTTTTATTCAGCGGATGGATCAATTGCACTGTCTGGAGTGAGCGGAAGTCATAGTAATTTTAAATACTTGTGGCAAAATGAAGGAGTGACAATGCCTGGTGAAACTTCAACTTCAATCCATGACGTTATGGCAGGCAATTACAGGGTACTAATAACCTCGGATGATATTTGTACAGACACATTCAACTTTGAACTTGTTGCACCGCCTGATATCATTTTATCAGCCAATGTTACAAATATAGAGTGTTATGGTGATGCTTCGGGTGTAATTGTTCTGAACTCCTCCGGCGGTATAGGCCCCCATGAATATTCATGGGAAACGCCAGGACTTTCAGGTTCACAAGCCAGTGGCTTGGTTGCAGACACATATATTTACTCAGTTGAAGATAGTCTGGGATGCGTTGTAACGGATACTACAGTGTTGACTCAACGACCTCCAATAACTGTACAGCCTGATATAAGTGATTACAACGGGTTTGAGATCAGATGTGATAATGGGTCAGATGGATGGATTTCAGTACTTTCAGAAGGAGGTACCGGCGATCATAGTTATGCGTGGGATTTTGAAGGGACAGGTATTCCGGGGGATACAAATAAGATCACAGGATTACAGGAAGGAACATACAATTTGCAGATTACCGATGCCAATGCCTGTGTATTTGATACAAGTTATACACTTGCTGCACCTTCGAAAATTCGTATAACGACTACTTCTCACCCAAAAATATGTTCAACCCTGGGCTGGATTGAAACCAATTCTGTCAGAGGGGGCGTACCATTTCCTGAAGATTTGTATCAACTGCAATGGAGTAATGGCAGCAATGAATATGTTGTTAATGATCTCTCTGATGATACGTATTATGTGACAGTGACCGATTTCAACTCATGTTTTGTTATTGATTCAGCAATTGTTGAACTGGAATCGTCTATGGAAATAGAAATAAGGGTTAGAGACAGTGTTCAGTGTCAGGGATATTCTAACGGTGTTCTGGGCGTGGATCTTTTGTATGAAACGTATCCGTTACAGGTATTTTGGAACGGACAACAGGGCGATACTTTACTGAATGGTGTTTCAGCAGGTCAATACAATCTTATGATTAAAGATGCTAATGAATGTATTTCCTATGATGCAATTCAGGTTACAGAGCCTGGTCCGATTGAACCAATAATTGAAGTTTACGATGCTCATTGCTTTGATTCAGCTGATGCAGTTGTTGAATTCAGTGCAACAGGAAGCAATGGAGGATTTTCTTATTACTGGGATAGTACTTTGGTAGAAGGTTCATGGATAGAAAATCAGAAGGCAGGAGAATATCAGTTGTCATTTGTTGACAGGAAAGGATGTTCCAAAACGGAAATTGTAATCATTGAACAACCTGATAAGATTGAAATCCTTACTTATGATGGCGACATATTTCATCCTTATTGTGCATATTCAGACAATGGAAGAATAAAAGTGACGGTAGTCGGGGGTATTGCACCTTATAATTATGATTGGTTAGATCAGGATGTTTATACAGATACCATTTCAAATTTGGGTGTAGGTGAATATACCATACTGGTTACCGATAATAATGAATGTACCATGCAAAGGGTCATTACTCTTGAACCATTGCTGGCAGCTTGTCTGGATATACCTTCAGCCTTCACACCTAACAATGATGGGTATAATGAAACGTGGGTTATTCTGGACCCATCGGATGAAAGCATTCCGGTTTCCCAGACTTATCCGGATCTGATCATTGAAGTATTTGACAGGAATGGGAGAAAAGTATGGACTTCAAGCAGAGGGTATACAGAACCCTGGGATGGCAAGGACAAATACGGAAGGCTTCTGCCGGTTGATACATATTATTACTTCATTCATCTCAATAATGGGACAGGTGTAATCATTCAAAATATTATTACGATAATCCAATAGATGCGTTTTTAGCCTATCAATAACTTTTCTTGAATAATGCCGTATATTGTAAATCAGTTAATTATATTTACGAACGACCATATTGACTTAGTGACCGACGTACATGCGCAAATTTGCTATCATATCCATGTTAGTCTTTTGTAGTATATGGAAGACGTATACACAGCAAATCCCTATTTACAGTCAATATATTTTAAGTGAGTTTCTTATAAATCCTGCTGTGGCCGGGATAGATGGTATGACTACGATTAACTTATCCGGTCGTAAACAATGGATTGGATTGCAAAATACGCCGGAGACTTATTCTGCAAGTATTTCAACAAGAATTTTAAAATCGCCCTTCTCAATTAAAAAGCGCAAGTACAAAGCAGGATCCAAGGGAAGAGTCGGTCTTGGAGCTGCCTTCATTAGTGATAAGAACGGAGCGATTAGCAGAACAAACTTTAAATTCACTTATGCATATCATATCTTCATTCAGAATTATCAATTGTCTTTTGGGCTTGAAGCGTATGCGATGCAATTTAAAATTGACAAAAGTCTTATTGAATTCAGAAATCCGGATCATCCGGATATTGAAAATCTGCTTGGAAAATCGGCATATGTACCTGATGCCGGAGCAGGCATTAATTTTTCAACCCATAAAGTGAATGTTGGGTTTTCAGTAACAAATCTATTGCAATCGCCCATAAAATTCGGAGATGTAAATATTGCTTCAAGTGAATTAAAGCATATAAGAAATTATACTGTTTATGGTGTTTACAGGGTGGAAATGAATAACAGGAATTGGGATTTTGAACCATCATTTATTCTAAGGGGAAATGAAAAATTAAGTTTTACCAGCGACATTTCAGGCAGGTTCATTTACAAGAAAGAATACTGGGCCGGGTTATCAGTTCGTACTTCAGGAGAATTGATATTGCTGCTCGGAATTAAAATGAACAGAGTATATATTGGTTACTCATTTGATTATGGATTCAATCAAATGTCGAGACTAAGTTACGGGTCACATGAAATAATGGTTGCCATCAAACTGGGAGATAGTCTTAGAAGATACCGCTGGCTCGAAAGATATTAATTATCATCTGGTTTCAGTTTCCTCAGCTCAAGTGCCAATGCTCCGATAATCAATAACAATAAGAGACCTGAGCTTGCATAAGCAATTTTATTTCCGATAAAATAAGATTTTGGTTCAAATCTGAATTCAATTTCATGTTTTCCTTGGGGCACGACCATAGCACGTAAAATATAATTGGCTCTGAAATAAGATGATTTTTCACCATCGATGTATACATTCCAACCTTTTGGATAATAGATTTCAGAAAAAACCGCAACCTGTGGAAAAGTAGAAACAGAGTTGTAAATCAATTTGTTTGGAGTATATGAAAGCAACCCGATGAAAGCAGAAGTATCTTTTCCATAAGGTGTGATAGTTAAAAAATCCTTAAACCGTTTATCAACTACTGTTTGATCTTTATTGTTGATGCTGGCAAGCAATGCAATTTCTTCATCAGCATTCTCAGCCCATAATATCCTGGAAACAAACCATGCATTTCCATATGCATAATCGTTTATAAGAGGTATGGCTTCGGGATTGTAAATAACATATCGTGTATTTAACATGTTGAGTGTATTGCATCGACGCAACGTACTATCGGCCAGAGAAATACGACCTTGTTGAAGCGCACCGATAATACGTTGCATTTCAGGGAAGATTTCATAATCAGCAAGTTCCTGGTATCTTCTCATTTTGGCACCGTGATAACCTCCAATGGATTTATGATAATAAGATGTGGTTGCATCCATAAAAGGACTTACAGAGAGATTTAATACCCTGTAATCAGGATCTTTATCCCTTAAGATAAAATTATCGGCTTTTGTTTTTGGAATAGGATTTTTGTATTCTCTTTTCGTAACAAAATCGTTATTATTCAGGTATCGTTTATCAATTGCCCACATATCTATAAGTATTAATAATCCCAATCCCAGGATCAGGTAATTTGACATGATTTTTTGTTTCAGATACAGATAGATCAAACCTGCTGCAAGAGATATATACACCATTGATCTGAAGGCATCTTTTCGCAAAAGCATCAGCCTGTCAGCCTGAATTGCCTTCACAAATTCATGTGCACCCTGGGCCAGATAACCTTCATCTGCTTCTCCTTCAAAATCAAACCACATTCCGGCAGTGAGCAGGAAGAAAAAACAAATACCCGCGGTTATATAAAAAGCTTTCAGCAAATGCTTTTGTGCAACAGCTTTATCCATATCTTTTTTTAAGATCTTGTTGATGGCCAGAATACCCAGCAAGGGGATAGCAAAACCTGCAATAATAAGTGTCATCGAGACAGACCGGAACTTATCATAACCCGGAACAAAATCAAGGAAAAAATCAGTAAAACCGGCAAAATTTTTACCCCAGGAGAGAAATAGAGCCAGAATTGTTACAGTCACAATCCACCATTTGACTTTGCCTTTTATGATAAACAGGCCAAAAACAAACAAGAATACTGCAATTGCTCCTGCATAAAATGGACCTGATGTAAAAGGTTGAGAACCCCAATAGGTAGGAGCATGTTTTATTGTTTTTTTTGCATTACTGGCCCCCTGAACTTTTTTAAGAAATTCATAGGTTTTGGATTTTTCAGGCAAAGGATTATTGGATGAACCTCCTTTAAAATTTGGAATGAGAAGAGTAAATGTTTCACTGATGCCATAACTCCATTGTGTAATATAATCCTTATCAAGTCCTGATGTCTGATTTTCAATATTGGCAGTGAGTTCTGATTTCCCTCTAATAGAATATTTGCTGTATTCATAAGTAGTCCAGAAATTCGAAAGATTCGAAAATACTGCCAATACAGCTACAAGCGAAAGTGATGCCAGAGCGGTGACAAATTGTTTGTATCTGTTTTCCCGTATTACAGCAATCAATTCGAATAATCCATAGACTATAACAATAAGCAATGTATAATACGTAATCTGAAGATGAACAACAAAGATTTGCAGAGAGAGGAAAAGACCCATTAGGATGCTGCCGATAAGATATTTACCCCGAAAAGCAAGATAAACTCCGGCAATTATCGGAGGCATATATCCTAGAGCAAATACTTTAGAAACATGTCCGGCGGCAATAATTGTAAACAAATAAGATGAAAAACCATATGCAATGGCACCAGAAATACTCAACCATTTATTTACTCCGAAAGCAAGCAGAGCAATATAGAAACCTATTAAGGATAAGAAAATGAAACAAACAGGACGCCAATTGAATAATGTGAAGATAAAATAGTTATGAAAAAAACGGAAGATGTTTGATTTGTATTTTGTAGAAATCAAATAGCCGGGCATACCACTGAACTGGCTGTTAGTCCAAAGTGCTTCTTTGCCTGTTTCGTTACGGTAATCAACCAGTTCTTTAGACATTCCCTGAAATTGCACTATATCACTTTGTCTGAGGTTTTTCCCTTCAAGCGAAGGATACATATATGCAATAGATAGTATTAAGAATACAATCAGCGCAACTGCAATACTTAGTACGTTTTCTTTAATTACCTTCATAAAATAAAGTTTTTCTGTTTACAATTTTGTACTAAACTATTCAATTCTCATTAGATTTAAAGTGATTATTTATTTGAGTTGTCAAATAAATATATTTTTGTTGTATAAATAGCCTTTACAAACAAATCCTGATTTAGATGAGAGTTCTTATGTTGCTTGAAAAAGATTTTCCTCCCGACGGAAGAGTGGAGAATGAGATTCAGGCACTACGAAAAGCCGGACATTCTATAGACTTGTTATGTATTACGAATAAGAGTTCGCATATAGATGAGTACCTGGGAGGAAAAATTTTCAGATCACATCTTTCAAAAATCAATTACAAATTAAGTGCCCTGGCATTAGAATTGCCTTTTTATTTTAAACTATGGGAAAAAAATCTGAAGCGTATTCTTTCTGAGAATAAGTACGATATTTTGCATGTTCATGATTTGCCGCTGGTTGAAGTTGCACTCAGATTAAAAAAGAAATTCAACATTAAGGTAATAGCAGATTATCATGAGAACAGGCCTGAAATAATGGGATATTATCCTTATTTAAAAAGTTTTCCGGCCAAATATATTATTTCGTTAAAAAAATGGCATCGCTATCAGGAAAAGGTGAGTTCTCTGGTTGATCGTTTAATATTGGTAACACCTGAAGCAAAAATTCACTATGCAAAAAATTATAAGGTTCGGTCAGATAATATTTATGTTGTTCCAAATTATGCAAACATTGATCATTTGTCTGCAATATCTATACGCAAGGATATTGTAAAAAGCGTTTCAAATAAATTTTGTATAGTCTATTTTGGTGATACAGGAATTAGAAGAGGTACTCTTGATTTGATCAGAGTTGCCAGTTCATTGACTGATTATCCGGATATGAATTTTATGATCATCGGGCATAGTACAGAACAGAATATGCTTGAGAAAACGGTTCAAAAATTGAATATATCGAACGTAGAACTAACAGGTTTTATGCCTTTTGAAATTGCTTCATCCTACTTATACGGATCAAAAATAGGATTATGTCCTTTTCATCGTAATATCCATCATGATACAACATACGCAAACAAAATGTTCCAGTATATGTATTATGGATTGCCGGTAATTGCGAGCAATTGCCCTTCTCAACAAGCAATAATTGAGAAGGAGAAATGTGGTGTTGTATTTGAGGCTGGTAACCGGGAAGCATTGAAAAAATCTATACTCGAGTTATATCACGATCCCGCAAAAAGACAAAAAATGGGAAAGGCAGGAAATGAATCTGTGATAAAAAAATACAATTGGCAGAATGCCGGGGATGAAATCATAAGACTATACAATTCATTATCATAAAAGTGAAGTTAATTATGTTGTTCGATATAATGGATTTGAAGAAAAGCATTAAATACTATCAAAGTGGGAATTATTATTAAGCAATCGATTCGAGGCACCATTTATTCCTATGTAGGGGTTATTCTGGGGACAATTAATGTCTTGGTTCTCATGCCAACCCTTCTGTTGGCAGAAGAAATAGGATTAATTAATCTTTTGGTGGCGTTGTCAAATATTTTCGCAGAGTTTTCGGCTTTAGGCTTTAATCAGGTTACAACAAGACTTTTTAGTTATTTCCGTGATAAACAAAACAAAAATAACGGGTACCTGTATGTTGTGCTTTTGGTAACCTGTATTGGGTTTATTTTATCTGTAATTGCATTCTTTTTTGTAAAACCTGCTCTTATTAGCAGTGGCGGAGGGAACACATCCTTATTTGCTAACTATATATTTTTGCTCATACCCCTGATTGGAGGAACTTTGTTTTATAATGTTTTTGATAATCTATTAAAAGTACTTTATTCATCAACTGTAGGAACTTTTTACAAGGAAGTGATATTCAGGGTATTGGTTTTTATAAACCTGTTGATGGTTTATTTGGATTTATACAAATTTCATGTATTTCTTGTAATATATATCATTACTCTTCTCCTACCGACGGTTTTTTTATTTATTAATATAGCCAGAAAAGGAGAGCTTTCTTTTAAAAGATCAAAAGGATTTATTGGTTCCGGGCTTCGAAAACAAATGATTAAAGTTGCTTCCTTTGGTATGATGTCCAGTGTTGCCAGCATGGCAATAACAAATATTGATAAATATCTGGTTACTGCTTATCTTGATCTCAAATCAACAGGGATATATTCAATCGCTTTTTTTATGGGGAGTTTAATTCTTAAACCATCGGCAGCACTTTCTAAAATATCTTCGGTCATTCTCGCCGATAGCTGGAAGAACAATGATTTAAAAACCATATTTACAATTTACAGGAAGGGATGTGCCCATATGTATCTCATTGGCGTATATATTCTTTTGGGAATATGGATTAACATTGGAAATATTTTTCATTTGTTACCCTCTGAATATGCTAAAGGTGAGATGGTAGTGCTGATCATCGGATTGGCTTTTCTGGTTGAAATGATATCAGGTGCAAGCGGTATGATTATGGCCACATCAAGAGATTTTCCGCTGCTTACGTATTTTCGTATTTCATCTGGCGTTGTGCTGGTTACAGCAGGATACTTCCTGATTCCTGAATATGGAATAAATGGTGCGGCTTTTTCTGTATTGTGTTCTCATCTGACTCTTTCAATATCTAAAATTGTATTTATGTATATAAAATTCAAGATTCATCCTTTTGATCGAAATATGCTATTTATTTCTTTAATAGCAATACTATCTTATGGGCTTATTATGTTTTTGCCTGAACTTCAAAATGTATTCGTTGATATTGTAGTAAGAAGTGGTTTATTTACATTGCTGTTTTTATTTCTTACCCTTAAATTCAAAGTATCACAATCTGTCAGGGATATCTTTCAAAGTGTTATAAATAAAGTTAAAAACTTACGATAAAAAGACTGTTAATCTAAAAGGAAACAATAAACTGGGAATGATAAAACAATTGGTAAATTATTTACGGTTGCATTTTCCGAGATTATACTTTGGGATGGTTGGAGTTTATGAGAAATTAACTTCCAGGAAACCAACAATTTGTATATTCGATAATTGTGGAGGCAGCTTTAAAGAATACATAGCAAATAATAACATGGATCAAAAGCTTGAGACATTGAAAAACAACCTGGATGAATATTCTAATCATACCGTGGATGTGCTTTTCAAACGCTTACTGAATTATCCTGAGCGTAAGTATGGATTAAGAATAGTGCCTGATGATTCCTTTGTAATTGGAGGATTGATTAATGAAGAACAGCCTGAAACCAGGAAAAAAGTAAAACATGAACTGCGAAAAATTAGCAGAAACATAAAATTTCCACGCAATTCTATGGATCCGTCAGTTTTTTATTTTGATCATGGGTTGATTTATCTGCCGGAAACAGTTAAGGACTATCTTGATAATACTGATTTTTTAGACCTTGGAGCGTATTTTGGTGATTCGGCTCTGGCTCTGACCAAATACAATTATAAAAAAATCTACTCTGTTGAGTTTTCAAAAAAGGCCATTGAAAATTACAGGCTATGGATGAAAATAAACAATATTAATCCCGATAAATTTGAGATTATTGAAGCAGCCATGTCAGCAAGTGATGAAAATCCTCCAATTTATTTATCAGGAAACGATTATTCTCTTTATTCCGATTTACGTTGCGAGGAAAAAGATGCCAGTATTAAAATTAAACAACGTTCGCTTGATTCAATTGTTGAACAATATCACATACAACCGAAATTTATTAAGGCGGATATTGAAGGGTATGTTCTGGAATGCATGAAAGGCGGGGAAACTACATTAAAGAAACACAGACCGGTTCTTTCACTGGCAATCTATCATAATCCTTATGAGTTTTTTGAAACCAAGCCCTTTTTAGAGAATCTTCTGGATGATTATACTTTTATTATTAGGAAAATGGCTGTTAAACCATTCGGATTGAGGAGTCATGCAGAAACCATGTTAATGGCTTATCCGAATGAATTAAAGAAACATTGATCCGGTCGTTTATTTTCTTTCACAGTAAACAATAATATAACGTGGGAAAAAATACCTTAAAATCGGGCGTATTCCTATTTGTCGTATCGGTGAGGTCCATTTTTCAGATTCCACAACAGTCCAGCCTGTTTTTTCAAGTAGCCAGACGAATTGTTTTTCTTCAAATTCATGATAATGTCTATCCCATTCATTTGTTTTACTCCAGAAAGCAGATTTGAACCAAAGACGCAATGGGACGGTGGCAATAAGTTTTTTGGCTTTTATAGCTTTCAGTATATTATAAGGAGCCAGCATATGTTCAAAAATCTCAAAGGCAGTAACGGCCTCATAGCTTTCATCTTTTACTGAAGTAAGATCCTGATCCAGATCTTCCCCTTTTGTATTTTCAACTTTATATCCTTTTTCAGCAATTCGTTTTGCTAGTTCATTTGAGGCGCCAAGATCGAGTATTTTTCCTCCTTTTGAAACATACTTTTCAATGTATGCCAGTGATTTAGTATATCGTTTTCTTTTACTCATAGTATTTTTTTCTAATGAAAAAGGAAAAAGTTTGAATGGATCATTTTGTTAATTGATCAAGATAATTACACACTTTCTTTGCAAGATTTTTCCTACTGTATTTATCAATTCCCGAAGGGGTTAATTTTAATTTTTTTAATTTGAACAATTCAAAATAATGATTGAGAATGCTGGTCATTTTCGCAGCATCGTTATAGGCAATTATTTCGCCTCCCTGTGTTTCTTTTAATATTGTTGCCGTATCTCCATCTTCAGGTCCTATAGAAATTATAGGTCTTCCTGAAGCCAAATATTCAAAAAGTTTACCGGGAATGACACCCATTACATTTGGGGTATTGTTCAGAGGGAGCAATAATATTGAAGAAGAACAGAGAAATTGGACTACCTTTTTATGTTCTATATATGCAATATGCTTTACATATTCGGATAGCTGATATTTATTAAGTTCTTCAAATACCCTGTAATCAACAGTACCAATAAGGATTATTTCAAGTAAGGTTTTAAGGTCAGCATGATGTGCTAAAAGAGAAGATAAGGTTTTCCAGAGCAATATGGGATTACGATCATTGTTCATTGATCCGACATGTACTATGGAAAACTTTGTGTTTTGAAGGGGGGAAACCTTATCAAATTCTTCATGATCAAAACCATTTGTTATGGTAACAATCCTTTTTGCTCCAAGTGATTTTAAATCTTTAGCCCAATTTGGACTAACGGTCGTAACAAGATCAGCAGAAGCAAGTACTTTTTTCTCAAGTCGGTGGTTTGCTTTATCAGCGAGTTTTGTGAGACCAAGCTGATGATAAAAATCGATGTTTGTCCACGGATCACGAAAATCGGCCAGCCATTTAGTCCCGGTATTTTTTGCGAGTTTAAGTCCGATCAAATGCATACTGTGTGGTGGCCCGGATGTAATAATAGCATCTATTGAATCATTTTTCAGGTGCTGTAATAAAAACTTCACAGAAGGGCGAACCCAATATTTTCTTGGATCAGGAATAAATAAATTTCCGCGGATCCAAAAAAGTAATTTCATCTTCCAGGAAGACTTTTTCTTTGAAGACAGCAATCCTATACCAACATTGTCATTATGTTTCCCAGAAATAATCTTATGATAGTATTCTAATGGCTCAAAAATCGGGCGTTTTAATACTTCTATGTTCTCCGGGACATCTTTTAACAGTGAATCATCTTTTCTTGGAATTGCAGGATTAGATGGGGTATAGATAACAGGTATCCATCCAAATGATTGCATGTGTTTAGAGAACTTAAGCCATCGGTATACTCCTGCACCACTGCTTGGTGGCCAATAGTAAGTTATGATAAGTACTTTTTTCATGCAATCAGAATAATTTACGCCAAAGTCTTAAAAAAAACAGTTTAATCTCGTAAGGCAAATTCCATTTTTTAAATCCTTTTTTTGATTTGTTGTAGTTTGTTTCGAATTCTATTAGCGCCTTTTCAAGATTTCCCCTGGCCCCAATTAAATTCCAGAACTTTTGAAAGTCTTCCTGTATAGTTTCCAGATTAACAATGATACTATTTGATTTTGATTCGAGAAATACCTCAATATTTAAATTCACATTATTATAATAATCTTCACAAATCTCCAACCTTCTTTTTTTGTTCAGTTTTTCAATGGGAGTTTTTAAAATTCCTGCACAATATGCCCTGATAATACTCACCTTACTATGCCACCGTTTATTTAAACTGCGTATTGTCTCATTTTTATTTCTTATTAATTGAACATAAACAGGAGAATCGCCATATTTTCTTTCGAGGGCACCTAAAAACCAGATTAAACGGTTGTCAGCTTCTATATGATTATCTGAATATTCAAAACGTGCTGAGCCAATCTTTTTTGCATTTGTCTCATGACCGCTACTATAATTGGAGATATGTTTGCAGGCTTTAATGAATGCAAATGAACCACTTCTGCCGGTGCAAAGAATAAAAATCCTCATGATAAGATTATTTGTATTTGGCCAAATAAATAAAATATTTTTTCCAACTCATCTTCCAAATCATAATACAATCCTTCATACTAATATTTTGAACAGGATTTATTAATTGAAAACCAGTTAGATCTTTTTTTCCTAAAACAGGAAATCCGCACAAATCGTTTAAAAGATTCTTATTATGAATTAATTCCATGCAATAGACACCATTTCCAATTTGAATAACTTCTCCTTTATTGTTCCAAAATCTGTCACCACGGGCATAACATCCTGTAATATTCTTATTGGAGATTTTTTCAATTAAACTTATAAATTGATTTGAAAAGGTATAGTTGATAAATAGTCTTTCAGGCTTAACGATGTTATAGTGATATATTTTAATGCAATTTACGGCCATGAATTTTTGATTTGCAAATTGCTTTTGTACTATATCAATGTAATCTTCATGCAAAACATCGTCGTTGTCAATTCTTGTCGTAATTACAAATTCCCTTTCGGAATGCAGAAGATCAAGGACATCCTGAGTATATGATGTTAAGAATTTGTCGTAACTGCTTACATATTTTGGCAGGATGAATGATTTATATATTCCAAGCAATGATTCAATGATCTTTTTATATTTATCAGGGGTATCAGAATCAAAATATATTAACCAGGTAAAATTCTTATTTGATTGATGTATCAGGGATGGCAGGCAATAAGATTTGAAAAGATTTATTCTGTGCTCAAGCCACTCATCAGACAAGGTTTCAGAATTGTTCTTATCTGTTTTCCAATTACTTTGAGCAGATTTCAGGTTAAAACGGGTGATAACAAAATGATCAAAATTGTACTTCATCTTAAGAGCAAAAGTAGGATGAAAATAGTTTATACTTACTATAATGATTTCAATAGTTTTTTCATGCTTACCTTCTCTGTTATGATTTTTCCTACTTCGTTTACCGGTATTCTTTCCTGCTCCATAGTATCGCGATACCTAATTGTAACAGTATCATCTTTTAGTGTTTGATGATCAACTGTAATGCAAAAGGGTGTCCCGATTGCATCCTGCCTGCGATACCGACGACCAATAGTGTCCTTCTCTTCGTACTGACAATTAAAATCAAACTTCAATTCATCAATAATTCTACGGGCTTTCTCAGGCATCCCATCTTTTTTTGTAAGGGGGAATACTGCCAGTTTTGTCGGAGCAAGTACTTCAGGAATTCTCATTACAATTCTTTGTTCCCCGGTATTTTCAACTGTTTCTTCCGTATACGCATTTGATACAACGGAAAGGAACATCCTGTCAAGGCCAATAGAAGTTTCCACAACATAGGGGACAAAGTTTTTGTTTTCTTCCGTATCGAAATACTGGATTTTTTTGCCTGAATACTTTGCATGGTTTCCAAGATCAAAATCAGTTCGCGAATGGATTCCCTCGACTTCCCTGAATCCTATGGGAAATTGAAATTCAATGTCCGTAGCGGCATTAGCATAATGAGCCAACTTATCGTGATCATGGAATCTGTATTTTTCATCACCCATACCCAAAGCCTTGTGCCATTTTATTCTCTTTTCTTTCCAATAGTTATACCACTCCATTTCTGTTCCTGGCTTAATGAAATATTGCATTTCCATCTGTTCGAATTCACGCATGCGAAAGATAAACTGGCGTGCAACAATTTCATTTCGGAAAGCTTTGCCTATCTGAGCAATTCCAAAGGGAAGTTTCATCCTTCCGGTTTTCTGAACATTCAGATAATTTACGAAGATGCCCTGCGCAGTTTCAGGTCTCAGGTAAATGGTATTTGTTTCCTCGGTTACTGAGCCCAACTGAGTGCTGAACATCAGGTTGAACTGGCGAACATCTGTCCAGTTTTTTGAACCTGAGACAGGGCATACAATTTCAGCATCTTCAATAATTTTTTTAAGTTCAGGCAAGTTGTTTTTTTCCAGGGCTTGTACAAATCGGGCTTTTATTTCATCTATCTTAGATTGATTCGCAATTACTCTCTGGTTGGTTGTACGAAATTGCTGTTCATCAAAATCTTTTCCAAAGTGCTGTGAAGCTTTATCAACTTCTTTTTGAATTTTTGTTTCCAGCTTTTCAAGGTATTCTTCTATCAGCACATCGGCCCGGTATCTTTTTTTGGAATCTTTATTGTCGATTAAGGGATCATTAAATGCACTGACATGACCTGAAGCTTCCCATGTTTTTGGGTGCATAAAAATAGCAGCATCTATTCCAACTATGTTCTCGTTAATTTTTGTCATTGCATCCCACCAGTATTGCTTGATATTGTTTTTTAATTCAGTTCCGTTTTGTCCATAATCATAGACAGCACTTAGCCCGTCGTAAATCTCACTTGACTGAAATATAAAGCCATACTCTTTGCAATGTGCAATGATCTTTTTAAATATATCTTCCTGTGCCATAGTTTGTTAATTGAAATAAGTTACTTCAAGTGCGCAAAAGTAATTGAATTTAGCATCTTAAGCAATTAATTTTACTAATCGGACTTATTAACCGGGTTGCTCGGGAAACGATCAGGATAAGGATGCACACTTTCCGTTATTCAGCAGCATAAATAGATTTGGTTGACAGCGATTTTACTGCTTCCTGTAAGGTATTATCAATATTCTCAATAGCAGGATAAAAACCTTCATCGTCCAGAATATTCCGGATAATGTATGCATAAAGCTGTGTTTTTAAAATTTCTTTAGAAATAGCGATTTCTTTCGCGTTCACAGGTACTTCATTTTTGGCGGCAAATTTTATGAAATCACGAAACGTATTCTTTCTGTTAAGATAATTGTTGATTTGCTCATTGTTTATGCATTTCTGAAGTTCTTTTCTATAGTCGTCGGTATATTGAAGAGAGAACCTGTAAATAAGTCCTCTGTTCCGAACATCAATCAGATAATCAGTAACTCCTGTAGTATCGATAGGAACAAAGATATCAGGCATAATACCCCCACCTCCAAATACTGTTTTTCCGCCTGCAGTAATATACTTCAAAGAATCTGCAAACTTTATACTGTCTTTATCATTCAGTTCTCCATGTACAAATCTGTTGGAAAGATCCATAAAGTAATCTTCATTATTGCCATTTTCATAAGGTTTTTGAATACACCGACCGGTAGGAGTATAATATCGTGCAATGGTTAACCGAATGGCAGAACCGTCCGGGAAAACCTTTTGTTCCTGTACCAATCCTTTTCCAAAAGATCTTCTGCCGATTACAATTCCACGATCATTATCCTGTATGGCGCCGGCAAGAATTTCACTTGCTGATGCACTACCTTCATCGATTAAAATTGCAACTTCTAATCCATCACACAGTCCCCCTTTTGATGCTTTATATTCCTGTCTTTGTCTTGCGTTACCTTCAGTGTAAACAATCAATTGTCCTTCATCGAGGAATTGATCTGCAATATGAACTGCTGCATCAAGATATCCGCCTCCGTTTCCTCTTAAATCAAGAATAAGCTTCGTCATCCCCTGGCCAAGTAACTTAATGATACCTTCAGAAAATTCTTCAAAAGTCGTTCGTGAAAACTTATTCAATTTAATATATCCGATGTCGGATCTGACCATGTAAGCAATATCCATACTATACAATGGGATATTATCACGTATAATGTCGAAATACAATAAGTTTTTAACCTTTTTCCTTTGTACACCAACTTCAACTTGCGTTCCTCTGGGGCCTTTTAATCTATTGACTATTGAATCACTTGAGATCTTTTTACCTGCTAACGTATCTCCATCAACAATCAAAATTCTGTCACCGGCAAGAATTCCGACTTTCTCTGACGGTCCGTTTGCTATTGTTTTCAGAACGATCAAAGTATCATTGAGCATATTAAACTGAACTCCAATACCGCTGAAATTGCCTTCAAGGGGTTCATTCACTTCATTAAGATCTCTTGCAGGAACATATTGTGAATGAGGATCAAGCTCCGATAAAATCAAAGGAATTGTTTTTTCTTCTAACTCAGATTTATTAATAGGATCAACATATTCATTCTGAATATAATTAAGAATATTGCCAATTTTATCCGTATGGGGATAAATATGAAGCAAATTGCTGCTTTGGGTTGATTTGTAAAATCTTCCTATTATTATTCCAATAATAATAGCCAATGCTAATATGATAGGGGACAGAATTGTTTTCAGAGAGTTTTTATTATCCATTTGTCTCACATTTCAACATATTTTACTTCTATTCCTGCTCTATGAAGGAGGCTTATTCCATCGTCTTTTCTGTAGTTATCGCAAAATACGACCCGTCTGATTCCCGATTGAATAATTAATTTTGCACACTCCAGGCAGGGAGAGGTTGTAATGTATAAAGTTGCTCCTTCGCTACTGTTATTGCTTTTGGCAACCTTGGTTATAGCATTTGCCTCTGCATGCAAAACATAGGGTTTGGTTTTGTCGTTTTCATCTTCACAAACATTTTCAAATCCTTCCGGTGTTCCGTTATAGCCATCAGAAATTATCATTCTTCCCTGTACGATAAGAGCACCTACCTGACGACGTTTGCAATATGAGTTTTTTGCCCAGATCTTGGCCATTTCAAGATATTTTTTATCGAATTGTTCCTGTCGGTCACCATAAGGTTTGTGAGGATCGTACTTAGTCATGAAGATCAAATTGCAAAAGCCAAATTTCAATAAAAATGTTAATTGGCAAAGATAGACTAAATGTATGAAATAATATACCTGTGCATTGGTATCCTTATACTATCCTTTTCAATTATAGATCTTAAGTGGGGTGCAGTATAACTGATTTGGGAAAATACAGGATAAGGCATGAGTGCCTGCAGGCAGGTTTAGCGAAAGCAGGTTCTTCACTTACTGATTTCAAAGGATTTAAAAGACTTACACTTATGGGAATTGTGAGAGCCTGCCTGAAGGCAGATGAGTCTGTTCCCCCTCCGTTCTGAAAACTCAGAACTCTGGCGGATAAAAAGAATCAGAGTGAGAGCTCGTTCTATGCGCTCACTCTCACTCTGATTAGTACCCGGAGCCGGGATCGAACCGGCACAGCCTTGCGGCCACTGGTTTTTGAGACCAGCGCGTCTACCAATTCCGCCATCCGGGCAAACACTTAATTAGCATCGAATATAATAAAGAACCTCTTGCCTTTTCCGAACCATACATTTTAAATAAATGGCGGAATTGGCCCTTGCTCCATGCTGGCCCCTCCCTAAAATGCTCCACCGGAGCATTTCTTTACGGTCGGACCTGCCATCCGGGCAAACACTTAATTAGCATCGAATATAATAAAGAACCTCTTGCCTTTTCCGAACCATACATTTTAAATAAATGGCGGAATTGGCCCTGTCATTCTGAAATTACCAAACACAATACAACCAAAAGTAATAATTCTCCGGAACGAAAAAACGGTTGCTTTAAAATAAGGTAGGCGAAGATAGATAATTTGAATTTTTCGAACAAAATCAAATATGAATTATTACTGTTTAGAATGGGATTTAGTTTTTGTAACTTTAACTTTAATTCCGCAATGGGGTTAAATTATTGGATCATTTTATTGATGCATAAATAGATTGAATTTGCATTTTATACAAAGTTTGATTTTTGTTTTAACATGTATATGTTAATATTTTTTATGTAAAAAAAAGTCTTTATTTGTTGGTTTTCTGGCTATAATTATTTAAGCCTGAAAATTTGTTGGAACGCTAAAATACAGCCTGTCAAGAGCTTAAAAGGGAAAGTTAATAACTTCACTGAAATGTTTAAAATTACAACGTCTCTTGGATTGTAGAAACTTGATTGTGTTAATAAATTGCAATACAAACTTGAGCAACTCTCTCAATTCGAAAAGTCCAGTTTTTCAATATTTTAAAATAAAAGCAGATGCGAGCCGAAGAAACCAACACAAAAGATTTGACCTTAGCCGACCAAAAAATGCAGAAAAAGAAAAGTAACATACGGGAGAAGGGTGCAACGGAAGAAACATTCTCATATGAGGAATCATTGAAAAGCTCGATTGATTATTTTAAGGGAGATGAACTTGCCGCTACAGTTTGGATAAATAAGTATGCTCTGAAAGATTCTTACGGGAATCTGTATGAAAAAACTCCGGATGATTTGCATCGGAGACTGGCTCGTGAACTGTTTCGCATAGAGCAAAAATATCCGAATCCATTAAGTGAAGAAGATATTTACCAGGTACTGAAAGACTTTAAATACATTGTGCCCCAGGGAGGTCCAATGACTGGAATTGGAAATGATTTTCAGATTGCATCACTTTCCAATTGTTTTGTAATTGGGAATGATGGTCCTTCAGATTCGTACGGAGCCATTATGAAGATCGATCAGGAACAGGTCCAGCTTATGAAAAGACGTGGAGGTGTTGGGCATGATTTATCACATATTCGGCCAAAAGGAAGTCCTGTTTTGAATAGCGCACTTACATCAACAGGAGTAGTTCCATTTATGGAGCGGTATTCAAATTCTACCAGGGAAGTTGCACAAGATGGCAGAAGAGGAGCCCTGATGTTGAGCATTTCAATTAGACATCCTGATGCTGAAGATTTTATAGATGCTAAGTTAACCCCGGGTAAAGTCACCGGAGCCAATGTTTCCGTTCGCATTGACCATGATTTTATGAAAGCCATTGTAAATAAGACTTCTTATATTCAACAATTTCCTGTCAATAGTGAAAATCCAAGTCATACAAAAGAAATTGATGCCAGGGAGTTATGGTCTAAGATTGTGCATAATGCCTGGAGATCTGCCGAACCGGGCATTCTGTTCTGGGATACTATTACCAGTGAATCAGTGGCAGATTGTTATGCTGAATTAGGATATAGAACAGTTTCAACAAATCCTTGTGGAGAGATACCACTTTGTCCTTATGATTCATGCCGTTTGTTAGCAATTAATTTGTACAGCTATGTCAAAGAATCTTTCACCGATAAAGCAAAATTTGATTTTGTTCTTTTTAGAAAGCATGTGCATAAAGCACAACGATTAATGGATGATATTATAGATCTGGAATTGGAAAAGATAGATGCCATACTGGATAAAATCGGCAATGATCCGGAAGAAATTGAAATCAAGAGAGTTGAGAGAAAACTCTGGGAAAATATCAGGACCAAAGCTGAAGAGGGTAGAAGAACAGGAATTGGAATTACAGCTGAAGGTGATATGCTTGCAGCTTTAGGATTGAGGTATGGAAGTGAAGATGCAACAGACTTTTCAATAGAAGTACAAAAAACACTGGCATTAGAAGCCTATCGCTCTTCTGTATATTTGGCAAAGGAAAGAGGTGCATTCGGCATTTATGACTCCCATCTTGAAAAAGATAATCCTTTTATTCAGAGACTAAAACATGAAGATGAGGATTTTTATAAGGATATGCTAAAATACGGAAGACGAAATATTGCACTTCTTACCATAGCACCTACAGGAACAACTAGTCTGATGACACAAACAACCTCAGGAATTGAACCTGTATTTTTACCTGTATACAAACGTCGTAGAAAAGTCAATCCAAATGATTCAAGTTCAAAAATTGCCTTTACTGATGAGGTGGGAGATACATGGGAAGAATACAATGTATTTCACCATAAATTTGTTACGTGGCTTGAAAAAAATGGCTACAATCCTGAAGAAGTAAGAGATTACGATGATGAAAGGCTGAATGAAGTAATAAAAAAATCTCCTTATTATAAAGCCACATCAAATGATGTTGACTGGTTAAGCAAAGTGAAAATGCAAGGCGAAATACAGAAATGGGTAGATCATTCAATTAGCGTAACAATAAATTTGCCTTCAGATGTATCTGAAGATTTGGTAGGACAACTTTATGTCACAGCATGGGAAAGTGGATGCAAAGGAGTTACTGTTTACAGAGATGGATCTCGTTCCGGTGTACTTATTGCCTCAGAGAAAAAAGAAAATGGGACTTCAGTGAATGATGAAAAATCTTACAAAAGGCCTAAAGTTCTTGATGCAGAAATCATAAGATTTAACAACAACGATGAAAAATGGATTGCATTTGTCGGATTGAAAGACAACAAACCATATGAAATTTTTACAGGAATAGCCGATGAGGAGATGTTCCCGATTCCAAAATCCATAACAAAAGGACAGATCATTAAAAACCGGAATGAAAATGGAGTATCCAGGTATGATTTTCAATATATCGATAAATACGGATACAAAAATACACTGGGAGGTTTGTCTCATATGTTCGATAAAGAGTTCTGGAATTATGCAAAACTTATCTCAAGCGTATTACGACATGGCATGCCTATACCTCATATCGTTCGGTTAGTATCTTCATTGCGGCTCGATAGTGATACGATAAATACCTGGAAAAATGGTGTTGAAAGGGCATTGAAACGCTATATCCCCGACGGAACTAAGGTTAAAAAAGGATTAAAATGCGAGGAGTGCGGTTCGGGAAACCTGATATATCAGGAAGGATGCTTGCTGTGCACAAATTGCGGCTCATCAAAATGTGGATAATTGGTTTTTACGTTTTTAAAATCAAAGGAAGAAAAAGAGGAAGTGTTCTGGTTAGCTTTCTCTTTTTTTTATCTCAATAATGAGAATCTCAAATGAACTTTTATTCATTTCTTTTCTGAAGAAGAGTATAATGTATTAATTTTGAGTAATTGCAACGGGTAAAAATCTTATAAATCATTTACCATGGATAATACAACAAACTCAAATGCTGGTATGGGCCTTGGAATCGCCGGTCTTGTACTTGGGATTCTTTCAATACCTCTGGGAATTATGAAATGTACCTTTGCCACCGGACTTGTATTTGGGATACTGGGGATAACATTAAGTGCTGTTGGCTTATCTCAGGCAAGGAAAGCCAATGCTCAGACAGGTATGATTATTGCCGCACTTATCGTATCTATTATAGGAACAAGTTTTGCTTTTATAAAACTCACAAGTTCTGTAACAAAACTTAAAATTCTTTCAGATGGATGGAAAGACAACATTGAAATAATTGATGAACAATCAAAAGAATTTGAAAAAGGCTTTGAAGAAGAGTTTGAAAAAGAGTTTGAAGAAAATATGGAAGAAACCCTGGAGGACCTTGAAGATGATTTAAATGAAGAACTGGAAATTGCAGGTCAGGAAATAGAAATAAATCTGGAAGGAATGAGTGATGAAGAAAAGGCCCGTAAACTAGGCAAAGCTACCGGAAAGGCAGTTAAAGTATTTGTAGATGAACTGAAAGATACCACAGATCTTGAGAAGTAATGAATTTTGCTGACTTCAGAAAGAATCCCTACAAACTGATCAATCTGATTCTTGCCATCATAATTTTTGGTGTTTTTATCTATTCTGCTGTCTTTTCCCCATCAATATCGAATTACCCTATTCAATCAGAAAGTAAACGTATGTTCAATCAGGATAGTAAAAGTACAGGACTTTCCCGTTCTTTTTCATGCATCCTAAGACTTGATTTAAAGAAGGCAAAAGAATACAATAGATATGGGATACAAATATTCGTTTTTTTTCTGATCCAGTTTTTTTTAAGGTTATTCTTTTTATTAAGCTATGATACATTCAAAGAATTTGGGGTTACCAAAATGATTCTTGTAGATTCGATCGTATCAGTAAGTCTCTTCATATTCTATTTTAAGCCTTTCTTAATGGAATTCATCTATTTTTAATTTTCCCGGAGAACTTCTAATAATTGCTATTGTACATAATTTGTGAACAGGAAACAGCTTCTGTCAGAATGAAAATAGTCAAACCGGATGCACAGATTTCGACAGAAAAATACAAATTACACGCTATTATTTAAGGTATACAGAAGAGGATAGTTACAGAGTACAGAGAAAAGATTCATGATTTTCAGATATCATCAAGTGAAAATGTATCCGCCATTACGATTCCTTTTTCTGTTTTTTTAACCGTGCAACATTCCCGGTAAATATCATGTTCGAAAAACAGGATATATTGATGTTTAGCAGCTTCTTCAAGAAAAGTAGCATGTTCTTTCATTGAAAATAGTGGCTGAGTATCGAATCCACAAACCCAGGAAGGTGGAATATGAGCAGCAGTCGGGAAAAGATCTGAAACATAAACCACAGTCCGATCTTTATAATGAATAAATGGAACGATCAAACCTTCTGTATGGCCATTGTATGTTTTCAGATGAATGCCATTGGTAATATTCATCGTTTCATCCGCGAAAGTTAATTTTTTGCTCTTTTTAATCGGGTCTATGTTTTCAGCCAGATAGGATGGTTTTTCTCTCTGATTTGGGTTCAATGTCCAGTCCAATTGCTTTTTGCTTACCCAGTAACAAGCATTTGGGAAGGTTAAATTGTAGTTGCCGGTTTCATCTATAGAAACAGCACCTCCACAATGATCAAAATGAAGATGAGTCAAGATCAAATCGGTAATGTCATTAAAAGAGAAGCCATAAAAGAGTAGCGATTTTTCCAGGGAATCATTGCCATTGAGATAATAATAGCTGAAAAATTTCTCACTCTGCTTTGTTCCTAAACCTGCATCAATGAGGATAAGCCTTTCATCAGTTTTAACGAGAAGACACCGTGTTGCCAGATTGCACATATTATTCTCATCAGCAGGATAAATTCTGTTCCAAAGACTTTTTGGCACCACACCAAACATTGATCCCCCGTCGAGCTTGAAATTACCTGCTTCAATTTTAAATAGTTGCATGAAATGATATATGAATTACATTTCAAAGATAAAACCTTTTTCTGTGAGACTGTCGTAACGCTTTTTGTCGAATTTGTATAAACGTGCAGACCTGTGCGCAACACCTGTTTGTTTTTCATTAAGCGGAATTAAAAGATTCATTTTCATGATCTTTCTTCTGAAATTAGGTTTATCAAATTCAACATCGTAGATGGCTTCATACAATTCCTGCAATGCGAGGAGGGGGAATTTATCGGGCAATAAATTAAAACCTATTGGTTTGTATTTTAGTTGTTGTCTCAATCGGGACAAAGATCTTTCTAATATTTTCAAGTGATCAAAAGGTAGTTCGGGCAATTGCTTTACATGAAACCACCTGGCATCACTTGCATCAGGACCGGGATTTATTTTATATTGACCTGGCTTTACAAGTGCATAATATACGACTGTTATAACCCTGCCGGCCGGGAAACGATCAACATCGCCAAACGCACCCAGTTGTTCCATGAACAAACCTTTTACTCCGGTTCTCTCTTCAAGCACCCTTGCAGAGGCCTGATCAATATTTTCGTCGTAACGAATAAATCCCCCGGGGAGTGCCCACATTCCAAAAGAAGGCCTAATAGCTCTTTTAATTAGTAAAACTTCCAAAGAAGCTTCCTCAAATCCAAAGATTACACTATCAACCGAAAGTGGTTCGATAATTTTTTTAGACATAAGGTTTGTGACTATTTATGGAAATCAAACATAATGCAAAATAAATAAGTTATAGTCAAAACGACAATTAATTTTTATATTATCTCCTGAAATGATTGTGTAAATTAGCGCGGAACAAAATGTTGTCTGTTATGAAACCCACATGTTAAACAAGTTTAATACAAAGGCGAATGAACAAAATTCCGGAACGGTTTTATTAAAAGCGCTTTTGCCGGAACATGTCGGTTCACTGCCTGTTCGGCGGACAGGCATCCGGCCTTTATAAATAAATTTTATACGGATGAAATTACATTTTATCGCAATTGGTGGTGCTGCTATGCATAATCTGGCTATAGCACTAAAAAGCAAGGGTTATACAATAACAGGTTCGGATGATGAGATATTTGAGCCCTCACGATCACGACTGGAGGAAAACGGACTCCTGCCCGAAAGAACGGGCTGGAATACGTCCAGAATTACTTCGGATCTTGATGGCGTAATTATAGGGATGCATGCGAGAAAGGACAATCCGGAATTATTAAAGGCTATTGATAAGGGATTGACAATTTATTCTTTCCCTGAATATTTGTATGAACAAACAAAAAACAAAAAACGAGTAGTCATTGCAGGAAGTCATGGAAAAACAACAATTACAGCCATGGTTATTCATGTGCTGAGAAGCTGTGGAAGGAATTTTGATTTTATGGTTGGCTCTCAGATAGAGGGTTTTAATACCATGGTTTCACTGGATCGGCACAATGATCTGGCCATATTCGAAGGAGACGAATATCTTTCCTCTCCATTGGACCTTAGATCAAAATTTATGCATTACAAACCTTATATTGCTCTTGTTTCCGGGATTGCCTGGGACCATATTAATGTATTCCCAACCTTTGAAAAATATGTAGATCAGTTTAAAACTCTGTCTAAAATCATTGAACCAAATGGGCATTTTGTATATTTTTCAGGTGATCCGATCCTGGAATCGATAGCGGAAAATGTTAGGTCTGATATTAAAATTCATGCGTATACCGGACACAATTTTTTCATACGACAAAACAAAACATTCATACCTGGTTCAGATGATGAAGCCATTGGTATTGAATTGTTTGGCAAACACAACTTGCAGAATCTCAGTGGCGCAAAATGTATTTGCCAGCTGCTTGGTATCGATGACAAAAACTTTTATAAAGCAATATCAACTTTCAAGGGAACCAAAAAGCGATTGCAAATAGTAAGAAAGACAGATGATTCGGTTGTATTTCTCGATTTTGCTCATTCTCCTTCAAAAGTAAAAGCCACTGTGCAGGCTGTCAGAGAACAATATGCTGATAAGAAATTAATGGCAATATTTGAGCTGCATACTTTCAGCAGCTTAAGTAAAAAATTCATTCCTGAGTATAAGGGGGCATTGAATGGCGCGGATGAAGCGATCGTATTCTTTAATAAAACTGTTATAGAACATAAGAAACTTCAAGAGATTTCAGAAAAGTATGTTAAAGAATGTTTTGACAGTAACAGACTTACTGTTTATTCAGATGCGGAGCAATTGTCAAAATTCCTGTCTGAACTGACTTTTAAGGATACAGTGATTTTGCTGATGAGTTCCGGAAATTTTGGAGGATTGGATGTACAGTCACTGGCATCGAATCTATAAAAAAGGTTTGTATTTCCCAGCATGGATATTTTTTATGGTTTACAGTATTGTTCTTTACAATCAGACTAGTATATTTATGTCGTTTAAAAAAAATCAATGGAAATAAAAGGAACTGCTGTAATTGCAATCAGAGATTATGTTAAACTCAATCATAAGGAGGTATATGACAAATGGCTTGAATCTTTACCGCAAGAATCCTCTTACATCTATAAAAATGCAATAGATTCTTCTAAATGGTACCCGCTAAAAGAGGGAGGTATTATACCAACAAAAAAAGCTGTTGATCTGTTTTTTCAGAGTGATTATGAAAAAGGATCATGGGAAATGGGGAGATTCAGTGCCGAAATGGCTCTAACAGGCATCTACAAAATCTTTGTTAAAGCATCGTCACCTGGATATATTGTTCAAAGGGCTTCAAGGGTGTTTGCCACATATTATCAGCCCTGTAAAATGGAAGTTAAAAAAAATGCAGATAAGAATATTTCTCTGGAAATTTCCGATATGACAGAAAGTGATTCTGTCGTTGAATATCGGATCTGTGGATGGATTGAAAAGGCCATTGAAATATCGGGGGCTAAAAACTGTACATTCAGGTTTCCGAAATCAATTGCAAAAGGAGATGAAGTAACTCAATTTGATATTACCTGGGAATAATAACAGAAGAATGGTACTATTTCAACGATAGGTTCAATTTTTTTTAAATACTATACTATATGCTGTGATTCATTCGTTTATAAATATTAAGTAAACAAATTTCTTCTAAATTTGTTACATTCTAAAACCAATTAAACCGTCTTATGGAAAACTCTAAAACTAAACATAAGGTAAGATTTTCCTCCCTTATAGTGATCATTGCTGTATTGCTTTTTGTTTTTCCCGTTTCAGCATTTTCTGATGATACAGGAGGGCTTGTTAAATTCAAACCTGAGTATAAAATCAAACGGGTTCCTGGCGGAACGGTTACCATTTATACTTATAATAATGAGGGAGACAAGGAGGAATATGTCTTTAAAGACTTCAATGCTGATGTCGTGCTTTCCATTTACAGGCGTATTAAGGTGAGTAGTATCACATCAAACCTGGCAAAAAAATATTACTTATCTGAAGCTGAAAGCAGGAGAGGCGTCAAAAGAGTATTGAATGTTCTGGATCATTGGGGAATGCTATCAAGATAAAGTCTATTTTTCG
>Ga0315548_1000822_pt1 | contig 28019 bp, 25 predicted proteins | sample SalMarSW160110MG_2_FD_202540 | JGI IMG/M metagenome (GOLD analysis project Ga0315548, IMG submission 202540) | Salt marsh sediment microbial communities from the Plum Island Ecosystem LTER, Massachusetts, United States - Salt Marsh Sediment SW1601-110 ... | reverse complement strand
GGGACGGGCAAGTTCATCGTGGGCACGATTTCGCCGCTGACCGATACCTTTATCGACTCCAATGTCGGCGGGCACTTCGGGCCGCTCTTAAAGCTGGCCGGCTTCGACGCCCTGGCCGTAACCGGCCTATCTAAAGAAGAGGTGGTCATAGTTATTGACGGCGACGCCGGCACCATAGCTATCACCGCCGCCCCCAAATACGATAAGGAGACCAACGGCGGCGCTCTATCCTACGGCCAGAGGCTGCTAAAAGAGGTCAACGACGGCCAGTTCAGCGACTGCCTGGCCGCGGCCAGCGCCGGCCGGGGGGCGCTCCACGCCCGCTACGGGGTCATCCACAGCCTCTACTACGATAAAAGGCGGGGCCGAGTCCGCGCCAAGCAGGCGGGGCGGGGCGGCACCGGCACGGTGATGCGGGCCAAGGGCTTAAAGAACATCGTCGTCCGCTCCAGCCGGGCCAAGGCCAACGGCAACAACCCCGTTGACAAAAAGGGAGTGCGGGCGGCGGGGCGGGAGATGAAGCGGGTCATCGCCCGAGCCGACCCCACCCAGCTTCACCTCTCCGCCTGGGGGACGACCATCCTCTCCGAGTACATGGACAAGTTCCACATCTTCCCGGTGAACAACTACCAGTACGGGCAGAGCCCCGATTCGGTCAAGCTGTTCGCCCACGTCTTCCTGGACAACTACTTCAGCCGGAGAGTCCCCGACGGCTGCTACTACGGCTGCAACCTGGCCTGCGCCAAGGGGGCCGAGAACGTCGAGCTGACCCGGGGGCCGGGGGCGGGGCGGCGGGTCAGCGTTGACGGCCCTGAATACGAAACTGTCGGCGCCGTCGCCTGTATGGGTATCTTTGACCCCCACTACGTCATGGAGTACAACTGGTACTGCGATGAATACGGCCTCGACGTCATCTCCACCGGGGTGACCACCGCCTTTTTCATGGAGTGCTTCGAGCGCGGCTACCTGACTGTTGACGACATCGGCTACCAGCTTAAATTCGGCGACATCACCGCCGCCGATAGACTGCTGCACGAGATAGCCGCTGGTAAGGGCTTCGGCAAAATCGTCGGGCAGGGGGTGGCCCGGGGCAAAAAGTGGGTGGCCCAAAAGTACGCCGCCAGAAACAAGACCCCTAAAGATGAAGCCCTAGCCGAGCTCAATAAATTCGGCATGGAGGTCAAGGGGCTGGAGTTTTCCATGTACGTCACCAAGGAGTCGCTGGCCCAGCAGGGGGGCTACGGCTTTGCCCTCAAAGGCCCGCAGCACGACGAGGCCTGGCTAATCTTCATCGACCAGGTCTACCAGGAATTGCCCACCCTGGAGGACAAGGCGGCGGCGCTGAAGTGGTTCCCCTTAATCCGCACCTGGTTCAACGCCACCGGACTGTGCAAGCTGCACTGGATTGACGTGCGCAACCCGGAGGCGGCGGCCACCGACGAGCCGTCCAAGAACCTGCCCACCCTGGCCCACTATGTTGATTACCTCAACGCCACTACCGGCAGCCACAAGAGTCTCCTGGACATACTGGACGACTCGGAGCGGCTGTATATACTGCAAAAGCTGATAAACCTGCGCCAGGGCAAGGGGACGCGGGCCAGCGACCAGCTACCCCTGAGGGCAATGGCACCGGTCTTCTTTAACGAGTACCAGTCCCGCGCCGACTACTACGACCGCTGGCTGGGGCAGAACGGCGGCGGCCGGAAACTGCCGGCCAGCCCCGGGCAGCGGCACAAGCTGCTCATCGAGCGGAGAATAGAGGAATACCAGCAGCTCTGCGACGCCGTCTACCAGCAGAAGGGCTTTACCCCGGAGGGGATACCCAAACGGGAAACGGTGGCCAGGTTCGGCCTGCTCGACGAAAAGGCCAGGCGGTTGCTAGAATAAAGGCTGGGGTGACTTAAGCCAAGAGATTTGAAGTGATATATGAAAGTTACCATTGAATTTTTGGGTACCCAGCACGCCGTTGTCGGGGCCGACCGCGTCGAGATGCCCATCACCGGAAAGGCCACCGTCAACGACGCCCTGGACTATGTGCAGAGTAAATATCCCCAGCTGAAACTGGCCGAGTGGATGGTGATAGTTGTCGTCAACCAGCATATAGCCTCGCTGGACCAGGTTCTAAAAGCCGACGATGTTATTTCCTTCCTGCCCTTTCTCAGCGGCGGGTGACTAGCCAGTAAGGACTATTGACAAATGGCCTCCAGCCAATTACATTGGGCATCATGCAGGATGTCGCCCTGATAATAGCCTTCGTCGGCATTATCATCTTTTTAGCCCACCTTTTCACCGGCTTATTTAACCGCATCATGGTGCCCGATGTCCTCTTCCTCATCGTCCTCGGCATCGTCCTGGGGCCGATACTGGGGATTCTGCCCCCCGCCCTCTTCGTCGAGATAGGGCCCATCTTCGCCACCATCACCCTGATTATCATCCTGCTGGAATGCGGCTTCAGCCTGAAGCTGAGCACCCTTCGTGCCGCCGTACCCGGGGCCATGGCCCTAGCCCTGGTCGTTTTCCCCCTCAGTATGGCCATAATCACCGGACTGGCCCTCTGGCTGACCGACCTGGAGCTGCTGCCGGCCTTAATCCTGGGGGCCATCATCGGCTCCACCTCAGAGGCCATCGTCATCCCCCTGGTCAAACAGCTGAAGATAAAGGAGGAGAGCCGGGTGCTGCTCTCGGTGGAATCAACCGTTACCGCCGTGCTCAGCATTATCTTCGCCCTCACCCTGGTCGATACCTACCAACTGGGCCAGTTCCAGCCGCTCGACGTCGCCGGCAGTCTGATTGCCTCCTTCCTGGTAGCCATCGGCCTGGGCGTGGCCGGCGCCTTTATCTGGTCGCTCTTCCTCAACCGGATAAGACACGTCAAGAACACCATGTTCACCACCGCCGCCTGCGTCTTCGTCGTCTTCGGGCTGGTGGAGCTGCTGGGCTTCAACGGCCCCATCGCCGCCCTGGCCTTCGGCATCACCCTGGGCAACCTGAAGCCGATGCCCCTCCCCTTCTTCAAGAAGGGGCTGCGGCTGGAGTCGGGGGGGCTGACCGATATGGAGAAGGCCTTCTTCGGCGAGATTGCCTTCCTGCTCAAGACCTTCTTCTTCATCTACCTGGGGATATCGCTGGAGATGATAAGCACCGACCTGATGATAATGGGGGCCGTCTTTACCGTAATCGTCTTTCTGCTCAGGCTGATTTCGGTAAGGCTGACGGTGGGGGGAACGGCCCCGGCCAAAGACGCCTCGTTTATCGGCGTGATGGCGCCGCGGGGGCTGACCGCCATCGTGCTGGCGGCCATCGTCTTCCAGCAGGAGGTCACCGGCGGCGAGCTTATCAAGAACCTGACCTACGGCATCGTCCTCTACAGCGTGGTGCTGACCTCGCTGCTGGTGCTGCTCACTGATAAGACTAAACTATCCGACGGCCTGAGCTACCTCTTCTCCGTGGGTACCAAGCGCCAGCCGGAGCCTGACGAGCCTGCCGAGCCGCCGCCAGAGTAAACAGCTACCCCTTGCTTTCCCCCCCAGAAGTGCTATAATTCAACTGTGCTTGATTTATCGTCAATCGGGGTGAACTATGCCCAATCGGAATGAACTATGATTGAAGTTCTCAGAAACAAGAACCTGACCACCCGCTTCCAGATACTGGTGGAGATAGCCAACGCCGGGCCTGCCGTCCAGCAGCGGGAGGTTGCCAAAAACCTGAACATCACCCCCCAGGCGGTATCGGACTACATCGCCCAGCTGGCCAAAGACGGCCTGCTGGCCGCCGAGGGGCGCGCCCGCTACCGGGTGACCAACCAGGGGGTCAACTGGATAATCAAGATGTTGCGCGAACTGGGCGAATACAACGTCTTTATCCAGAGGGCGATAACCAGTCTCTCCGTCTGCGCCGCCATCGCCGGGGACGACCTGAAAAAGGGGCAGAAGGTAGGGCTGGAGATGAAGAGCGGGCTGCTCTTCGCCTCGGCCAGCCGGAAGCAGGAAGCCACCGGCACCGCCATAGACAGCGCCCAGGCCGGCGAGGACGTGGGCATTTCCGGCATCGAGGGCATCGTGCCCCTGGAGGTGGGGCGGGTAACCATACTGAGGGTGCCCGGTATCCAGCGGGGCGGCTCTAAAAAAGTTAACTACAGCATACTGAAAGAGCGTCTGGCCAAGAGCGACCTGGTCACCGCCCTGGGGCTGGAAGCGATAGCGGCGCTGCGCAAAACCGGAGCCGATTTCCAGCACTACGGGGCGGTGGCGGCGGCCATCGAGGCCGCCAAGAGCGGGCTCAAGCCCCTGGTGGTCTGCGTTGACAGCGAGGCCGCCGACCTCATCGCCCGGCTGGAAAAAGAGCGGATAGCCTACCAGCTCTTCGACGCCGAGGGCGGCTAGAATTTTTTAAAAACGCCCCCAAAATAACCCCAAAACCCCTTGACAGGGGCTCTCTTTGCCTCTATAATCAATCAACTACACTTGTATATTATCAAGCCTACTTTATTTAATTAGCGGAGGCGACAGCCATGCCCAGGATTTTCAGGTCAAAGCTCTTCACCCTATTATTGATTTCGGCTTTAATACTGCCCTGCCTGCTGATTACCCCGGTGATGGCGGTGGATAGTTACCCTCTCGCCACTGGCGACAGCCAGGTCGCCGACGCCTTAAACTACCTGCGCTCAGCGCAGACCAGCGACGGCAAAATCAGCGACTTCGGCACCTCGGCCTGGGCAGTGATGGCTATTGCCGCCGCCGGTGAAGTCCCCGGCGACTGGAAGGTCAGCACCAACCCCTCCATAGTAGATTACCTGGCAACCAACGCCGGCAGCGCCTCGTCGGCCAGCGACTACGCCAGGATGCTGCTGGCTATCGCCGCCGCCGGCGAAGACCCGACCGACTTCGGGGGGGTGGACTTCGTGGCCCTGCTCGAAGCCGAACACACCGGCAACCAGATCGGCGACCCCCTGTTACTGAATGACGACTTCTTCGGGGTCATGGCACTCATTGCCGCCGGGGGAGACCCGTCTTCAACCATCATCCAGGACAGCGTGGCTTTTATCCTGGATAACCGGAATGCCATCGCCGACGGCGGCGACGGCGGCTGGGGCTACGCTCCGGGAGCCACCAGCGATGTTGATGACACGGCCTCCGCCATCATGGCGCTGATTGCCGCCGGCGAGTCTCCGGCTTTACCGGCGATAGCCGAAGGGCTTGCCTATATCAAGTCCACCCAGATGGCCAACGGCGGTTTTCCCTTCTTCGGCGAAACAAACTCGGCCTCTGATTCCTGGGGCATCGGCGGCATAGTCGCCGCCGGGGGAAACCCCGCCGACGAGGACTGGGACAGCGAGCCGGGCAATGACCCGGTTGACGACCTGCTCTCATTCCAGAACCCGGACGGCTCGTTCGACCTGAGCCAGACGACAGAGGCCAACCAGAAGCTCTGGACATCGTACGCCATACCGGCGCTGCTCGGCGTACCCTACCCGGTAGCAGTGCTGGAGCCGCCGGAACCGGAGGAAGGCGTCACCGTTGATGTCCGTATCGAGGGGGAGGACGAGAACATCTGGTACGGCACGGTAACCGTTAACGACTCTACCATTATCGACGACCAGGACGGTGAGCACTACCTCGGCCAGCCGACGGCGCTGGGCGCCCTGGATGAAGCCTCACAGGAGGGGGAATTCCCCTACGCGGTGGAGGACTCTGCCTACGGCCTCTACCTGTACTCCATCGACGGCGAGGAGGCAGAGGGTACGTCCGGCTGGATGTACCGGGTTGACTACATCAGCCCCCTGGATAGTGTCGACCAGTTTATCCTTAACGATACACACCAGGAAGTCCTGTTCTACTACGGTGATTGGATGGATCCGCTTATACCGCTCAAGCTTGAGGTGGACAATATAATACCCGACGCCGGCGACAGCTTTACTGTCACCGTAGAAGAGTACGACGAAGGCCTCGACGAGTGGTATCCAGCGGAAGACGCCATTGTCTATGCCGATACCAGCTACACCACCGGCGGGGACGGCGAGGTTGAGATTACCATCTATCAAGATACCACCATCGATGTCTATGCCGAGAAGGACGGCTACATCCGCAGCAACAGCGTCACCGTCACCGTCGGCGAGGGCAGCGCCCAGCCCTCGGAAGGCCAGACGGTCAACATGACGGTTGATATCATCCCCGCCATCAGCTTTACGGTCAGCCCCGACTACATCAACTTCGGCCTGCTGGGGCCGAGGGATATCAGCGACCCGGTTACCATCACCATAACCAACCAGGGTGCCTGGAAGCTGGCCGTCACCGCTATCGTCAGCGATGATGCCGATGGCCTCTATGTTGACGGACTCAAGCTGGATAGCGTCAAATGTGACGAGTTCCTGTGCAACGTCTCCAGAGATAAATCGGAGGAACACACCGCCACCCTTACCGTCCCCGAGGCCTACACCCTCACCGGCAACCAGAACGGCACCATCATCTTCTGGGCGGCGGAGTCTCCCTAGAGGTGAGCTATGCCGGGCCGCTTAGTTAAGGCATCTATCGTGCTGCTGCCGATTATCGGGCTGGTGCTGGCGGCCTCGTCGGCGCTGGCGCTGGGGGTGGGGGTGGCCCCGGGCCGGATGGACTTTAAGGTCCGCCCCGGCGGCAGCCAGGTGCAGACCCTGAATATCATCAACCAGTCCGACCAGGCCTACCGGTTCCAGGTCTATATCGAGGGCAGCCATGATGGCTGGTTTGAAATTACCCCTGACCAGTTTACCCTGAACGCCGGGGAGGTGAGGGGGGTGGAGGTCGCGGTGGCCCCATCGCTGTTCACCGTTCCCGGCGACCACGACTTCGACACCTGCATCCTCTGCCTGCCCCCGGAGACCGAGCTGCGCGTCGGCGCCGGAGTCAAGGTGCCCACCCACGTGCAGGTGACCGAGTTCCCCATCATGGCCCTCCAGTGGTGGATTGCCGCCGCCGCCCTGCTGCTGGCGCTGATTATCGGCCTGCTCGTGGGCTGGAGGATAAGAGCCCGCTATGGCTAGGCGGGGGCTGCCCTTAATACTCTTTTTACTATTGCTGGCGGCCATAGTGGCCGGCTGTCCCGCCCCACCGCCAGCCGCCGGCAGCAATGAGCCAGCCACAGCGACGGTGGTGGTGACACGGGACTTCGGCCAAGAATTAGTCCTGGCCGAGGAAATTGAAATCGAGGACGGCACCGATGCCATGACGGCGCTGCAGGCCGTGGCCGAGGTCGAGACCAAATACGGCGGCGGCTTCGTCCAGGCGATAGAGGGCCTCAGTTCGGAGTATGAAGGAGGCAGTAAAAAGCGGGACTGGCTTTACTATATCAACGGCATCTCCCTCAGCCTGGGGGCAAAAGACTACCGCCTGCGTGACGGCGATATCGAGCACTGGGACTTCCGGGACTGGAGCTACCAGCCGATGGTGCCGGCCATCATCGGCGCCTTCCCCCAGCCTTTTTTGAGCGGAGGGCGGGGCGAGGTAAAGCCGGCGGCGGTGGCCTATGACCCGCCTTTCGCCGGGGAGGCCGGGGCGCTGGTGGCTGAATTAAAGGGGTGGGGAGTGGCTGAAGTGACCCTGAACAGCGCTGAGGCGCTGTCTGACGGGGTTAAAGAGCAGAGTAACCTGATTATCCTGGGCGGGGCGGAAAGCGGGCTTATTTTAGAGCTTAACGACCTGGCCAAAAAGCTGGGCTTCTTCGCCTATTTCGAGGGGGGCAAAATAACCGTTCTCGACGGGAAAGGCGACCCGGCCGGGGAATACGGGTCGGGGTGGGGCTTAATCCAGGCCACCCAGAACCCCTGGAGCCCGGGGGGAGTGGGCAGCGGGGAGGGCTGCGTCTTTATCGTCACCGGCGCCGATGAGAGCGGGGTTAAAAGCGCCGCCCAGGCGCTTGTCGATAACAGTGACGGGCTGCGCTACGCCTACGCCGTCTTAGTCAATAATAACGATATAATAAAGATACCGTGATGCCGGAACTGAGCTACCGGGACAGGGACACCGTTATCCACCGCTTAAGTCCCCTGGTCAAGCTGGCCTGGGGCGGGGGGCTGGTGGTCTTAAGCCTGATTTTCAACCACCCGGTATATATTCTGATTCTATTTCTATCAATTATCCCAATGGTAAAACTGGCCGGGGTGGGGCGGGAGTGGGCCTCGACGCTTAAACTGGCCCTCTGGCTGGGCTTGAGCATCATCGTCATCAACGCCCTCTTCAGCTACCACGGCGACCACGTGCTGCTGGCCGCCCCCTTTAGGCTGCCGGTGGTGGGCAGCCCGGTGATAACCTTAGAGGCCATCGCCTTCGGCGCGGTGATGGCCTTAAAGCTGGCGGTAATAATTTCTGTCTTCTCTCTTATCAATCTCACCGTCCACCCCGACGACATTATGGCGGTATTGCTCAAGATGAGGCTGCCCTACAAGTCAGTGCTGGTGACCTCGCTGTCAACCCGCTTCGCCCCCTGCCTGGTGGAGGACATCGAGCGCATCAGCGACGGCTATCGGACGAGGGGGGTGCAATTAGATAGCGGGGGCTGGTTCAACAGGATAAAGAACCAGGGCAAAATCAGCTTCGCCCTGCTGAGCAACTCGCTGGACCGGGCGGTGCAGGTTGCCGAGGCCATGGAGGCGCGGGCTTTCGGCAGCGGCCAGAAGCGAGTATTCTATAAAGACATAAATATTTCCAGGACGGACGCGGCGACGCTGGGGGTGGGGTTGCTGCCCCTGGCCGCCGGAATCGCGGCGAGAGTGCTGGGCTACGGCGACTACCAGTACTACCCCAACCTGACATCAATCGGCTTCGGGGGGTGGGGGTGGGTAATGCCGGCGATAATTCTGCTGCTGCTGGCGGCGGTGGTGCCGCTGGCCTTTATCAAGAGGAGGGTCGAGCTTGATTAGGCTGCGCGAATTCAGCTTTACTTACAGCGGGGCGGATAAACCGGCCCTGAACAGGATAAACCTAACCATCGAGGACGGCCAGTTCGTCCTCATCACCGGGGCTTCCGGAGGGGGCAAGTCAACGCTGTGCCGCTGCTGCAACGGGCTGGTGCCCCACTTCTACGGGGGCCGAATCAGCGGCAGGGCCGAGGTGCAGGGGATGGACATAGTGGCGCACCCGCCTAAGGAGCTGGCGACTAAAGTGGGCATGGTCTTCCAGGACCCGGAGAACCAGCTGGTGACCACCGACGTCGAGCGGGAGATTGCCTTCGGGCTGGAGAACCTGGGCTACCCCAGGAACTTAATCGCCCGGCGTATTGAGGAGGCGCTGGACACGGCCGGCATCGCCAATCTGCGCTTCGCCCGCAATATTGAGCTATCCGGCGGCGAGAAGCAAAAAGTGGCTATCGCCTCGGTGCTGGCGCTGCACCCCGAAATACTGGTCCTGGATGAGCCGACCTCGGAGCTTGACCCCCAGAGCGCCGAGGAGGTTTTGAGGCTTTTAGAACGGCTCAACGACGAGCTGGGCTTAACGGTAATACTGATTGAACAAAGATTAGACCGGGTTGTCCACCTGGTCGACCGGATGCTGGTGATGGGCGGGGGTGAAATCATCGCCGACGGGACGCCCAGGGAGGTGATGGGCGGCGACAGCCAGGGGCTGGGCATCGGTCTGCCCCCGGTAATCCGGCTGATGCGGCAGTTACGGGGCAAAGAGCTGGCTTTGAACGGGCTGCCGCTGACGGTCAAAGACGCCCGCCTGCAACTGCAAAAAGTGCTGCGTGAGGTAAAGACAGCCGGCTTCGCCGGGGGCGGAGCCAAGGCCGAGCCAGTACTTAATGTGGATAAGCTCTGGTTCTCTTATGGAGAGCGGGCGGTGCTGAGAAACATCAACCTGGACATCGGGCGGGGGGAGTTTATTGCCGTCATGGGGCGCAACGCCTCCGGCAAGACCACCCTGGTCAAGCAGTTCAACGGGCTGCTAAAGCCGACCAAGGGCAGGGTTAGGCTGGGCGGGGTTGATACCCGGAAAAGCTCGGTGGCCTCCTTAAGCCGCCGGGTGGGCTATGTCTTCCAGAACCCCAACGACCACCTCTTCGCCGATAGCGTCGAGGACGAAATCGCCTTCAGCCTGAGAAACCGGGGGGCAGGCGAAACTGAAATTAACAAAGCGGTGGAACAGATGCTTAACGAGTTCGAGCTTGGCCGCTACCGGAAGAGCTATCCCCGGAACTTAAGCGGCGGGGAGAAACAGCGGGTGGCCCTGGCCTCGGTGCTGGTGGGGCAGCCTGAAATTATCGTCCTCGATGAGCCGACGCGGGGCATGGACTATGTTTTAAAGAAAAAGCTGATAAATTATCTCGACGACTACCGCCAGCGGGGCAAAACCGTCATCATGGTCAGCCACGACGTCGAGACCATCGCCGAGTGCGCCCAGCGGGTGGTGCTGCTCAGCGAGGGGCGGGTGGTGGTGGAGGGGAATAAGCGGGAGGTGCTGGCCAAAGCCCTGCTCTTCTCCCCGCAGATTAACCGCCTGGCCCAGGCACTGAGCGGCTACGGGGTGGCCGATAACACCCTGACCGTAAGCGAGATGCTGGAGCAGATAGGGTGAAGAGGTCTCATATCGTTTTAATCGCCATTGTGGCCGTGGCCGCCGGGGCCTTTATCACCACCGCTCTGCTGCCCGAGGCCGACATCCTCAACTGGGGGATACTGGCCGCCGTCATCGCCGCCCTGGTCTGCCTGGCCCTGTTCTTCGAGTTCGAGTCCGCCGCCACCAGCTCCAAGGAGATTGCCCTGGTGGCCATGCTGGGGACAATCTCGGCGGTGCTGAGGGTGCCCTTCGCCGCCATCCCCAACGTGCAGCCCTGCACCTATATCATCATCTGCTCCGGCTACGTCTTCGGGCCCATTGCCGGTTTTGCCGTCGGCGCCATGACGGCGCTGGTATCCAACTTCTTTTTGGGGCAGGGGCCCTGGACGCTCTACCAGATGATTGCCTGGGGGCTGGCCGGGCTCTCCGCAGGATACTTAAGCAAGCTAAAGCTAAATACCGCCGTCTTAATCGTCATCGGGGTGGTCTGGGGCTACCTCTACGGCCTCATCACCAACCTCTGGTACTGGACCGCCTTTATCTATCCCCTTACCCTGAGGACCTTTCTGGTTACCGAACTCAACACCGTCTGGTTCGACAGCCTGCACGCCGCCGGTAACGCCGTCTTTTTAGGGGTGCTGGGAACCAGGACCATCGCCATACTGCGGCGCTTCAAGGAGAGGTTCTCCATCGTCATCGAGGCCTCGTCTTAAAAGCCCCGCCGGGAATAAGAAAAGGGCCAGACCCGGTTGGAGCCCAGCCCTGAATCAGTCGAAGGGTTGGTATCAAAAAGTCGTCGCCTTCAATACCACGTTAACCCCGTTCTCTTTGGCCACCACCGACTCTACCGGCGGCATCCTTTTAAGAATCTTGGGCAGGGGCAGGGGATGGGTAATGGTCAGCACAATCAGGCTGTTACCCCCGGCCAGACCCTTGAACGAGACCACCTGCAGGTTGGGTACCTGCTGCAGCTGTGACAGGAAAATGGGTATCTGCCTGGCATCGGCTGAAGTTATATCCAGCTCCAGCGTCCCCCGATAAAGCCCATCGCCGTCGCTGCTGCTGGCGGCAGCGCCCGCTTTTTCCTCAGCCTGAGGCTCGGGCTCGGCTTCGACTTCCTCTGCCGCTGGCGTCACCTCCGGCACCGTCGCTACCGGCGGGCTGGGCTCTCTGGCCGCCGGCTCTATCTCTGCCTGAGCTGCCAGACTTTCCCTGGCCAACCTTTCCAACGGGTTTGGTTCCGCTGGCACTTCAGTCAGAGGCGGGGTATACTCGTTGGGCTGCCCCGATTCAGCCACAGCCCGGGCCGGTGCCCCCTCCAGCCGCTCACCAGCTTCGGCAATAATCTCCGCTGCCTTATCTCTGGCCTCGGCGATAATCTGGGCCGCCTCCCAATCCGCCCTGGCCTTAGCCTCATCAATAACCTTGGCCGACTCCGACTCTACCTTTTTTCTTACCTTTTCCTCGGCCTGGCTGATAATCTGCTCCTGTTTCTCCTTGGCCTGAGCGGTCACCTCAGCCAGCTTGGCCTCGGCCTCTTTCTTCCCCTGCTCTCTGGCTTTTTTGAGGATTGCTTCGGCTTCCTTTTTGGCCTTTTCGGCGGCTTCTTTAAGCTCCTTCTCCGCCTGTTTCTTAAGCTCGGCGGCTGAGGAGGTCAGGTCTTCGGCCTCCTTCTTCGCCTTTTCTAATAGCTCATGGGCCGTCTTCTCACCCTCTTTACGAGAGCCAGCCAGCAGCTTATCGGCCTGGTTGGCCGCATCTCGCTCCGCCTTGGCCACAATAACCGCCGCCTCCTCCTTGGCTTCGGTAATGATTCGCTCCATCTCCGGCCTTGTCTTTTCCCGGGCTTCCTTCTTGGCCCTCTCCTCGGCCTGGTTAACAATCCGCTCCGCCTCCTCCCTGGCCCGGGCAACCACCGCGGCGGCATCATCCGCCGCCGCCCTCTTGGCGTTATTCTTCAACTCTTCAACTATCAGCTCGGCCTTCTTCCTTACTCCTTCCAGATAGCCGGAAGATTCATCAGCGGCTTTGGCCTTGGATTCCGCCTTGGTCTGTGCTGCCTTGGCTTCGGCCTCCGCCTTAATCTGTTCGGCCCTGGCTTCAGCTTCAGCGATAATCCGGGCCGCCTCGGCGCCAGCCTCCTCCTTGGCTTTATCCATAGCCGCCTGAACCACCCCGGCCGCCTCTTCCTGCGCCTTGGTAATAATGCTGACCGATTCCAGCTTGGCTCCCTCGGTCAGCCTCTCCCTCTCCTGCTTAAAAAGCTCGGGGAGCTGCTTGCGGAACTGGTCAAAAACCTTGGCCAGCTCTTCGGGTCCTTCCTTGCCATTGTCCTGTTTTACCATAAAACTCACCCCCATGAGTCAATCCCACTAAACCACGCCGACGGTCTTTTTTCGGGACTTGTTGAGGAAACTGAGAACATCCTCTTGCTTGAACCTGAGGCTGTGCCGAAGCCCGATAGCGTAGGACTTCAGCAGGCCTTTCTTCTCCCAACGCCTGACGGTGCTGGTGTGAACGCCCAGGAAATGGGCGACCTCGCCCACGGCCAGTAGTCTAGCGGGTAATCTATCGTTGTTGTGGTTGTTGCCTATTCGCTTGGTTTCTTTTTCGTTGCTAATGGTGGCCATAACTGCTCCCCGAATAACATAATTATTTACCCATCTTTTTGAGTATGCCTCCATTCACCTCTGGATACAATCACCTAATCGAGCTAGTATAGGTGGTAATTTAGTACTAAACATGGTGGGAAAAGGTAAGAAAGGTGAAGATAATGAAGGTGGGGAAAGAGATAGTTTTTAAAGGGGAGGGATTAGTTCGGCTTTTAGAGATTGTTTTAATTCCCACCCTAACCCACCCTACAGAAGTGATGCTTCTATCAATTTTCAGGGGAAAAGGTAGGTCCAGCCTGATTTTTAGAGTGCGTTTAGCTTCCCACCCTCCCGCCCATAGAGGTTAGACCTCTATCAACTCCTTAAAAGGAATGGGAGAAAAAAGAAAACCCCCACCGCAAGGGGGTGGGGAAAAGGGTATTCTTTCCCTAAAATGGGGGCGGGGTTAAGAGATGCAAAGAGGTGAAACCTTTTTGGGCGGGTGGGTATGGGAAATAAAACACTGCTTAAAAACGGGGTGGGGAAAGTGACTGGAACTACCTCAGGGTTACCTGAATTTTACCCCCGTTGCCAATCGCCGACTCTACCGAGGGTATCTCCCTAAGGATAGCCGGCAGGGGCAGGGGGCGGCTGGTGACCACCACCACCATACTCTCTCCGGTGGACGAACCCTTGAAAGACACCACCTGCAGGTCGGGCACCCTCTGCAGGTGAGAAACGAAATCCGGCACCCGTTTGGGGTCGGCCGATAGTATCTCCAGTTCCATCATCCCCTGATAAAGCCCGTTGCCGACCTCGCCTTCGCCAACGGCTTCGGCTTTCTCATAGGTTGCCTTGGGCTCGGACAGAGACGGGGCTGGCGTGCCGACCTCCGTCTCCAGCCAGTCCTTGGCCTCGGTAATAATCCGCACCGCCCGCTGTTTGGCCTCGGCGATAATCCGGGCCGCCTCCCACTCCGCCCTCGACCTGGCCTCGGCGGTGATTCGAGATGACTCCACCTCTATCCGCCGCCTTCCCCTCTCGGTAGCCTCCTGGGTAATCTGCTCCGCCTTCTGCCTGGCCTCGCTGACTATCCTGGCCGCTCTCTCCTCGGCCTCCTTATCCGCCTGCTCCCTGAGCTGCTTGATGAGCTTCTCCGCTTCCTTGGTCGCGTCCTTCTTGACGCTGGTCATTATCTTGTCCGCCTTGCTCTGCGCCTCCCGCTGCTCCTTGGCAACAATGCTAGCCGCCTTCTCCCTGGCCTCGGCGATGATAGCTTCGGCTTCCTTCTTAGCCTTTTCCCGGGCTTCCTTCCTGACCTGGCTATCGACCTCGGCGTGCAGCCAGTCGCTGGCTTCACTCATAATCTGCGATGCCCGCTGCTTGGCCTCGGCGATAATCTGGGCCGCCTCCCAATCCGACCTGGACTTTACCTCAGCGGTAATCCGGGCCGACTCCGCCTCTATCCGCCGCCGCCCCCTATCCGTAGCCTCCTGGGTAATCTGCTCCGCCCTCTGCTCGGCCTCAGCGACTATCCTGGTCGCCTTCTCCTCGGCCTCTCTCTTGCCCTGCTCCCTGGCCTCCTCGATAATCTGGGCCGCTTCCTCCCGCCCCCGGGCCAGAATGTTGGCCGATTCCAGATTGGCCGCCTCCTTGGCCCCGGCTATGGCCTCGGCGGTGATTCTCTGGGCCTGCCTCTCAGCTTCGGCTACCATCCCGGCCGCTTTTTCGGCGGCATCCTGCTCGGCCCGGGAGACAATTATTGACGCTTCGTTTTTGGCCTGCTCAATGATGTACTCGGCCTCCCGCTTGTTCTCATCCTGCGCCCGCCGCCTGGCCTCGTCCTCGGCCTCATTGATAATCCGGGCCGCCTCCTCCCTGGCCCTGGCCAGAATCGCCGCCGCCTCCTTCTCCGCCGTCTGCCGGGCGCTGTCCCTCATCTCGGCCACGATGATGTCGGCCTTCTGCCGCATCTCAACCATATAGCTGGCCGCTTCCTCCTGGGCCTCTTTCTGGGTGGCCTCCCTAATCTCTTTGGCCTTGACGTCGGCGTTGGTGATGATGGTGACCGATTTCTCCTCTGCCTCCTTCTCCCCCTGCTGCACGGCGTCTTCGATAATCTGGGCGGCTTCCTCCCGGGCGTTAAGGATAATCTCCGCCGACTGCTGCTTGGCCTGCTCGGTCAGCCGCTTTCTTTCCTGCTCGAAAGCGCGGGAAAGCCTCTGCTTGAACTCGTCAATGAGCTTTCCCGGCTCTTCCGTTTCCCAGTTTTCCATGTCCTTCTTGGCCATCTAAATCACACCCCAGACGATAAGGCCGGCTCTAAGATGCACCAAAACTCAGGCACCTCTGCCGATTGCCGAAATCTAATGACCCATTCGGGCTATTTAGCTATAGTATTTTAGTCCCACCCCAGCTAAATTACAATCCCCGTATTGTACTAATTTCGTGTACTCATTTCGTGGATTCTGCTGTGGACGGGCAGATAGACAATATCTAAAAAGGCAGGCTTTTCTGCTATAATAAAGGCTATGAAGAGAGAGCTGATGGACATCCTGGTCTGCCCGGTCTGCAAGGGAGAGTTGAAACTGACCGTCACCGAGGAGAAGGAAGAGATAATCACCGGCTCCCTGCACTGCCCCAAATGCCGGGTGGACTACCCCATCACCGAAAGCATCCCCAACCTGCTGCCGCCGGAGCAGCGTTCTTAATCTGGGGTGTAGATGATACCGGTCTGGGGGGACTCCCAGACCTCCACGCTGGAGATGGTCACCGGCGCCCCGGCCAGCCTGGCTTTAAGCTCCTTATAGATATCAGCGGCCAGGTTCTCCGCCGAGGGGTTTATCCCGGTGAAGGGGGGAACGTCGTTGAGGCAGGTGTGGTCGAAGCGGCCTATGACCTCGGATAGATATTTTTTAAGCTCGACGAAATCGTAGGCCAGGCCGATGTCGTTGAGTTCGGAGGCGTCCACCTTAAGTACCACCTTGTAGCGGTGGCCGTGCAGCGCCTCGCACTTGCCCCGGTAGCCCCTCAAATAGTGGGCGGCGTCAAAGTGCTGCTCTACCGATATCTGGTACACTAGCTGCCCTCCCACTTGAAGACGCCCTGGACCTCTTTGGCCGCCTTGAGCAGCTGCTTGATGGTCTGGCCGATTACCGGGTGAACCAGGTCGGGGGCAATCTCATACAGCGGCATCAGGACGAAAGCCCGCTGGTGGAGTCGGGGGTGGGGGATAACCAGGTCGGCTTTTTCGATGACCTGGTCGCCGTAGAAGAGGATATCTATATCTATAATGCGGGGGGTGCCGGTGGGGCCGGTGCGGCCCATCCTGGCCTCGATGCCCTTGGCCAGGGCCAGCAGCCCCTCCGGGGATAGAAAGGTGCTGACCTCACAGACCAGGTTAAGAAAACGGGGCTGCTCAATATCGCCCACCGGCTCGGAGTCGTATATCGAGGAAATCTTCTCCAAGCGCAGCCGCTGGGAGAGGAGCTCCAGCGCCTTGTCCAGGTTGGCCTGACGGTCTCCCAGATTGGAGCCCAGGCCGAGATAGACGGTTACCGGCTCAGTCCCCACTCTGCCTCCTTACAATAGCATCGGCCATCCGGCACAGCCGCAATATCGGCTTTACCTGGTGGACACGGACCATATCGGCACCGTTGGCGATGCCGATGGCTACCGAGGCGGCAGTGCCCTCCAAGCGCTCAGCAACGGGCAGGTCTAATACCCTGCCGATGAAGGACTTGCCTGAGGGGCCGATTAAGATAGGCCGGCCCAGCGCTTTTAACTCGGCCAGACGCCTTATTATGACCAGGTCGTGCCGCCAGCTCTTGCCGAAGCCGATACCGGGGTCTAAAATAATGTTCTCCCTGGGCACACCGGCGGCAGCGGCTATATCCAGGCTTCCCTTTAGAGAAGCCACTATCTCAGCGATGGGGTCGGCGTAGTCGGCGTTATCGCGCTTGAGGGCGGCGTCGTATCGGCTCTTATCCCGCTGGTTACTCATTAAAATAATGGGGACATTCCACCTGGCGGCCAGCTCGGCCAGGCGGGGGTCACTCTTTAGCCCCCACTGGTCGTTGAGCATCCTCGCCCCCGCCTCCAAAGCTTTTTCCGCCACCGCTGACTTATAGCTGTCAATGCTTATCGGGACGGCTAGCTCGGCGGCCAGCCGCTCGATAACCGGAACCACCCGCTTCAATTCTTCCTCAACCGGAACCGGCGGGGCGCCGGGACGGGTGGACTCGCCGCCGACATCGATAATATCAGCGCCTTCTTCGGCCAGCTGCTTTGCCCTGACAATAGCGGCTTCAACATCAGTGCCAACGCCGTCGCCGGAGAAGGAGTCCGGGGTGACGTTGAGGATGCCCATGACGTAGGTGCGTTCCCCCCAGCGCATCTCCAGGTTCCCACAGCGGGTGACGGCTAAAGCCGACTGGCTTTCCATAGCTAGTCATATTTTAGCACCCTTTTAACGGCGTGGCTAGCGATTGAATCTTACCGGATTGCCGCAGCACAGGTCAAAAGCTATAATACTGTTATGAGCGACAGCAGTTATGTTCACGGCTATTCAACTACAGAATCCCAGCGGCTTTCCGACCAGGCTAATACCTTGAGCCATCTGCTCCATCACGATTCCGTTTTCCGCCCGGCCGGACTAGTTCTGGAAGCTGGCTGCGGAACCGGGGCGCAGACGGTGATAGTAGCACCCCAGAATCCGCAGTGCCATTTTGTCTCCATCGATGTTGCTGAGGATTCGCTGGTAAAAGCCGAGGAAAGTATCAAAAAGAAGCAAATCCAGAACGTGAGGTTTCAGGTTGCCGATGTATTCGACCTGCCTTTTAATGATGAGTCGTTTGACCATATTTTTATTTGCTTCCTTCTCGAGCACCTCCAGGAACGTACCGGAGCACTTGCCTCGCTGAAAAGGGTGCTTAAGAAAGGCGGGACGATAACCGTTATCGAGGGGGACCACGGTTCCGCCTACTATTACCCGCGCAGTTCTGCGGCTCAAGCCACGATACAATGTTTAATTGACGTTCAGGCCGCGATGGGCGGGGACTCGCTCATCGGCCGCCAGCTCTACCCCCTACTGATTACCGCCGGGTTTGGGGACATCTCCGTTTCACCGAGGATGGTATACGCCGATGCCAGCCGGCCTGAGATGGTGGACGGGTTTACCAGAAAGACGTTCATCGCCATGGTAGAAGGGGTAAGGGAGCAGGCAATCAACAGCGGTCTAATCACCGAAGCTGACTGGAACAAAGGAATCACCGACCTCTACCGCTCCGCCGGTGCCGACGGGACTTTTTGTTACACCTTCTTCAAGGCCGTCGGCAAGAAGCTATAACGGGAGTTGGGCACTGCTTGACAGCTTGTTGAAATCGGCTATTATGTATGATACAGAGTGGCCGGGAGGTAAAAATGGGGCGTTCCTGCTGGTATTATCTAGCCACTCTAGCCACACTGCTGGCGATTCTCGGCGGCTGTCCCCAGCCAGCCACCACCCCAGCGCCTCCCCAGGAGCAGGCCGAAGTGATAGACTTACCCGAACCGCAATACGACAGCGAGGTATCTCTTGAGCAGAGCCTGCTGGAACGGAGGTCAGTCAGGGACTACAGCGGCCAGCCATTAACGCTTGATGAAATATCCCAGCTGCTCTGGGCGGCCCAGGGGCTCACCGACCCCGGAGGCTACAGAACAGCGCCATCGGCCGGGGCGCTCTACCCCCTGGAGCTTTATATCGTGGCCGGCAATGTTGAAGATTTGCCTCCAGGGGTCTACCGCTACCAGCCGGACGGCCACCAGCTAGTTAAAACCTTGGACGGTGACAAGCGGGCCGAGCTGGCCAGCGCGGCATTAGAGCAAAGCTGCGTTGAGGAGGGGGCGGTTGACTTTGCCTTCACCGCCGTCTACGAAAGGACCACCGGCAAGTACGGCGAAAGGGGCATCAGGTATGTCCACATGGAGGCAGGGCACGCCACCCAGAACCTCTGCCTCCAGGCGACAGCGCTGGGTCTGGGCGCGGTGACCATCGGCGCTTTCTACGATAAAGAGGTGAGCCAGCTGCTCAACCTGCCCGCCGAGGAACAGCCCCTGTATATCATCCCCGTAGGTAGGCGGGGGTGAGCCCCCTAAAATCAGCTTCGGAACTTGCCGAGAGCACTCTCACTATGCTAATATTGTTGACATCTATACACACCTCTAGTCAAATACGGGACGACCATGAAAGATAAACTGGCCAGACTGGCCAAGATGGAAAAGCAGGCCAAGGCGGGGGGCGGGAAAAAGCGCATCGAGCAGCAGCACGCTAAAGGCAAGCTGACCGCCAGGGAGCGGATTGACCTCCTCCTCGATAAGGGCAGCTTTGAGGAGCTTGACCCCTTTATCACCCACCAGGCCACCGAGTTCGGCCTAGACCAGCAGAAATACCTGGGCGACTCCGTGGTCGCCGGCTCAGGCAGGATTGACGGGCGGCTGGTCTTTGTTTACTCCCAGGACTTCACCGTCCTGGGCGGGACCATCTCCGAGGTATCGGCCAGAAAGGCCTGTAAAGTTATCGATTTAGCCGTTAAGAAGGGGGCGCCGGTCATCGCCATCTGGGACTCGGGCGGGGCCCGCATCCAGGAAGGTGTTGGCAGCCTGGGCGGCGTCGGCGACATACTGCTGCGCAACACCCTCTGCTCCGGCGTCATCCCCCAGATATCGGTGGTGATGGGGCCCTCGGCGGGGGGAGCCGTTTACTCACCGGCCATCACCGATTTCGTCTTTATGGTCGAGGGTATCAGCCAGATGTACATCACCGGCCCCGACGTGGTCAGGGCGGTCATCAGCGTTGACATCAGCCACGAAGAGCTGGGCGGGGCCAAAGTCCACTCCGAGAAGAGCGGGGTGGCCCACTTCGTTACCGAAAACGAAAAGGGGTGCCTGGAAAAAGTCCGACAGCTGTTGGGCTTTCTCCCCCAGAGCTTCCGCGAAGACCCGCCCAAGCTCAAGCCCACCGACGACCCCAACCGCAGCGACGAGAGCCTGCTCAATATCATACCGCCCGATGCGGGCAAGGTCTACGACATGAAGCGGATAATCTTAAGCGTGGTCGACAACGGCGACTTTATGGAGGTGCACCAGAGCTTTGCCCCCAACCTAATCGTCGGCTTTGGCCGGCTGGACGGCCAGGCGGTGGGCATGGTCGCCCAGCAGCCGGCCTACATGGCCGGGATTATCGACATCAACGCCTCGGTCAAGGGGGCTAGGTTCGTCCGCTTCTGCGACGCCTTTAACATCCCCCTGGTCAGCTTCGTTGATGTCCCCGGCTTCATGCCCGGCCCCAGGGAGGAGAAGGGGGGCATCATCCGCCACGGGGCCAAGTTCATCTACGCCTACGCCGAGGCCACCGTGCCCAAAATCACCGTCATCACCCGCAAGGCCTACGGCGGGGCCTACATCGTGATGAGCAGCAAGCACCTGCGCGGCGACATCAACTACGCCTGGCCCAGCGCCGAGATCGCGGTGATGGGGCCGGAGGGGGCGGTCAATATCCTCTTCAAGCAGGCCATCGCCGATTCAGCTCAACCGGACCAGACCAGAGAGAAGCTGGTGGACGACTATAAAGAAAAATTCGCCCACCCCTACCTGGCGGCAGAGCGTGGCTACATCGATAACGTCATCGACCCCAGGCAGACCCGCGCCAGGCTCATCAGGGCGCTGGGGATGCTGGCGGCACCCCCGGGCCCCCGCCTCCACAAAAAACACGGCAACATTCCACTTTAGAGCGGCAGAAAAAATGAAGGATAAAAAGAAGCTAACTGCCGCCATTATCAGCGCCGTCATCGCCTATATTCAGACGGAAAAGCCTCCTAAAACTCCCGGTAAAAAATAAATAAAAAGGGGAAATTCCAGTGAAGAAGGCAACCAATCGATTAAAGATAACCGATGTTACCTTCCGTGACGGACACCAGTCCTCGCTGGCGACCAGGATGCGCACTGAGGACATGGAAGCCATCGCCGGCGAGATGAACCAGGCGGGGTTTTACTCCATGGAGGTGTGGGGCGGGGCTACCTTCGACGTGCCCACCCGGTTCTTGAACGAGGACCCCTGGGACCGCCCCCGCATCCTGAAAAAGCTGATGCCCGATACCCCCCTCCAGATGCTGCTGCGGGGACAGAACCTGGTGGGCTACCGCAACTACGCCGACGATGTGGTGACCGCCTTCGTGCACCATGCCGCCGAGGTGGGCATTGATATCTTCCGCATCTTCGACGCCGTCAACGACGAGCGCAACTTCGAGACCAGCCTCAAGGCGGTCAAGGACTGCGGCAAGCACGCCCAGCTCTGCCTGAGCTATTCCCTGACCGAGCCTAAGCTGGGGGGGCCGGTCTATAACATTGATTATTTCGTTAATAAAGCCCGTATCCTGGAGGAGATGGGCGCCGACAGCTTCTGCATCAAGGACATGGCCGGGCTGATATCGCCCGACGACGCCTATAAGCTGATTTCCGCCCTGAAGAAGGCGATAAAGATACCGGTGCAGCTGCACACCCACCACACCAGCGGCATGGGGCTGATGAGCTGCCTCAAGGCTATCGAGGCCGGGGTGGATATTATTGATACCGCTCTGGCCCCCTTCGCCCTGCGCACCTCCCTGCCCCCGGTGGAGCCTATCGTAGTCGCCCTGCAGGGAACGCCCCGAGACACCGGCCTCAACCTGCCCCACCTGTTTAAACTGGGGCAGTATATAGAATCCATCGCCCCCAAGTACCGCGAATTTTTAGATACCACTCGCATGGCCGTCATCGATACCGCCGTGCTGATGCACCAGATTCCGGGTGGGATGACCACCAACCTGGTCGCCCAGCTGAGGGAGGCCGGCGCCCTGGACAAAATCGAGGAGGTCTACGCTGAGCTGCCCAAGGTCAGGAAGGAATTGGGCTACCCGCCCCTGGTCACCCCCACCAGCCAGATTGTCGGCATCCAGGCGGTGCAGAACGTCCTCTTCGGCCGCTATAAGATGATATCCGACCAGATAAAAGACTACTGCTACGGCTTATACGGCCGGCCCCCTGCCCCCATCGACCCCGAGGTCCAGAAGAAAGCCCTCAAGGGCTACCCGCGGGGGGAGAAACCAATCACCACCCGTGCCGCCGACATGCTGGAGCCGGAGCTGGACAAGGCCAAGGAGGCGACCAAGGGCATCGCCAAGGATATCGGTGACGTGCTCATCTACGCCCTCTACCCCACCACCGGAATGCGCTTTTTGAAGTGGAAGTACGGGCTGGAGAAACCGCCCGAGGAGACCAGAGCCAGGACGATGGACGACGTCAAGCGCGAGGATGAGCTTATCGCCAAGCTCAAAGCGGGCAAGCTGGCCGAGAGAGAGGCCGCCGCCAAAGAATCGGGGCTCAGGACCTTTAAGGTCCACATCGGCGGCGAGGTCTATACCGTCGGCGTGGAGGCGGCCGGGGCAGCCGCGCCAAGCGCACCAGCCGCACCCAAAGCAGCCGCGGCACCAGCGCCGGTAGCAGCCGCCGAGGTGGAGGAGGTCGAAGAGAAGGCGCCGCCGGCGGCCAAAGCCGAAGGCACGACCATCACCGCCCCCATGCCCGGCATCATCATCCGCTACGAGGTGAAGGTGGGCGACAGGGTCAAGGCTGATGACGTCATCCTCATCCTGGAAGCGATGAAGATGGCCAACTCCATAGCCACCCCGGTGGCGGGCACGGTCAAGGAGGTAAAGTTCGCCAGCGGCGATAAAGTGGCCCGGGACGAAGTGCTGGCGGTAATCGCTTAGAGTCACAAGCAGGGATTTGAGTGGGCAAGACACTAGCCGAGAAGATACTCTCTAAAAAATCGGGCGGCGACGCCCGGGCCGGAGATATCGTTATCGCCCGGGTGGACCTGGCCTTTGCCCAGGACACCACCGGCCCGCTGACGATAAGGCAGTTCCAGTCGGGCAACTTCAAGAGGCTGGCCAACCCCAAGATAACCGCCCTCTTCTTCGACCACGCCGCTCCCAGCCCCAACCGCGAGCTGGCCAACGACCACCAGCTGATGCGCCGGTTCGCTAAAGAAGCGGGCTGCCTAATCTACGATGTCGGCAGCGGCGTCTGCCACCAGCTGGTCGCCGAGTCCCTAGCCAAGCCCTGGGATGTCATCGTCGGCGCCGATTCCCACACCGTCACCGCCGGAGCTCTGGGCGCCTTCGCCACCGGTATGGGCTCATCGGACGTGGCCGTCGTCTTCGCCTTAGGGAAAACCTGGTTCCGGGTGCCGGAGACTATCAAAATTTTAGTTTCGGGGGAGCTGCCGCCGGGGGTGATGGCCAAAGACCTGGTGCTGCAACTCATCGGCAGCATCGGCGCCGACGGGGCCACCTACCAGGCGCTGGAGTTCGGCGGGGAGGGGCTGACCAATCTAAAACTCTCCGACCGGCTGACGGTGGCCAACATGGCGGTGGAGGCGGGGGCTAAAGTGGGCCTTTTCCCATCCGATAGGATTACCAAGGAATACCTGAACCGCCAGAAGCGGGGCGAGGATTTCCAGCCGCTGACCGCCGATTACGACGCCAGCTACCAGAGAACAATCAATATCAGCCTGGCCGCACTGGAGCCGACGGTGGCCCAGCCCCACCAGGTGGACAACACCGCCCTGGCCAGAGAGCTCAAGGGGACCAGAATCGACCAGGTCTTCATCGGCACCTGCACCAACGGGCGGCTGGAGGACATCGCCGCCGCCGCCCAAATCCTGAAAGGCAGGAAGCGCCACCCCCGTACCCGGCTCATCGTCGCCCCGGCCTCAGCCCAGGTGCTCCTGGACGCCATCGGCGCCGGCTATATCCGCAGCCTGGTTGAAGCCGGAGCCGTTATCATGCCCCCCGGCTGCGCTGCCTGCCTCGGCCTGCACCAGGGGGTACTGGCCGCCGGGGAGAGCTGCCTATCCACCGCCAACCGTAACTTCAAGGGGCGGATGGGCAGCCCCAAAGCCTTTATCTACCTAGGCAGCCCGGCCACGGCGGCGGCCACCGCCATCACCGGCGAGATTACCGACCCCCGCGAGGTACTCTAAACTTTAAGGACAAAAAGCGGCTTAAAAAATGATGGGGAGACGACGATAAAGACATATAATCCAGGAGCCATATAGATGTTAAAGGGTAGGGCCTTTAAGTTCGGCAATAATATCTCCACCGACCACATCATACCCGGGCGCTACGCCTACCTGCGCAGCAACCTGCCCGAGCTGGCCAAGCACGTTATGGAGGACGCCGACCCCGATTTTGCCGCTAAAGTAACCAAAGGGGACTTCATCGTCGGCGGCAGCAACTTCGGCCTCGGCTCCAGCCGGGAGCACGCCCCGCTGGTTATCAAAATGGCCGGGGTGAATGCCATACTGGCCAAATCGGTGGCCCGAATCTTCTTCAGGAATGCCATCAACCTGGGGCTGCCGGTGCTCATCTGCGACACCGACGGCATCGACGATGGGGACAAGCTTGAGGTGGACATGGCCGGGGGCACTATCTATGATAAAACCAGCGGGCAGAAGTTCAGCTTTAGTTGTCTGCCTGAAATTATGCTCGATATCCTCAATAAAGGCGGGCTGGTGCCCTATATCCAGAAATACGGGGATTTTAGGCTATAATAAGGGGGATTGGCTTAATTTTTAGAGTACGTTTTACTTCCCACCCTCCCGCCCATAGAGGTTAGACCTCTATCAACACCTTAAAAGGGGAAAGGAGAGACACCACCCCAACGGGGGTGGGGATACAGAGTCTAAGAGGCGAAGCCTTTTCAAGCGTGCGGGTATGGGAAGATAAACACTGGGTAAAAAGGGAAAGAAATGGCTCATAATATAACATTGATTCCCGGCGACGGGGTCGGGCCCGAGATAAGCGAAGCTACCAAGAGGGTGCTCGACGCCACCGGCGTCGGCATCAACTGGGAGCTGGCCTATGCCGGCGCCGACGCTAAAGAGCAGTTCGGCGAGTTGCTGCCCCAGGCCACCCTGAAGTCAATCAGGAAAAATAAGGTCGCCATCAAGGGGCCGGTGACCACCCCGGTCGGCGCTGGCTTCCGCAGCGTCAACGTGGCCCTGCGCAAGGAGCTGGACCTCTACGCCTGCCTCCGCCCCTGCAAGATCTACCCCGGCGCGCCGACCATATTTAAAACTGTCGATATCGTGGTGGTCAGGGAGAACACCGAAGACCTCTATTCCGGCATCGAGTTTGAAGAAGGCAGTGAGGCAACGGCCAAGCTGCGAAGGCTAGTCAGCAGGGCCACCGGCAATAAGGTCAGCGAGGACTCCGGCGTCAGCCTCAAGGTAATCTCGGAGACAGCCAGCCGCCGCATCGTTAAATTCGCCTTTGAGTACGCCAAAGCCAACCAGAGAAAAAAGGTCACCGCCGGCCACAAGGCCAACATCATGAAGTTCTCCGACGGGCTGTTCCTGGCTGCCGCCAGGGAGGTGGCCAAAGAATACACTGATATAGAATTCGAGGACAGAATCGTGGATAACCTCTGCATGCAGCTGGTAAAGCGGCCGCAGCAGTTCGACGTGCTGGTGCTGCCCAACCTCTACGGCGACCTCATCTCCGACCTCTGTGCCGGGCTGGTGGGGGGCTTGGGCTTAGCCCCCGGTGCCAATCTGGGCGACCGGATAGCCGTCTTCGAGGCCACCCACGGCAGCGCCCCCAAATACAAGGGGCAGAACCGGGTCAACCCGATGTCAATGATGCTCTCCGGGGTGATGATGCTAAAGTATATCGGGGAGGCGGAGGCCGCCGCAAGGCTGGAGAAGGCCATAGCTAAAGTTATTGCCGAGGGCAAAAATGTCACCTATGACATCAAGCCCGCCGGGGCGGTGGGCACGGCGCAGGTGGCCGAGGCCGTAATCGAAAAGCTTTAAGGGAGTAAAATGACGGCTAAAATCAGCATTATCGGCGCCGGTAACGTCGGCGCCAGCAGCGCCCAGAGAATCGTGGAACGTGGCTATGCCGACGTCGTCCTGCTGGATATTGTCGATGGGCTGGCCCAGGGCAAGGCACTGGATATACAGCAGTCGGCATCGGTGATAAATTTCAGTACCACCATCACCGGCACCAGCGACTATAAAGATACCGCCGGCTCCGGGCTGGTAATCGTCACCGCCGGGCTCTTCCGCAGGCCGGGCATGACCCGCGACCAGCTGCTGGCGGCTAACGCCGAAATCGTCAGCGGTGTCATCAATAACGTGGCCAAACACTCGCCGGACTGTGTTATCCTCATGGTCTCCAACCCCCTCGACGCCATGACCTACCTGGCGGTCAAAGCCAGCCGGTTCCCCCGAAAGCGGGTGGCCGGCATGTCCGGTGTCCTGGACAGCGCCCGCCTGGGCACCTTTATTGCCAGCGAGCTGAAGGTCCCGCCCAAAGACGTCTCCGCCTGGGTGCTGGGGGCGCACGGCCTGAACATGGTGGTCATCCCCCGGCTGAGCACGGTCAGGGGCAAGCCGCTCACCGAGCTATTACCCCAAGAGACTATAGACAGGCTGGTGGAGCGCACCGTCCACGGCGGAAGAGAAATCGTTGATTTGCTTAAAACCGGCAGCGCCTTCTACGCCCCCTCGGCCAGCGTCGCCCGCATGGCCGAGTCTATCGTCCTCGATAAGAAAGAGACCCTGCCCGGCGCCGCCCTCCTCGACGGGGAGTACGGCATTAAAGACTCCGTCATCGGGGTGCCAGTAAAGCTGGGCAAAAAGGGCATCGAGCAAATAGTGGAATTTGAGCTTTCCGCCGAGGAAAAAAAGAGACTATATGATTCGGCGGAGGGGATAAAGCTGCTGATCAAGCAGCTAGGGTTAAAATAGGGGAGGGATTAGCCTAATTTTTATAGTACGTTTAATCTCCCACCCTCCCACCCTATAGAAGTGATACTTCTATCAATTTCTTCTTGGGGGTTAAGAGAGTCTAAGAGGCGAAGCCTTTTCAAGCGTGTGGGTATGGGAAGATAGACAATGAGAGAAATAAAAGCCGCTGAAATAACTAAAGTAATATCAGATCTCTGCCAGGAAGCCAACTTCCAGCTTGGGGAGGACGTGCTCACCGCCCTCAAGAAAGCCCTCAAGACGGAGGAGTCGCCGCTGGGCAGAGAGGTGCTGACCCAGCTTATCCAGAACGCCAAAATAGCTAAAGACGAGCGGGTGGCCCTCTGCCAGGACTGCGGCACCGCCGTCGTCTTCCTCGAGATAGGCCAAGATGTCCACATCAGCGGCGGTGACCTATACGCCGCCGTAGAAGAAGGGGTGCGCCAAGGCTACGATGAGGGCTGCCTCAGGAAAGCCATGGTCAAACAGCCCTTCTCGGCAAGAATCAACACCCAAGACAACACCCCGGCCGTCATCCACGCCGAAATCGTCCCCGGCGACAGGCTCAAGATTGCGGTCATACCCAAGGGGGGCGGCGCCGAGAACATGAGCCAATTAGCCATGCTCCTGCCCAACGACGGCCAAGAGGGCATCATCAATATGGTGGTCAGAACCGTGGAGGAAGCCGGGGGCGACGCCTGCCCGCCGCTGGTTATCGGGGTGGGGGTGGGGGGAACCTCGGAAAAGGCAATGCTGCTGGCCAAGAAGGCGCTGCTGAGAAAGGTGGGCCAGCCCAGCCCCGACCCGGAGATTGCCCGGCTAGAGAAAGAGATTTTAACCAAAGTAAATGCCCTGGGCATCGGGCCGATGGGCTTCGGCGGCAGCACCACCGCCCTGGCCGTCCACGCTCTAGTTTCGCCCACCCACATCGTCAGCCTGCCGGTGGCGGTCAATCTCCAGTGCCACAGCGCCCGCCACAAAGAGGCGGCTCTTTAAAGGGGGATTAGCTTAATTTTTAGAATAGGTTTACTTCCCACCCTCCCACCCATAGAGGTTAGACCTCTATCTACTCCT
>Ga0315548_1000821_pt1 | contig 28032 bp, 30 predicted proteins | sample SalMarSW160110MG_2_FD_202540 | JGI IMG/M metagenome (GOLD analysis project Ga0315548, IMG submission 202540) | Salt marsh sediment microbial communities from the Plum Island Ecosystem LTER, Massachusetts, United States - Salt Marsh Sediment SW1601-110 ... | reverse complement strand
AAAGACAAGCATACCAGTTATGAGAACCCACATAGTATCTAGAATTACTTTCGTTTCCATAAATATTTTTCTCCATTTCTATAAATATTAATCAAACGATTTTATCGATGAACAAACCGGGATGTCGTTTTAAGTACTGGGAAAAAAATCCTTACAAGCTAATTCCAAAAATCAGATAACTTTGTTCGATTTCAGGATTTAGGACATACGACGCACTGACGGGCAGTGAAAAAGATTCCGTAATGACAATTGTCTTCGATACCGTAAATCCGACATTAATTAAATTCGCTTTTGAAGCTGCGTACCATGCACTCTCCTCAACCGTACCACCGACAAATATTGTAGCGGAATAAACTGAGTCTATTGTAAAAGGAATTGAAGCTTGCAAATACACTGATTTATCCGGATCGTTGAAAAAATTATAATAGGCAGCCAGTGTAACCGGGAACAACTCTGTTCCCGTATATCCTACACCGGCTTCTAATAAATGCGAACCACCATCTTTGTAGTCGAAGAACTTCAAATGGCTTGACGGATAGAAATAGTCAATAAGGTAAACTGTAAAAGTACCCGCTGCTGTTGAATATGCGTAGCTCACCCATAAATCATTTTCTGAAAAAGTATTGGACACGCTCGTGATAGAATACGTAACCGTATCAAGAGCGCCGTTTCCTCCTGCGCTTGAAATACTGAATGCTCCCCAAGCACCGAGAGAAAATCCGCCTGTCGAATAAGAAACATACGGTTGAAAGCTTGCTGCATTCCCGAAATCCAGACCTCGCCACACATATCTGCTGTATGTATCAAGTCCGATTTTCATTTGTCCATATGCAAGAGTAATATTTATTAATGCTGATATTGCAATGATTGTTGTTTCTCTTTTTAACGACATGACTTGTCTCCAATTAGATTTTCGTTAATTAAAATTCATGGTTATAATACAGCATCGCCGGATTCTTCTGTCCGTATCCTGACAGCATCTTCAATGTTTGAAATAAATATTTTACCGTCGCCGACCTTGCCGGTTTGTCCTTTCTTCAGAATAATCGTAATTGCGTTTTGAACGAGTTTTTCCGGCACTACGATCTCTAACTTGATCTTCGGCAAAAAGTCAATTTTGTATTCTGCACCACGGTAAGTTTCTGTATGTCCCTTCTGACGGCCGAAACCGCGGACTTCTATTATTGTCATTCCATGGATTCCGGCTTCGATAAGAGCCTCCCTAACATCGTCCAATTTATACGGCCTAATAATCGCCTCTAATTTTTTCATATGATTCCTCTTCTTTATAAATAAGTGTAAGTTGGATATTGCTCATCATTATTATTACTTCATTGGTATTTTTGCTGTCTATGGATATTTTTCATTTATCTTCTTCATCCGTTTAATTATCTGCGTTTATTTAAGAAAAATCGGTAATTACATAGAATCCACGATTTAGCCTGCCGGAATTATATTCACAGCTTCCAGGTATTCGTTTTGCACCGTAGTTACTCACTTCTTTATCAATCGGCTTCTAGCCAACTTTTTCAAGGTCTTTGCTATAACTTTAGATATTAAAGCAATATCATTGAAATACTTAATAATATAATGTAAATATTCTTATTGTCAATAGTTATTGAGTAATATATATTAACAAACTTAATTAATTAAGGAAATTTAATATATTTGCTTAATATTCGGTAAGTGCTGCTTTATTCGTCGAAATACGCAATCGATACTTTTAAAAGATGTATTTACGCTTTCTGATACTATAAGAATGGTGATGCTTGTACTTTATTATAGGTTTATTGGCTTATTATTCACCCGGCTATTTTTCATTTTATATTGCCTTCATTTATTACAAGCCGTACATTGAAACTAACGGCCAGTAATTAACGTTAATAAGGATTATCAACCATTATGCATCAATTAAATCAAGGTGAAATTATGAACCCATTCGCAAAATTCGCAATACCTCTGCTCGGTCTGGCATTCATGTCGCCGGATGTATCTCTTGCACAGGAACACGACCGGAGTAAAATTCCAGATCAATACAAATGGAATATTACGGATATCTATCCTTCCGATTCCGCCTGGAGTGAAGCCAAAGAGAAGCTTATCAAAGACCTACCAGCTGTTGAAAAATATAAAGGTAAACTTGGTTCCTCAGCACAACATCTCTATGGATGTTTGAAATCAGTAACAGACATCAGTAAAGAGTTTGCCCGACTTTATACATATGCCAGCTTGAGTTTAGATCAGGATACTCGTGTGCCAACATATTTGGCATTACAACAGGAAATGAGCCAGCTGGGAGCAGAGTTCGGAGCAAAAGCAGCTTTTATTGAACCCGAAATATTAAAAATCAATTCGGCAAAGATTCAGAAATTTTTAAAAAGTGAAAAGAAGCTGAAAATCTATCGACACTATCTGGATGACATTCTTCGCCGGAAAGCTCATACAGGTACAGCAGGTGAAGAAAAAATTATTGCGGATGCCGGATTAATGTCGGATGCACCGGAGAACATACATAGCATCTTCTCAAACGCAGATTTTCCTTATCCGGAAATAACACTTAGTGACGGGAAGACGGTAAAACTGAACCAGGCCGGTTTCAGCCTTCATCGAACTTCGTTAATCAGGGAAGATAGAAAAAAAGTTTTTTCTGCTTTCATGGGAAGACTGAACGATTACAGCCGTACATACGGCACTCAGCTTAACGCACAGGTTAAAAAAGATCTTTTCTATAAAAACGCACGCAAGTATAAATCATGCTTGGAAAGTGCGCTAAACAACAATAATATTCCTACCAAGGTCTATCATAGTTTAATAGATAACGTTAATAAGAACCTTACTACATTCCATCGGTACTTGAAACTCCGGCAGCGTATTCTCGGTGTTGATCAGCTGCATTACTATGATCTCTACGCACCGCTTCTTGCAAATGTGGATTTGAATTATACTATTGATGAATCGGAAAAGCATATCGTTTCCGCACTTCAACCGCTCGGCAACGATTATGTTTCTACCATCAAGAAAGCATTCAAAGAAAGATGGATAGACGTTTATCCAACCGAAGGAAAGCGTTCAGGAGCTTATTCAAATGGGTCGGCATACGATGTGCACCCTTACATCCTGCTCAACTATAACGGAAAATACGACGACATGAGTACTATTGCGCACGAGCTCGGACATACAATGCACAGCTATTTATCCAATACTCATCAGCCGTACGCAACTGCAGATTATCCGATCTTTGTTGCTGAAGTAGCATCCACATTCAACGAAGCATTGTTGAACGACTATATGTTGAAGCAAATAAAAGACGATAGCATAAGGTTTTCTTTACTCGGAGACTATCTGGAAAGCATCAAGGGAACAGTATTCCGGCAAACTCAATTTGCAGAATTCGAATTGCGTATACATGAGATGGTAGAGAAAGGCGAGTCGCTTACCGGAGACGTGCTCAATCAGGTCTATGATGAAATAGTAAAAAAATATTACGGACATGATAAGAATGTATGTGTCGTGGATGATGAAATAAAGGCAGAGTGGATGTATATTCCGCATTTCTATTATAATTTCTATGTCTATCAATACGCAACTGCATATACTGCTTCGGCGGCATTATCCGAACGAACATTGGCAGGAGATAAAACAGTAACAAAGAAGTTTATTGAATTCCTATCATCCGGCGGATCCGACTACCCTATCAACTTATTAAAGAAAGCAGGCGTTGATATGACGACTTCCAAACCGTTCGAATTAACCATGAAAAAGATGAACCGTGTTATGGATGAAATGGAAATAATTTTAGATAAGATGAAAAAATGAACTGAGAGAAATTGAATTCTTGAGTAAGTGATTATACAAATTTGAGGCGCAAAGGTGTGTCATATAACAGGCATTCCTTTGCGTCTTTATTTATAACGTATATGAATAAATTGCTTTAATAATCTATTCGTAAAGGTCAGTTTACAGAAAAGCATTTTTCTTCCCGATTAATAATTGATCTTACTGGCGGTATTTAAAATATTAACTTACTTAGTGATTCACATTCTCTGAGCCGTACCAAACAAGATTGAAAGGGGCGTTTCTATGTACAGATTAATTCAAGATTTTCTCGACACTTGGAAGTACGAACAAACAGTCACATTAAAAATATTCAGAGCTCTAATGGATGCTTCTCTTCAGCAAAAAGTAAGCACGCCGGGCCGCTCACTCGGTTTTCTTGCATGGCATATTACGGTAACTCTCGGAGAGATGGGAGCAAAAGCAGGATTACCGGTCGATGCACCTGCGGAAGATTCGCCGGTCCCTGCAAAAGCATCGGAGATTGCTGCCGCATATGAACAGGCAAGTTCATCACTTGAATCTGCTGTAAAAGCAAATTGGACAGATGCTGTGCTGTTGGATCAAATTGATATGTACGGCGAAAAATGGACACGCGGAGCCACCCTTACTTCACTTGTTTCACATCAAATTCATCATCGTGCTCAGATGACGGTGTTAATGCGTCAGGCCGGATTAACAGTACCGGGAATTTACGGCCCTGCCCGCGAAGAATGGGCAAAGATGGGCATGAAAGCGCCTGAATAAATATTTAAAAAAAATGATATCGCTCACTTACATTTTTAATAGTTTAAATGTATCTTCGTTCTTGATGAAGTACAATGGCAGTTCATAATATTACAATTTAAAGGAATCGCTATGATTAAACATTTTCTTTTTTTTACTCTGCTTGCGGTGCTTCTTGTAAACACCGGCCTCGCACAAGGCCATGGACTCGGTCTTGGACTGATGATCGGCGAACCGACAGGTATCAGCTGTAAAGGCTGGGTTTCCAACTCAGGCGCTATACAACTGGGTGTCGGATACCCATCACTCTCATCGAGAGCAGGAACTGCACTGAGTGCAGAGTACCTCTGGCATTCGCATATTTTCCGATCACGTGAAAAATTTCCTCTATTCTACGGCCTCGGCGGTATTTTTGGCGTAAGCAGCGGTACGAATATTATGGGAGCTCGCGGTGTTTTGGGAATAGCCTGGTGGCCGCGCAGATCATCTCTGGATGTATTCTTACAGCTGGTTCCGACAATATACTTTGAGCCGGCTTCACAATTTGAATTTGATTTTGGATTTGGCGTACGGTATTTCTTCTGATAATTCCAAGGCCTCACAGGTTGTAACGGCCTGTGAGGTCTTTTGCACGCCACTCGCCGATTTCATCATACCGTTCACCGAAATCGTTGTAACATCCGTAAAAAATCCCAGTATTATATTACAGAACAGATTTTAAAAGGAGATTTTTATGGAACGCGATAAAGGATTTTCATACGGGCATCTGGGAATCGGTGTCTTTCTTCTCATTACCGGTTGTGTTTTATTGCTGAATAATTTCGATTTCATCGATACTGCATCGGTTTGGGATTTCTGGCCGGTGATCCTCATAGCCATCGGAATCGGGAAATTACTGGATGCCCGTTTAACCCATGAATACCAAAAGGCATTCTGGATGCTTTTTCTCGGTACATGGTTTCTTATTGCAGAATTTAATCTCTTCGGGTTAGGTTATCATAACTCTTGGCCGATTCTGCTTATCGGTGCCGGTATAGGTATATTGTGGAAATCTCTTTATCCTTCACACGAGACGAGAGAGGATCAATGCCATGGACACTAAATATTCTTCCATCATAGCGCCGCGATTAATACTGGGAATAGGAATCATTCTCATGGGGACTCTTTTTCTTTTAGGCAACATGGATTTGATCGACCCGCAAGAGTATTTCCACTTTTGGCCTGCTTTCCTTATCTTGATCGGAATTGCATACATCATACAATGTCGTCACGGCTCCGGACTGGTATGGGGCATCGTTCTTATATTCATCGGCACCGCTATGCTCCTGCATCGGCTTCATTTTATATATTTCAGCGTATGGAGTTATTGGCCGGTTCTTCTTATTATTTTCGGCATTATGATGATTATGAAAGCTTCAACTCGCTGGAGAAATACAAAAGTATCAACATTTGGAGCCACCGATGCAAATTCCTATATTAAAGCCATCGCCATTATGGGCGGCTTTAGACGTTCCAATAGTTCACAGGAATTTAAGGGCGGTGAACTTACTGCAATCATGGGCGGACTTGAAATTGATTTGCGGGATGCCTCAATTAAAGGTGAAGCTGTAATTGATATCTTTACTATGATGGGCGGTGTGGAAATGCGAGTGCCGGACGACTGGGTCGTTGTTATCGAAGGATTCCCTTTTATGGGCGGATATGAAGATAAAACGCGCCCGCCTAAAGTAAGCGCGAAACGCCTCGTTATTAAAGGCGTAGCTTTTATGGGCGGTGTTGAAATAAAGAACTAACCGTGCACCCGATACTTTCAAACAGGCGAACACTCGCCCTCTATTTGGTTATCTGGTTGTCCATCGGCTTACTGATAGAGATACCGTTTATCTTTTCTTACAAGGCCCAGTGGGGTGCATTACTTTTATCTGATATACCGCTGAACATTCTTTTTGCCTTCATCTGTCTTTCTTCGTATTACTTATGCCGGATTTTCCCGATTAAGACTACCCAATGGTATAATCTTCTCTCCATGTTTGTTGTTGCTGCTTTTATCGCTACCGGCATTGAATTCTTAATCGGGTATGGATGGATATATTTTATAGATTCATTAAAATTTGCACCTCCCATATTTCCGCTTTACGAATTCTCGACCGCCGGAATTTTTAGTATGCTTATCTTAATCTTTCTTCTTGTTACTGCAACACATTATATCATAATTGCATTTGAACAATCTCGCGAATCGGAACGTCAGACATTGGAGCTGCAGGTGCTGGCACGGGATGCTGAATTGCGCGCTCTGCGAGCTCAAATCGATCCTCATTTTTTATTCAACAGCCTTAACTCCATCAGCGCATTGACAACGAACGATCCTACAAAAGCACGCACCATGGTAATACTTCTGGCTGAATTTTTCAGGAATAGTTTAGATTTAGGAACAAAAGACCATATTTTACTTTCTGACGAAATATCATTAATCGACAAATTTCTAACAATTGAGAAAGTACGGTTTGGATCGCGATTAAACGTACAGCAAGAAATCGACGAAAAAACACTGGAATGCAAAATTCCACCGCTCCTCTTGCAGCCGTTGGTTGAAAATGCCGTCCGGCATGGTATTTCACAACTCATCGAAGGCGGAACCATTACTTTCAAGACACAATTGCTTAACGATAAGTTGAAAATAATAATTTCAAATCCGTATGATCCGGATTATATACCGAAAAAAGGGACCGGACTAGGCGTCAAAAACGTCCGTTCCCGAATTCAAACACTTTATGAAAATGAAGGGCGGCTTGATATTGAAAAGAAAGACAATATTTTTACTGTTGAGTTTTCTTTTCCCTTAAAAGACTGTCGACAGAACACTAAATTACTTTCATGACTGCAAAACCTCTTATTCGAACAATTATTGTTGATGATGAAGAACCGGCACGCCAGCTTCTGCACGAATATCTTACACGGCGTGACGATATTCAGCTTGTTGCAGAATGCTCGAATGGATTTGAAGCAGTTAAGGCACTAACGGAATTAAAACCCGACCTTGCAATACTGGATATCCAGATGCCCAAGCTGAACGGTTTTGAAGTCCTGGAACTTGCCGAAAATCCGCCTGTTGTTATTTTTGCCACTGCGTATGATCAATATGCCGTTAAAGCTTTTGAACTGCATGCTGTCGATTATTTACTAAAACCCTTCAGCAAAGAAAGATTGGATGAAGCCCTTGATCATGTTGCAAAACGCCTGAAAGAAAAAAGGTTTTTGCCTGTGGAAGCAATAGCAGCGGATGCCGGGATGAAACCGCCAATACTCGAGCGCATACTCGTGAAGGACGGTTCAAAAGTACATGTTATTCCGGCAGATAAAATAGATTACATCGAGGCAGAAGATGATTATATGGCAATTAAAGCGGAAGGAAAATCACATCTCAAGCAGCAGCGCATGACCGAATTGGAAAAACTACTCGATCCGGCGAAATTCGTCCGGGTGCATCGCTCTTCCATTATAAATATCGAACGCATTGCGCGTATTGAACTATACGCAAAAGACAGCAGGATGGCTATTCTAAAAGACGGAACAAAAATTCTCATCAGCCGTGCAGGGTATGACAAGCTGAAAAAGATGCTGTAAAGGAATAGATTATAGACTTTTTAGTATTAAGCATCCTCTTCTACAAAATCTTCTCCACAATTTTTACCGCTTCCTTAATGCAGCGTTCGCAGACCTTTTGTGTAAGTTTATTTTCGGAGACGAACTTCTTCCCTTCCTCAGTATTCAGATCGCATTGCATTAATTCTCTGCAAATCGTCGTCGAGAATATTTTTTTAAACTCTTTATCGAAAGTCTTTACCAGACTGTATGTATTCTCTTTTTTTTCATCTCCCATATCACCGAGAGACTTGCCATGCTTTAAACCTATTGCCATATAAGCTCCAGTTACGGCTCCGCATGTCACTTGTAGTCGTCCCATTCCACCTCCGAAACCGGTCGCAATTTTCAATGCATGCGGCTCTGAAACACCATTTTCTTTTGAGAACGGCGTGAAAACCGCCTGTGCACAATTAAAACCGCTGCGAAAATAATTTAAAGCTTCTTCCTCTTTCATACTTAATTCCTTTATTGAACATAACAGAATAATGGCTGAATATTACTTACGTTTTTATTAAAACAATTTCAAGTACTTGCACTTCGTATGGATTTTAGTGAGATTATTTCATAACTATTTTGTGAATTTAATACAGGACAGAGAAATGGAAAATCAGAACTTGCAGAGAATGGATTCGGAAGAGTTCCGCAAGTACGGCAGAGAAGTAGTCGATTGGATTGCCGATTACTTGAAAAACACGGAAAAGTATCCGGTATTTCCAAACATAAAACCGGGTGATATTAAGAAACGATTACCCGGTTCACCTCCATTGTCATCGGAAAAAATGGATAAGATTCTTGAAGATTTCAATCATATTATTCTTCCCGGCATGACACACTGGAACCATCCAAACTTTCATGCGTACTTCTCAATTACAGGCTCCGCTCCGGGTATACTCGGCGAAATGCTGAGCGCAGCTCTGAATGTAAACGGCATGCTATGGCGGACTTCGCCGTCCGCTACAGAACTCGAGGAAGTAGTCCTCGACTGGCTCAGGCAAATGATAGGACTGCCTTCAGACTTCCGTGGAGTTATCACAGATTGCGGTTCCGCATCGAACCTCGTCGCACTTGCGGCTGCACGCGAAGCAATTCATAGACAAATACGCGAACAAGGACTGGCAGGACGTACGGATATTCCAAAGCTCAGATTGTATTGTTCGGATCAAACACATTCATCGGTAGAAAAGGCCGCTATTGTGCTCGGCATAGGTCAGGAAGGAGTACGAAAAATCCAGTCTGATACGGAATTTAAAATGAATGTAAAAGTGCTTGCGGCTGCAATTGATGAAGATAGAAAGAACGGATGGCTTCCGTTTGCAGTTGTTGCGACAGTCGGAACAACTTCCAGCACCAGCATTGACCCGGTAGCTGCAATTAGTAATATCTGTCAGAGAGAGAAAATTTGGCTTCATGTCGATGCGGCGTACGGCGGTATCGCGGCAATTATTCCGGAAATGCGTTACGTTCTCGACGGATGCGATCGTGCAGATTCCTTTGTTACAAATCCTCATAAATGGCTTTTCACTCCTATCGACTGCAGCGCACTCTACACACGCCATGTCAGTACGCTAAAGCAGGCGTTCAGTCTGGTTCCGGATTACCTTACAACTGCAGAGGGAGACGTTAATAACTATATGGATTGGGGAGTGCAATTAGGCAGGCGTTTTCGTTCATTGAAACTCTGGTTTGTTATACGCTCCTTCGGTATTGAGGGGATTATTAGTCATTTACGCGAGCATTGCCGGCTGGCAAGGAAACTTGCAGACTGGATTTCGCAGGAAAAGGATTATGAACTTCTTGCACCGGTTCCGTTCAGCGTCGTCTGTTTCCGTTACCATCCCGGGGAAATTTCAAACGAATCGGAGCTTGAACAGCTCAATTCGCGAATCATCGACCGGGTAAATGCGACAGGCAAAGTTTTTCTCTCTCACACAAAATTGCACGGGAAATATACAATCCGCGTAGCGATAGGAAATCTTGCGACAACAGAAAAACATATCTCACTTGTATGGAAAGTCATAAAGCAAGAACAAAAACTATGCAGCACGAATCGGTAATTTATGCAAATTCGAATCGCATAAGACATTAAGCGCGTATAACGTACATACGGTGCATATGCTTGCAAAAGAATTCATTCCGCTTGACCTTTTAAAGCGTTATGCCACGGATCACGAGTCATAAAAGCCGATTTTTCAATACTTAAGAAGGCTTGCTCTTCATCAATCCTCTAAGTAGATTATTTACCAATAAGGATCTTCCGAAAGTGCCGTTGATTTCGATTTTTACATCATTATAAAGGTTATATATCACAACTATTAAAAGGAGTTGTCATGAAATCTCTCGTTTTTTTGCTTCCCCTTCTTTTTGTCTTTGTGTTGATGTATTGCTCAATGCGAAACGACGAAATAGATTTACGTGCGTTCATTGACAGTCATGTTAAAATCGTCGAGCCAAAATTTAAGGCGATGAATCTGGCATATTGGAATGCAGCCGCCACGGGCGAAAAAAAATATTACGACGAACAGGCAGCGATCGAACTCGAAATCCGTACTATCTATTCGAACAAAAAAGAATTTGAACAGCTTAAAAAATGGAAAAAAGCCGGCAATATCAAAGACACACTTCTCGGGCGCCAGTTAATTATGCTTTATAACAATTATCTCATCAACCAGAACGATACCACATTAATGAGGAAGATAGTCGAGAAAGCTGCTGCTGTACAGAATAAATTCAACGTCTTCCGGCCCGTTTTAAACGGTAAAGAGGTCGATGACAACAAAATCGAAGATATACTGAAAAAAGAAAGAAATTCTGCAGAACGGAAAAAAGCATGGGAAGCAAGCAAAGAAGTCGGCAAGGTCGTTGCTGCCGACGTTATTGAACTCGTAAAGCTGCGCAACGAAGCTGCCCGGCAGTTAGGCTTTAAAAATTATTATGAAATGTCGCTTATCGCTTCCGAGCAAAGCGTTGAAGAGGTCATTGCAATATTTAATGAACTGAAAGAACTTACGGATGAGCCGTATAAGAAATTGAAGAGTGAAATAGATATAAAACTTTCCAAGAAATACGGGATAGAACCGGAAAATATGATGCCCTGGCACTATGAAGACCGATTCTTTCAGGAAGCGCCGAAAATGGGGACGATAGATTTAGACAAATATTTCAAAGGAAAAAAAATCGAGAAGCTTGCAAGCACGTTTTATAGCGGCATAGGTTTGCCGGTTGAAAACATACTGAAGAACAGCGATATCTACGGGCGAAAGGGAAAATATCAGCATGCATTTAGTACAGATATTGACAGGCTGGGAGATGTCCGCACGATGCAAAGCGTTATCGACAATAAAAACTGGATGAGTACAATGCTGCATGAACTAGGACATGGAGTATATAGTCTGAACGTCCGTCGTGATTTGCCATTTATTCTCAGAATCGAATCACATATTTTCACTACGGAAGCCATTGCAATGATGATGGGACGACAGGTTGACAATGCCGACTGGCTGCAGGAAATGGTTGGCATCAGCTCAAACGATAAGAACACTATTCGTAATGAAGGTCGTGAGAATTTACGCATGCAGGCGCTGATTTTCTCAAGATGGACACAAGTGATGATGCGTTTTGAAAAATCCATGTACGAAGATCCTGATCAGGATTTAAACAAGCTCTGGTGGAATCTGGTTAAAGAATACCAGATGGTTACACCTCCTGAGGGGCGCAATGCGCCGGATTGGGCCGCAAAAATACATCTATCACAATCCCCCGCCTATTACCATAATTATGAACTTGGTGAATTAATGGCATCTCAACTTCAGTCATATATTGCAAAAAACATTTTAAAGCAGGATAATATGCGTGAAGTATGTTTTACTAATAAACCGGAAGTAGGAAAATATTTAGAGACAATAGTTTTTGCTCCCGGAGCCAGTTTACGCTGGGATGCTTTAATCAAAGCAGCAACTGGCGAGCCGTTGTCCGCAAAGTTTTTTGCTGAAGAATACGTGAAATAAGATGCTTTAACCAAAAGATATATTTAAATATATGAAATACATATATATAAGGAGACTATAATGGAAGACGCTGGATTTGCCATAGATACAACATGGATTATTGTCGGTATTATCATTTTCTTCATTTTTCTTATAGGGATCAGAATCGTACGCCCGACACATCGCGGATTAGTAGAACGACTTGGCAAATATAGTCATTTTGCAAATCCTGGATTTCACTGGATTATTCCAATAATTGATAAGATGTACCAAGTAAACATCACAGAGCAAATGGTTGACGCGGAACCGCAAGAAATTATTACCAACGACAACTTAAACGCAGTAGTAGATGCGCAGGTGTATTTTAAAGTGAAAGATGATGAACAGGACGTTAAGAACTCGCAGTATAACGTTAACAATGTTAATTTTCAGATAGTAAATCTTGCACGCACGACGCTGAGAAATATAATTGGTACAATGACTTTAAAATCTGCAAACAGTGAACGGGGACGCATCAACGAAGACCTTCATAAAATTCTGATACAAGAAACTAGAAACTGGGGTATCGACATTGTAAGAGCAGAATTGAAACAAATTGATCCGCCTAAAGATGTTCAGGAAACGATGAACAAGATTGTAAAAGCAGAAAATGAAAAACTGGCAGCTGTCGATTTTGCAACTGCAGCAGAAACGGCAGCAGATGGTAAAAAACGGGCAGCAATCAAAGAAGCAGAAGGTATACGTCGGGCGCGAATACTCGCAGCAGAAGGTGAAGCTGAAGCCATCCGACTGGTCAACGAAGCTGCAAATAAATTCTTTATCGGGAATGCCCAGCTTTTAAAACGGCTTGAAACCGTACAACGATCGCTTGAAAAGAATGCTAAAGTTGTTGTTCCTGCTAATGCAGAGCTCGTGAATGTTATCGGTGAATTAGCCGGCGGAATCCTGCCGATTATGAAAGAGAAGTAGAAATATTCGAGTGCAAGGTACTCTAAAGTACCTTGCACTTTTTTCAATGAGATAACTATGTCTATACGCATACGGAACGTATTATTGCAGGATGCCGAAGATATAGCTGAAACCATTCGTGAATTAGGCTGGTTCGAGCATTTACAGTCTGAATCCGCTCAAACAACAGCAGAGCGTGTTCGTAAGCATATCTCCCTTTGTCTCGCAGATAACAGCCATTCCGCTTTTGTTGCGGAAAATGAAGCACATAGGATCGTAGGATATTCTTCGGTGCACTTTCTTCCATACTTCTTTCTTCTCGGACCTGAAGGATATGTTTCTGAACTCTTTATCTCTGCAAAGGTGCGCGAACAGGGTATCGGTACTGCCCTGCTGGAACAAATTATAACAGAAGCCCAAAAACGCAGCTGTGTGCGCCTGGCTCTCATTAATAGCTGAACACGCGAATCGTACCAGCGTAAGTTTTATGAGCAACTCAACTTGAAAGAACGTGCTGAAGTAGCGGTATTTATATTGCCGTTGAAGTGATTTTAATAAAGAATTACCGATATAATTGCGATTCAGCGGGCAAATTGTTAGCTTGTTCAGGTCCGTATTGTTCTTTCTCCATTTATTTATAATCTGAACTGAGAGGGATTTTTGGTAATGTCAGATACACTGCTTCTTATCGACGACGACGCAAACTTCGTTACCACTTTACAAATGGGTTTGAAGTCATATGGATATACTGTTGCAACCTCACCGAATTCCGATGACGGCTGGAAAGAAATGGAACGGTGTCAACCGGGTATTATTTTACTCGACTGGGAAATGCCCGGCATGAGCGGAATCGAATTCAGTAAACTCGTAAAAGAAGATCCTGTACATCGCAATCGATATATTATTATTCTCACAGGGCGAACCGGCACGGAAAATATCGTTCAAGGCCTCGATGCCGGCGCAGACGATTATCTGATCAAGCCGTTTAATATAGAAGAGTTATTGGCGCGTATTCGCTCAGGACTACGTTTCCGTGCTCTGGAAGAACGCATTGCAGAGGAAATAAAGCGGATGACTGTCCTGGAAATGGCACTTTCTGTCGCCGATAAAATTGGCAATCCGATAGCCGCTGCCAAGTTATATCTGCAAATACTTCTTGAAAATCCGAACCTGTCGAAATCTAAAAAGGCGATTGAAGCATTGAATTCGCTTGAAGAGCTTCTCAATGAAGCTCTGCAGCTTATCGGCCAGTTTCAATCTATAAAAAAACCTCAATCAATCCCTGCACCGGGCGGTAAAACCATGATTGCACCTGACTAATAAACCTGAAATCGGTATAAAGGAATATCAATGAGTTTTTCAAAATCAATACTGCGCTGTTTAAATTGCGAACAATCGGAACGCGAGACTCCTCTTCGATATATGCACTACAACGGAGAAGAAGTATTGATTTGCCCGTATTTTCTTTCTGCATTGATTAACGCATCGCAGAAACTTATAGGTAAATTGGAGTACACCCGGCAGTCTGACTCACATTACAAACACTGAATTTCTCCGGTTATTCTATGTCAACTAAAACTATTCTTGTTACAGGAGCAAATGGCGAAATCGGTCATGGACTGATCGAGTATCTTTCTGAATACGGCGGCATAAATATTGTTGCTATGGATCTAGTATCCATAGACGAATCGGTAAAGGCACGATGTCATCGTCTCGTAACCGGAGATGTTCTGGATACATATCTCCTCGAAACACTTTCGACCGAGCATAATTTCGATACCATCTACCATCTTGCAGCTCTGCTTTCCACACGGGCAGAACGTCAGCCAACACTTGCGCATCGCGTAAACGTCGACGGAACACTGAACCTTCTTGAAATTGCAATCACACAATCGCATTTGCAGGGTCAAAAGATCAAATTCATCTATCCGAGTTCTATTGCTGTGTATGGACTTCCTGACTTAGAGACAAAGCGAAAAGCAGGTAAGGTGAAAGAAGATCAGTGGCTGTCACCACGAACGATGTACGGCATTAATAAATTATACGACGAACAGCTTGGCAGGTATTACACAAATTACTATCGTCAACTAGATGCCGAACCGCCGAAAGGACAAATTGATTTTCGCGGAATTCGTTTCCCCGGCCTTATCAGCGCAGTTACCCTGCCTACCGGCGGAACCAGCGACTTCGCTCCGGAAATGCTGCATATGGCGGCAAAGAATATGGATTATGAATGTTTCGTACGCGAAGATACACGTATTCCGTTTATGGCAATGCCGGACGCAATTACTGCATTGCTGAGACTCCAAGCTGCCCCGTACGAAAAAATTACACAGGCTGTATATAATGTCGGTGTATTCAATCCTTCAGCGTTGGAAATGTCTCAGATTCTTAAAAAAGCATTCCCAAATAATAGTATAAAATTTTTATCGGATTACCGGCGACAGGCAATTATCGACAGCTGGCCTGCAGATGTGGATGATACAGCAGCACGCTGCGATTGGGATTGGAAACCGGAATATACCTTGGAACGGGCATTTTCTGAATACCTAATTCCCGCCGTTCAGAAAAGATATTCAGTAAAATCTTAAATCGTATTTAGAAAAGATCGTTCGAAGATTATTTTTCCCTTATTGGTGTGTCTCTCCGCCTGTCTGGAAATTGTGTTTTTTTGTTGATATAATTATAACGAGTATATTCAGGATTAACGGAATCATTTTGTCCCTCTCACGAAAGGATGATAGACAATGCGTATAGGCATTTTAACTGGAGGAGGAGACGTACCCGGATTGAATGCGTGTATGAAAGCCGCTTCAACGAGAATCCTCGACGAAGGTTATGAAATAATAGGAATAAAACGAGGTTGGAGCGGCCTGCTCAATTATAATCCGGATGATAAAAAAACTCATGAAGAAATTATTCTTCCGTTGACAAAAACTACTGTAAGGACAATCGATCGTACCGGTGGAACATTTCTGCATACATCACGCACGAATCCCGGTAAGGTACGCCCAAAGGATATGCCGGTATTTTTAAAAGGTAAATTCGAACACAAAGACGGCACTGAACCTGCCGATTGTACTGTTCACACGCTTCGTGCAATCGAACATCTTCATCTGGACGGACTTATCGCTATCGGTGGAGATGACACGCTAAGCTATGCAGTACGTCTTCATAAGGAAGGTGTACCTGTAGTCTGTATCCCAAAAACAATGGATAACGATGTGTACGGAACTGACTACTGTATTGGTTTTTCTACGGCAGTCACACGGAGTGTGGAATTCATCAATTCTATGCGGACACCGGCCGGTTCCCATGAAAGAATCGGCGTTATAGAATTGTTCGGACGCTATTCCGGAGAAACCTCGCTTATCTCAGCGTACCTCGCCGGTGTCGATCGGGCAATAATTTCGGAAGTGGAATTCGATATCGATAAACTTATCAGATTTCTTGTTAAAGACCGTAAAGAAAATCCGAGTAACTACGCAATCATGACCATTTCAGAAGGAGCAAAACCTTTAGGCGGAGAAATGTCCCTTACCGGTGAAGCTGATGCATACGGTCATAAAAAACTCGGAGGTATCGGACAATATATCGGAAGTGAAATTGAAAAACGCTCCGGAGTCGGTGTAATGGTCCAACAACTTGGATATCTAATGCGCGGCGGTGCACCCGATGCTCTCGATCGCATGGTCGCTACAACCTACGGATATCTTGCTGCTGACTTGTTAATACAAAAGAAATCCGGACGAATGGTTGCATTACGCGACGGTAAGTACACAACCATTTCAGCCAGTATGATTACCGAAGGTAAAAAATGTGTTGATGTGGACGAATTATATGATGTTGAAAAATACCGGCCAAAGGTTGCGCACCTGCTCGGCAAACCGATGTTTTTGTACTAAGCCAGGTTTTATAACTTTATTATAAAAATCCCCTCCATTACGAGGGGATTTTTTATATATTAATTAAGAGAATATCTAAGGAATAAAACAGGCGATTCCGAAATGGACGAAATACCGTTCGATGTCAATAATGAAATGCTCAGGAATAAATTTTTTACTGAAATCCTGCCCCGGACTATTAATACTATCTCAGGCAAATCCTGATGCAGTTTACATACACCCAATTTTCGGTCCTATAGGAAATGATGAATGGGAAAGAGCAAATTATAAACATTGTTGCCACCATTTGATTCAATTTGGTTTGATCAACACGCATCGGCGCTGTTGCAACGATTAATATGCTGGAAGAGGCGAAGAAAAGATTTGCATTATAATGTCATTGCGGATGAAGTCCGGAACGGACGAACAAAGCAATCTCATCCTGAGACTCGAGATATAAAGCGAGATTGCCTGCCTTGCCGGCGAGGCAGGCTTCGGCATAAAGCGCCTCGCAATGACTGATAAAAGATTATTAGCATAAGGAGTATAATTATGCAACTCCCTTTAGATTGGTATGTTTATATAATCCCGGGTAGTTTATTTTTATTATCAGCAATTCTTTTATTATTAGACAACGAATTGAGAATAAAGATCTGCAAATTTATCAAAGATAATAATCTCCTTGCCTTACCAATAATAATAATCGTTTCTTTTATTATAGGAGCTTCAGTAGATGGATTTATACATGTATTATTTTCGGAAACATCAATTCCATTAGAGAAGGAAATAATAATTCAAAACACTAATCCATTACTAATAGAAGAAAGAAACCTCGAGTATAGTAGAATGGCGTTTGGGTGATTATTATGGATTTCTCTCCTTTTTTTACTCATTACAAGTTTAATCGAAATCTATAAAAAATGGTTGACAAAGGATTATATAAGTAAGAGAATAAAACTAGTTTTCATTCCTATAATAATAGTTATTGGAATAATCGCTAGTATTCCTTGTTGCACTGACATACAACTCCGATGGATATTTGTCTTAATTATTTTGATTATGCTTTTATTCATAATCGGAGTTTTAAAGGAATCCCATAAAAAGTGGATTCTTTTAATGTTAATACTACTAATTATTGGAATTCTTATTAGTCAATGGTACCAAAGCAAAGAAGTATTTAAAAAAGCAAGGGATACAATTACTAATATGATAAGCGATACATTAAAGAATAATAAAGGCAAGGAAGACTCTCTTAAAATATTTCTAAATGTACCTTAGGTTATTGTTAGTCATCAAAGAAGTTTACTATTATTTTTATTAAAAGAATTCTAAGAAAGGATACACATTGCCTGACGAAAAGTATTTAGAAGAACATGTTCTTGTATTCCAAACTCAGTTACTTGATCAAATTGGAAAATTTCAGGGACTCTCATTTGAATTGGACAAATATTCGGATATAATCCATAATCCTAAAAACCATATATATATCAAAAGAAAAGAAGCAGAATCCAATCCTGATTATAAACAACTAATCCCTTATGCTATATTGCATTATGGGAATAAAGTATTTATCTATCGCCGCGGGAAATTACTGGCAGAAAAAAGGCTTCATGGCAGCTTCTCGTTAGGCGTAGGCGGCCATATTTCTGTCACAGACCCCGGATTATTCGGGACTACATACGAGGATGGCCTTAAACGAGAAATCAATGAAGAGGTTTATATTGAATCCGGTTATAAACAACGAATTGTTGCTTTGCTCAATGATGATTCTAATGATGTCGGGAAAGTTCACCTAGGCATTGTCCATGTATTAACATTAGAAAAACCTTTCGTTCAGCCAAAAGAGAAATCTATTAATGAAACAAAATTCGCAGACGCAGAAGAACTCCAGAAGAATATAGAAACGTTTGAGAATTGGTCGAAAATCTGTATCCGGTATATTGACAAAATTCTGTAAGAGTCGACGCAATATTGAATTAAATAACAACGAAGATTCTGCAAACAGTGCGAGATAATCAGTCCGAGTACTATTCTCTTACCTGCAAAATACCCGCGTAATTTTTTTATAGATTTTTAACCAATTTTTGATTTAATTAGATATGGTAGGTAACTATTTATAAAACCGATTTATAACAATTCATTCATTAAAATATCATTTATCACAGTAAAAATTATGAGATCCGATTATATGACAAAAAGTCCTTTGCAGATAGCAAGGGCAGAATATAAACCAAAATTACCTGCCGATTTGACCGGCAATATAACAGTAAAAGAAGGTGCTGCAACTCATTCTATCGCGCATCAAGAAGAAATCAGCAAGATATTTCCACATACATATGGACTGCCAATTCTCAATATAGAATCCGGTTCAAAACCTATGAAATCCGCTTCCATCAATGTCGGAGTTATCCTTTCCGGAGGCCAGGCTCCCGGTGGACATAATGTTATTGCAGGACTTTTTGACGGTTTAAATGCATTAAATAGCAGCAGTAAATTATTCGGTTTCACGTGCGGACCTTCAGGTTTAGTAGACGGGAAATATATTGAACTTACAGCTCAAATTGTTGAAGAATACAGAAATACAGGAGGATTTGATATAATCGGCAGCGGCCGGACAAAATTAGAGGAACAATGGCAATTTGACAAGGGCCTTGAAAATTGTAGAAAGCTCGGGATCAATGCACTTGTGATCGTCGGCGGAGACGATTCAAATACAAACGCCTGCGTGCTCGCCGAATATTATAAATCCATTAATGCAAACGTACAGGTTGTAGGCTGCCCTAAAACAATCGACGGAGATTTAAAGAATGAAATGATAGAAGCATCTTTTGGATTTGATACAGCCTGTAAGGTGTATTCTGAGCTTATCGGGAATATCGCGCGTGATGCACTATCTTCCAAGAAATATTGGCATTTTATAAAATTGATGGGACGTTCTGCTTCACACATAGCTCTTGAATGCGTTCTTCAAACCCGCCCGAATTATGCTGTTATTTCCGAAGAGGTCCTGGAAAAAAAATTAACCATGGATCAAATTGTAGAAGATATTGCGCGGGTCATTAAAGCGCGCTCCGATAACGGTGAAAACTTCGGAGTTTGCTTAATACCGGAGGGCCTCATTGAATTTGTTCCTGAAATGAAGAAGCTGATTTCTGAAATAAATGACCTGTTAGCCCAGAAAGCTGAGTTTTTTAACGGACTGGAAACAGACGATGAGAAATTCCAATTCGTGAACAGTCATATAGACGCCGACTCAACAAAAGCTTTTAACTCGCTGCCAAAAGAAATTCAAATACAACTCTTAATGGACCGTGATCCGCACGGGAATGTACAGGTTTCACGTATCGAGACCGAAAAATTACTGATCGATATGGTCTCCGATAAACTTAAAGAGTGGAAAGCAGAAGGTAAATTTGGAGGTAAATTTACAGCACTGGCAAATTTCTTCGGATATGAAGGCCGCTGTGGAGCACCTTCTAATTTTGATGCGGATTATACATATTCACTGGGTTACGTATCTGCCGTGATCATCGGATCAGGAAAAACCGGTTATATGGCATCAGTCCGAAATCTTACTGCTCCTGCCGAGAAATGGATCGCAGGAGGTGCACCAATAACCATGATGATGAATGTCGAAAAAAGAAATGGCCACATGAAACCTGTCATCCAAAAAGCATTGGTGAAATTAGACGGCAAGCCATTTAAAGAATTTACAAAAAACAGAGGGGAATGGTCTGTCAAGACTTCTTATGTTTTCCCCGGGCCGATACAGTACTTTGGTCCTACCGAAGTATGCGATGCAACGACAAAAACTTTACAATTAGAAAAAAGCTGAATTGATATAGCAAATGCGTATTATTACGATCCCCTCCTTTAGAGGGGATTTTTATTTATCAATATTGTTTACTCATATACGATACTTTCTATATATCCGGCAATAATGGATAATTTATCGGAAGAGTTTCCCCTATTCCATATTATTCCGGAGGCTCCCAGCCTTTACGGTTCCATTGCTTTAATTCAATTTTAACGCTTCCGAGAATAACTTTCATTTCGGCAGTTATCGGAATCGCTGCAGCATCATTGCTGAACCACCCCTTAAAATCGCCTGTAAGACCGAATATTCCTTCAAGTTTCATTTTACCGGACAACTCCACAACATTGATAGGTTTTTCCCATGCTTTGATACTCACTTTTGAACGAAGGCGGAAAGGATGGAACATCGTTTCTCCTATTTTTTCATTCGCAACAGTCGGATATGAAATTGAATCTTGGACTTGTGATAGATACCGTCCTAAGAAAACAAGCGATATACCGTCTTGAATGGGAATTCTTGTGATTTGAAGAGTATCATAAACCGCAAAATGCCGAGGAGAAGACTCTAAAGTCTCTTGAGACGATTCTTCGATAATGATCTTCTTTTCCAATAAATTATAACGATACTGTATCTTCTGCCATCCTTCATCCTGTTTCTCATAGGAATAAGAACCGAGTGAATTAAAAGTGGAATCCATTTCTGTATATGCAACCAAATGAACATCCACAAAGGGCAGGCCTGAACGAGAATTAATATATGCCACAGCCCTATGTTTCCTTGTTTCTGTTAACTCTAATACAGGCAGTGTTTTCAATTGAATGGTTCCGATCCTGATTCCGGACCAACTGACTTCATACAATAATTCCTCACCCTCAGTATAGAAGAATGTGTTTGTTTGTTGAGGATAATCATGTAATAATACTAATGGCGGTACAAGCATTATAATCGATAGTGCGAAGATAAAAATTATTCCGTATGGTTTCATTGCCGTTATATTTTCTAATTAAACAAAAGATTTTCCACGTACCGGGCTATTGCCGGAGAAGCAGTCAATCCCGGCGATTCAATTCCAATCAAATTGATAAATCCGAATAAGCCGCGATTTTTTTCGTGAACAATAACAAAGTCGCGGTGAGGTTCTCCCTTTTTTTGAAGTTTCGGACGAATACCGCTCATATCCGGCGAAATATCTTCATCATTGATTTGCGGTAAAATACGTCGTATAGATTCTGCAAATCCATGCTGCTTCCCTTCTGCCACCGTGTAATCGAGCAGACAGTCTTCGAGATACTCCACATCCGGCCCGAATTTTAATCGTCCGCCCCAATCAATCAGTGCATGAACACCGAGTCCTTCATTTGCTGGAACCGGGTAGACAAGCCGGGTTACAAGATTTGCTTTCGAAGGTATGACGGCAAAATACGACCCCTTGACATAACTGAGACGTAAGTTCTCCTTATCAATATCGATGCCGATCTTCTGCGCAATAATATCGGAACCCAGACCTGCCGCATTGATAACGATCTCACTGCTTACGCTGGATTGATTTCCGGCATCGTCTATGTTTAACTTGTATTCACCGTTAACATGCTGAATATCCGTTACTTGACATCGATGCTGGACAAATCCACCATTTAATTGAATTGTTTTGAAAAAGAAATACATAAGATCATGAACGCTGATAACGCCGGTTAACTGAGAGAATAACGATCCCTCTGTCCGTATATTAGGTTCCAGTTTTAATGTAGCGGATTTATCGAGGAGTTGAAGTTCCACGCCGTTCTTTACTGCATTTTGCCTGATATCCTCGAGTTTCGCCAGTTCCGCTTGTGTAGTCGCAGTGATCAATTTAGTCATCGGCTTGTAAATAATATCATGTGCTTTGCATAATGCGTACAACTCATCTCTTCCTTCTACACACAAACGTGCCTTAAGAGAGCCTGGTTCATAGTAAATTCCCGCATGGACTACCTCACTGTTACGGCTTGATGTTTCCATCCCGTATTTTTCATTCTTCTCAAGAACGACAAGATTTGGATGTTCTTCAGAAAGCCGTGCCGCGATGGCAAGCCCTACAACACCCGCACCGATTACTGCAATTTCAAAATCTGCCATAGACGTATCTTCTTTACAGAATATTTTTATGAAGTGCTATAAAATACCAAATCCTTTTTCAAATGACACGTACAATCTTGATTGATTACGTTTTGGTTCGTATGTTATATTTATATGAAAAAAACAGACACTCAAATACATTTGCTCCTCGATCTTATCGATGAAGCTTACAAAAGCAAAGCCTGGCATGGAACAAATCTGCATGGATCAATTCGCGGTCTGTCGTCACAACAAGCAGCATGGCGTCCTAAATCGACACGGCACAATATTTGGGAAATAGTAATCCATTGCGCATACTGGAAATATATTGTATGCAGAAGTTTATCAGGAGAAAAGAAAGGATCTTTTCTACTGAAAGGCAGTAATTGGATAAAGCGCCCTGGAGAACTGACCGAGAAAGCATGGCGGAATGATCTGAGAGTATTGGATGAAATGCACCGATCTATGTATAAAGTAATCGCTCGACTTAAACCATCGGATCTAGCTCAAAAACCGGCCGGAAGTAAATTCGCCGCAGCCTCTATCGTTTCTGGAATTGCCTGCCACGATGTATATCACGCCGGACAAATTCAATTGCTCAAACGATTGATGAAGCAATGAGCGCCGATACGCCTTTTCAAAAACCAATCTGGCAGAAGACTTTTGCAGCCCTGAAACACAGAAATTACCGTCTCTGGTTCTGGGGACAGATGACGTCGTTGTTCGGTACTTGGATGCAAATGACGGCACAGGGATTCTTAGTATTTGAATTGACGCACTCATCTGCATTTCTTGGTTACGTCGGATTTGCATCAGGCATTCCTTCGTTGCTGCTGACTATTTATGGCGGAGTTGTTGCCGATAGAATGTTGCGCCGAAAACTGCTAATCATCACACAATCTGTAATGATGGTGCTGGCATTGATTCTCGCAATACTTACATTTCTCGGAGTTGTCCAGCCCTGGCACATCCTCTTGCTCGCATTTGGACTTGGATTGGCAAATGCGTTCGATGCACCAACACGGCTTGCATTCATCTCTGAAATGGTAGATCGCAAAGACCTGTCAAATGCGATTGCCCTTAATGCAACAATCTTCAATTCTGCCGTTGTTGTCGGTCCTGCCGTTGCCGGTATCATATATGCAGCTTTTGGTCCCGGCTGGTGTTTTACTATCAACGGCATTTCATTCGTTGCCGTGATCGTAGCATTGATGGCAATGGACATAAAACCGGACATACAGACCACGAAAAGAAGTTCGACACTCTCGGCACTAAAGGAAGGAATAAGCTATGTCCTCCAACAACCAATCATTCTTACTTTGACAGTATTAATTGCATCCGTATGTCTGTTCGGGATGGCGCTTGGAACTCTGATGCCGGCATGGTCGGTAAATATTCTCCATGGCAATGCAGCAACAAACGGAATGCTTTTTTCTGCACGTGGTGTCGGATCGCTAATAGGCGCATTAGCTATTGCTTCACTAGGACGAGTTTCGGTTCGCGGAAAACTCATCTCATCTGGTTCGTTGTTTCTTCCCGTATTCATTTCAATCTTCGCTCTCGTTCATATACTGTCAATCTCTCTCCTGCTGATGTTGTTTATTGGATTTGCCGCTATTTTTGTCTTAAATCTTTCCAATGCTATGATTCAATCTCTCACGCCCGACAGCCTTCGCGGCCGCGTGATGGGAGTTTACAGCACGGTCTTTATGGGATCAATACCGCTCGGTGCTCTTTTTCTTGGAATCATTGCAGAACATGCCGGGGAAGTAGAAGCGGTTCTTATAAGCGCCGGCGCGGCTTTCCTTATTGCCTGCCTTGTATGGTTTTTTATACCAAAGTTACGGACTTTAGAATAATCAAGCTGTCGAAAAAGTGTAAAGCATTCCCCCTTGCTCTTTTGAGCAACAGTTTTCCATATGTTGTCTATTGCGTACCTGTCAGGCGTACCAGCCAAAGACTCAAGTCAGGCCAATAGGTAATCACCATCAGCACAACTAGTTCAAGAGCCAAAAAAACAAGAATTGATTTTATGATATGGAGCATAGGTTTCTTGAACCGTAAACTCGACAGAAATAGGTTTAGTCCTACTGGAGGTGTTATATAACCGATTTCTAAATTCGTGAGAAAGATAATGCCGAGATGAATTGGATCGATATTAAACGCTCGCGCAATCGGCAGAATGAGTGGAACTACAATGAACGTAGCCGAGAAAATATCCATCATCATTCCGACAATAATCAGAAATCCGTTGAGAATGAGAAGGAATGTTATCGGACTCGAAATTTGAGTTTGCACTATCTCAAATAAACGTTGCGGAACTTGTTCATCGATGAGATAATTTGTAAGTCCGAGTGCTACACCGAGGATAGAAATAATCGCGCCCACCAGCAGCATCGATTCCTTCATCACACGCGGTAAATCGCTGAATATTTTCAGATCACGATAGATAAACACTTCAACGATAAAGACATAGAATGCTGTTACTGCAGATGCTTCCGTCGCAGTGACAAATCCCCCGTAAATACCAATCACAATAATGAACGGCAATGGAATTTCCCACGCTGCTCCTCTGAGAGCCCTGGCAACATTCGACCAGACAAACGGAATATGCGGCACTTTCTCCTGAATACCTTTGCGCACACTATATAAACCGAGCATCGAAATCAAAATAATGCCGGGAATTATGCCTGCGATAAACAATTTATCGATACTGACCTCTGCGACCATGCCGTACACAATAATCGGCAAGCTTGGAGGAAACAATAGACCAATACTGCCTGAAGCTGTTACAAGGCCGAGTGAAAACTTTTCCGGATAATGTTCTTTGATCAACATCGGAAAGAGCAGTCCGCCAAGTGCAACAATCGTTACACCGGAAGCACCGGTAAACGCAGTAAAGAACGCACATATTACTAGAACCACAATAGCCAATCCGCCGGGGAACCAGCCGAATAACGCCTGCGCAAGATTAACCAAACGTTTTGGCGCATTGCTTTCTGCAAGCATATAACCTGCAAAAGTAAACAGCGGAATCGCAACTAAAGGCGGCATATCGGTAAGGCGGTAAAGTTCGATAATGACCGCCGACATGTCGATACCGGAAGCATAGAACAAATATAAAGCCAATGCACCGAATATAGTAAAAAGCGGAGCGCCGCAAAGCGCCAGTAAAATAATTATAGCAATAATTAACCAGATACTCATGCCGGCGCTCCTTTCTGCAGAGCTTTACCTGCATCAAGAATCGCACGAACAATAAAATGAAATGCCAGTAAGCCGAATCCGGCCGGAATAATAATCTGAGCATACCAGGAAGGTACTTCGGCAAACACGGTACTGTTATTAGAAATCTCGAATTCGATAAACGTCAACGACGCACGAAACAAGAGAAAACATATTACGGCTGCAAAGACATTAGACAGAGCCGCTACTGCTCCTTTAAGCCGCCCGGGAAGGTACCGTGTAAGAATATCGATATTTAAATGACGCTCGCCGCTCGTAGCAAGCGCTGCTCCGAGAAAACCGATCCATAATACGAGGTGGCGAAGTAGAATATCTCCCCAGACAATACCGCCGGAAAAGAAATTACGCAATACTACTTGTCCGAATGCCATAAAAAGCATGACGAGTAGGAGAAAAATGAGCAGCGCTCCTTCAATCTTATTGAAAACAGAGTCGATAGTTTTAAGTATTTTCATTTCTTATTTTTATTCTTTCTGAAATCTTCAGCTGCTTTCTCAACACGATTCATGAAGTCTTCATCGTACATTCTTCCAACAAGCATCCTGCGTGCCCGCAGTCCAGCCGCAATATATTCCTGAATTCCTTCATTATCTGCCTTTGTGAATATTATTCCTCGTTTCCTTAACTCGGTAAGAGAGGTCTTATTATCCTGACGCCCCACTTTAATAAGTTTATTCATATAAAGACGGCCATTTCGAACAAGTATTTCCTGAAGATCCTCGGGAAGATTATCAAAATATTTCTTCGATATAAGCACCGCACCTGCTGAACAGGTGAGGGGGTAATCAACCAAATATTTTGCCTGCGTATACCATTGCATCGCGATTGCGGCATACGGAGTTGTATAGAAAGCATTAATGAGACCTGTCTGAAGCGATGTACGTACGTTGTCAAGAGAAAGAGGAATCGGGTTCAAATCCAATGCCCTGAACGATATTTCTGCAACCGGATCACCGTCCCACACCCACATTTTAAGCTGTTTGATATCTTCCGGTTTTTTAATCGGAGAATTGCTAAAAACATATACAAATCCAACTTCTGCCCAGCCAAGCAGGATATATCCGCCAGCCTCAATTGCTTGTTGAAATTCTTGATCAAACACCTGGATTAAGTTATCTGCTTCTTCGCTATTTCGAATTAGAAACGGTGTATCAAGGATCCTTACTTTAGGTGCAATTTCTCCCAGTCCGACTCCTGTGAATCCCGCCGCCTGCAGTTGCCCTACGCCTATTTTTCGAATGACAGTTTTTTCATCTCCTTGTATATTACTTGCATACATTCTAAAACCGATGCGTCCTCCACTTTCCTTACGAACAGCGGCATCATATTCTCTCATTACGTTCATCCATGAAGTGCCTTCCGGAGCAACGGTCGCAAATTTAATAATATACTGCTGGCTGTAACATACTGTGAATAAAAAGGTAAATATGAAAATTAAGCTTAGATTTCTCATTTGAATTATATCCTTTACGATTAATTAAAACAGTTCATTTTCCTGTGACAATAACTTTCGTGCTTTCTGTTTCGCAACTACGTTTGCAAGCCGAGCTTCCGGTAAGATATCCAGGGACGCCTCTTCTATCTGTTTCAATAACGATTCAAATAACGGTCGGTTCTGTGTCGTCACAGCGTATGTCCGTGCATAATATAATTGCGTCATTAAAAATTTACCTCCGTTGATTTGAAGGCATTTTTCAAAATACTCCTTCGATTTGTTAGGATTCCCGCCAAGAGATCTAGGGGTGACGCCTTCAATCGTGCCAAGAAATAAATATGCTCCTCCATGATAATATGAAGGATCTTTTTCAGCTACGAATTCAATGAGAGCTTGCACTTTGCTCAAATCTGCAAGTCC
>Ga0315548_1000819_pt1 | contig 28051 bp, 20 predicted proteins | sample SalMarSW160110MG_2_FD_202540 | JGI IMG/M metagenome (GOLD analysis project Ga0315548, IMG submission 202540) | Salt marsh sediment microbial communities from the Plum Island Ecosystem LTER, Massachusetts, United States - Salt Marsh Sediment SW1601-110 ... | reverse complement strand
GAAGGTTTCACCATTACCAATGGTCTGGATAGAAACATCTGGATTCAATCGTCTTCCCCGGTCATTAAGAATTGCGTAATCAATCAATATAAATCTCCTACCGTACTTGGGGGAGGTATCTATGCCGAGAGCTCTTCGCCAACCATCGTCAACAACATTATCTACGAAAATGCCAATTTCGACTCCTCTACCAAATATACTGGTAACGGTTTAGCCTTTTATCTCTGTACAGCCACGGTGGTCAACAACACCATCTGCAACACCAAAAATGGCATCAGGCTCTCACAGAGTTCGTTGGTCATTGCCAACAACATCATTTACAACCAGACAGATTATGGTATCTATTACTATGTGACATCAACAGCTTATTCCACAACCATAAGCCATAATCTCATAAATGTTAAGATTAAAGAGTACTATAAGGCCAGTGGTTCGTTAGACATCCCTCCCCACTCATCTGATATTAAAGGCAACCCCGACTTAGTAGACCCGGCTAACGGCGATTTTCACCTGCAAGGCACTTCCCCGTGCATTGACGCCGGCGATAACAACTATGTGCCTTCGGGAATAGACACCGACTTTGAGGGCGAGGACAGGATTGCTGATGGTGATGGGGACCACACTCCGGTAGTTGACATGGGCGTTGATGAGTATCCTGATTTCACCCCTCCAGCGGCACCAACGAACCTGGTTGCCACTGCCGGTAATGAACTGGTAGACCTGGACTGGGATGATAGCTCGGAAGGTGACCTCGGCGGCTACAACGTCTACCGCAGCCAGACCACCGGCAACCCTTACACCCGGGTGAACGGCAGCCTCCTGTCATCCAGCACCTACACCGATACCGGCCTCACCAGCGGCGTCACCTACTACTACGTGGTGAAAGCAGTGGACCAGAGCAGTAATGAGAGCGGTTACTCCGACGAGGCCAGCGCCACGACCAATAAGCCGCCGGTGGCCAATGCCGGACCGGACGCGTCTTACACGCTTAGCTCCGGGCAGACCACCGCTAACGTTACGCTAGACGGCAGCGGCTCCTCTGACCCGGACGGAAACATTGTTTCCTATACCTGGACGGGAACCCCTGACCCGGCTGACAATGTAACACCCACGGTGACGCTTGCCGCCGGTGTATATACCTTCACTCTGGCCGTAACCGATAATGACGGCGCTTCCTCTGGCCCGGATACCGTGGCCATCACGGTTGAAGAAGCTCCGCCGCCGCCGACCGGTGATGCCAGGGCGAAAAAGATGGCGGCGGCGGAGGAACTGGAAAAGGCCAAGGGTGATAACCGGCAACTGAATAAGAGTATCGAGCGCATACAAAGGTTAATCAACTCCAGCCTCAATGAGAACTGGTGGGACGGCGATGCGCGACTGGATGCGAGGCGCGGCAGCAGAGTATTTGATAGGGAACTGGCCGCTGCCTTGAGCCTGGAAGTGCAGGTCAAGCTGTATGATAGAATGCAATCTGCTTTAGAGAGGATTATCGCCGCCAAGGAGAGAAGAGGCCGGGACGCGAGCCGGGAAAGAGCCAGTCTGGAAGCAATTCAAATGGCCCTGTCTCCTTTCCAGAATGCCATGAGTTACCTGGCAGAGGCTGACCAGATTCTGGCCGGGGTCGCCCTTGATGATGCCAGAGATGCGACGGTAAACAATCCCAGATTTCAAAGGGCTTACGACCGTTACCTGGCCAAGGCCTTGCAACAAATGGATAAAGCCACTGCGGCATTCGAAGACGGTAGAGCGACCAGGGCGATAAAATACTTCAAGAACGCCTGGTATTATGCCCAGCAGGCCATAAAATACACCAATCGGGGCTAGCCTGAGCTTATCCCTCTGAAAGCTCAGCCCATTTCCTGATATTGACGCTCAGGCAGCTTTGTCTTTTGTTCCTTCTGAGAGCATTCTTCCCTGCCCGTGGGACTGCTTCCGCAAAAGTGAATAGGTTTATAGCTGGGAGCAGTTGCCGGGTGAACCTTTCAGAGTGACTGACAATCTGGAAACTCAGCGCAGCAACCACGTTGGATGCCCAGGAGCCTCCTGGCAGATTTCATCTATCCACATAAATGGAGAGTGCCATTGAGACGTACGTGTCGCTAACGAAGCGGGAGCGTTCTGCTCTAAAGGCCTCATTCGGCTGCCCGCTGACCCCCACCGGCCGTGGAAATTCAGCCATCTCCATTCTCCCGTCCACTTATTCTGCTCTGGCGGTGGAATAAGAACTGCTTCAATAAGGCGCCGGTCTCCTCCATCAAAATCAGTTACGAAGTCGATGAACTCGCCGGTGAATGGGAATTTGCCGGAGCAAACGAAAAGGCCATTGAATACTTCAGCAGTGGTGATATACGTTTGACCGCTATAAAAGTAATTGGCATGGGAGCCTTGTGCCACATAAGCTATAGGATGATTACCATCGATATCTCGGTGTCCATTATCATCCGCCTTTTCAACCTTCTCCCATCGGAGCCGGTAGCCCCCGTGGTGAGCCGAGCAAGCGCATGCTATCGGCTTCTCTGCTCCCTGGGAATCGGCTTTGAGCACGACTACAATTTCTTCCCAGTCCATCTCGTGCACTGACTTCCAATCGTTGTAAAGGTAGGCATACCAGTATTCTATGGCTAAAAGCTTCCGGTATCTTCCGCGCTGCTTTTCCACGACATGTGCATAGCAACGATGTGCGTACTTGGGCAGAGACCGGTCAATACTGGCGTATCGTTGCCAGAAGGCATCCCTATCCCCTGGTCCGGCACCAACCACAATATCAATATGCTTATTAGGTGCCAGTTTCTCCATCTTATCCATCATTACCTTATAATCGCCAGGCTCTGCTTGCTCCCCCATTATCGCGGCATTCTCCAAAATGAGCCTGATATCACGTGGATGGTAATCGTGTGTCAGTGGGGGACCACCAGCTCGCCACCTTGGATGCTCAGTTCTCAAGCTGCCACTAGGAATCTCAGGATACAACACCAGCAGCGGCCTGTATTTGGTGGCCAGCATCTGGTATCTGGACTGGTCATAACTACTTTCCGGCATGATATGTCAAATCCTCTACTTACTGAATTATATTAATGGCCTGACATTTATTACACTGGACCATCTGAGGGGGTTTTTCTTTCAATGCCACCACGCCTGAAGTAATAGCATGACCGCAATTCTTACAGCGCAACAATACGATTCGACCACTGAAAACTCCGTACCTCATTTCAAAAATTCTAATCAAAGCCCCAACTGCGATTACTAATAGAGAGACAGCCAGCAGAGCGACATTGATTTGCCAGTTCTCTGCCGGAATCTTGATTAAAAAGGTGATTAATATGGCTATCCCACTGGCCACCAAGATTCGTGCGATACCGTGCTCGGCTGTCATTTTGGCTAAATCAGCCAGTCTCCAGGTCCAAGGCATTGACTCTAGCTTCTTTTCCTCATCTATCGTCATCGGCTCACCCCCTTTAGCCAGTCTCCAAAAGGCAAAGTAAATAATAACCGGCTTTGATTGTTACATACTAGTCTTGGGATGCTCAAAATGTCAACCGCACCATGCCTTTTCAGGCTGGTGACAAACATGGCGAGCCGCATTCGAAGCAACCGGGTCAGGCTTGCTGAACTGCCTGACCGTTCCTCCGATGACAACCAGATTCGCCTGCTGTTTAAGGGGCCAATTCAATTCGGGAAAGCCCTCATCTCTTTCTTTTCTGTCTAGAGACCGAGAAGCGACTTCATCTCTTCGATGCGTGGTTTGAGGTTTTCGTAGTTGTTATCGATAACATAGCCCAGCATGAAGAGCTGATAGCCTTCCTTGGCCCACTTGGCCAGGCCCTTGGGGGCAAAGCCGCCAATTCCCCCTACCTTCTTGGCCTTCCTGCAGAGATGGCCAATCTCCCGCAGTTTATCCTCCACGGGTTTGGCGCTCACCGTCTCAGAGCGCAGCATCTTGGGCGGCGTGCCGTAAATATCAAGCACCAGGTCGTTGGGGCCCACGATAGTACCGGTAACTCCTTCAAGGCTCAGGATACGGTGCAGGTTGCTGACGCATTGCACGCTTTCCGTCTGCGGGAAGAGAACCACGTTGTCATTTACGTATTTGCAGATGTCCGAGAGCAGCATCTCCGCCGGGTTCTGGTGGTCGAGCAAATACGGGCTCATGCCGATTCCCGCTCCCCTGTGTCCGATGGGTGGGAAGTAACACTGGTTGATGGCGTATATTGTCTCCCCCACGTTGTTGATTCCGGGAACCATGAGCCCGTTGACACCGGCATCCATGAAGCACCGGTAGTTGGCGTCTTTTTCTTCCGGGCGCAGCAGAATGGGCAAATCCAGCTTTCTCGAAACGCGAATGTACTCAAAGGTGGTCTCTTTGTCTACCAGGCTGTGCTCGTTCTCCATCATGATGAAGTCGAAGCCGTAGTCCTTCAGTGCCTGGACAGTCTTTTCCGGGTCATTCCCCGGCCCGATGGTCTGCCCGAAGACTATCTTGCCTTCCTGCAATTGCTTTTTGAAGTTCAGTGTAACGTTCAGTGCCATTTTTGTCTCCTTTATCAGAAATAAATTACTGGTACCAACAAGATATTATTCAATATATTACTCCCCATTTCAACTCCAAACGCATATCGTTAAAGTCATATATCCTCCAGGCTTTCATTATTTTGCTCATTCCTTCTTACCCCAAACTCTCTGTTAGCCTTTTTCTGCATACTGTCGACGTAACTGACCGGCAAACTTAAATAAAATGCGTATTTTATCTGAACAGTACGTGCTGTTTTAGAGTTTTAAACTTAATTTTTTACTGCTTGACAACGACTATACTAAGTACTAGTATTCAATCTCGGATGCGATATCGTAATGGATTTATATACTTTAAAATATTAAACAGGGGGGTGATTTCTTTTAGTAAAAATGGTTGGTAGAACAAAGAACTTTTAAGGAGGTAAAAAGTGAAAAGGAAAGTACTATTAATCGTACTCTCACTAGTAATGACCATCAGCTTATTGGCTGCTTGTGCCGCTCCTGCTCCCGCACCAGCCCCGGCTCCAGCACCGGCACCAGCCCCAGCACCAGCACCTGCCCCGGCTCCAGCACCGGCTCCAGCCCCGGCTCCAGCACCATCTCCAGCCCCGGCTCCAGCACAGCCAGCCAAGGCGATTGAGTGGCGGATGCAGTCCTGGGCAGCGGCCGGTGACCGCAGCTACCTGCAGGCAGAGCGCTATGCCAATACGATTACCGAACTCAGCAACGGGCGCCTTAAGGTAGAGGCTTTCCCCGCCGGCGCTATTATCCCGGTACGCAAAGAAGCCGAGGGACTGATTAAAGGTTCTGTAGAAATCGCCTACCTGCCTGATGGCTGGTGGGACGCTTTCTACATGGCGTCATACATGTTCTCGCAGTATGTGGGTGGGCCAACCGGCGTTCAGCTGATGTTCTGGGACCTGTATGGTGGCGGTCGTGAGCTTTCCCAGAAAATGGTCAAGGATCTACCGGTGGTCTTTGTCGGGCCACTTACCGTTCACCCTGCTGAGGTATGGTGCCATTCCAAGAAACCGCTGAATACACTGGCAGATATTAAAGGCCTGAAGATCCGCGTCGGTGCTTCCTCGCTGGCCGAGATTTACACGATTTTGGGGGCAGCACCGGTTGTCCTATCCGGTGCCGAAGTCTATGAATCAGCTCAGCGAGGTGTCATTGACGCCTTTGAATATGTCACTCCATCGGTGAACTGGGGCATGGGCTTCAATGAAGTAACCGACTATGTCTACCTGTCGCCGGTACGGGCGCCGGCTGACCGCCAGTCGGTCTGGGTCACCAACGATGCTTGGAACCAGCTCACCCCGGACCTGCAAGACCTGGTCATTGGCACCGCTGAGCGACTGGTGCCACGGTTCTTTGCCGAGACCATCGTCCTGGATGCCGAGGCACTGGAAAAGTTCATCGATTACGGCAACCAGGTACTGCAAGTCCCCAAGGCGATAGACGAAGAGCTGCTGAAAGTGGCCGGCGAATGGATGGACGAGCAGTCGGCTGCAGACCCGTTTTTCGCCGAAGTGCTGGAATCACAGCGCGCATTCAAGGCACTTTGCCAGCTACAGAATATCCAGTAGTCGGTAATGTTTAACCGGTCCCGTTGTGGAAAAATCCCGCCCCACTGGTTCCGGTGGGGCGGGTAATCCACTGGGAAGCAGGTAGCATTGCATGATGAAGACCTTAGTCAGGATTATCGATACTGTCAGCGAATATACCGGCCAGGGTGCCCTCTGGCTCTCCGTTGCACTGGTGCTGGTGCTCACCTATGAGACCACCTCACGCTATGTCTTCAATGCACCTACCCAGTGGGTTTATGAAACGTCCTATATGATTGGGGCCAGCATGGCGGTGCTTGGCTGGTCTTACACACACAGACACCACGGACATATCCGGGTTGATGTTTTCTATACGCGTTTTTCCCTCAGAGGGCAGGCGATTATTGACGTTGTTATTTCCCTTTTATTCCTCTTGCCGCTCCTGTGCGTGCTCATCTACGGTTCCTATTCCAGCATGCAATTCGCCTGGGGGATCAACGAAAGGCTGCCCGAGAGCAGTTTCAGGCCTCCCGCAGGACCGATCAAGACGGTCATCCTGGTTGGTATCTGTCTTTTTGCCCTCCAGTGCGTTGCCGAATTCATCCGCAGCCTGTATATGATGACAAGAAAGAGGAAAGTATGATTGATATCAGCCCGGAACTGACCACCATCCTCATGATGGGGTTAATTTTGCTGGGTGTCCTGACTGGCTTCCCTCTGGCAGTACCCATCGGTGGGGTGGCGGTCATCTTTGGCTTTCTGCTTTTCGGCACCGGTTCCATTGAGATGATTTCCGGTCGCGTCTATTCGCTGGTGACCAATTACACTTTGCTCGCTGTCCCTGCTTTCATCTTCATGGGCGGAATGCTGGAACATTCCGGCATTGCCGAAAAAATGTATGACGCCTTATACCTGTGGCTGGGCGGGTTCCGGGGTGGACTCGCCATCATTACCGTTTTGATAGGCACCATCATGGCAGCGTGTGTTGGCGTCATTGCCGCTTCCATCACCATGCTGGCGATGGTGGCGCTGCCCGCCATGATCAGGCGCGGCTACGATAAGAGCCTGGCCTCTGGTGCCGTGGTCGCTGGCGGCTGTCTCGGCATTCTTATTCCACCAAGCATCATGCTGGTCATCTACGGCCCCATGGCCTGGATTTCCGTGGGCAAGCTGTTTATGGCTGCCTTTTTCCCGGGATTTACCCTTTCCGCACTATACTGCACATATATCGCCGTCCGGGCCTATTTGCAGCCGCAGATAGCGCCGTCGATACCACCGGAGGAGAGAAATGTTCCCTTCCTGAAAAAGACGGTCTTGCTCATCACCTCAATGGCGCCCACCGCCATCCTGATTATGGCGGTGCTGGGGGTAATCTTCCTGGGCATTGCTGCCCCCACTGAAGCGAGTGCTACTGGCGCCTTTGTGGCCACCTTGCTGGCCATAGTTTACCGCCGCTTCAGCTTCAAAGTGTTGAAAGAAACGGCTCTGGGCACTCTGAAACTTACCAGCATGATATTGCTCATCGGCAGCTGTGCTTTTGCCTTCGTTGGCGTGTTCCTCAGCGCAGGTTGCGGGAATGTGGTAGAGGAGTTAATTCTGGCTACCCCAGGGGGACGGTGGGGCGCTTTCGCCGCGGTTATGTTCATCGTCTTCTTACTGGGCTTTTTCATCGACTGGATAGGCATTCTATTCATTATTGTACCTATAATATCGCCGCTGGCTCCCGCGCTGGGCTTTGACCCGCTGTGGTTTGCCATGATGATATGTGTCAATCTCCAGATGTCTTTTATGACCCCGCCCTTTGCTCCCGGCATTTTCTTCCTGCGCGGTACCGCCAGCAAGGAACTCGGCGTGAGCATGGCAGACATCATCCGGGGTGTGGTGCCTTTCATCATTCTGGTCATGATTGGCCTTTGTTTGATGGCTGTCTTTCCGCAGATAATCCTCTGGCTGCCTAACATGATGATTAAATAAGTGGATAGCCTTGGAATTCTTAAGACGTTCAAAAACTAATTTCGATTTTCTGGGGCAAATAAAACAAGCGCATATTCACCGGCGCTATCAATCTCAGCCGAGATAGTAGCACTGAGGTCTTCTTCTTCTATCGCAGATTCGAGTTCAACCATTTCGCCACCGCTTAATCTAACAATTTTCAAGTTGCCATGGAGCAAGTTCGCCGGTTGATATTCTTTGTAAGAGAAAGTCAAGGTTAGTGGTTCGGCGGTCTTTATGTCATAGACTTCAAAAATCAGTTTTCCTTCAGGAATATCTTTTTTATGGGAAACAATAGTAATAGGAGTTTTTTCTCCAGCAGTAATTTTGACTCCACCGTATTCCAAGTAGTCAGTTGTCTTGGTCACAACCAGCGAAGGCCACTTTTCATACAGACTCTCTTCGTGGTCGGCAATCTGTCTAAACATGGGGATAATTTCATCTTTATGTTGATTGGCCTCAGACGGGGGAAATGTATTATTGAGGTGCCCAAACAATTCACTTGATTTTTCGTATCCCTCAGCCAGTTCTTTATAGCCCAGTTTATTAAAATACATTGAGGCACATTTTCTCGCCAAGTAGAGCTTCTGCAACTCAAAGTTGGTAATTTCTACGCCCTTTTCCAGATAATCCGAATAGCTTCTCATGTTTGCCGGTGCCAGGTCAGCCAGCCATTTCATCCGTGACAGGAGCTCGGCATCACTTTTTCTTTCTCCCCCGGGAGTTACCCAGAACATATCATGTTTTAGCCCGTCTCCAACCGGACATGACATTCTGGGGTCAGTTTTGCCAACATCGCTGGGGTCAGGGATTACGATAAATAACTTATCTTTACTGTATCCTTCCAAGACATGGTAGTCGCTGAGACAGGGAGAACTTGAGGTAAGGACAGGGACACCCGAAGATATGACCTGTCTAAACTCATCCATCGGGAAGTTAAGAAGATAAGTCTTGACATCGGTCTCTACCTCTTTGGCTGCTCTAAGCCAACTTCTAGATTGCTCCTTGTCCCAAGCCGTGACTGGATTTTTTATCCGCATGTGAGGTTCGAACCCCAGGTTACTGGCCACAAGAAGCAGGCTGCGTGGACTACCATTGTATAGCCCTGCTCCAGCTCTCGTGTTTGAGTTGCCTAAGAAATAATAACTAAAGCTGGTAGTTCCTTCAGAAAAAACTACAGCCTCCCAAAACTCAATGGTGGGTTCAAAATGCTTCATTAACATCGTAGTAGATGCCAGCCAGCAATATCCCCCAATTTTCGCACCATATTTCTCACTTTCTTGTTTGGTAGAAACATAGGGGACATCCAAACGGTATTCCTCAGGGTATGTTTTGCTTTTACAGGCAAAACAACCAAATACGGGGCCAGAAGATATGGCGATAACTGTTAGAATTACCAGTATTCGCTTCATTCTCCCCCCACTGACTCATCTTGGACTTCAGCGGTAACATTGGCATACCTCGATAGTAAAGAGGATGAGGGCACACTTCGGGCCTATGGGAAAAGGGGCTTCTTTTTCTTGATAAGCTGGAGCGCCTTATCCCGTAATCTCTCTAGATAAAACCCCAGCTGCTGGCGCTCTTCATTTGACAAAGTAGATAATATCTTATCGATGGATGCCCGCTTCTCTGAGTGATTACAGGCTTCACGCCCCTTCTCAGTCAGCTCGACTCTTACCATGTTCTTTCGGCGCAAGTCTTTAACCTTTCGCAGCAGCCCTTGCTTTTCCATTCTGCCCAGGATTTCAGAAACTGAGTGGGGCTCTCGAAAGAGCCCGCGTGATATTTCAGCCGGCGTTGCTTTGTCGCCAATTGCCCGGATGTAAAACAAAACAGCACTTTGCCTTGGGGATATATTATATCGAGTCAATTCCTTCCGCCTTGCCTTCAGTATTGCCTCTCTCGCCTGAGCCAGCAATACCGCCAGTTTATAATTTCCGTCTGCGGGCAAGTTTTTCATGAGCCTCCTTACTATAGAACTGACAGCCTTTTATAGTTAGTAATCCTGAGTCTACAAACTAGCCCGGCTGTCAGAAATCTTATTAGAATTATTACCTTAAATTGTATTATAAATCAAATGATAAATCTAAATCCTGCTGGTAAAGCTCGACCGGCCCTGGTAAATCCCTTAAAGATTCCTCAGACGGTATTGACAAGCGTATTAGATTAGAATAGTATTGTGAACATCGGGTACGACTGTCTGATATGACAATCGGGTACGACTGTCTATACATTGATGCTTTTGACTTATTGGTATCCTGCTAAAAGGCCTGTTTTCACCCTTTTCAAATATAGGGTGCTTGCACTAGATTAATAAAGGGGGGGTGATGGCTTTCAACACAAAATATTTACATACTGATAGGTTACAAAATTTTGGGAGGAGAAAATGAAGAAAAGAAGGATATTCACGTTGGTGATGGTGGTGGCACTGTTGAGCGGCTTAGCAGCAGTTGGTTGTGCCGCCCCGGCACCAGCTCCAGCACCAGCGCCAGCTCCCGCACCAGCTCCCGCACCAGCGCCAGCACCAGCCCCCGCGCCAGCTCCGGCCCCAGCACCCGCACCAGCAGCGCCCGCGGAAGTAATTACCTGGAAAGTGGTGTCAATGCAACCGAAGGCGGACCCCCGTTACCATGTGGTGGAAGAACTGGCTAAAAGGGTTGAGGCTGCGAGTGGCGGGCGCATGAAATGGGAGCTCTTTGCCGGTGATGAAATTGTGCCCGGCGCGGAAGTAATTCAAGGGGTACGTGACGGCATTATTGACGCTGGTGCCTCTGCCACTTCGTTTGTGATGGACATGTTCCCTCAAGCCGGCCTCTTCTTCCAGGTGGCTGGCGGGATGACGCCTATACCACAGGCACTGTGGTATATGGAGGGTGGAGGCATCGAGCTTTGCCGAGAGATGTTTGAGCCCATAGACTCGTACCCACTCGCCTCCTATTGCCTCAGCAGCCCGGAGGTATGGGCCCACTCCACAAAGCCTCTGAACACCCCGGCTGACTTCAAGGGGTTGAAGATGCGCGCCCTCGGTGACCCGGCCAATATCATCGCCAATATGGGTGCCGCGGTAGTCACCGTATTTGGTGGGGAAATCTATGAGTCTACGCAGCGGGGGGTCATCGACGCTTTTGAAATGGGAACCTTTGGCGCCAACTGGGGCATGGGCTTCCAGGAAGTGGCCCCGTATGTCTATCAGTCGGCAACCCGCGGTCCCACTGACCTGCAGCTGTTCCATGTCAACAAACAGAGTTGGAACGAGCTCCCCCCTGACCTGCAGACTATGCTAGAGTCGGCAGTATGGCTGGAGGCGTTGAAATTCTATGGCCGGGAAATACAGCAGGAAGGGGGTTACATACAGAAGTTCAAAGACTATGGCTGCGAAGTCCAGCCCCTGCCCAAGGCGGTAGAAGATGAGTTCGCGAGACTGGCTCAAATTTACTACGATGAGAAGTCAGCCGCTGACCCCTTCTTTGCCAAGGTAGTGGAGTCCCAGCGTGTGTTTAAAGCCATAACGGACTCCCTGAACATACACTAAGCCCGGGCCTCTCAATACACCAGCTTAAGTAAAGGTCAGGCTCCCCCGCTCCGAGAATATTACTCGGAGCGGGGGAATAATAAGCATATAGATAAAAGATTATGAGAGCCGTAGTTCGGGTTATTGATAACATCAGTGAATACACGGGAATGATAATACGCTGGGTCTGCCTGGCCCTGGTGCTGGTGCTCTGCTTTGAGGTCACATCAAGGTATTTCTTTAATGCTCCCACAGCATGGGCAAGTGACACCTCAAGCATGATGGGGGGTGCCATTGCGGCTCTGGGCTGGGCCTATACCCACCGGCACGGCGGACATGTGAGGGTGGACGTTTTTTACAGCCACCTGCCACCCAGAGGGCAGGCGATTCTAGATATCACCCTTTCTTTACTCTTTTTCTTCCCGCTGCTCATTGCCCTCGCCTATGTTTCCTGGGACAGGATGTGGTTCTCCTGGGCAATGGGTGAAGTGCTGAATAGAAGTAACTGGTACCCGATAACCGGTCCAATCAGAACCGTAGTGGTTCTGGGACTGTCCCTGTTTGCCCTTCAGGGTGTGGCACAATTCATTCGCGACCTGTATCGGCTGACAAGGAACAAACAACTATGATTGAACTGAGTCCAGAGATTGCCACCGTATTAATGCTGGGCGGGATTCTGGTGGGGATTTTGAGCGGTTATCCCCTGGCCATCCCGATTGGTGCTCTTGGCTTGATACTTGGCTATGCCATAATGGGACCCGCGGTACTTAATCTTATGTATACGCGCTTGTTTGCACTGATAACCAGCTATGTCCTCCTAGCCGCCCCCCTGTTTATTTATATGGGGGTCATGCTGGAACGCTCGGCAGTAGCCGAGAGAATGTTTGACGCCTTATACCTGTGGCTCGGTGGGCTCAGGGGTGGGCTGGCGGTAATCACTGTGTTGCTTGGCACTATCCTTGCCGCCTGCGTCGGCATAATTGGCGCCTCGGTTACCATGCTTTCTCTTCTCGCCCTTCCCGCCATGGTAAATCGAGGTTATTCCAAAAGCCTGGCCGCAGGCTCGGTTTGCGCCGGCGGCACCCTGGGTATCCTTATCCCCCCCAGTATCATGCTGGTTATTTATGGACCAATGGCTCTGATATCGGTGGGAAAGCTGTTTATGGGAGCGTTTATCCCCGGGTTTGTCCTTTCCGGTCTATATTGCAGCTACATTATCCTGCGCTGTTTATTTCAACCCAGAATCGCACCGTCAGTGCCTGCTGAAGAAAGGAGAGTCTCCTTCGTCAAGAAAACAACCATGCTGGCCAGCTCAATGCTTCCGCCCGCGTTACTTATCCTGGCGGTGCTGGGCACTATCTTTCTGGGGATAGCCCCCCCCACTGAAGCCGCCGCCGTAGGTGCCCTTGTCGCCACAGTTCTGGCCATTGCCTACCGCCGGTTTAGCTGGCAGGTCCTCACGGACACGCTAAGCCGAACACTGAAGGTCAGCGCCATGATATTGCTCATCGGCGGCACGGCTTTCGCCTTCGTCGGTGTCTTTCTCGCCGCCGGTTGCGGAAAGGTGATAGAAGGACTCATTCTGGCTGCCCCCGGGGGCAAATGGGGTGCCTTTGCCTTAGTCATGTTTACGCTCTTCATCCTGGGGTTTTTCATTGATTGGTTAGGTATCCTCTTCATCATGGTCCCTATAATATCCCCCCTTGTGCCCGTTCTGGGGTTTGACCCCCTCTGGTTTGCCATGATGATCTGTGTTAACCTTCAGATGTCTTTCATGACGCCTCCCATGGCCCATGCTATATTCTATCTCCGCGGTTCGGCTCCACCGGAGCTGGGAGTGACCATGGCTGACATAATCCGGGGGGTAATTCCATTTGTTTTCCTAATCATGGTTGGCATGGGGTTATGCGTGGCTTTTCCCCAGCTAATTCTCTGGTTGCCCGCTCAGATGATAAAATAATATAATGTGGGAATGCTTGCCTGCGGGTAACTTCAGCTAAAGAGTAGAGGGTTTCTTCATCCAAAGCGAACGGAGGGAGTAAATATGACCAAAGTAAGTAAAAAAAGGATTGGCTTCATTGGCCTAGGCTCAATGGGAAAAGCTATGGCTACCAATATACTGAAGGCGGGTTTTCCTCTCACCGTCTACGACATAAGGAAAGAACCTCTGGCTGAGATGGAGAAGCTGGGAGCTGACGTGGCTATCAGCCTCAAGGAGTTAGGAAAGAAAAGCGATGTGGTGGTAGTAATGGTTCTCAACTATCCCCAAATAAAACAGGTCCTTACCCCACCTGAAGGATTGCTGGGAGAAATGCGCAGGGGTTCTACTCTTATTGTCACCAGCACTATTTCGCCTCTGGAAATAGTGGAGATAGAAAAAATGGCGAAGCAGCATGGGGTCAGCATTGTTGATTCAGCTGTGAGCGGAGGTCACGAACGAGCTGTAAAGGGCACTCTGGTCCTGATGGTGGGAGCCGAGGAAAAGCTATTCAAAGAAAATGAGCCTCTCTTAAAATCTATGGGAGAACACGTCTATTATACCGGCGGCGTAGGGAAGGGACAGACGGTCAAAATGATTAACCAAATTTTGGTTGGCGCCTACCAAGTAGCGGCCGCCGAAGCCCTGGTAATGGCTGAAAAACTGGGCATGGATTTGAAAGTCCTGCATGAGGTTATAAGCAATAGCCTTGGTGACAGTGCTATTTGGAGGATGTTCGGCTCCAGAATGGTAAGCAGGGACTTTGAACCAAAAGGGGCCATCAACACCATGAGCAAGGACATGCGCACAATAATGCAGACGGCCATAGAGATAGGCGCACCGATTTTCATTTCCAGCATACCTTATCAAGTTTTCGAGATGGCAGAATCCCGTGGACTCGGCAGAAAAGACTGCGCTGCCATCATAACCATATTTGAGGAATATGCCGGAATCAAGACGAACGATTAATAAATATTTTGTGGCAACAGAACAATGTCATTGCCCTTACGTGCTGGCCATGCTAGGCCAAAAAACCACCATCGACCGCGATGGTTTCTCCCGTAATATATCGTGCTGCTTCTGAAGCCAGAAAAAGTGCCGTTGCCGCAATATCACGCGGTTCCGCTAAATGGCCCAGTGGAACCTCCGCCTCAATCTGCTGACGGATATCGGGGTCACTCCACAGGGGCTCATTGATTTTGGTCTTGATCCAGCCGGGAGCAATAGCATTTACCCGTATGTTGAATCTGGCAAACTCCAGAGCCATTACCCGGGTCAGCATAATGACACCGGCTTTAGAGGCACAGTAAGCAGCCCTCTCCTGGCTTGCGGCTATTCCTCTTATTGACGCCATATTGATGATGTTGCCGTGTTTTTGTTCAATCATTTTCCTGCCGACTGTCTGCGAGCACAGATATAAACCTTTGAGATTGGTATCCATTACCCGGTCCCAGTCTTCCTCCCCGTGCTCGACAAAGGGCGCTATAAACAGCAAACCGGCATTGTTGACCAGAATATCAATAACGCCAAACTCGTCTACTGTCCTCTGCACGAGCTTGCCCACGTCAGCTTTATTTCTGATGTCCGCTGCCACCACCAGCGGATGCCTACCGAGCTGCCTAATCTCCTCGGCCACCTCCTCGAGGCTGCCATCCAGACCGCGACTGCAAACAACCACATCAGCACCGGCTTCAGCAAAAACCAGAGCAATTTCCCGCCCGATACCTTTGGAGCTTCCGGTAATGATAGCTACTTTCTCTTTCAGGCTAAAATCAGGTAAGCTCATTTCTCTTCTCCTCCTGGTCCAATCCTAATATCCGTTTATTGTAACCCATGTCCGTTCTCCCTCCGGCAAACTTATCAAATTATCCCGACAGCTGAACATAGTCTGTCACCATATTATAGAAATAAAATCGTCCTGGCAACAATGCCATTGATAAACACCAGCGTATGCTTCAATTGACCTAAATTGATACAAACTCAAAGATGACATTGCGCTGTATATCGTCAGCAAGAGGGCAGCATTCCCGTCAGAAGAAAGAGGGCAAAGCCAAGAATATTTCCAGCTGGAAAAAATCACGGCCAGATGCCGATGGGCTTGACAAGGGTAATGCAACTGGCTAAAGTGTCTACTGCCAAGCGGAAAAACAGTAATACTATACGGTTAACATCCGCTCTTGACAAAATTAAAGAACAAGGAGGTTATCTATGGAGCAGGAAGAAGTTACGCAAGGGGTGGTTAAGTATTTCAAATCGGAACAGTGGCAGGAACTGATGCACATGATTACCCAGACGGAAGAGGAGATATACCACATTCACATGTTCTGGGAAAACCAGGTGGAGGCCCAATCTCTCAGCAAGCTGATGACCCGATATTTTGCTCGCAGGGGTCTCGCCCTGGACCGGAAAATCGACTTGATAAGCCCTTCCGAAGGTGTTGCCGGGCTGCACAGTGTCCACCCTCGCGACCCGGAGAGAAGCAGGTACATTCCCGCCATTGATATGTACTGGCGGTATAACCCAAAAGTCATCCTGGAACCGGCCGACCACGCCAGAGGTGAGTCAGGTAAGAACCTGATTGGCTGGGGTAAAAAGTACATGGACAACTATTACAAAAAATTTGACTTTAAATGCGTTGGCCCTAAAGAAGAATCGGAAATCCAGCGGTACTTTGAGTCGGCACACTGGAAAAAGACCCTGAGGATGATTGAGTCAGGTATCTATGCCCATCTCCATGCCAACCTGGAAATCAACTTTGACCCCTGGATTCTGAAGACACTCACCATAGATGCGTTAAAGGACGTCGGCTGGAAAATGGACCGCGTAATCCCCTGCGTTTACAAGGGGGTCAAGGGTGAGTATACGGGGAAACTGGTATTTCTCACCGGGTATCCCGAGGAGGTGTGGGACTTTGGCTGGTACTACAATCCAGACGTCGTTATCCGACCGGCCACCTTTGAATTCGCCGGTTACCTCCCGGGGGATGGGGATATCAGCTATGATGGCTGGACTAAGAAAATGATATTTGACCTGCTGGCCAGGGACAAGTATGTGAGCCTGACCGATGAACAGATAGAGGAGATATTAACCCAGGTCAGCTAAGGGATAATTGATAGATACTGGAAATTGTCGTTCATTATTTAAGGAGTATCGGGAAAGCCGTTGAGGTATCGCTGACTTCGATAAGAAGGTGGATGACTTCAACAGGCACAAAGAGCCAGTGTTCTTCGTCGACAAGATGACCTCTGATGATATCGACAGGTTCCTTGCTCTCGTAGATAAGTTGGGGAAAGCACTTCCGAAGGTTTCGTGATTACAGCTTGTTGCCCAGCCCCCGCAGCGCTACTGCGCCACACCGGCACTACCGGCCAAATCCAGCCTGCGCCCCCGGAGCTTGCACACAGCTGAATCGGCAACCATAAGTCTTGACTATCCTCCCCTTACTGGCTATACTTTTGACCAAGACAGAGGAGAAATATAACGGCCGATGTGATGAAGTCTCCACGTTTTGTGGTTATCTTTCTAGCCATCATCATTTCCATCGGGTCTGCTATGGCCGGGAACACGGTGGCAGGTTCATTGGCTTCATCGGCTGCTTCCTCCAACCATTCGTTAACGCCCCCATCTGCGCCAGACTCTCTCAAGCCATCTGTTGATTTCGTGCAGGCAGGGTTGTGCGGGGAGATAGGGGCAGATATCGTGGTCATGGAACTCGCCAGCGGGGAGGAAGCAGTGCTCCTGGGCACCTCAAGAGGGCTTTATGTCGTCTCTGAGGGTGCTCTGCTGAACTATATTCCAACGCCAAGCTCCGTCACGGATGTAGCCCTGCTCGATGATATGACCGGGGATTATCAGCAGGATATTGTCATGGCCATTTGGGATACCTACTTCCCCAACATTCGATGCTATGACAGCGATACCGGTGCCAAGCTCTGGCAGTTCATACCAAAACAGGAGGTCTTTGCCGATAACTTGATGTGGACTGAGCAGCAGACGCTCACTTTTGACATTGAGACCCTAGATGTTAATGACGACAATATTAAAGATGTAATTGCGACCTCCGGCTATCGGGTCTATGCGGTCGACGGTAAAACCGGCAACCAAATCTGGGTTTACGAAACCAGCAATAATCTTTGGAAGATAGCCGTTACCGCCGATTTTAATATAGATGGCTCTCCTGACCTCGCAGCGGGAGGGCAAAACGGATTCATGTACGTTCTCAGTGGTAAAGATGGTGAACTGCTCTGGCGAGAGAGGATAGCCGAGAAATACGACGTAATCAACGACAAGGATGAAGTTTGGGCTACCGTTGACCACTCGATTTGGGATATAGTGCCCGTCGGCAGCAGAGGCAGGTCACAGGCGGTAGTCAGTTCCGAGGACGGCAAGGTGCGTCTCATCGACCTTGCCGACGGAAACATCGAGTGGGAAACCGGGATTATCGAGTACGTAACATCCTTGCAATATCAATATTATAGGCAGAAAGGGCAAAAGCCCACCAGTCCCGGGGACGGAAACTTTTTCAACCTCAGGGTTTGCCTGGTCGATGACATCTCAGGAGACGGCATCGAGGAAGTCCTGGCCTCGACCCATATAGGGGAGGGCAGATCCGGGCTATTCATGATAAACGGGGCCTCAGGACTGATGGTCTGGCAAAAGCCTGGATTGAACCTGGGGAACGTCTCCCGGGTGGAGGTAGCCTCCATTGGGGGAGAACGGGCCATTCTTTTGCCCAAGGGGAAGTCGGGCTTTACCGACGAGGTAGATGTGATTGACCTAAAAAATGGAACGACCCTGAGAACCATTGAGATAGAGTCTGGCCCCGAATCTGCCAGCGGGAATGTGTATAAAGTCAGGGAACATGGTGATGATACCTTTATTCTTGCCTCGGACTATGGAGACCTCCTGCTGGTCTCCGCTGAAGGCGATGCTCTCTGGGACTACCCCAGGGTAACCGATGTTGCGGTGGAACGGGGTGACTTCTGTGGCGACACCGCCGAAGACTTCCTCATTCGGTCAAGAACCTATCCCTCCGGCAGAAGAGGCGTTGATTCTACGGCCAGAGTTCTCTACGTGATAGATGGGACCACCCGGGAGAAGACCTGGGCCTACGAGATGCCATATGAGGAATTCACGGCTACCGGCGGCATCAGTGGCATCCAGATAACACCCGACCTCAACGGGGACGGAAAGCAGGATATCGCTGGCTTTATCCAGATTCCCGAGGGGAAACGAACCGAGGAAGAGTACGGGGAAGATACCAGAATCATATTGCTCAGCGGAAAGGACGGCACAACCTTGCTCAAGCGGCCGGTTGTGGACGGGACCTACTACGGCGCCTGGGAAGAACTCTATCAGGACCCGTCTTGCCATGAAAAATATATCCGCCAGTGGCATGAGCAGGAATTACAAAGACAACTGGACGAAGTAGAAAGGGATTTGCGCCAGACAGACATATCTGAGGCCGATATTCAGCGGCGGCTGAGCGATGAGGAGGAAGGCAGACGCCGGAACTTCGAGGAGAAAGAGCTGCCCAGGCAGCTTGAGGAATTGCGGGACCGCCTGGAAGACGAGGAGAAAAACCGGAGAATTGATAAATGGATTTTATCCTTCAGTGTGGCCCGCTTTCGTGCGGGAGGACCGGCACCGGTCTGTTTAGCGGTCAGAACCCCTCGTGACCTGTTTTTCCTGAACCCTCAGGGGGAGATTCTGCTGACATGGACCTTCGAGCCACATCAATATCAGGAGCCATTCAGCAATGAGGCCGAACTTCCACCCGGGATAAAGTCTAACCTGGTGGGCGGCCACGGGAACAGGCATCTGGTGCTTGATGACCTCAACGGGGACGGGGGAGACGACTCAGCCACTTTTACTAACCATGAGACATATATCAACAAAACCAAAATTGATGCCCAAACCGGCGGCTTTGATTTCGAGCTCTACCTGACGCTTGAGGTCGAAGAGGGGATAGAAGGGCAGCAGGGGTGGCTGGGGGATGACCTCGACGGCGATGGCATCAGGGAGTTCTTCTACTACAGGCACCAGGAAGGCCGGCCCCCAGTACTTACCTTTGTGTCGCCGGTAACCGGCGAAAAGCTTCTTGAGATGGAGTACGATTCCAACAGCGCCACATTGGATACCAGCTGTGCCGATTTTAATGACGACGGTTATGACGATACGCTGCTATTTCAAAGATGGGTGGAGGGCAAGGAGGGACCCAAATTTGAAATCCTGAGCGGCCGGGACAGAGCCGTCATCTGGGAGTACAACGATTACCGTGAGCAGCACCTGTTCAATATGGCGAATTACCAGGGCAGCATCATGCCTGCCTGCCCTGTTTCAGACATCTCAGGCGATGGTGCAACCGACCTGGCCCTGATTAAAAATCTCGTCTGGCAGCCCGGCGCTCAGGTTATACTCTACGATGTCACCCGTGACAGGGAGATAAAGCGTATCGTTCTGGAGGAAATCGACCCTACCAGACACCGTGACCTGAGATGGCACCCCGGGCTTCTGGTCAAGGAGATAACGGATGTCAACGGCGACGGCTCGAAGGAACTGGTGGCGATTTTGGCGTTTGGGGATACGGAAAAGGAGAAGGAATGGCAGCTTATGGTGATAGATATTCACCATGAGGAACTGCTCGCTGATTTTCGAGTTCTAGGCTCTGACTTTATTGAGCTGGGCAAGGGGAGTGAGTTCGGGATGACCGGGCTCGGCGGCGAGGTCTACCTTCTGGATGTAGCCCGCAACCTTCAGATTACGGCCCCTGTTGAGGGCAGTACGCAGACATCCCCAACGACTGTAAAATGGGTTGGGGCAGGCGAGGGGGCCTTTAATCAGGTGTTCATAGACGGGATAGAGGTGGGGAGAACCAACGAGAATGAACTCGCCCTGCAAATCACTCAGGGGGAGCATGAACTCGAGGTTCGCTCCATTGATGAATATGGGCGGGGGGTCTACCGGAAGGTGGCGTTCACTGTAGAGAAGGACTCCTCACCCGTCACCCCGTTGTTTGTATGGCTGGTTCCACTCTTAATAGTCGCCCTCGTGCCAGCAGTATCAGGGTTTATCATCAGGCATCACCGCAGGAGGATGCGTCATGGATAACAGCCTTATGATTGAGACCAGAAACCTGACCAAGACCTTCGGAGATTTCACTGCTGTAGACGGCATTAATCTGTCAGTGCAAAAAGGAACTATCCACGGTTTTGTCGGACCCAACGGGGCGGGCAAGACAACGACTATGAAAATGCTCATCGGGGCTATCTGGTGCAGCCAGGGAGAGGGATACATCAAAGGCTACGGAATCGGCTCAATCCCGGCCAAGCAGATTATCGGTTATTCACCGGAGCACGCCTTTTTCTACAACGATATGGTAGCCTCTGACTACCTAGTTTATATGGCAAGAATCTGCGGGATGAAAAGGTCTGAGACCAGAAAGAGAGCCCTGGAGCTTCTCGACTGGCTTGACATAGGGGGTTTCTCCGAAAGGAAAATAGGTGGTTTTAGCGCCGGCATGAAGCAGAGGCTCAGTTTAGCTCAAGCCCTGATACACGAGCCCGAACTGCTGATTCTAGATGAACCCACGGCTAATATGGACCCCACCGGAAGGCTGTCTATCCTGGATAAGCTGAGGCAGCTCTCCCGCGAGAGAAAGGCGACCATCTTTCTCTCTAGTCACATCCTGTCCGAGCTGGAACAGGTGGTCGATTTCATGACCATGATTGATAAGGGACGTATTGTGGTAGAGGGAAAGATGGCTGAACTGAGAAAAAGGTTCTCCGGGAACCACTTTCTGCTCAAGACATCACACAATGAGACGATACTGGCGGCGATAAAAGATAAGGGGCTCTTCAGAGAAAGCTGGATAGATAACGAGGACTTCATTCACATGATAAGCGATAATACAACTGCCCTGAGAAAAGAGGTGGTGGAGACAGTGGTTCGAACCGGCGCGGAGCTCGAGCATTTCAGTGAGGAACGGGCCAGTCTCCAGGACATCTACCGTAAAACGATGCGTATGGAAGAAGAGGGATAGGCTATGGGATTCCACGCTGTCCAGGAAAAGACCGCCACCGTTATGGGAAAAGCCATCATAGTTATGGAAAAGACCATAAGGGAGTTGATGAGCCTCAGGAGACTAGCGGTGGCGATTATCGCCGGGCTGATACCGTCTGTATTCTTCGGGACAGTAATCTGGAGAGAGAGCTTCCGCTCCGGGGTGATGTCTCTGGAAATGCAGACCCACACCCTGGTCGGCTATTTCCTGCTGATTTCCTTTATGTGGATAGGGGGATTCTACATTGCTTATATGATAATAGTCAGTGGCATGGATTTCGTCTCCAAAGAGGAGGAAGGAGGCACCCTCCTCCTTATGGTAAGTAAGCCCATAAGCAGATTCCAGTTCATTCTGGGAAAGTCCCTGGCTCTCTTGCTAACTACCCTGCTTATTGAGCTTGTGGTGCTTTTCGGTTCTATTGTGGTGTTCTGGGCGCTTCTGGAACTCGACCCTGAGATAGTTCGAGCTCTTTTAGGGCTGCTGCCTTGGATATTTCTATATTCGGTCGTTGTGGCCATCCTCTTTGATGCTCTTACCATTGCCATATCCGCCCTATTCAAGGGCCAGGTGCTAAAGACAGCTCTGTCAATGCTCCTGGTCATGCTCGTTTTCGGTGTTGGCTCTATTCTAAGGACAGTATGGCCCAGCACCTATGAGAACTATCATCTCTACTACATCGACCCGAGTTATCATCTGGGCAATGCCTATGTTTCTACCACGGTTCAGGCTGAAAGCGGCCGAATGACGCCTCAGATCCAGGCCTATCTCGGGATATTCACCGGCACCTATAAAGCGGGAATGGAGGAGACAATGCTCGCGATGTTCACCGGTTCCTCGGCGTCCTTTGACCCCGATATTCGCGCTATGCCGCCTTCATTGGAACGAACTGATTACCTTACCCCTCTGCTCTCGGTACTGCTCTGCCTTGCCGTATCAGCGGCCGCCCTGGGAGCAACCAAGGTAGCTATGGACAGGAAAGAGGTTTATTAGCCGCTTTTACTCCTGTAGCGCCCCTTAGCTGTAATCAATATAGTTATTCCCTCTTCGTTCAAATATGAAACGCCTGCTTCATTCGCAAGCGATATCAAATGCATTGACGTGGCAAGCGAGGTTAAATATAGGTATAGTTATAGTATAATCATACTATTTACCAGACAGCTGTAATCCAAGTAAGGAGGATACCATGAAAAAACTGGCGAACATTCACCGACCAGATATTTCACAGAGAGAAGCTTTACTGCTGCGAATAGAGCGGATAACCGAAGCGCCGCTGCTGATTCTGTCTTTCGTCATGATCCCGCTTCTGGTTGGCCCTTTCTTCTGGGAGCTCTCACCGCAGGAAGAAAGTCTGTTTCTTACCCTTGATTCCTTTATATGGGCACTGTTTGCCGTTGACCTGATTATCAAAACAGCCATTGCCCCCCACAGATTGCCCTATATCCGCAGGCACTGGCTCGAAGTACTGGTTGTTGTCGTGCCCTTTTTCAGACCTCTACGTATTCTCAGGATATTTATTTTCGGCTCCCGGGCCTGGCTTGGCTTCAGACGTTTGGTGCACGTTGACTTCTTGCTGGTTTACGGAATAGGCCTTGTTATTATTGCCTCGACGGTAGTGGCTTCTATCGAAGGAGGGGAACAGGCTTCCATTAACTCTTTCGGCGATGCGCTCTGGTGGGCGGTGGTTACGATTACCACTGTCGGCTACGGGGATATGGTGCCCGTAACAGCAGCCGGTAGAGCGGTGGCTACTATACTGATGCTGGGAGGAGTAGCCTTTTTCAGCGGGGTGACGGCAAACCTGGCTTCTTTTCTGGTTAAAGGAAGTGACGCGGAAAAGAAAGCCCTGTTCCAGTTGACGAAAGATATAGAAAGCCTGCGTGGCGAATTGGCTAAATTGCGCGGAGACGCCGCAGGATGAGCATATATCCAAATCCACCACAGTATATACATCGGGTAGCTAAAATCGGCTAAAATATATAGTATAATAGCAGAATATAAATCGTTACAGATTGAGTTACATCATGCAGACTGTAGAAGCTAAATCAAGAGTAATTATAGAAGGCGTCCAGCCTGAAGTCGATGGGGGACGCTTCCCCATCAAACGGGTAGTTGGCGAGGAAGTTACGGCTGAGGCAGACATATTTGCCGATGGCCATGAATCCCTCTCGGCCTGTCTCCTGCACCGCGGTGAGGACGAGCCAAACTGGGCCGAGACGCCTATGGAGTTCCTGGTGAACGACCGATGGCGTGGCTCTTTCGTTGTCGAGAAAATCGGATGTTACCGATATACCATAATTGCCTGGGTTGACAGGTTCAAATCATGGCGCCAGGACCTGGTCAAACGCGTGGAAGCCCGCCAGAAGGACATTGAGGTCAATCTCCTGGTCGGTGCCGATATAATTGCGGGGGCACAGCCAAGAGCCTCCCGCCGGGATAGCAGGCTAATGGCAGAGTGGGCAGACACCCTCCAGTCGAAGCAGGTCGCCCGGAAAGAAAAAGTGCGGCTTGCGCTGAGCGACGCGGTGAGCCAGATTATGGAGCGTTACGCTGACCGGCGATTTGCCGTTACCTATCCTAAAGAACTGGTGGTATCAGTTGACCGTGAAAAAGCCCGCTTCAGCACGTGGTACGAGATGTTCCCCCGCTCCTGTGCCCCGAAGCCGAACCAGCACGGGACCTTCAGGGACTGCGAAGCCCGCCTCCCTTATATCGCGGAACTGGGTTTCGACATCCTTTACCTGCCACCCATTCATCCTATCGGGCACACCAACCGCAAAGGCAAGAACAATACCCTCACCGCGGCACCGGACGACCCCGGAACTCCCTGGGCAATCGGCGCCGAGGAAGGGGGTCATAAGGCCATCCATCCTCAGCTCGGCACACTTAAGGACTTCCAGGAACTTGTCCATAAGGCCAGAGATTACGGCATCGAAGTTGCCCTTGATATAGCCTTTCAATGTTCTCCCGACCATCCCTATGTCAAGAAGCATCCGGAATGGTTCCAGTGGCGTCCTGACGGCACGATTCAGTACGCGGAAAACCCGCCCAAAAAATATCAGGACATCTATCCCCTGGAGTTTGAGTCCGAGAACTGGCAGGAGCTCTGGGAGGAGCTCAAAAGCGTGGTGCTGTTCTGGATAGAAAACGGCGTGCGCATCTTCCGCGTTGACAATCCCCACACCAAACCGTTCGCGTTCTGGGAGTGGTTAATCGGCGGTATCAAAGCTGACCACCCGGATGTCATCTTTCTGTCCGAAGCGTTTACCCGACCCAAAATCATGTACCAGCTTGCCAAGCTCGGTTTCAGTCAGTCCTACACTTACTTCACCTGGCGCAATGTCAAATGGGAGCTGGAGCAGTACTTTACCGAGCTGACCCAGACACCGGTGAGGGAGTTCTACCGCCCCAATCTCTGGCCAAACACGCCAGACATCCTGAATAATTACCTGCGGGACGGGGGCAGGCCTGCTTTCATAGCGAGATTGGTCCTGGCCGCCACCCTTGGGGCAAACTATGGAATTTACGGACCCGCTTTTGAGCTCTGTGAAAACCGCCGTAAGGACACCGTAAGCGAGGAATATCTGAACTCGGAGAAATATGAAATTAAAGGCTGGGACATTGAGAGACGGGATAGCTTGAAGGGTATTGTAAGTCTGGTGAATAAAGCTCGCCGGGAAAATCCGGCGCTCCAGAGCGACCGCAGCCTGCGTTTTCATGCCGTGGACAATGACCAGCTTATCTGCTACAGCAAATGCACTCAGGATTGCTCAAACGTGATTTTAGTTGTCGTGAACCTGGACTACAGGTACCGGCAATCGGGCTGGGTAACCCTCTCTCTCGATGACCTGAAGATTGCTCAGGACCAGCCGTACCAGATACATGACCTTCTCGGTGATGCCACATATATCTGGAAGGGCCCGCGCAACTACGTGGAACTCAGCCCTGTGAAACTACCTGCCCATATTTTCCGGGTGGAAAAATGGAACAGGAGAAAGCGAGGGTAGCGCAAAATGTCACACAGAACCAAAGAATATTTCTGGCAGGATAGTGACCCTCTCTGGTATAAGGACGCCATCATATATGAGCTCCACCCCCGCGCTTTCTACGACAGTAATGGCGATGGTGTCGGTGACTTTCCCGGGCTCACCGAGAAGCTCAATTATCTGCAGGACCTGGGCATTACTGCCATCTGGCTTCTCCCTTTCTACCCGTCTCCTCTCAAAGATGACGGCTATGATATTTCCAACTACACCGGCATCCAGCCCGTATATGGGACGATCCGGGATTTCAAGCTTTTCCTGCGAGAGGCCGATGCCCGCGGCCTGCGCGTCATCACCGAGCTCGTGCTCAACCACACCTCTGACCAGCACCCGTGGTTCCAGCGAGCACGCCGCGCCAAGAAGCAAAGCGGCTTCCAGGACTTCTATGTCTGGAGCGATTCACCGGATAAATACAAGGATGCACGGATTATTTTCAAAGATTTTGAGTCATCAAACTGGTCCTTTGACCCTCTCGCCAAAGCCTATTACTGGCACCGGTTTTACTCTCATCAGCCCGACCTGAACTTCGATAATCAGCAGGTCCAGAAGGCTCTTATAAGAGCCGTCAATTTCTGGATAAACATGGGGGTATCTGGGCTGCGCCTTGATGCCGTGCCTTATCTCTTCGAGCGAGAAGGGACGAACTGCGAGAACCTTGAAGAAACGCATGCCTTCCTGAAAAAATTGCGCCATGACCTTGACGGGCAATTCCAGAATCGCATGTTTCTGGCCGAGGCTAACCAGTGGTCAGAGGACGCGATAGCTTACTTTGGTGATGGAGATGAGTGCCACATGGCATACCATTTCCCGCTGATGCCACGTCTGTTCATGGCTATTCGCATGGAGGACCGCTTCCCCATCATTGACATCCTGCAGCATACGCCGGCCATTCCAGACAACTGCCAGTGGGCTCTGTTCCTGCGTAACCACGATGAGCTCACGCTTGAGATGGTAACCGATGAGGAGCGGGACTATATGTACCGGGTTTACGCCTTTGACTCTCAGGCAAGAGTGAATCTGGGCATAAGACGCCGGCTTGCCCCTCTGCTCAACAACGACCGTCGCAAAATAGAATTAATGAATGGGCTTTTATTTTCACTGCCCGGCACGCCGGTGCTCTATTACGGGGACGAAATCGGCATGGGGGACAACTTCTACCTCGGCGACCGCAACGGTGTCCGCACCCCGATGCAGTGGAGCCCGGAGAAGAATGCCGGCTTCTCCCATGCCAACCCACAGCGCCTCTACCTGCCACCGATTATCGACCCTGAATATCACTACCAGGCAATCAACGTGGAAAACCAGCAGAACAATCCCGACTCCCTGCTCTGGTGGACAAAGCGCTTGATCGCCCAGAGGAAACGGCTCCAGGCCTTTGGACGGGGCAGCCTTGAATTTGTACAGGCTGATAACAGAAAGATTCTGGCCTTTACCCGCCGCTTTCAGGAAGAAACCGTTCTGGTGGTAGCCAACCTCTCCCGACTGGCACAGCATGTCAACCTTGACCTGGCTGCCGATGGGGGCAAGATACCTGTTGAGGCCTTCGGGCAGTCTGAATTCCCCATCATTGGTGATTCCCCCTACTCGCTCACTTTAGGCCCTTTTGCCTTCTACTGGTTTTCCCTAGAATCGAGACGGCCAGTTGAGATAAGCCCAGCAGCGACACCAGCCGGGCTCTCCGTGCCTGTGCTCCGCATCAGTGGGGACTGGGCGGACCTGCTCAAACGTGAAATCCGACCCCTTTTGGCCACAGTGCTGCTCAGCCATATGCGCCAGAAGCGCTGGTTTGGCGGCAAGGCACGGCAAGCACGCGCTGCGAACATAAGAGACTTTGTCAGCATACCGTTTGATGGTTCCAGCGCCCAGTTTATTTTCCTGAACATAGAATACACCGAGGGAGACCCTGAAACCTACCTTATCCCCATCGCTTTCGCCTCTGGAGAACGGGCCAATGAAATAGCCAACGAATCGCCGCAGTCCATTATCGCACGGGTAGAGTTAAAGCGCAGGGGTGAAAATAGGGAAGGCGTCATCTTTGATGCCCTTATTGAGAATGATTTCACCGCCGCTCTTCTTGAGGCCATAGCCCGGCGCCGACGCTGGAAAGGGCAGGAGGGAAGGATAGCCGCCTTCCCAACCCGTGTTTTTCAGAAGCTGCGGGGACCGGCTACGGAAACGCTGTCCCAGACTGTTCTGAAGACGGAGCAGACCAACACCTCAATCATGTATGGTGACCGTCTTATGCTCAAACTTTTCCGCCGCATGGAAGAAGGGACAAGCCCGGAACTGGAGGTAGGACGGTTTCTCACCGAGAAAGTGTCTTTCCCCAATGCACCTCCTGTGGCCGGTGCCCTTGAATACCACAGCCAGCTCATCCCGGAACCGGTGACGCTCGGTATACTTCACGGCTAT
>Ga0315548_1000813_pt1 | contig 28229 bp, 27 predicted proteins | sample SalMarSW160110MG_2_FD_202540 | JGI IMG/M metagenome (GOLD analysis project Ga0315548, IMG submission 202540) | Salt marsh sediment microbial communities from the Plum Island Ecosystem LTER, Massachusetts, United States - Salt Marsh Sediment SW1601-110 ... | reverse complement strand
GCATGGGGATTCAAAGCTGCGACGCCGATTTTCGGATTCTCAATGTCAAAGTACTGTTTGAGAGCATCGTTGAGCAAATCTATCGGCTCAAAAACACAGCCGATTGTAAATTTATGGCGCACTTCGAAAAGAGCCTCGTGTATCGTCGCAAGGGCAAGCTTCAGGCTGTCTGTTGCGAACATCATCACCTTTCGTTTTGACCTTGTTTTTTCGGCGAACATCTCTGTATGTCCGGGCCATTTAATATCTGCCAGTTTCCAGCTGGTCTTATTTATCGGTGCGGTAACAACCGCGTCGATTATTTTTGCCTTCGCAGCCTCGATTGCATCGAGGCAGAACCTGACCGACGCCTCACCTGCGACTCTGCTCGGCTCTTTTATCCAAGGCGCTACCGAGTATTCGTCGTAGTCGGCAACAACAACCTTATAAGGGTATTCTCTGCTCAATTTTTCGTGCTGGCATCTGCCCCAGAAAGGCTCAATCTCAGCCCTGTCGGCTGCAAACAAGAGCTGCTCGTTCATTCCGAATATGATAAACTTCGCAGCCTTTCTTATCTCGGGCTCAGCCAGCGCCTTGATGATAATCTCCGCGCCTATCCCCGCGGGGTCGCCCATCGTGATGCCTATCACCGGCTGCTCTGTTATCGAATTGTTATTAAAATTATGGTTCATATCTTTCAATTAAAATCCGAGATTCTTTAGCTTATCGACGCTCAAAGCTTCTGTCGGCAAAAACTTCTCTACGTATTTCTTTATCGTCTTTATTATTACATCAGTTTCGATATTTACTTTATCACCGACTTTTGCCGCTCCCAGTGTTGTACTTTTAAGCGTCTGCGGTATCAAAGCTATTATAAAACCGTTATCGTCAAGTTTGGCTATCGTCAGTGAGATTCCATCAACGGCGACCGAGCCTTTGGGTATCATATTATCGAGCAGCTTTTTATCAGCCGTGAATGTCATATCAGCAAATTGTCCTTTTCTTTCAATTTTTCTAATGGTTGCGGTGCAGTCGGTATGGCCGAGCACAAAATGACCACCAAACCGGCTGTCAGCCTTAAGGCTTCTTTCGATATTGACCTTTGAGCCGGCCCTCAATCTGCCGAGATTCGATTTCGATAGCGTTTCTGAGCCTACATCAAAAGAGGCTGTCGTGCCCTCAAGGGCTGTTATGGTAAGGCAAACACCGTTCACACTTATGCTGTCGCCGGCTTTGCAGCCCTCGGTGAGACTGCCAAGCTCGATTTTCAATTTTAGAGCATCGGCTGAGCCGGTCACCGTTTTTACTTCGCACAGACCCTCGATTATTCCCGTAAACATAAATCAAAACAACCAATTCAATTAAATATCGACTTTGCTGTTGAAAAAACGCAAACTAAACATAAAATTGATTATATATTATTTCTGTTAAATAATCAATAACCGTCAAAACAATAGCGAAAGGCTATTTCGCAAAGGAAGGGTAATTTATGAAAGATAAAATGTTTGGCACAGCTCTTGCTGTATTGCTCATAGCTTCTGTTTTTGTCCTTCTCGGCTGTAAAAAAAAGACCGAGCCTGAGAAAACTTTTTACGACGTCGTAGCCGAAGATGATGCAAGGCTGCGAGCCGAGCCGAAACCAAAAGAAACTCAGCCGACGGAAACTGCACAAACACAGGCACAGCCCGCGCAGCAGTTTCGCGAACTTACAGAAGTGGAAGAAGTCGAGGCACAACGACTTCTGGAATGGGCAATCCAAACGAGAAAGATGGGCAGACTCCCTGCGATAAGCTACAAACAAACTATCGATACCTGCAGACAGATTATAAAACAGTTTCCAGGTACCGAATACGAGTTCAAGGCCAAGCGAATCCTCGCAGACATCCCTGAGCAATATCGCAGCCGATACAACGTTACAGAAGAGGAAATCGACCTCGGCAATTACAAATAGGCAATTTTAACAGGTTCACGGAGGAAGATTATGGCAGCAGCGAAGTCGGTAACGCAGATACCGGTCATAAATATTACGGCGAATTGTTTACCCGAAGCCTGGGAGAAGGCTGTCCTTGCGGTCTGGGATAATGGTCTGCAGATAAAAACCCAATACGATAAGCCCGGCGAGCCGCTAAGCAGAGATGCAACCGTTATCGTAACAATCGCCGAGCCGTTCGCCGAGCCGAGAATACACAAGAATTTTCCAGGCGGGCCTGCAGAGCTTGAAGCCTATCGACAGGAGGTCGTTGATGGCATTCACGACCATTGGATAGAGCCTTCCGCTGGCAAGTGGACCTATACCTATCACGAAAGATTGCGTGCTTACTGTCCCGTCGAGGATTTGCGAATAGCTGATTCGCCGAGACCATTCAAAAAAGTCGACCAGATTCAGTACATTATCGACAGCCTCTCGAACGTCGCTCATACACGCAGGGCACAGGCGACTACCTGGATGCCGAACGCCGACCCAAAAACGGACGACCCACCCTGTCTGCAGAGGATTTGGTGCCGGCTGATAGATGACGGCAGGGGAGAGATGCTGCTCAATATGAATACGCACTGGCGGAGCAGAGACCTGTACAAGGCCTGGTTTATGAATGTTTATGCACTTACCGATTTGCAGAGAATAATAGCGCAGAAGATTTCAGAGAAAATCGGCAAAGCTGTAACCGTCGGCAGATATGTCGATATCAGCGATTCGCTTCACATTTACGGAAGTTATTTCGAGAGCGTATCCAAAGAGGTTGAGAAGATGCGGTCGGGCTCGTTCGAGCAGCGAAGCTGGCGAAGCGACCATCCTGCTTTTGAGATAATGACGAAAGAAGCCCGCGAAAAACTCACCGAAGACCCCGACTGGTTTGCAAAAGCACGAGGGTAATCAGTCGCTCGTGACTCGTCGCTGGTGACTTGTAATTTCTTACCTCAATATTCCTTGTTCGATACAATATTTCCTTGCTTACTTTTATCGGTCTGAGAAAAGTCAAAATTTTTTTTGATGTGATTTGTCTATTTGCGATTTTTATATTAGACTTTGTACGGATAGGACAATAAAGGGGGTGTGGCCGATTATAGACGGCAGCTCATCAACTACATAACAAGTTTTATTTACCCTTTACGGGCGTCCTGCCATGGGGGGGAATCATGGACTGCCCAGGCAGGATCGAAAGATATGTCCTTACGCGGAATAAGGACTTTAAGATATTTATGGGGGGCCATAAAATTTCTTTCCGGGTAGGCCCCTGTGCTCTTAGCACAGGGGTCTTCTTTTTTACAAAAACAAGCCCTGACACGGCATCCGTCTTTCGATACACCTTTTGCGTATGCATTAATGCTGTCGGTCCGCTAAAATAACACGGCTGACAGCTCCCTCCGGAAAATATAAAAATTATAAATTTTCCTTTGACACACTACATATTGAGCGTAAAATTCAGCTATTCTCAAGATATGGTATTATTAACAAGGTAGGTTTTCTCGTGAGGTGCCCTTTTTGTAAAGAAGACAGAGATAAGGTTGTTGATTCTCGGGCCAGCGATTCGGGCAGAGTAATAAGAAGAAGACGCCAGTGCCTAGCCTGTGAAAGACGATTTACTACTTACGAAAAAATAGGCGAGAGTTTTAAGTTATACGTCGTTAAAAAAGATAATTCGCGCGTTCCTTATGACAGGGAAAAAGTTATTGCGGGATTGCAAAAGGCCTGTTATAAAAGACAGGTATCAGCCGAGCAAATTCAGCAGATCGCCGACAGAGTCGAGGAAGATATTTTTCGGGACTTCGACAAGGAGGTAACAAGCGCGTTTATCGGCGATAATGTGATGAAGCACTTAAGAGACGTTGACAAGGTTGCGTATATTCGTTTTGCAAGTGTCTATCGTGATTTTAAGGATGCGGGTGATTTGATTGACGAGGTAAGGCAGGCTATCGGAAGAGCTGAACAACCAGGTCAGCAAAAGCTTTTTGAAGGTTAATGGAAGTGAAAGAAAAAACTTAGGGCTCTTGGACGTATTGTTGCAGGGAGGCTGAAGGGCCGATGAAGGCACAGCTTAAAGTAATAAAACAGGATGGAAGCAGCGAGGAGTATCTGTACACCAAGGTTATAGCAACTATCGGCAACGCTCTTGCGATGGCGGGTCAGCCGGATATCTTAGCTGCCGAGCAGCTCGCGGACGTAATCACATACACGCTTTACGAAAAGCAAAAAAAACGCAGCATCAGCAGCAGTGAGATACTATCCGTAATTAAAGCCGCTCTCTCGGCGACAGGCTATGAAGAAGCTGCGATTTCACTCGGCGACCACCATATGGAGCGAAAGCTCAAGCGTTCACGAATTGATGTTGTCTCCGTTGATATGGACAATTTATCAGATGCCCGGCAGTTCGGCGAAGACGGCGATTCTGTTAGCAGGAGCCGCTGGGACAAGTCACAAATAGTCACTGACCTGATGGAAAAATACGGCGTTGAACGTCCAGCAGCCCGCGCGATTGCCTCGATGGTGGAACAAAAGGTACTTGCTATGGATTTTACACAGGTTCCCGCAAGTTTAATAAAGCAGCTTGTTCTAAGCGAGGCGGCTGTTATGCTCAGAGCCCAGAGCCAGCTGCAAAAAACATAAACATTAGTCTCACAAGGATTATTTTTTCAATAAAAATCGTTTATTGAGCAAATCATCCGGTATTCTTTTTTCCGTAGGCAAATATATCCATACAAGGATATCAAGATTTGCCAGTTTACTGCATAAAATCGGGCCAACCTGGCTCCAGTCGAGCCAGCCGAGCCCACAACCCAGAGCAGGCAATGCTAATGACGTTACTCCTTCCTTTTTATAATTGTCACAAATCCAAATCACTCCATTTTCGATAGCTTTGATATCCGCCTTTTTTTTCCAATCACCTTTTGTTGCGAAAAGCAAAAACCAAGTTTGCGTAACGCCATTTTTCATTGTTAAAGCCTCATCGGCCAATTGAGTATCTAAAGACAATTCCTGCTTATAAAGATATGGTTTACCAAGGCTGATTTTTTTCTGTTTACACAAATCCTGGTAATCAACATATAGACGAGGAAATTGATACTTGGCCCTCGACGCAAGACCCTTGCCCATTACGCCGAGACAATTGACGCTGATTGTCAGGGTTTGCAGTTTCGAAAAGAACATATCACCTGCTACAAGGAAAAGATTGTCTGTAAGAGGAATTTTACTGATTGGCTGGAAAAAAGTGTCAGGATTTGGAATTACCGGTATATCTTTATTTATCATACCCTTCACTTCTTCACAAATATCAATATTTGGAAGATATATTGTAAGGATATTTTCGGGGATTATTCTTTCAGGAACAAGACATTCAGCCATTATTGTGCGTTTAGAACCATCTTCTTCGCTCCACCATTCTCTCTGAATGTTTTCGCATATCTTCGAAAATATCTCTTTTGTTTTTTTGTTGGGTTTAAATACCGTATTACTGCTTGCGGCATTTCCGTCCGTAATAAATGTTCCATTTATATTCATAATATTACGGTTAAGAGCGATTACAGCGATTTTGCTTACTGTTTGTTCGTGAATTACTCTGTACATCATCGGATTGCGAGGCTGAAAATATGTATTTGCGTAATCCCATAAGGTCTTGTTTATTCCTGGTACTTTTTTATCACGTCTTTTCGATACGATTTCTTCTTCATAAATAGGAGTAAACTCAACTTTCTGATCTTTTATTAGTCGATGTGACAAAATGCCGTTTTCAAGAATTGAAGGCAAATTATTTATATGAGTAATATAATACAATTCTTTGATATAGTTTCCCATTTTTCTTATACCTGTTTTTCCTACTATATAATCATAATGTATTATCCTCACGTTCGCCTATAATGCAATATTTAAGATTTTTTTACTTTTTTCGACAATCGTTTCATTATTATCATCTTCTTCGATGTCGAGCCAGTTTACATCGGGGAAGGTTTTGAACCAGGTTCGCTGGTGCTTCGCGAGATGCCGCGTATTTTTTTTGATAAGCTCGATTGCATCTTCGAGAGCAGTTTTGCCTTTCAGATAATCGATGATTTCTGCATAACCTATCGCACTTGCAGCCTGTTTGCTTAAGGATTCGTCCTCTGCTAAAAGGCTTTTGACCTCATCGACAAGTCCGTCATCAATCATTTTTTTTACTCGGCTGTTGATTCTTCTGCTTTCGACTTGCTTTTGTCTTCGCAGGGCTATGATTTTAAATTTGTGAAGCAGAGTTTGTTTCGCGTTTTGTACTTTCGGCCATTGCTGCTGAAAATCTGAGATTGGTTTGCCTGTGAGCTGATAAACCTCCAGAGCTCTTATAATTCTTTTTTCGTCGTTCGGATGTATTCGCTCCGCAGCGTCGGGGTCGATTTTTTCAAGCTCGCTATATAGTTTCTCAAGGCCGAGAGTCTCTGCCTGCTGTTTTAACTCTTTTCTTATTTTTTCATCCGAGCCAGGGCCTTCGAAGAGGCCGTACAGCAAAGCTTTTATGTAAAGTGCGGTTCCGCCGACAGCGATTACCGTTTTGCCTCTGCTTTTGATGTCTGTAATCGCCTCATTTGTCAACTCGAGGTATCGGCCGATACTGAATGATTCGCTCGGCTCGACTATATCAATCAGGTGGTATCTGATTTTCTCTCTTGCTTCTTTAGGCGGTTTAGCTGTGCCTATGTCCATCCGCTTATAGACCTTCATCGAATCGACGCTGATGATTTCCGCATCGATTTCGCAAGCCAGATCAAAGGCGAGCCTGCCCTTGCCTGAAGCTGTTACGCCGGTAATCAAAATCATAGATATTAATCTCTATGGTAAAATGTCATTTTTTCTTTTTGGTCTCGGCCACCTTCTTTTTGCTGTGAAAGCCGAAAGGTTGTCTGGGTTTGGTTTCTTCTTTTAGCATATATTTTAGAACAGTAAATATTTGCTGAAACTGCTCATCGTATTTTTGTTCCATCGATTCGATTTTACGGCGCAAAAGAGCATTGTTAGCAAGAATTTCACGAAGCTTGACAAATGTCCGCATTATGGCGATATTGACTTCAACAGCGCGTTTACTCCGCAAAACGCTTGACAGCATCGCCACGCCCTGTTCAGTAAAGGCGTATGGACGTGTCCTCAAACCACCCCAACTTGAGGTCACAATCTGTGATTTCAAGTTATCGAATTCTTTTGGGCTGATTTGGAACATAAAATTGGAAGGAAAACGCTCAAGATTTCGCTTTACTGCCTGTACGAGGACTCTCGTTTCTATACCATAAAGAACCGCAAGATCGTGACTTAACATAACTTTTTGTTTGCGAATGAGGTAGATACACTGCTGGATTCTTTCTATCGGTATAACTAAACTTCTTTGTTTTGCCATAGAATTAGCTCTATTCCGCTTTTTCATTTGTAAAAATTTCAAAAAGACGGGAAAAACTTTTACGTTTTTAGTATAATTGCGTTACGCTGGTTTTGCAATTTGAATTTTTGGAGGACTAATATGGCAGTTGCCGAGCACATACACAGCGATTTTTATATTGAGCTTGAAAACAAGCGCAGAATTGTCAACACCGCTATGCAGAGGGTCTTTGCCGAGGCCCGCGATATCAATCGTGATTTGCGCCAGGCCCTTCGATACACAATCGAGGGGCAGGGCAAAAGAATAAGAGCAGCACTATTGATGTGGTGCTGCGAACTTGTCTGCGGCTCGGTCAACAGTAACACGGAGATTGCCGCTGCTGCCGTCGAGATGATACATACATCTTCGCTTGTACACGACGATTTGCCGGCGATGGACGACGACGATATGCGGCGGGGCAGACCCACCTGCCATAAAAGATACGACGAGGCGACAGCGATACTTGTCGGCGATGCACTCCTGGTTCTTGCGTTTGAGTCACTCGCCAAATACATAGATAACAGCAAAGTTGCTGTTGCACTAATTGGCGAGCTCGCCTCCGCCGCGGGACCCGAAGGGATGATGTCGGGCCAATTAGCAGACTTAAAGGCTGAAAAAACAAAAGGAACAAAGCAGATTCTCGAGTATATTCATACCAATAAAACCGCGAAGATGTTTCGCTGTGCCGCTGCGATGGGGGCGATATGCGGCGACGCTACAGATGAGCAATATAATTTATTGGGTGAGTTCGGTCTAAAAATCGGGCTTGGTTTTCAGATTGCTGATGACATCCTCGATGTAAGTCAATCGAGCAAACAGTTAGGCAAGACCGCAGGCAAAGACAAACAGGCGAACAAAGTTACGTACCCGTCCGTTATCGGCCTTGAAAAATCCAAAAAGCTTGCGAAAAAGCTCGCCGATGATGCTATCGCCGTTCTGGAGCCGTTCGGAAAAAAGGCTAAGGTTCTGCGTCAGCTCACAAAAGCCCTCCTGCAGAGAAAAAAATAGGCTTAGAATCAAACCTTTCGATACCTGATGCTCGATACCAGCCGCAGAACACAATTATCGCAGCAATTATCACAAGTCCTTATAAAATAAGGATTTTCGTTCTCAGGGCGGGTTTTAGCTCTTGAATTTTTGAAAGTTTCGCTATATTATATATCAATTGTGGAAACGCTCGAAACAATCAACAGCCCACAGGATTTGAAGAATCTGCCGGTCAGCCGATTGCAGGCCCTGGCAGATGAAATAAGAAGCTTCATACTCAATTCGGTAAGCAGGACCGGCGGACATCTGGCGAGCAGCCTCGGCGTGGTAGAGCTGACGGTGGCTCTGCATTACGTGTTCAATTTCAGCAGAGACAAATTACTATGGGATGTTGGCCATCAGTGTTACGCACACAAGATAATCACAGGCAGGAAGGATAAATTTGCCCGAATGCGCCAGCCTGACGGCCTGAGCGGATTTCCTGACCCCGCCGAGAGCGAGTACGACCAGTTCACGGTCGGTCACGCCGGCACATCAATAGCAACAGCTCTGGGTATGGCCCTCGGCCAAAAGCAGCACAAGAGCGACGAAAAAATCGTAGCTCTCGTCGGTGATGCAAGCATCGTTAACGGCCTGTCATTCGAGGCGCTGAACAATCTCAGCCTGGTCGACAGACAGCTGCTGATTGTTCTTAACGACAACTCTATGGCTATCGACGCCACACAGGGTGCTCTTGCAAAATACTTTTCCAAAATCAGGCTGAGCCAGACGTATGAGGATTTGCGAAAGACTACCAACAATATTTTAGAGCATATGCCCGTCATAGGCAAAAGCGTCGAGGATGCGATTGAGAAAATCAAGAAAAGCATTCGAATGGTTTTGCCCGCCAGCCAGATGTTTGAGAGTCTCAACGTTCCATACTTTGGGCCTGTGGACGGTCACGATATTCCTTCACTGATAAAATTGTTCAAAGCCCTCGCAGACTTGAAACATCCCGCGATACTGCACGTTTACACAAGGAAGGGCAAAGGTTTTGTTCCAGCGGAAAAGGACAAGCCGAGATTTCATTCGACCGGGCCTTTCAAAATGAATGGCGACAGTGACGAATCCGATTCGGCACTGCCAAAGCGCAGCTTCACCGATGTATTCGGCGAGTGCCTGGTCAAGCTTGCGAAAAAGGACAAAAGAATCGTTGCTATCACATCCGCTATGCGTGACGGTACAGGTTTAAGTGAGTTCAGCAAAAAGTTTCCCGACAGATTTTTCGATGTAGGTATAGCAGAAAGTGCTGCGGTTGATATTGCAGCTGGGATGGCGAGGACGGGGTCGAAGCCGGTGGTCTGTATCTATTCGACGTTTCTGCAGCGAAGCTTCGATGAGATATTTCAGGAGGTCTCGCTTCAGAATCTGCCGGTAGTGTTCTGCATAGACCGTGCAGGCCTTGTCGGTGCCGACGGTCCTACACATCACGGCCTGATGGATATCGGTTACCTGAGGATGCTGCCGAATGTAGTGCTCGCGGCGCCTGCGAACGAAATCGAGATGAAGCTCGCTCTTGAGTATGCTCTCGCCGCTGACAGGTGCGTTTGCATCCGGTATCCGAGGGACATTGTACCGCCGGCAGAGTTCGACAGTTCGGCGTGTAATCGGCCTTTCAAGACCGGCAGGAGCGTGACAGTAAGAAAAAGCAAAAAGTCTTCAGCAGTTATTGTCAGTTACGGCAGTATGCTTTATGAAAGTCTAAAGGCTGCTGAAAAGTTAAGTGCGGAGGGAATCAAGGTTGATGTTGTCAATGCGAGGTTTGCTGCGCCGATTGATGAGCAGATTTTGTTTTTTCTGCAGGAAGGCAAAAGTATAATTACAGTAGAGGACCACAGCGTGGCGTGCGGATTCGGCTCTGCAATGCTTGAGTTGGCGACGGCAAAAACGGCTGAGCTCGCAAAGAAGAAAACAAAGGCTGCGAACGCTTTTGTTAACCGAATCAGGCTTTTAGGCGTTCCAGCCAGGTTTATAGAGCGCGGCCCGAGGGCAAAGCAATTTATGCAGGCCGGCATTAGTGCCGATAATATTCAGAAGGCTGTAAAACAGATGATAACCGCAGGCAGCAGCAAAAAGAGAAAAAACACAAGAAAAAAGGTAGTTACCAGATGAGCGGGAAAAAGACCAGGCTGATAATTTTTGCCGACCCGAAAAAAAATAACGTCGGTGCTGCTGTTGACAAATTTTCAAAATTTGTCAAAGGCAAGGCTGAGATAGTTGACAGTTGTGATATCAGAAGTTTCAGGCCTGAGATTCTCAAAGGCTGCGACTACGCCGTAGTCTTCGGCGGCGACGGCAGTATTATATTTGCGGCGAGGGCACTTAGTGACAGCAAAGTACCGGTTATAGGAGTCAACCTCGGCAAGCTGGGTTTTCTCGCTGAGTTCAGTGTCGACGAATTGCAGGATTATTTCGACCAGATAGTTACGGGCAAGGCCTGCATTGAGCGAAGGATGATGCTGAAATGCTGCGTTATGCGCGATGGACAACAAATTTTCAGTTCCAAAGCTATTAATGATGTTTTTATAACGGCAGGAATCCCTTTCAGGATGATAGAGCTTTTGATAAAAGTTGATGGTCAGGCTCTCGCGGGATGCGTAAGTGACGGGCTGATAATTTCAACGCCGACCGGCTCAACAGCATATAATCTGTCAACGGGTGGGCCTATACTGTCCGGCAAGATGGAAGCGATGGTGATTACGCCAATATGCCCGCATTCACTCAGCTTCAGGCCTATTGTTATAGGCGGCGACAGTAAAACCGAAATCGTCGGGCTGCAGGTCAATGAGGGCACTACTGTTTCCATAGACGGTCAGCTGTCACAAGGCCTGTCAGCCGGTGATGTTGTCGAGGTCGCAAAAGAGAACGGTTATTTTCTTGTGGTCAATAATCCTATAAGAAGTCAATGGGATACCTTAGCGGCTAAACTCGGGTGGGCAGAGAAGCCGAAATATAAGAAAGAGTAAGGAGATATTAAGCCGCCTTTCAAAACTGTCTGAGGCGGCTCAGAATTGACTATGAACATATTTATTTAGAACCTATCCCAAAACCCTAATTATTTGGGTTTTCAGTGCCCAAAATGGCATTTTGTGAGGTTTTGGGATAACTTGTAGTTATTTGTATATATAATGAAAAAGATTATGATATACTAAAAGAGGTGATTAAAATGAGAACGCGGGGAATTAAAATACTGCTATGTGCGTTATTATTGAATTGTTTTACCGCTGTCAACTCTCAGGGAGCAGCGGGTTCCGGCACGGGCGGCCTGGGAGGAGCTGGAACAGAGAGTATTACAAATCCCGTGATAGGTAGTGCGAGCGGCTCGTTGACCGAGCCGGTGAGCACTTATGACCCGACTGCTTTTACGGTACCCCGCATGGATACAGCCAGCGGCAATATGATTATCACCGGTAACGTCGGCGGCGGAAGGCACTTTCGTGATATCGTCCCTTATTCCAGCGTAACGGATATTCAGGCAAATCTTGAATCTACATCATTAGATTCATTTTTAAGATATTCGAGTACACCCTCTGTGCCCTTTTATTCCCCAACAGGCTCGCTTGTTTCCGTTAGGGAGCTGGGTGCAGCCGGAACCTATCGGCCTGCATCACAAAAGATAAGAGGCTATAGCGGGGCGGAAGATTACTTTGTACCATATTCTTCCTTAACGGCTACTCAGCCGGTTACATCTTCGGCGGCATCACGATACGTAACAATGCCCGCAACGGATTACGGTTACAGCCAGAGTCTATTAGGCCACGTTCGGGGTTATGCAGACGCTGGTCAGTTCCTCCGCAGCGGCAAATCAGCATCGGCTTTGCGCTCTGAGCAGGTACCGGGCAGAGAGCAAATTAGTCTGCTCAAGTCCAGCCTCGAATCAACGTTGGCACCTGTCAGAGCCAAACCTTTCGAAATTGCCGAACCGAGCGAGCAAAAAGAACCTGGCGAGCAAGCAGAGGCTGGTGAACAGATTGATGTCTATGAACAGATGAAGAAGCAGCTCGGCATTTCCGAAGAACCAGCTAAGGAGCAGGTCAGTCGAACCGAAGCTGATGAGCGGATTCGAAAGACAGTCGAAGAAGAATTTAAGGCAAAGTTAGAAATTGGCCAGATTGATACAGAAAAGAGTTCAGAGCGCAGAAAAGAGCGGCGCGAGGAAATGGAGCAGGCCGGCGGCGGAGGCACAACAGGAACAGCTGCACAGGAGGCAAAAACAACTGAACGCAAAAGATATAAGACTTTCGCAAGCGAAAGCGGAGACGAATTTAATCACTATATGGAAGCCGCGGAGCAGTATGTCAAGGAGGGCAAGTTTTATCAGGCGTCAGACGCATATTCACTGGCATCAATATACAAACCTATGGACCCATTGTCATACGCGGGCAAAAGCCACGCCCTGTTTGGAGCAGGTGAATACCTGAGCAGTGCACGATTGCTTGCGTTTGCCCTGAAGATTTTCCCGGCTTATGCAGATGTTAAGGTTGACCTTGTAGAGATATTCGGAAACAAAGAGCTTATCGACCTGAGGACAGCAGAACTTGCAAAATGGGCTTCCGAGAGCAAGTCGGCTGAGCTGCATCTATTGCTGGCTTATATCTGTCATCAAATGGATAAGCGGACTATTGCAGAGGCTGCTATTAACGAAGCTTACAAAAAGATGCCCGAAGATGAAGCGGTTCTGGCACTTAAAAAAGCAATAGAAGGAACCGGCTCCCCGTAAGTTATGAATTTATCCCATGGGGCTTTAGAAAGACCGGAGCCAATTCACGAGACGCGAATCGAAGGTGAAAAGCAGTGAGAATATTTTAGATGTACAGGGTGCTTTCAGCAGAACAGGATTGCTTTCTCGGACATTTTCAGGTTTTGAGTATCGTGCCGAGCAGGTCAAAATGGCTGATGCGGTGCGGCGGGCCCTTGCCGACGGCAGACGCCTCGCAGTTGAAGCAGGTACCGGAGTAGGAAAAAGTTTTGCATACCTTGTCCCCGCAATAGAAATCGTCAGCAGGAAAAAAACCAAAGTTCTCATCAGCACCTTCACAATCTGTCTGCAGGAGCAGCTTATCGACAAAGATATTCCTTTTCTTCAGGCAAATCTCGGCGTCAGTTTCAACGCGGCACTTGCCAAGGGCAGGGGCAATTATCTCTGTAAGAGAAGGTTAAAATCGGTCATCGGCAGGCGCAGGATGCTGTTCGACGAATGGGCAGACGAGCTGGACAGCATTTTCGAATGGTCTGTCGGAACAAGGGACGGTTCTCTAAGTGACATACCATTTTTGCCAACGCCAACCGTGTGGGAAGCGGTCAACAGCGAACATGGTAACTGTACGGCCAGACAGTGTGAGCATTTCGCTGATTGCTTTTACCGAAAAGCCAGACGCAGACTCGAATCGGCTGACATTATTGTTGCAAATCATTCTCTTATGTTCAGTGACCTTGTGCTTAAGGAACAAGGTTTCGGGCTACTGGCCGGGTATGAAGACGTTATAATCGATGAGGCACATAATATCGAGCACATCGCAGAGGACCATTTTGGTATCGATATAAGCAGCTATCGCGTAAGACGATTGCTCAATGAGCTTTATAATCCTGTGAAACATAAAGGATTCTGCAGCTATAAAGACGCGAAGGCTGCGATAGATATTGTGCTTGCGGCCAATAAGGCGAGCGAGAAATTTTTCAGGCAGGTCAGAAGCTGGTTCGAGACACACGAAAAAGCCTTTAGCGGCAGATGCTATAAGAATTTCGTCGATGATTTTCTCTCCGGACAATTAAAGAAACTGCGGGTTGAGCTGTCATCACTGGCAAACAAGGAAAAGAACATCGATGATAAATTTGAGCTTATTCGCTACGCCAATCGCTGCAGCGAGCTTATAAAAGAGCTCGACAGCTTCCTTTTACAGAAACTCGAAGGCCATATCTACTGGGTGGAAGGCTCCGGTGCCGGCAGGAAAACAATTCATCTGCGAAGTGCACCACTTGACGTTGGGCCCGACATCAGAAGGTGTTTATTTGATAAGTTCGGCTCGGTTGTTATGACCAGTGCGACGCTCAGCAGCGACGGTTCGAATGAGGCAAGCGGTTTTGAATTTTTCGCAGGTCGTATCGGGCTCGAAGACTTCGAAGCGTTAAAGCTCGGCTCACCCTTCGACTATAAAGAGCAGGTCAAAATGTATATTGAAAAAAGTATGCCGGACCCGAACGAGGAAAAGTTTGTGCCTGCTGCCGTCGAGGCGGTGAAAAAATATCTGCTCCAGACTGAGGGCCGGGCATTTTTGCTGTTCACCAGCTACGAGATGCTTGAACGAATGTCGGCTGAGATTAACCAGTGGCTCGCGGAAAATAAAATTGAGCTTTTACAGCAGGCAAGCCGCGTCGATAGAAGCAGCCTTTTGAAATATTTCAAGACAGGCAAAAGAAAAGTTCTGTTCGGGACAGACAGTTTCTGGCAGGGAGTGGACGTGCCGGGAGAGGCTCTCAGTAATGTGATAATAGTAAGACTGCCTTTCGCAGTTCCGGACAGGCCTTTAATTGCAGGCAGAATCGAGCAGATACAACAGCAGGGCGGTAACGCTTTTGTCGAATATCAGCTGCCGATGGCGATAATAAAATTCAAGCAGGGATTCGGCAGACTGATTCGCAACAAAACCGACACGGGGATTATTGTTGTTCTTGACAGCCGCATAATCAATAAAAGCTACGGCCGGCAGTTCCTGTCGGCCATACCCGAGTGCACAATAGAAATCAAAGGCTCATAAATCAAGTGCCGTTAGGCGTTCTCTTGTAGGTGGCAGGCGACTTGCCTGCCCACAGGCAGGCATAGGCAAGTCGGCTGCAGTTTCTTTATTAGTATTGTATTAGTATATGTATTAGTAGTGCGCAAATTCCTGCGTAGTCAAAATACACGATCTTGCGCAGTCGAATACCAGATTTTTCGCAGTGACTGCGAAAGCTCTTTCGTACCCCCTGCTGCTGATTGTTAATTCTTTCAGGCCTGATATTTAAAAATTTTACAGCAATTTGGTGCGTATAGCCGATTTGTTTTAATAATGTTTTTTTGCATTCTAATACTGTTTTTTATCTCAAAAAGCCGGAGAAAAATATGAAAACAAGGATTTATCTCATATTAGCGGTTGTGATTTTAAGTTTATTAGCTGGTTGCAAGTCGGCGGCGAGGCGTGAAATTGAGCCGATGCCGATATCGTACGACAGGCCGCTGGCACCCGGCGAGCAGGCTCTTCGAAAGGTTACCGAGCCGTGGGATGTTCCGGATTTCACGTTCGGCTGCACAAATTTGGGGGATTTGCGAGGGGCGGTCGGCAACAGCCTGAATTACCTTGATAAACCTTCGAGCAAAAGATATTACCCGATATGCGGCATTAGCCATTCGAGGGCTGTCGCGAGCCTGAAAAAATTCGCAGAGCTTATTGATTCGGGATTGGCCGGCAAACAGCTCAATGATGCGATACAGCAGCATTTCGACGTTTATACGTCGGTCGGCTGTGACGGGGAAGGGACAGTTTTATTCACGGGTTACTACACGCCGATATTCGACGGCTCAACGGTACAGACCAACCGGTTTCAGTATGCTCTCTATCGTCAGCCGGAAGATTTGGTAAAGGGTGCGGATGGAGAGATTTTAGGCAGACGCGGAACGGATGGCGAGATGACAAAATATCCTTCGCGAGCGGTGATCGAGAATACGAATATGCTCAGGGGTAAAGAGCTTGTCTGGCTGGGTGACGCATTCGAGGCTTATGTTGCGCACGTGCAGGGCTCGGCGAAGATTCGGATGCCCGACGGCGAGGTCGTCGGTGTAGGTTATGCCGCTAATAACGGCTGGGATTATAGAAGTATATCCAAGGCAATGGTTGCCGACGGCTCGATAAGCGAGAGCCAATTGAGTTTGTCTTCGATGCTCGATTACTTCAAGAGACACGCGGACAGAGTAAAACAATACACACGGCTAAATCCGCGTTTTGTTTTTTTCAAGGGTGAGGAAAGTCAGCCCAGAGGAAGTTTGAATGAGCCGGTGACCCAGATGCGTTCGATAGCTACGGATAAATCGATTTTTCCGAGGGGTGCATTAACGTATATTTCGACTTATCTGCCGCGAGAGAGCGGCGGAGTGATAAATAAAACAGTTTACAGCGGGTTTGCACTCGACCAGGATACAGGCGGGGCGATTCGTGCTCCAGGCAGATGCGATTTATATATCGGGGTAGGCGATACAGCAGGTAAAATCGCGGGAATGACGTACCAGGAGGGCAAGCTGTATTATCTTTTTATAAAAGAAGACAAGGCTTATGCCCTGTATTAAAAAAAATTAGCTTTCAGCCGTTTATCCGAATTGTAGCCTTGAATTTGAACGAAAAAGCCTGAATCGGCCTCTGAGAGGATAGACGGAACTAAAAAAAATAAAGCTGAAAAAGATGATTTTTTTTGCTTGACTCGACTAAAAGTCAAGATAAAATTGAAGGTAGTCAGGGGGGCATATTGATATAAAGAGATAGAGGTTTATGTGAAGGGGTGATGAAAAGAAATTGCGAGGAAGGTGTGGTGGAAAGAGGAAGTGAGAAGCGGCGATGAAAAGAAGTGGTAAGAAGAGAGGCAGGGTGATTTTAGAGATTACATTAATCTCATGTTTACCAACTTCAAACAGGGATAAGCTCCTGTTATACATCAAGCCGATTTCTTCGATAACTTTTTGAGCTGTAAAAGGAAAATAATCCTTTATCTCGATTAATACAATATGCCCCCCTTTAATGCAAAATCAACAGCTTTATAATCTTCAAAGAACTCAGGTCATTTGTCAGTCTATATATATATTCATAATAATATGATTGTACGAAGAAAATTTTTGCAAGGTACGGGCTTTTCGGTAAAAAGCGTGGAATGTATAATATTTTTTAGGGAAATTACGACATATCAAGCACATAGAAGCATCTGGCAAAGAATTTTTTGAAATTTAACTATTTTTCTCTTGACTTTATACCGATTTGTCTACATAATATAGACAGATGAAAGTAGCAGGGAAGCTTAAGTTAGAAGAATTTTGGAATCTGAATTCACGGGCTGAAAAGCCATTAAGAAGATGGCTTGAAGTTGTAGAAAACGCCCGATGGGATAATTATGCTGATGTGAGGCGGACTTTTAACACGGCTGATTGGTATAAAGGTTATATAATATTCAACGTGGGCGGCAATAAATATAGAGTGATTACTGGAGTAAACTTTGCGAGGTTTATAATTATAATAGCAGTCGTAATGACTCATTCTGAGTACAATGAAGAAAAGTGGAAAGAAAAATTATGACTTTAGCAATTACTAAAAATAAAGCGAATTACGATTTGCCAGACGATTTTTTGGGGTTACAAGAAAAGCTTTTTATGCTCAAGCCTATACACAATAAGACGGAATATGCAAAAGCAATGAAGATTGCCGAAATGTTGGTTTCAAGAAACGATTTGACGAAATCCCAATCAGATTATTTAGAAAGCTTGGTCAATAACATTGAAGATTATGAAAAAAGCCGTTTTGAAGCAAAAAAGCAAAAACCCATTGAGTTGTTAAAGTTTCTATTAGCGGAAAATCAGCTTAACGGCTCAGACCTTGGCCGCATTTTAGGGAATCGAACATTGGGGTACGCTATTCTTAAAGGTCAACGCAAATTGAGCAAAACACATATTGTCGAACTGGCTGAATATTTTTCGGTTAGTCCTGCCTTATTCTTATGACACAGTCATTTTAAATAAAACATCCTCATTATTTACCTGCCTGAAAGTAATTAATATATTCATACGAGTCTTTAGTAGCCAAATCACTAAACACGAAGGGTCGTTTTTGGCTTAAAAATGGGGGTGGCGTGCAAGATCGTGCAAGGGGGATTTTAGTCCTTTAACCACAAGCACTTACGTCAATTCACGCCTTTTGAAAAACACAAAAGCGCGCAAAATCATGCAAGGGGGTAAAGAGAAAATCCAATTTTTTTGAAAATTTTTTTAATCCTTTCCACATAAGCACTTACGGAAATTCACGCCTTTAAAAAAGAGCAAAAGCGCGCAAGATCGTGCAAGGGGGTCCAAGTATGGAGGACGGAAGGCGGACGACAGAGAACGGATGACAGAGGGCGGATGACAGAGGACCCTTCTACGCCAAGGCTACGAAGGGCAGGCGGAAGGTTGATGATGAGATATGAGTCGGATTACGGAAAGGGGCTGATATGGGATTTGAGCCGGGGATATTTAGAGACGAAGGTCTTGGCGAGGAATTCCTCGAGTGGCTTATCGAAGAACGCGCAATTGAGGTGCAAAGACATTTCAGCAAACTGTGGGAATATTATGCGAATCCGATAGTTGATAGTTTCGGCACCGGGACGTACAGCAGAAAGATTAGCGAGAGCGGCAGGTGCTACGTACAGGCCCAGGAGTACGGGCTGCCGGCACGAATAACAGGATTGGTACATTCGGCTAATACGGGCGTGTTCGGCGGCAGAGCGGTGGGGGACATACAGCGAAAAGAAGTTGTAATAGAAAATGATATATCGTGGCGAATAAATGCGGCGGTTGACTTTTTATTCGGAAAGCCGCTGAGTCTGATATCCAAATCGCCAGACAGCCAAAAGAAGGTGCAAATAGAGGCGATATTAAAAGCCGTATTTTCGGCTAACGGCGGTATAGGATTTTTCCAGGATATGGCGGTGCTCGGAGGTGTTTACGGTTTCGTCGATTGTTTCGTCAGGCCTGGCGAAGAAATCTTCGAGAAATTCACTTCTCCTTCACTTCAAAACACCAGTTTAGAAGCTGTGCTGCAGTTGGCACAGACAATCGGGCTGGAACTTATTGAGGCACCGAGAGCACTGCCTGTTCTGGATGAGGAAGATTACAGGAAAATCAGGTATTACGTTCAGCATTTTTATCAGAAGCGAAATGCTGTGAGCAGAAAGAGCTCATTTCTATCGCGTCTTTTGTCCGGCGGTGGTTCTGTAACGGATAACAGAGAAACGGTTGCGGTTACTGAGATTGTCTCGGCGGATGCGTGGCAGAGGTATGAGAATCGCAAACTCGTTAGTGAAGGGGATTTGCCGTGGGGATTTCTGCCGGTGGTTCATACTCAGAACCTGGCACAGCCTTTTTACTACGAGGGGATAAGTGACGTTGAGCCATTGATACCTTTGCAGGATGAGCTTAATACGAGGCTGAGCGACCGCTCGAACCGGATAACGTTTCAATCCTTCAAGATGTATCTTGGCAAGGGCATTGAGGGCTTCGAGGACAAGCCTGTATCGCCCGGCAGGATGTGGTGCACGGACAATATGGATGCGACGATTGAGGAGTTCGGCGGTGACAATTACACGCCGAGCGAGGACAGGCACATCGACGAGATTCGTGAAGCGATGGACAAGACCAGCTCGGTGACGCCTATTGTAGCGGGAGTAATCAAAGGCAGAGTGGGCAATCTTACGAGTGCTGTTGCGCTTCGGCTGACATTGATGGGGCTGCTAAGTAAGACTGAACGGAAGAGATTAACCTACGGAGAGGGGATAAAAAATATATGCAGAATGGTCCTTGAGATACTGGACAAATCAGGAATTTATAAAACGGCAGCGAAAGACAGAATAGTTGATGTTATTTTTCCGAGCCCTCTGCCTGAGAATATGATGGAGAAACTCCAGGAGGCACAGATGAAAAAAGAGCTCGGAGTATCGAGTGAGCAGATACTCAAGGAATTGGGCTACGACATTAGTGATTAGTTTTTACTTTTTGGAGGTTATATGAGTCAGGTTGACGAAGAGAGGCTGTCAGAGACAGAAGCGGAACAGGATGCTGGATTAAGCGGCAAGCTTGTTCCGGTGACGGAGTCGATACGTTATCGCAAGAGGGCACAGAGTGCAGAGAAGAAGAACGAGGAATTGTCCGCTGAATTAGAGCAGACGAAAGCAGAGCTTTCGGAAGCGGCTGAACAGTTAGAGAGTATAAGATGCGAACAGGAGCTGGCTCGCAAGTTATTGGTGGCTGGCGCGACTGATTTGGAAGCAGCAGTTCTGCTTGCAAAGAGCAGGCTCAAAGGTAACAGCGAGTCGGATTTAGACGGTTGTATAGAGAAATTAAAAAAAGAAAAGCAATACCTGTTCGCAAAAGCTGATACGTCAGGAGCGGCTGTAAGAAAGACATCGGGTGTAAAGAGCAAAGCGGCTGGCCAAAGCATACTCGAGCAGGCTGCAAAAAAGGCGGCTGGTTCAGGGGACAGAAGAGATTTGCAGGAGTATTTGAAGCTGAGAAGAAACGTTCTTTAGTTTTCTATTTTGCTCTTTGGAAATGATGTTTGTTGAACTGTCATTCCGGTCTTGTGCCGGAATCCATAATCTAAAAAACTGGATTCCCGCTTTCGCGGGAATGACACAAGAGACGCGGGAATGACAAAAGTGAGTTTTGAATAAAAGATAAGGAGTTTGTTATGGCATTTACAGGAAAAGCGACATATTCGGCGGGTACTACTCTGCCGGAACTGGCAGAGGACGTGTCCGATTTAATCGGGATAATATCGCCTTACGAGACACCGCTTTTGGATGCGCTCGGCGACCCGCTAAGGGAGGCTGTGAGCACACATCACGAGTGGCTTGAGGATGAGCTTCTACCGAACAAAGACGCTGTTAATGACGATACTTTCACAGACCCTGCGGTTGATACGGACTTTGACGTTGATAACGGCAGCAGGTTCCGGGCAGGTGACCAGATTCAGATTGAAGGCTCGGAAGAGCTGATGCTGGTGACGGCTGTTAATGGTGACACGCTGACAGTGGTTCGAGGTTATGCTGGTACGACTGCGGAAGATTTGGCGGACAATCAGGTAATCAATATTCTTAGCAACGCTGCTCTCGAGGGGGCTGACAAGCCCGGCGTGAGGTTTACGAATCGTAACAGGTGCGGCAACTATACGCAGATATTCACGGCTGCAGTCGATGTATCAGGTTCTGATATGGCAGCGAGCCAATTGGGTCTGGCAGATGAGATGGATTATCAGAAGCAGGAGCGGCTTCGTGAACTGATACGCGACCTCGAGAACACGGTGATTAACGGCGGAGAGCCCTCGAGCGATCCGCAGGGCAGTGGAACGGTTCGTCGAACGATGGAGGGGATAATTCAACATTTGGGGACAAATGTTTTCCATACCGGTGACAGCGGCTTTCCTTCGGGCAACGACCTTGATGAGGCGAAGGTAAATTATGTACTTCGTAAGATTTGGGAGAGCAGCAGCGGCAATGTAGATTTGATTGTTGTAGGTGGATTTCAGAAGCGCAAAGTTAACGGCTTCGCCGACGGTTCGAGAAGCTTTTCGGCTACAGATGTCACCTACAAGGATATGATAAGTATCTATGAGAGTGACTTCGGGGTCTGCAGGGTGGTGACGACACGATGGCTGCCGCAGGATGCGGCACTTTTCGTGGATTCATCGCGAGTAAATGTTCTTCCGCTTGCGGGCAGAAGTTTTCACTTTAAGCCGTTAGCGAGCGGCGGTGACTATGAGAGCGGTCAGCTTATCGGCGAGTACACGTTAGAGCTGAAGAACGAGGCGGCACACGGTCTGATTCGGGGCCTGTCGACCAGTTAAGGTGAGGATTCGGTATGTATGGCGGGCGGTTTAAGGCCGTCCGCCATACGCAATAGTTTTAGGAAGGGCGAATTGGAATGATAAAATTTTGTAATGATATCGATATAGCAAAGTATGAGCCGGTACTGTTCGGCGAGCTTCATCTGCCCTGGCAGGTACAAGCTTGCGGAGATAATGGCGAAATCAGCGGGATGAACTTCAGTGCGAGCGGAGCAGATTTTGTCTCTGCTAATGTTGAGGCTGGTGACGTGATTTATCTTCGCAGCTCGGATGGTGCGATTGACGGGGTGTATGAGATTGTTTCGGTAGATTCGGCGACAGAGCTTACGGTTTCGGTGATACGTTCTGAGGATGATGCAGATGCGATAGGGCCGCCTGCAGGAACGGGGGTCTATTACCGAGTGAGCACCTTCGAGCCTCAGATAGTCGAGGCTGGTCTGCGTCTGACGGAGTATTTCGGGATTGGGCCCGGCAGGGCTGGGACTGAAATAGAAGCGGAGGATATCATCGATGCGGAGGTATTGAAGCCGGCGGCGGTGTTTTGTGTTCTGTCGAGTGTTTATGCGATGCTGGCGAGCAACGCAACAGATGAAAACTTCTGGGCAAAGAGTCTGCATTATAAAAAGCTTTTCGAAAAGGCAAGAGAGCGATGCCAGGTCTGTATTGATACCGACGGTGACGGCGTTGCGGATTTGACCTTAGACGGAAGCTCTATAAGGATGTCACGAGACTAACAGTAACACGGACATCTTGTCCGTGTTACCACGGGCTGGAAGCCCGTGGTACTTGAGGGAAGTTTCAAATGAGAACAAAGCTGGATGAACAAATTTTATTCGATGAGCAGCTTTTAGAGATTGATGTGGGTAGTGCGCAGCGAGCGCTGAAAGAAAGAGCTGTGCCAGGCCTGGACGGAGTTGTGAGTATAGATTTGGGCGGTCGCGGCAGAAAGCTCAAACAGAAAGGACAGATGCGAGCTGCGAGCCTGAAACAAATGGAAGAGAGGATAGAGCAGATATCATCAATAATGGACGGTAAGGTTCACAGTCTTGTGACAAATGAAGGCAAGGTATTTGAGAACGTGCGAATAGATAAATTCAAAGTGACGGGAAAAAGCGAAAGCGGCGGCGGGGTCGTTGTCAGCTATGAAATCGAGTATACGCAGTTGAAGGTATAGTTAAGATGGGACTTATCAGCGAAGGGATAAACAAGGTCAGGGCATTCGAACTGCCGGCGGGGGTCTTCAGAGACGGCGACAGTGTCGGCGTGCCGAGAACGGCTTTGCTGAGGTGGCAGTCGTCGTGGCAGGATAAGTTTTATCAGGTTTATGTTAGCGGCAGATACTGCGGGACAAGCAGAGACACGAATCAAAGGCAGATGTTCGTTCAATTGCCGAATTCTTTTTCGTCATCCGTTCGTATTGAAGTTTTTGCGGTGGATGCATGCGAAGCTGATGTAGATTTCAGTGGTGAGCTTGCCGACAGCGAGGGCAAAAGCGGCAGGGTGAAAATCGGTTTGCTTCGAGAGCAAAATCTGGCTTTGGGGGCGAGGGTCAACATCTATTTCGATAACGGGATTGGCGAGATTGATTATGAGAATCCTGTTAATTCCGAGCCGATAGAGATATGGGCGGACTGGCAGGACAAAGGCGGATTCGGGATGAGCAGGTTCGGCAGAAGTGACTTCGGCAGAGACTGGTCTGCAGGTGCCGGGTTCGCAATGGGCTATTACGGGCGGGGACAGTTCGGCGTTGACGCTGATTTGATTGAATGGGTAAGTGAGCAGTTACCAGCGGGCGTTTATAAGTTCGCTGTAAAGATTATCGACGGAGAGGGTAACGAAAGCGAGCCTATCGAGTGCGAAGAAATATTCGTAGAACCTGCGGCAAAAGGTGTAGAGAGTCTGCAGGTTATTTCATTTGATGAGGCAGAGAAAAAAATGGTTTTGGGGACAAATTAACGTGAGGACAGAATTATGGCAGAGGCATATCCGAGTGATAATGAGTTGCTGAATATTGAAAGTGACATAGAAACAGGTGTCGAATATATACCGACAGGGACATCACCTTATTATCTGCAGTTCAGAAAGCTTTTGTATCGGCTGCTGCTTGCGACAAAGCGGGCAAATGATTTGCGGGTTTTCGACGAGGTCGGGCTGGATATAGGCGTAAAGAGCGGAAAGTTTTTGCTCGGGACCGAGCTGGTAAGCTATCCAGGCTCGAGCGGCAATACGCTGGCAGATGATAAAAGTGCAATATATATCTACCTCGACAGCGAAGCAAATCTGGTAACCGACGAGTACAGCGATTTTCCCGATATGAAGACGACGGCTCATATACGTCTGGCGGTCGTTGCGACGTCGTCGGGCGAGATACAATCGATAGTTGACGCCAGAGAGGGGCATAATTTTTGTGTACCATATTCAACCGGCGGAATAAAAAAAGACATCGAGGCGCATACGAGCGATGATACGCTCACAGAAACTGAGTCGGGCAGTATTCATACCAATCTCGGTGCGAGTGGTTTGGTAACTCTTACGCTGCCGGCGTCGGCGGATGAGGGGACGGTGTTTTGCTTTGCGGTGCAGTCGGCGAATGAGCTGCGGATTGAGCCGGGCAGTGCAGCTATCAGGGACACGAGCGGCCAGGCCGCGGGCAAATATAAGTCGGCGGATGCAATCGGAGAGAGTATTACACTTGTGGCTGACGCTAACGGCGACTGGGTGACAATTGCCAAGAACGGCAACTGGACAGAACAGGCTTAAAGACTGGAAAATTGAAGGGAAGACAAATGAAATTTCCACAGGATTGCGTATCGATTGCGGATAAGTCTGAGTATCTTTATGCGGCACAGGAAAAACTGCGGCTGATACATAACGCATTCGCCCGCTGGTACAAGGAAGGGCTGACACAGCAGCAGTACAATCTTCTACCTGAAAAAGTCCGCAATAAATACAAGTATGTCAGCAAGCTAACCTTCGAGGACTTCAAGAGATTTATCGCTGAAGATTTTGAGCCGCGAAATATGAAAGTTCTGGACGCATTAGGACAGGCTAAAGACAACCTGCATAAATCGAGCCGTTTTAATATTGAAATAGAGGATATCGATGGCGATTGAGGATTTTACAACCTATACGGAAGCTGACCCAAACAGCAAAATTACGGTGACAAGCTCAAAGGTATCGTGGAACGATTTGAGCCGTAATGAAGAAGCTTACGTTTATAAGGCGATGGGGTACCAATTTTTCGATAAAGACTTCACCCATAAATTCAAGGCGCAATTCAGCAACTACAAAAATGGATATACATTAAGAGTTACGCACTGGGCTCTATCCGAGAATGTAGATGACGAGAAAGGCTGGTTTGTCAACTCTTACAATGCGGTTAATCTATTTGTCTATAATTACGATTGGAGGATATATTTAAGAATCTATGATTTGGGCTCGCCGACGTCTGATATCTGGACAGGGGCACAGGGAGCAACAACTTATTATATCACCATCACAAGAGACAGGGACGGCGGAGCTAATAATTCCGGACGATACACAGCTTATATCTGTACGAACGGCTACTACGGAGAGGGCGGTAATCTTGAAGAGACGCTCCAGGTGGATTCACAGTACATACAACCTTTTGATTGGCACTATATATTCGCCTGCAACACATATAACGATGGTAATCCACAAAGCTGTGATGGATTCACTGAAGATTTGGACTTGGGGCTGGTTGGCTTTAAGCCTGCGTTCGCAAGAGCAAATAACCTGATAGGAGGTTTTTGATATGGGATTCGTAAAAGAACTGTCAGTAACAGGCTTTGTATTTGAGATGATAAAAAAGACAGATGGCTCGACTATTACGAGCGGGACTGTAAACGGATATATAACCAAAGACGGCGGAAGCCAGGCGTCACTAACCAATACGCCGACACACGTCGGCAACGGTCAGTGGAAGGTCAATCTTACAGCGCAAGAGATGAACGCCGATTGTATAGGTCTTTTGTTTACACACGCAGATGCGGTACCGATGCATTTTACAATAAAGACAGAACACGAGGCGATTGAGAAGTCGGCGAAGACAATTGTCAATAAAGCGATTCAGAACAAAACCAGCGGAGCGGTTGTTTACTATGACGATGACGGAGCGACGCCGCTTTTGACACACACGCCGGCTGACAGTGACACCGAGATTACGAGGACGCCCAGTTAATGGATGCCCAATTTTACAAAGATGCTTTATTTGGCGGTATGACTTCCAACGCCTTTAAGCTTGGGACGGTACTTAGTTTGGGCTGGTTCTGGGTGCGTCGTGACGGCTGTGCGATTCTTTATCGAGGCAGCAGCTTCTGGACGATTGATTTTGACAATATCCTGCTGGTGACTAAATCTGAGCCAATCGAGATTCAGGTGCCGAGCTATATCTCACACGAGGATGGACAAACGTATTACTACGCAGTTCGCAGGGCTAACGGATTCGGCTGTCTTGAGCTGGGTCTGCAGGGGGTAGCTAAAGCAGCTTTTGATAACGAGGGTGTGTTATTAAAACCGAGACCGAATGTTGTTTATGGATTAAAGGCTGAGCAGCAAACATCCAGCAGCGTCCGGCTGAGCTGGTATTATTGTCCTCTCGCACAGGAAAGCGAGCCCGCAAGTTTTAATGTTTATAGTGACAACGGGACCGGCGAGATTGATTATGAAAATGCAACAGCAGTAACAGGATACGAGGGCAAAGGTTTTTACAGCTGCGATGTTACGGTCGCCGGCGAGGGAAGGTACAGCTTTGCCGTAAGAGCCGAAGACAAGGCTGGTACGGAAGGTGACATTATGATTAGCACGATTGATATCATATCGAAAGTTTGCAATCCACCTGTGATTGCGGACGTGCAAGCGGTTTAAAGAGCAGGTTTTTTATGTCGAACAGAGTTGATTTCTATCAGTCGCAGAAAGATGAGCTGTCGATTGCAGCAGGGCGGGTTGAAGTGTTCTATGACGGCAGTTTGTGCTCACAGCTTAAGCTTGTCGAGATTGTTCGCGCCAACTGGCCTGAATTCGGCTGGGCAAAACTAACGAGCACAAATGACGGTTGCTTCGAGCCAGAGGCTGGTAAAAGTATCTGCATTAAATATCTATTTGACGAGGGGACATCTGTCGGCAGCGTTGTGATATTTTTCGGCAGGATAGAAAAAATCGAAAGCAAATTCAACTCTGCTGGTTTGTCAATCGAAGTAACAGCAAGAGATTACAGTTGCGAGCTTGAGCGGATAACAGTTTACGATAGATACATTGCGAAAGATGACGGTACGGTAATACTTCTCGGCGGAGCAGATACAACCTTCAACGAGACTGCTGAGCCGAACGCAAGTGTCCAGACGGTTTTATATAACGGCAAGTCTGTCAGGCTGTTTGCAGGCGATAGCAGCGACGGCAGATTGTTCAGTTGTGCCGAGGTTATCAATTACCTGCTGAGCGTTTATCTGCCCGCCGGTATGCTGCAGTGCCAGCCGATTGAAAGGCTTGAAGCACTGACGCAGGGACAGATAGTTTACGACCTTGATGTTACGGGGCTGAACCTGCTCGATGCTTTGCAGCGATGCTGCGAGCGTGCGGGCCTTCGGTTCAGGTTCACACCGAGTACGGCAGAGACAGGGCCGGCACAGCAGATAATATTTTACAAAGACGCACAAGGCAGAACGGTCGAGCTGAACTGTCAGAGAGCAGGCGAGATTCTGAGCATATCGGGTACGAATGTCACCGATCTGTCGAGCAGCAAAATTGTGCCGGTAACAAACAGATATATCGGCAGAGGTGATTACAAGATATTCGAGGCGACGTTCGAGCTCGTCAAAGGCTGGGACGCGAGCCTCGAGGAAATTAAATACGATTTGTATTCGCCTTCAACGAATCCCGATTTTATCGAGGTCAAGGATGTTTATCGCAGATGGGTCCTCAACGAGGCGGGCGACTATAGCGGTGAGCCTTATAATCAGGGTGACGCTTACGATTTTTCGCCGGTCTTCGGCAATCACAATTACGTCAAAAAGCACAGGCGTTTCTGGCCCGCACTAAGCTGCGACAAGCAGGGAAAATCAATGGGCTATTTTCTCGAGGTCACTTACGACGACGGCGAGCACTGGCTGCAATATTTAGGGGCATTCGAGAACCGGCTCGACGAGTGCGGGATATGGCTTTCGAGTGACAGGCTCGACATATTCACATACGTGGCGGCGATGAAAGGCGTTTTGAAATTCAGAATAAC
>Ga0315548_1000812_pt1 | contig 28260 bp, 24 predicted proteins | sample SalMarSW160110MG_2_FD_202540 | JGI IMG/M metagenome (GOLD analysis project Ga0315548, IMG submission 202540) | Salt marsh sediment microbial communities from the Plum Island Ecosystem LTER, Massachusetts, United States - Salt Marsh Sediment SW1601-110 ... | reverse complement strand
GATAGTCTCTTTTTCATGGCCATTCCTTTCAAATGACGGTTAATATTGGTTTTCAAATACACAAATTATAACCGTTGAAAGGATGGCCTTCATATTATCTAATAGTAATATTTGAAATCTACGTCCACATCCCATATATCTTTCAGGCCCGGCTTTTGGTTCAATATGACCTTTGTACATTGCAGGCCCGGCCAGCGCATCTGAATCGTCGAAAGGAATCTGGCGAATTTTGTTATGTCAATCTGAGTTAATTTTACATTTGCACTCTGGCTTCTCTGGCCGTCGGAGCTCTGAACCGAGCGGGCGTTTAAATCGCACTTGCTCGGCGGGATACTACACAAGGAGGCAATCCTGTCAACGACGCGGTCAAAAGTAAATTCGGCGGTGTTGTCATTGGGGTCAACGGAGTCGAGCCGGCCGGGATCGAGGGTTAATATCTCTATCATTGCAGGTTCGGCCTGCTTATACTGGTCCATCATATCTTTGAGGTCCTGCTTTGCGTTCGGCAGGTATATCGCCCAGACCAGTAAAGGCCACAAGCCTACTATGACCGGGACGGCGATATAATGTAGAATCGGGTTTTTATATATTTCTTTCATGAAGTCAATCCTTGTTTATTTAGCCGGTTTGACGGTTATACTAAAGCCGTCACGGTCGCCTTTTATTTCGTAATTCGGTCTGTCAACGGCAAGGCCGCTTTTCCTGAGCTGGTCGAAAAACGTTATCGATTTTTGCCGGCCTGATGTGTCACCGGTTATGGTGATGTTTTGGCTGGTAATCGAGAGCATTTTTATGTTTAAATCTGTTTGATCGGCGCAATTATTGAACGCCGAGAGTACCAGTGTCATTTTTGATAATAAGGATGTCTGGTCCGTGTCAATGCCTTTTGTTTGTGCTTCGATTTTTCTTTGTAAAGAGCCAAGCTCTCTGACGGCCTGTTTGATTGAGAGGTTATCCGGGAAATTTTGCAGGGTAACTGCTACGTATTCCTGTGCGAATTTGTTGCGTATTTTTTTCATGTCCCTGTTGACATTGAATAATTGCGTTTGAAAGTACAGGCCGACGGCAATCAGCAGGACGGTGACGGAAATCGCCGCGGCTTTCAGGGAATTTTGTGTTTTTATTTTTTTGCCCTGGAACGGGCTGAAATCATCGCGGAAGTTAACGTTGTGTTCTTTATCGAAAAGAGATAAAGCGGCGCCGCATGCAATTTCCAAATCAACCTGATCCATGGTATCTGTTGACGTTTGCAATTTGCCCGGCGCGGGTTCTATCCAGTCGATATTGTCCGTTTCGAAGCCCGTTTTTTCGCTTAGTGTCTTTGTATCGGCGACACCGGCGGAATCGAAGAATCTCAGTTTCTTTATCGGTTCCTCGCTTTGGGCCAGGGCCATGCTCATGAGCACTTCTCTTGTGAGCAATTCGGTCCTGTTTTGTTTTGAGCCGACCAGGAAAGTTCTTCCTATGGCCGATTTTTGTGATTCGGCGCCGGCCTGTGCAGGCGGTATTACCAAATAACCGCTGCGGCGGGAAAGCATTGCGAACAGGGTTCCCTGCGGGGATTGGCCGGCGGATGTTTTATGATTAATGTATCTTGAGAGGCATTTAATATCCGGCTCTATTGTGAGGGGGTCGAAATTATGCTGCTGAAGATAAAGGAGGATATCTGATAATATTCTTCGCTGGGCGGTGAAAACATTGAGAGTCGAGCCGCTCTCGTCGGTCGTTGCTATCTCAAATGCCAACGCCATATCTGTAATATCGGTTGCGAGAGCTTCTTCGGTGTCGAATCTGATGGTTGCCGTAATTTGCTTTTGATCTGTGAACTCGCTGTGAACATTGTGTTGCATGAACATTGCACAATCCAAAGCGACGGCCACATCTGAAAATTCCAGCTTTCTCTCGGCGCAGCCCTGTGCAATCAGGTCCGCCATAATTTGCATCTTCGGCCGGTCCTGCTCCTGTGCCGTGACGTTAAAGCCGCCTATAACTTTTTCGCCCTTACTGTGCGAATCGAGACAGACTACCGTTGCGGTGTCTTTGCTTATGTAAATTCCCAAGTAGTTCTGAGATTGCACTGTCTGTTAACTCCTAAATAGTATTCAACTGTTAATTACGGCAATTCGCGTTATATTCTTACCTCTTTTTGTGATGGCTATGACCGATGAAGCCTTTGCCACCCCGCTTACCGCGGTAATTTTTATCGTAAAAAAAGTACTTCCGGTCGTTATATATTTTTCGCACTTGGCTATGGACTCGGAATAGCCTGTGATCGCATTTTTTAAATCTGCGACGTCCGTAAAAGGCTCTGTTCGTCTTCGTTGTATTATTTTTTCGGCTATTTCTACTTCGTTGCCGCCGAAGACAAAAGCTGTTTCCAGGACGTGACGAGGGGCCGTGTTTATATTGATTTTTTGCGTGCCCCACGTTCCTATATATTTCAGAGCGGATTCTTTCCTGCTTCCGGTGGTTATTTTCGGCCTGGCGAGGGCTTCGGTATCAATCAGGGAGCTGTGAAAGAGCCGGGCGAAATGCGTGGTCTGCTCCAAAATCTGTGTAGGTACCGTAGTGACTTTTCTTTGTATTCTTGATTTGGATGCTTTTTTTGTAGTAGTGCTTTTGCTTCTTGCACTTCTTGTTTGAGTCGGTTTTTTTTCCACTGTAGTTATCGGTTTGAAATCCAGTTTGAATGGTTTTATTTCGCCTATTTGAGTCAGCTCCAGATTCAGTGACTCGATTTGTTCGGCATCGAGGCCTGCCATTTCACAGAAGGTCGCGAATCCCGCATATACTTCGGGTTTTATTTCGGGGTCATCCAGCAGCGCCCAGCCCAGCGGGTATTTTGCATTTTCATCTTCGATTTCAATTTGAATTTTAACGGAGCCGATTTCAAACTCCTCCGGCTCTGTCACGAACGGCCAGGGCGGACCATAGGGACCTCTGATATACAGAGAATCGAAATCGTCATAACTATCATTATCATTTATTGTATTCTTTATATTATTACTATCAGGTACGTCATCTGGACTCCGGCCGTTATCGGTTGCAGCCGACAGGGATTGAAGGCCCCATTGCGCTAAAAGTTCCTGATATTCGGCCTCGTCGAGAGCGAATAAATCGGAAAAATCAGGCTCGTTCGGTCGGCTGATAAGCTGTGGGTCAATTTCTTCCAGAGTCGTCAGGGCGTATTTCACCGCCGAGTCACAGCCGTAGCGGGCTTTGCTGTAGTCTATTATATACTGGTTTCGGTGGCGTTGTGCCGTTACGCTGCTGGTTAGGGTATAACCCAGAATCGAGAGCACGATAAGCAGCGCCAATGTCACCAGCAATACGATGCCCGGCCGATTTTTATAAATATTCAGGTTGTTTAGGTCTTTATTCATTCTTTATCTGAATCAATTTTTCTCGGACTACCCAGAGACAGATTGTCTTTATCGGTGGCATCTGTCTGTGCCGGAGTTTCGGTGTCCCCGGGAGAACCTTTTGCTTCCAGGGCGAAATTGATTTTCCTGGTTCTGTCGATAGCTATGGTTCGCGTTGTTTTTTCCTCATCCAGCACGTCTAAGGTACCGTTCACTCTCTGAAAAGGTTCGGCAAAAGACATTGTAAGGGTAATTCCCGAAGGCGGTTGACCTTTCCATTTATCTACGGGTTTTCCACCCTGGAGCGCACTTATATTAAAGAAGGTAACGCCGCTGCAGATTGGCACGGAACGTTTTAGTTCTATTTCATCTTTGTTCTTATCAAGCACTTTGTCTTCCAGTGCCATACCGGTGTAGCTGCGATACAAAACCAGACCGGTGTCCGGACTTTCGTAGTCGTATATGCTCTGCCAGACTATTTCTTCAAATTTCAACTCTTTGTTCCGGCCGTCTTTGATGGTTTTTGTGATGGTAAGCTTGGCGGCGGGGAAACTGTTTTTTAATTTATTCTCGATAGTGACTGTCGTATCCGAGGTGGATGAGATTATCCTGTCGAGATCTTCAGCAATACGCTGCAGAACTTCCGACGACAGTCTGGAGCTGCCGAGTTTTTGCATAACTGAAGATGCGGATTTTTCGGCCCTGTTATAAATGCCTAAGACCGCGACCAGGATCATCGATCCTATTGTTATGGCCGCTATCACCTCGGCCAGCGAAAATCCTTTGCGCCGGTTGGTAATCAGAGACTTTTTAATATTATATTCGGAACAGATTATCATTATCGAAATCAAATCTCCTATTGTTGTTTTTCCTTTAAGATATCCCAGATTTCTGAAATATCCATCTTTTCAAGCTCCTCGTATGTCAGGCCTGTCTTCGGGTCTATATCTTCCTGCGAGCCGGGCAGGTTTTGTTCGGCGTTCTGCCTTACCAGGTCGGCTTCGGATGATATCTGCTGATTTTTTTCCTCAAGGCTCGGATTGCCGTCGGTACGCTTATACAGGTCGAGATTGCTCTTGATGAAAGAGCCGCTCTCGGTGGTCAACATGCCATTGTCAAGCCACTGCTCAATGGTTTCATCGCTTACGTCTGCATACTCGGCGGCTTCCTCAACGGTTTCGAGAAGCTGTGCAGTTAAAAGTTCTTCGTTCTGCTGATTCATAATTTGCATTAATTGCTCTTTTGTCAATCCTGTCAGCCAATGTATCAGCTCAACGGTTTGTTTTTGTCCGGTCGTGTCCGTAAATTCAGCCGAGCAAATACCTCTGAGCCACATGCTTGCCGTTATCGGCTCATAGAAGGTCTCTACGACAGTTTGCCAGGCAATATCGGGATATTTGTCACTTGCGCCGTACTCGATGGTTTCTTTAACAGAATCTTTGGAGAGAAGGGCTTCCATGTTCTCTCGTGCCACCTCGAAGGCCTGCATCCTCATCGCAAAATCTGTCGAAGAGGTAATACATTGGTTTATAACAACCAATACGCTCGAGCTAAATAGCGCAAGAATGGCCAGAGCCATTAAAACCTCCACAAGGCTGAAAGCTTTCTTCCCGGAATTGCGTGATATGCGAGATATCACGCAAGAGCCGTCACGAGTTTTAGAAAACCAGTTCATCATTATATTTCGGCTCCAATAGCCTTACATCACCTTCCTCTAAAGATATTATTCTGTTTAGCCGGTTGACTACTATCGAATATGGTTTTTCCTTCTCGTCGAGCAGGACGATTTTTCCGCCGAACGCCCAACCGGAATGCCCGGCCCTGAATTTTGCCCTGCCCTCATGAGTGAACTCTCCGTCATCGAACTCCACGTAAACAACCTGGCAATTATTACTTAACCTGTCTTCTAAAATAATCTCCTCTTCCAGCACCTCGGTCAAATCGGGCGTAGTAATCTGTCGAAGTAAAAAAGTCTGTTCGTCCAGGTCGATAATAACTTCATATCTTCTATCACTTTCCGCGGCTGCTGTTGCGGCCATTTGCATTGTTAAAACAAGCTGTTGTATTTGTGCTCTGAAGGTATTCTTTCTGATCAGCCTGAAAAGATGCATCTGGGCCAAAAGTGCGAACAACGAGATCACCGCAATCACGACAAGCAATTCCACCATTGTAAAACCGTTTCCGGTGTTACGTGTTTTCACTTTGCTTAAAGCCGGATTTATGTCTCTTGTATCGCACATTTTGAAACTTATTAAGCATTAAGAAAACTCATGATACACAACATGATCAGTTCGCATCTGTGCTGAGTAAATCATCTTCGGTATCAGGTTCTTTATCGGGCCCCCAGCTTCGGATTGCAAAGGGCAGATTATTCTCCGGATAGGCCTCGTAAACAAAATCATTTCCCCAGCCGTCCTTGGGAATTTCCGTCGTTTCCAGATATCCGCCCGGCTCCCAGGTCGTAACATCGCTGGGCTGAAGAATTAAGGCCGACAATCCTTCATCTTCGGTTGGGTATCGGGCTGTATCCATCTTGAACTGGTTTATCGCAGAATGAAGTATTTTTAGATTGGCCTTGGTTGTTGTAATGCGGGCCTGGTCTATCTTGGACGCCACTTTTGTCACCACCAAAGTGGCGAGCAGACCAATGATAATAAGCATGGCCATAAGCTCGACCATCGTAAAACCCGATTTGTTGTGTTTCTTACCTTTTTTCCTTGTCATAGTAACCTCCGGGGTCATGGTTAAAAATTCCCTGCCGAAACTTCCAATATCGGTAATATTGTTGCATACGCAATGACGCCAATAATTGCAGCCATAATAATAATAATAACCGGCTCGACCGCCGCACTTAGTCTTTCAATTACCAAATCCGTCGAGGCCTCAAGATTATCGCTGATGTTTTTGAGCATTTTCTCAAGCTCACCGCTTTTTTCTCCGACCGATACCATGTGCGCGATAGCAGGGTCGATAACACCGCTGTCCCTGAGCGGTGTCGCGATATCGGCTCCGGCCAGAATCCTCTCTCTCGCCTGGTGTATGGCCTTTTTCATAAGGGTGTTGCCGGTCACTTCGGAGACGACACGCAGAGACTCGGCCATGGCAAGTCCGGAACCGAGAAGCGTCGAGAGAGTCGATGAAAAACGCGCGACCACACGCTGTTTAATCAAAGGGCCGAACAACGGCAGAGACAGTAAGGATTTGTCTCGTAAATATGCACCTCGCTCGGTTTTAAGAAATTTCCTGATCGCCCAGACTATTCCAACAATGGCCGCGATAACTACGATCAGCCACCAGCTTGTCATGATATAACTGACGTCCATCAGCCGCCGTGTAATCCAGGGCAACTCCTGACCCGTTCTGGCGATTTGGTCGGCTATTTTCGGAATAACCTTTGTTGTCAGGACCAGAATTGCGACGATGCAAAATGAAATCAGGACAATCGGGTATATCATCGCAGTCAGTACCTTCGATTCAACTCGTCGGCGTTTTTCCATAAATCCGGCAATTGTTGTAAGGCTCTGGTCCAGGGATCCCGTTACCTCGCCTACACGGACCATACTTACATATACAACGTCGAAATAATCGCCGTAGTCATTTAATGCATCCGTAAATGATTCTCCAGTTACAACGCGGTCACGAATATCGATTATAGCATTCTTAAATCGTACATCGGAGGTCTGGAGAGTCATGACCGAAAGGGCCTCGGTCAATTTGATCCCTGAATTGAGCAGTGTGGACATCTGCTTGGTAAAGTCGATTATCTGTGTTTTTCCTCGTTTAGCAAAAAACGAGGTTATTGCAGCCTTACTTTGCAAGCCGGAACTGACCTCGGTAATAGACGAAGGATGAATACTCCGCGCCCTGAGTTGTTTTCGAGCGACATAGGGACTTTCCGCGGCGATCGATCCTTTGACCTTTTTGCCGTTGGCTGCTATTGCCGTATAATGATATCTGGGCATAAATAAACTCTTTACCGAAAAAACCTAATATCGAATTACATGCTTTTAAGTTTGTTTATTTACATTATATCCGCCTGTGTTACCCGCAGCACTTCAGCGACGGTCGTCGTCCCTTCAAGCACCTTTCTGGCCCCGTCCATTCTCAGAGTCTTAAGTCCTGTCTCAAGGGCAAGCCTTTTTATTTTACCGGCGGATTCTCTTTTGTATATCAGGTTCTGTATATCTTCGCTAATCAACATCATTTCATATATGCCGGTTCGGCCGCGATAGCCGGTCTGGAAACATTTTTCACAACCTGCGCCAACGAAGAAATTCCCGTCTTTGACAGAGTCAATTTCTCCTAAACCAAGCTCCCTTAATTCGTGGATCGAGGGTTCCATGGTTTTCCTGCAGTTAGGACAGACCTTTCGTACCAGGCGCTGAGCTATTATAGCAATTAACGAGGAACTGACCAGATACGGCTCTACTCCCAAATCCAGAAGTCGGCTGACTGCTCCGGCTGAGTCGTTCGTATGTAGTGTGCTGAAAACCAAATGACCGGTAAGCGAAGATTGTATCGCCATGCGAGCCGTCTCGATGTCTCGAACTTCACCGACCATTATGACATCGGGGTCCTGACGCAATACGTGACGCAGCGAAGTGGCAAAGGTCATTCCTTTTTTGGAGGCGACCTGAATCTGGCTTATGCCTTCGAGCTGATATTCGATTGGGTCCTCTATTGTTATTACGTTTTTTTCCGCCGAGTTGATTCTGTTGAGACATGCGTAAAGCGTGGTGCTTTTCCCGCTGCCTGTCGGACCTGTCACGAAGATAACTCCGTGAGAGCGATTTAACAGAGAATCGAATTTTTTCAGGTCTTCCTGCCACAGTCCCAACTCGTCCAGTTCGAACAGGCCGGTGCTTTTATCCAGCAGTCTTAGTACGCTTCGTTCACCGAAGCTGGTCGGAACCGTACTGATACGTAAATCGACTTCCCTCTGGCCGAGTCTCACGGAGCATCTTCCGTCCTGGGGAAGCCGACGCTCGGCAATATCCATGCCGGCCATAACCTTTATACGGGAAATAATCAGAGGCAGAACATTCTTGTTCAAACTCAGCGTATCGTAAAGAATGCCGTCGATACGATAACGAATCTGAATTTTTGATTCGTACGGATGAACATGAATATCGCTGGCCCGCAATTGCAGGGCGCGAAAAAGAATGTCATTGACCAGTCTGATAACCGGGGGCCGGTTTACTACATCGAGCAGGTCATCCGATGTCGATGCTTCGTCAATAAGCCTGTCGAGATTCTGCGAATCAAGCTCTTCGGCCACTTCTTCGATGACGGTGCTTCTCTGCTCGTAAGCGACATCTATAACAGAGGTGATGGCGGCACGTGTAGAAACCGCCGCTCTGACAGGCAGGCCCGTCATCTTGGAAATATTATCGAGGGCGTTCACATCCAGGGGTTTGGATAGAACGACGATAAGCTCGTTTGAGTTGCTTTCGCTATTTTGGGCTTCGGAATTATCGCCGTTGTTGGATTCCGGTCTGATGCCGATAAGAAAATGGTGCTGAGCGTAGGTCGCGGGTACAGCTTCGATAAATTCAACCGGTACCGCTTTTGGTGATATATCCGGCAGATATTCCCATCCGAGAGCTTCAGCAAAAAGTTTCAAAACAACATCTTCTGTGAAATAAGGGCAGTTGAGCAGAGTTTCATCGATTCGCCCCTGCCCGGCGTTTTCTTCGAGGAATTTAGCCAATTGCTCGGCGTTAATCAATCCGGTGCGCTTGGCTGTTTGTATAAGCAATTCTTTCATTACTACTCTGCGTTAAGGACTTTGAACGGTTCCATCGGTTTGGGCTTGAATCCCGGCCAGTCTTCATATCTCTGGAATTGGTCTTCGAGTCTTTCGAATGATATCCTGTTCCTATCCGACATTCTCTCCAAATCGGGCAATCCTGCAACAGTATCGTCCGGCCTTAGGATATTGGCTTTTACGAAGACATAGAGATTGGAGGAACGGTCCGTATTGCTGGTGTTTCTGAAAAGCCCCCCCAGTAATGGTATATCACCGAGTATCGGCACTTTTGTGCCGCCTTTGGTTTGGTTTAGTTTTATCAGGCCGCCGAGAATGATTGTTTGACCATCCGGGACGGTAACCGTCGTGTCAACTACGCTTTCGACGGTATCAGGCGGAGTATCTAATCCCTTTGTTTTTTCATCAAAGTCGGATCGTGTCATGTTAACCTTAAGCAAAAGTAAATCGCCCTCGCTGATATTCGGAGTTATAGTTAAATTTATCCCTGCTTCATACTCACGGTAGTCTGTAGTTGTTCTTTGGGTGCCTTGATCCGGTATGACAACCTGTTCTATTTTGACATTAGTTATATCGGTAGTACTAATCGAACCGGGTTGTCCGTCATTGACTAATATCTTGGGCTTTGCCAGAACTCGGCCATAGCTTTTGGAATTCATGGCTGTGAGCAAAGCCTGAACATGCCGGTCGCTGTAAAATCCCTTTCCTTCTCCCGAGAAAGAGGTGGCTTCGATTATGCGATTTTCGGAGAATGGCGTCATGATAGCATCGAGCTTATCCATACTTCCGCCGGCGGCCATTCTGGGGAATTTGCTCACTACGTCCAGGTCGAGGTCGAAAAGATCGACTCTGCTGACCTCGACAAGGGTTACGTCGATAAGGACCTGAGGTCTTCTTTTGTCGAGTGTTTTGATGAGATTGCTTATCCATTCCTGATTTTTCTTGTTTGCATATACAATCAGTGAGAACGTATTCGGGTCATCAACAATACTTATCTGTTCATCCAGTCTTCGTCTTTTTACAATTTCAATTTTGTCGTCTTGAGCTTGTTGGTTTTCAACAGTCTCTTCGATAAGTTGCATCAGAAGTTCCCTCAAATGTGCCGGAGACGAGTTTTCGAGTGGGTATATTTTATATGGAATCTCATCCTCCGGCCTTTGTTGATCTACATGACTGATAATCGAAGCTATCCGTTCATGCTGCTCATCGGTCGCATTGACTAAAAGCGAGTTTATCGGCTCAATAACGACAACTTGCGGCTCTCCTGAAACGGCATCGGTTGACGTGCCTTCCTGTTGAGTCTCGGCTGCGGTGAGCCTTGCTGCCTGAGCTTTTGCGGCTTGTGTTGCGGTAGTCGGCGTCTTAATATTACCGGAGGCTATCGAAGACCTTGTAGATTCCGGTTTGGTTCCGATAACGCCGAACTCTTCCAGCTTTTTCCTTACATCCACGGCGTCGAGGTATTCGATTTTATATGATTTCATGGTCCGCAAATCCTGCTGTGCCACATCAAGAGTATCAACCAGCTCTTCGACATCATCTAATTGTTCTGTCAGGCCTATCATCAGGATGCGATTGGTTCTTTCATCGGCGTCCAGATGTACGGTGGGTGTAACCGATTCTGCTTGTTGGGCGGCGGCAGTACTTCTGGCCCTGGTGGCCCTGGCCGTTTGTTCTCTTTGTATTCGTTGCTGCCAGGCACGAATTCTGGCGTTATAAGCGGTTGGAGATTCGTTCGGTGTCTTCACAGGACGCTTCAGTGCAGACGGTTCTTCCGTCTGTGCGGCGATGGTGATGGATACGGTGCCTAATTCCTCGGCGAGTGTCTGAAGCTTCGGGGCCAGGTTCTGCGCCATTGTGTACCGTAACTGTCTGAACCTGAACTTCCTCGGCTCTCCCGGCCTGTCAACAATATCCAGCAGCGTCTTAATACGCGGCATACGGTGTGCGTATGCTGTTACAATGAGTGTTTTTGTTTCGGCAATTGTGGTTATGTCCGTCGTAAGCTTCATACCTTCCAGGAAACTCTTGGCACTTTCCGTACTGATATGTTTGAGTTCGAAAACGCTCATGACGACCACGTCGCCGGTCCCGATTTGCGGCCTTTCAGCTTCGACAAGGGCCGGATCAATATCTAATGCATTGTCTTTTGGAACGATAGTAACAAGATTACCCATACCCCGAGTCATTACGAAGCCTTTGAACTTCAGGACGGATTCGAGTAAATGATATAAATCTCTTATCGTTATGGGGCCCTGGAGCTTGCCGTTGGGATTGAACGTGACATCCTGGCCGGCTAAATCCGACTCATTGTACATGAAATCCAGTTGAAGGTATGGACCGACCATGCCCAAAAATTCGGTCATCGATTGCTTTTCCGGTAAGGTTAGCTTAATAATATCGTCCGCGTTGGGAATGGTGACCAGGTCGGTTGACTGGATGTTTGCCGGCATCTGTGATTCTGTTTGTTGTGGCATTGTTTGTTGAGTTAACTTTTGCGGGCCGGCTATTCGTTCTGCAATTTTTTGTTCCAGTGCTTTTTGTTCCGCATCATTTTGCTCGGTCACCTGTATCCCCGGTATTTCTGGGTCTGTTACTTTTTGCCCCAGCAGGGCGGCAACAGTGTTCGTCTCGATCTTCTTTGTATTTGCCGTTGTGCCTGCACCCTGTTTGTTAGGTGATTCTGAATTCTGCAGTTCTCTGAAGGTAGTTACAATTTTATCCATTACTCTTGCAGGTGCTATAACAATTAAAGTGTCGTTGTGGGAATCAATAATCGCTTTTGTGCCGGCCTGTTCGGCAGGAGGGGTAGCGAAGCTGCCGATAGAGATATTGCCGAGCTTTGCTGCGATTTGCTCATTGGATGGATTTTTTTTGTCTGTTGTCGAGAGTGAGATAGCTTGTATGGCAAACTGTTCCGTCTTGTCGATAAGATTTAGGATAGCTTTTGCTTTAGCCAACTCCCGTGGCTGAGCCGTCACCAGGAGTGCGGCCGAACCGGGAATATGTGAAGCCGTGGCAATTCCGATATCATCAAGGAAATTTTTGCCTTGTTCGGGAGTAATATTTTTCAGGTCAATAAACTCATACGGTACAAGCTCATAATTATCTTGTTCGGCGGCGGTAAGATAACCGCTGCATAAAAAGACAGTTATTGCTAATACAGCCAATGCGATAATTTGGCTTTGCCGTCTCCAGTAAAATTGTTGTTTTGCCATCACATTCACCCCTCGAAATCGACCGGGCCCGGCCTAATTAAAAATGGTTGTTCATGTAATTGTTTAAAATTGTGTTTACAAGGCACCTTAAATCGAAAAGTATATAACAGCTTCCACTGCGGCTAAGCCGTACTGTTAATAAAGCCGTTAATATCAAGTTTTTTATTGGACGTTCTTTCATAAATATTTACTGAGTTCCAATACGCCGGCTATCTGGAATTCAGCTATCTAATCAGACATAAGAAAGGGCTAAAAGTTCCCCTTTTTCAGGTAAAAAAATAGCTGATTTGCAATACAAAAACGGTATGCTTCGGTTTTTTGTGTTAAATTGTGAATTTAATATTATCGGTCAGTAAATTATTTTATTGGGTATTGAATAAGTATCTTGAACCCTGATTTTGTTGGAGTCCCAAAAGGCTTTGTATAGCCTTTTGGGAACCTCACAACAAATATGGGGGGCAGGTAAATTAACTTTCCTTTATTCCGCATATACTGAGATTTGGCTTATAGTATTCTGTAACCGTTCAAATACAATAAAATAAGTTTCCTCTGCAGATGCGTTGTTTACTGGTTTTTTTCAGCCAATTAAGAAAACATCTCATTTATATTCTATTATTGATCTTCAGAAGGGATTTGGTTCGGTTCCCATTCGGAATTTCTCAATAGTTCTCCTAAATCATCGAGTTTTTTTGCTTCTCCGGGGCTGACATAAGAAGCCTTGAAAGTGGTAATAAGCTTTTCGATTTGTTCGGCTCTTTCTTGTTCGCTAAGTTCGAGATCAGCCGTGTCGGAATCTGGATTTTCCTGAAGGTTCCTTAGTTTGTCGTAGAGCTCCTCCAGTTTCTCGTCTCTTTCCGCAGATGGTTGTAATGGCGGAGTTTTGGTTGGAGTTCTTTTTACTAAGTTACGGTCTCTGTTAGGCAGTTGTCCTTTGAGTTTGGAACTAACTGTGCTGACCGGTTTATTAGGAACGTTTGACGAACTGCTGGAAATACTCTTTGGCGGATTTCGCTCGGCGACAAGCTCGAAAGTTTCTGTGCCGCTTTTGACGATTACAAGGCCGTCTTTTATATTTTCAATAAACAAATGTCCTACCGTAGTTGATTGCTTGACCCAGTGTATTCCCTTGCCCGGCTCGTCAATCAACGCCAGAGACAATTCCGGGCGTTGCTCATAATAGCTGGTCCCAATAACCTTAAACTTCGGTGTAACATTAAGTTTTGAATTAATCAGACTTTGGCCGGGCTTGGGATTTCTCGATATTTTCGGAGCAGGGGGGTTTAAATACAACGCAAAGGCTCTGGCCTGCTGTACAAGCGGTGATATCTGGTCGTTGCTTGCCTTGGCTCTTTGTCCTTCGGCGGCGGTGAACTTCTCAACCGCGCCGGGCGAACCGAGGAATTCTTTGATGTTTTCATCGCCCCGAAAACCATAAGAGACGGAAAATACAAAGATTACAACCGCCAAAACGACTGCCACAATACTGGTTATTCGCAATGTCTTTATCATTATTAAACTCAATGGAGCAAAAGCTGCACTAAATTGTATCTTATGCTTTATTGCTCTGTATTAGATTTGACATCGCTGAGGTCGTTTGGTTCCGTCCAATGATCAATTATTTGCAGTTTTTCCTCCTCGTGTCCTGCATAATCATCGCTGTGGTCGGGTGTGTGACATTGAATGCATATCGTTTTTGGTTCGGTTATCGTGGTCTTAAACTCATTGGGATCCCAGTTATGTTTCGAGCCTGGGCCATGACATACTTCGCAGCCGACATCTTTCATAAGCGGCGTTTTTCGCTCAGAAATGAACCCACTCTCGTATTCCATGCCGACAACATGACAGACAACGCACTCCGGGTCGTATTGTGAGCCGATTTCTTCAAGTGTCGCAAAAGCGTCTGCATGGGCGTTATCCATCCATCCTACATACGCGAATTGATGGCAATTATTACAGGATTCCGATCCGGCATAATGTAATCCGTCGGGAAGGGTAAAACGCGGATATTTTTCCAGTAAGTTACGCTCTTTTACAATCTGTTGGTAATCTTTGTACAGGTTAATCAGAACCTGGTCCGGCTCTATGTCTTCGGTAACCGCCTGTGATTTAAAACTGAGTTTCAATCTATTGTTATCGATTTGAGAGGTATCTATCAGTAATTTGGAAATATATCTTCCAAAACGGCCTACAGTGAAGGCCAGAGGACTTTTATTGGAATCCCTTATTGCCATAGGTTCATCAGATTCAGTGGGGCATATAAGGCAATCTACGGAGGGCGCCATTTCGGCGATAGAATATATCAGTTCAGGATTACAACGGTTGATGATGAGGATATTGACCGGGTAACTACGAGGCTCAGACTCAGGGCCCGATTGGGAAAAGTACATTTCGCCGATATATTCTACGGGGATGGAGTTTACATCAATAGTCGCCACTGTTACATCCACTGTTTTATCATGTAGCTGGAATGTTTTTGTAAATTTTGCCGGTGCATTCAGGGCATATGGGCCGGTTGGAGCTATTATATTTAATATTGAGCTGAAGCCGTCCAGCGATCCGAAGTTGTTGCCGATTATCTCGAGGTCCTTTTCATTAAAACTGACCAGATCATAATCGAGCAGGTTAAAAGCCTGGATAATGATATTGAATTTGATTAGGTCCTGCTCACCGTCATTTTTAATAAGAGAGCCGGTATCTATAATCATTTTTTTCTCTTCCGGTGCGCTGTTGAACACGGCAAGGCGTCTATCAAGCCCTCCGAGCTGGCCGCCGGAACAGCCGCAGGGTTTCAGGGCGCCCAGTTCATTTCCGGTAAAAAAAATGGTAATAATGTCGGATTTGTCGGTCAATGTTGAGTTAGTCCCTAAATACTTTTGATCACTTGAAGATTCTGTTGATGATTTTAAAGTGCACGAGAGACTTATCATTACCACACAGAAGATGCAGCCGGCCGTTTGTTTCATGTTTTTGGTTATTTTTCCCATATAACAGGATTTTTTTTAAGATATAGTATCGGCGTTGTACAGCCGACGGTTGAACAACATTAAACTTCTGTTGGCAAATGGATAATAAGCTTCTTATCCGGGACCTGAAATTCGCTCTCTATTTTTTGGTAGATCCGGTTGCGCTTTCAAAGTACCCATTGCAGGTGACTTTTATTTTTTCACCCCCTTTGACAGTAATGCTTAATACATCTGTAAATTTAGTCTTATCTTCCTTTTCGGGCGGTGTTATTTCAAGGTTTAGCTGGTAACCGTTATCGACTTTGCTCTGATTGGCAACTTTAATTATGTTATTTTGGGATATGGCCGACTCAATCTCAAAATCTTCATCATAATTATTGTAAATCCATATGTTTCGTAGTATGGGCTTTTGCGGTTCGCAGTTAAATAAGATTATAAGCGGTTGTTTCACTGTATATTTTGGTATCACATTGAACCGGACATATGCAATACTACCTTCCGGATGTGTCAGATTGAAATCGATGCTTCCTTTCTGGTTATTTTGAAGTTTTTCCATATCGACTTTCAGGTCAAGAACAAATTCTTTTGCTTTGACCGCAGGGTCGTAATCGGTGGTAATACAATCACCAGTTGATCTGATTCCTGTTATTGCAAAAGGCTGGCTATCGAGACTCTTGATAGTAAGCTTATCACAACCAGCATTTTCTTCACCGAGTAAAAGCCTCAAACTATCCGGTATACAGGCGATTTTGGGGATTATATCGGCCTTTACGGTAAGTCTTACACTGGGGCTTGTGACATCATTACTGTGTACGACCAGATTTCGCATAAACTTACCGGTATTTGGGCTGGCGTTAAATATCACTTTCAATACTCCGCTTTCGCCCGGGGCATATTCGTCCTTTTCCATTGTAACGACCAGGCCGCAGCATTTTGAAACTTTCGAGATTTTCAAAACACCCTCTCCTGTGTTCGAAAACTTTATTTCATCGGTTGATCTTGTACCGGGGCCGACTTTTCCAAAATCCAGAACGACCTTGTCGAATTTGATTCTTGGCGGCGGTTCGTTGGAATCAGTTTCGTCGATTGTCAACTCCTCGATTCTGCTCCGGTCAACCTTAAGTTGACCCTCAACTTGAGCCTGTTTCTGGCAGCCGCTGTTGGGGATTAATAAAAAAGCGATAATGAGAAGATATAGAATTAAGCATTTTTGTCTCATATTCCCATCTCCATACTATATTTTTTAATTTTTATGAAAAATTGGAAAACCCGTATATTAACACAATGAGAGGGCTGTATCAAGAAAATTATCATCTGTTTGAAGGTGCTTAAAGGCCCACTTTTGCATATTGTATATCGACTTTTCAGGGTAGCAGTCCAATGTCATTTTAGGCTTATTTGTCATTATTTTGGGTATTTTACATACTTTGGGTCCTATCAATACGTATTTTATCTACTCTGGTTCGACTTTACAGCCGATATCTTTACTATTATTATGGTAGTTGTTGATATTAGGACATAAGTTTAAGCAGGAAACGAAGTATGACCGAAAATGCTCGTGAGCAGGGCGTTGTGCAAAAAATAACAAAAGAGGCTCGTCCCGAAATCTCGGTCGTAGTGCCGCTGTTGAATGAGCAGGATAATATAGGTCCTCTTTATCAGCAAATTACCGAAGTCATGTCCGGCAGGTTCGACTACGAAATAATATTTATCGACGACGGCAGCAGTGATAACAGCCTGGAAATTTTGGTCGGGTTACAGAAAAACGATACAAAAGTCCGGATTATTTGCTTCCGCAAGAACTTTGGTCAAACCGCGGCTCTCAGTGCAGGATTTGCCCATGCACGCGGTACAATCATTGTCGCTATCGATGCCGATTTACAAAACGACCCGGCCGATATACCCGGATTGATTGCTAAGCTTAACGAAGGATATGACGTCGTAAGCGGCTGGCGAAAAAAACGGCATGATAATACTCTGACGAGATTGCTACCTTCCAGGGTTGCTAACTGGTTGATCTCTGGAATTACAGGCGTCAAGTTACATGATTATGGCTGTACTCTCAAGGCGTATCGCAGGGAAATCCTGGCCGAGACGAAACTATACGGCGAGATGCACCGTTTTATCCCGGCCCTGGCAAGCTGGAGCGGAGCTACAATCGCAGAAATGGTGGTGAACCACAGGCCCAGAACGGCCGGCGTCGCCAAATACGGCCTGGCGCGGACATGGAAAGTAATACTGGACCTTATTACCGTAAAATTCCTTCTAAGTTTTTCCACTAAACCGATTCAGTTGTTTGGCGGGTGGGGACTGATAGCGTTTTTGTTGAGCGGTTTTTCCGGTCTCGCGGTCATTCTGATGAAAGTCATCAAGAAAACGGATATGACCGGGAATCCTTTATTGTATTTGACAATTTTGCTTTTGGTTATTGGCGCCCAGTTTATTTTTATGGGATTGATCGCCGAGCTGCTGGTCCGGACATATCACGAATCGCAAAATCGCCCGACTTATGTCATCAGGGAGATACTCGAATCGTCTGAGCAAATCGGGGAGAAAAAATGAGCAAAGCCGCTCGAAAAGACAGACATCCTGTAGATGCCCGGCGAAAACATGGAGGATCGGTTAAGCAGGATAAGCACCACACGAAAAAAATAGTACCGCCGGGTGAGCGAAAGAATTACAACCGTCTTATAGCATATATTGTCATAGCTGTTCTGGCGGCGGTTCCTTTTTCTTTGGGTAAATATTTTGAGTTCAATTCTCCCGGCGCCTTCGACAGCGGGGCATACGTCTATTCGGCAAAACATATTCTCGACGGCGCCGAAATAGGCGTCGAGGAAAAGCCGTCCTGCCGCCTGGGGACGCTGACGTTGAATATACTTGGTGTCAGGCTCTTCGGGTTCAGTGACACCGGCCCAAAGATTGTTCAGATGGTGCTTCAATTGACTGCTTTGTTGCTGATGTTCGTTGCAATGAAGAAACTTTTTGGGATACTTGCAGCCGGTGTGGGTGTTGTTGTTGCTTCGGTTTATCTTTCAGCGCCGTTTATCGCCAAATTCGGCAACGTCAAAGAGCAGTATATGATTGCCTTCATGGTGATGGGAATGAGCTGCTTTGTGTTAAGGCAATTGGGTGGAAAATGGTGGTGGGCATTGCTGGCGGGTGGATTTGTCAGTTGGGCTCCGCTGTTCAAAGAGACCGGCACTACGGCGATTGGGGCGATTGGTTTGTTTGTGCTTGTCCAGCCGGTGCTAAAGCACAGGACCTGGAAACAAACCGGGATTGATATTCTGCTGTTATTTGCAGGGGCGGCGGCGGCCATTTCGCCGTTTTATATCTGGATATTAGGATGGGACGTTCAATTGGATTTACCTTACGTCTTTGTCTGGGAGGCCTTAATGCCTTCCAAAACGGGTTTTAGTTCGCTAAGAGGCTCCTATATTTCAGGAGCACGACAGCTTCGCCCGCTTTCCGAGCAGTTGCCGATAGTGCTGCGATATTACGGTTTGCTTATGCTGCCGATTGCTTTGGCGCTCGGTTCTATTGTCACCCGAATCGTGCGAATGATTACAGCGGCTGTATCGAAGGAAAAAAGGGAAATAAAAATTTACGACCGTTTCGTCCTGTTGTTTGCTTTCTGGTGGATGCTCGATATTGCTTTTATCTGGATTAGTCCGCGCTCTTACGAGCAATATTATCTGCCTTTGAATGCTTCTGCTGCAATGTTGGGCGGGTATGTGATTGCCGTTTACTGCGATAAATTCAATATCGCCGTATTTAAGATGAAGTGGGCTGTTGTTGGTTTGGCGGGTTTGGTTTTGATGATAATTATGTCGTGGCATGTATTCTTCGGGATAAAAAGGAGTCCGTACTCAGGAGTGATTTATACTAATCCGTCAACAGGAGCTCCTGAAAAGCGGAATGCTTATCTGCAAAGGACCCGTGAGATTTCTTCGCGTCGTCAACAAAACGGCAAATATTCGTGGGAAGCCGTCGGCGAATATATCCGTGACAATTCGAGTCCGGACGACAAAATTTTCGTGTGGGGCTGGTATCCGGGGATATACGTTGCAGCTCAACGCCTGGCACCTACGTCGTGGCCTTTTACAAGTGAGATGCATACGAAAACGCCGGAGAGGTTTGCTGAAGATATTAAAGGGTTACTGGTGGAATTGGAAGCGAACAAGCCGAAATACATTGTTGACAGCAGGAAGCGTCACTTCCCTAACGACAGGCCTCCTTTGGAGCTTTGGCCTGTTACAGGAAATGGTTTGTTGCCTAACGACGAAAGAATCATAGCTCAGTTTGACACCGAATATGCAAAAATGCTATGCGAAAGAATAGATGACGCCGAAGCCGGACGATTCGAGGCTATGAAACCGTTTCGGGAATTTGTTATGAAGAACTACGATGTTGTCCAGGCGTTCGGTATGCATATTTTATTTAAACTAAGGAATTCGGCTGTGGAGAACGCACGGCAACAGCCGGCTCGCGATTGAGGAAATTGAAGCTGAACTTTTCTTACACTGTGTAATTTGAGATTGCTCGAAGGTGCCCAGACGTTTCAATATAACAAAAGAACAATTCAGGTCTGTTCGGGACGATGCCCACTGGGAGCCGTTCCTTCGTAAGTATGAAATAGATAGAATTCTGGAAGGATTCGGAAAGGGCCATTTCGACAGGGCGTTGGAGTTGGGTTGCGGCAGCGGTGAAACCAGCAAACATTTGGCATATTACTGTAAAAAACTTTTTGCCCTGGAATATAATGAAAATCTGCTCACAGAACAGAGCGATGATAAGGTGACTTTCATAGTGGCGGATGCTCAGGAGCTTTCGCAGTTTGACGATAACGAAATGAATCTTATTTATTCCAGCAGCTTCATCGAACACCTGCCTGATCTGGATAAGTGCCTTGCCGAATGTGGCAGAGTTCTCAAACATGATGGATTAATAATTCATACGGTTCCAAATCGAACCTGGAAAATATTTAATCTGCTCCTGTATTATCCTTTCGGCATAAAGATGATTTTCGGCATGTTATTTTCGAAAAATAAATCCCAGTGGACCGGCGGCCCCAGAGCTTCACAGACAGGGCTTGATAGTAATCTCAGGCCGGTGGATAATAAGCTATCTTTTAAGAAGAATCTATGGCCGAAAACACACAGTATATCCGGAAGTCATTTTGCCGAATTTATGAAGTGGGGACAGAAACAATGGACAGGAACATTTGAAAGAAACGGCCTGGAAGTCGCCGAGGTTGTGCGGTTGCCGTTTTACTTCGGATGGGGATGTAATTTTCGCATGATTCTGCGGCTTGGAAATTACCTGGGCCTGTCTTCGTGCACGGCTTTTATTCTTAGAAAAGCGAGACAGTGATGAGTTATCATTTGTTAATGCTAAATTTTGAATTTCCGCCTGTCGGCGGCGGGGCGGCAAATGCGCATTATTATCTTTTAAAAGAATATGCGCATAATAATGAATTGAAGATAGATGTTTTGACTTCGGCGCCGAAGCCAGGCTTTTTTGAAGAGACATTCTCCGAAAATATAACTGTTTATAAGGTCGGTCTGCATAAAAAGAATCTGCATTATTGGCGCAAGATTGAAGTGATAGAATGGCTGTTAAGAGCGGGATTTCACTACCGCAGATTGTTACGCCGAACCGATTATGATTTGGTGCACGCATTTTTTGGTTTCCCGACGGGTTGGCTCTGTTATAAAACAGCCGGTAGGTTGCCTTATATAATATCGTTGCGGGGTTCCGATGTCCCCGGCTATAACATCCGTCTGGGTTTGGATTATAAGCTGACCGCGGGGCTGTTCCGAAAGATATGGTCGTCCGCTGCGATGGTTGTCGCCAACAGCAGCGGACTGCGTAATCTTGCTTTGCAGTTCATGCCTTCTCTGGATATAACGGTAATCCCGAACGGTATTGATACGGAAAAATTTTATCCTTCCGATAATAAGAATCTAAGAAAACCGATGAGATTGCTGACGGTCAGTCGTCTTATTGAAAGAAAAAGGATCGATATTCTTATAAAGGCGGTCCGCCGGGCAAAAGAGCTCGGTATCGATGTCACCCTTAATATTGCCGGCGAGGGTAATCTCGGCGGAACGTTACAGAGGTTGTCCCGTGAATTGGATGTATCAGATAAAATCTTTTTTTTGGGAAGGATTGCCGCCGAAAAAATGCCGGAAATATATCGGGACAACGATGTTTTCGTTATGAGCAGTGCGCACGAGGGCATGAGTAACGCTATGCTTGAAGCGATGGCTTCGGGTTTGCCTGTTATCACGACGCGCTGTGAGGGAGCGGATGAGCTGATAGAAAGAAATGGAATTATTATTGAGCAGGCTGGTATTGAGCCGATTGCTGAGGCGATTAAGAAACTGGCTGACGATCCCGACAGATACGAGCAAATGTCCATTGGAGCAAGAACGAAAGCCGAACAATTTACCTGGAAGAATGCCGCCAATGACTACCTGGTTTGCTACCGGAAAATTCTGGATGTCACTAAGGGGAGTAAATCGTGAATTGGAGAAAGCCTTTAATTAATTCTCTGCTCTATGTAAGCGGCAGCAAGATTCCTGAGAATCTCAAACAAATCGGGAAATATGAATATGCCGGACGCCAGGAGCTTGAAGAAATGAGGCAAAACAAGCTCAGGAAACTGCTGATTCATGCTTATGAGAATGTCCCTTATTACCATCGAGTGTTAGAGCATTGCGGTGTAATCTCTGCCGGTAAAGTGAATCTCGGAAAATTCCCTGAGATTCCAATTTTAACAAAAGAAATAATACGCAAAGAGGGACAAAACTTATATTCGAGCGATTATAAGAGCAGGAAGCCTTATGAAAATACTTCCGGCGGCAGCACCGGCGAGCCGGTTAGATTCATTCAGGACAAAGAATACGACGATTGGAATATAGCAACCAAGATATATTTCAATATGGTTCTTGGAAAAGACCTCGGTCGGCCTGAAATCAAGTTCTGGGGCTCCGACAGGGACATTCTCGCCGGTAATTTGACGGTTAAAGACAGGCTGATTAACCTGCTCTATAACAGGAAATTTTTCAATTCATACAGGCTCGGCGAACGGGAAATCCGGCAGCTTATCGATTTGAACAACAGATTTAAACCGATCGCTTACTGGGCCTATATGGAGTCCGCACTGGAGCTGTCGAATTACCTGGCTTGTCACGAGCTTTACTTTCATCCGCCGAAAGTCGTCGTCTCCACGATCGGACCGTTGACCGAAGAGGTCAAAGAAAAAATAGAATCGAATATGAACTGTAAAGTTTATAACCAGTACGGCTCAAGGGAAGTCGGCGTTGTATCCTGCCAGTGTACTAAGCAAAGGTCGATGCACACTTTCCCGTGGTGGAACTATATTGAAATACTGGATGAGCGGGGCGAAGCCGTTCAAAATCAGGAAGGCCGGGTTGTAGTCACTACATTGCACAATTATTCCATGCCTTTGATACGGTACGATATCGGTGACGTCGCCGTTGCCGGCGGCTGGGGTTGCGACTGTGGAAGAAACAGTATGCTTTTGAAGACGGTTATCGGCAGAACACTCGGCTATTTCAAAAAAGCGGACGGTTCCCTGGCCCATTCACATTTTCTCGTACAGGCAATGTTCTTCAGGGACTGGATTAAAAGGTTCCAGATAATTCAGGATGAAATTGACCATGTACTTATAAAAGTACAGCTTAACGAAAACGTAAAGGCCGTCGAATCGGACGTCGAAGATATCTCGAGGAAGACAAAAATCCTAATGGGCGAAAACTGTAAGGTCGATTTCGAATATGTTGAAGATATAAGCAGAACCGCAAGTGGTAAATACGTATATACTTTATGTAAAGTCAGGTGACAATTCCCACACAATAGTTGAGGAATAAGTCTATCGATGAAAATCCATAAATAATGTCGCTTTTGGCACAACGAGATGACGGATACAAGTAAGAAACTGTTGAAACTTTCGATTCGGATCGCAGTCACGTCCGCGCTTCTTATATGGGTTTTCCGGAATGTCGGCCGTCAACAGTTCGTAGAAGCACTCAAGTCGGCAAGATGGCAATTCCTTATTGGTGTGTGGGCGATAATTGTAGTGATATACTGGTTTGAATCAATTAAGATGCGGCTTATATTACAAAGACAGGGTTGTGTTCTTAATACTGCCACGATATTCCGGGCAAGTACTGTTGCCTCTTTGTATAGTATGATTTTGCCCGGAATGTTGAGTATGGGAGTAAAATGGTATATCCTGAAAAAAAGTACAGGCAAAGGAACCAATGTATTTAGCAGTATGGCTTACAACCAATTCACATCAATAGTGACTATGATGATGTTCGGGCTCGGAGCACTTATCCTGACTAATCCGGTTGCGATTGCATCGACTAATGCAAAACATAATTATATGTTACAGGTCTTCTGCGGAATCCTGTTGGCGGCGATAGTTCTTTTTTGCCTGTTGTTGTTAAATAACAAAACGGGTGGCATGATTATCAAAGCAATCAGTTACTTATTGAGGCCCTTGCCTGCAGGTGTTCGTCAGAAAGCCCGACAAATTCCCGAACAAATCGCTTTGTTTCAGGTTGTCGGGTGGCAGTTCCATCTTCTTATGATGTTAATAACCACAGTCGGCATTTTAATCGGTGGTGTTATAATGTATTTGTTTGCAGCCAAGGCCGTGAATATAACCGTTCCGCTGACGGTTTTCGTATGGCTTTGGCCGGTTATATATATTTTACAAAGGGTACCCATATCGATTGCCAATCTTGGTGTAAGGGAAGCAACTTTAGTGGGCTTGTTGCCGATATATGGAGTAGAAACCTCCAAAGCAGTTATGATGTCGATGATATTATTTTCCGCTTTGGTTTTTATGGCTGTCCTGGGTGCCGTTTTTCACTTTAGCGGATTTAGAACGGGAGTACGTCCTGATGAAACAGTTTAATCGAGCCGAACAAGATAAATTCTGGACGACACAGAAACCTCCCTATAAAGGAGATCTCGTTTCGGAAGTAACTTTGTCACTGGCAAAACGTTATATAGGTGACAATGCCCTCGATGTCGGCGCCGGAAGCGGCGCTTTGATGAGGAGCTTCAGGAAAAAATATAAGGATAAAAAGAGCATCGTTGGGATTGACATTTCGCCGAAAAGCGAGGAAATCCAGCAGGGAGACTGTACGAATCTTCAGTTTGCAGACGGTTCGTTCGATACATGCTTTGCCACCGATTTAATCGAACATCTTAGCGACACGGACCTGGATAAGTTTCTAAACGAGGCAAACAGGATATTGAAGACGAATGGCTTTGGTGTATTCAACACAATCAACAATGAGAATTTCAGAAAGGCGATGGTGACATGCCCCGAATGCGGATGTACTTTTCACAGGACAGGGCACTGCCAGGTGTTCGATGAAGACAGGATAAGGAATTTATTCTCAGGCAAGGGATTCAAAGTCGTCAAAATACGAAAGGTGAACCTCGGTTATATGTCGATGTTTAAGTTCTTCGCCTCTTTGTTTTATTTTCTGCATTTTGATCGGTTTTTCAAAGTAGAGCTTCTTACTCGCGATATGTTTTTTGTGGTGTGCAAGGAGAGGAGCTTGTAATAGTTAACCGGGGAAATATGTTCCTATTTTTGTAAGCAGCCGGACGCAAATTCCGCTCCGCATTTCAATGCCTTAGTATTGACCGGCAGCGTTTTATGATATCTTTGGGCGATGGTTTCAGGCAGGGCCTGTATTGCTAACTCGGTATCCAGTTGACCGCGTTTTTGCAGGTAGGCGCCGAGGGCCACCATATTAGCGGCCTTCTTGTTACCTAATTCAACGGCCATCTCGTCGGCGGGAATTGCAATTATCTCAATCGAATCATCCAGTTCCGGTTCGCTGTCAATCAGAGAACTATTCATTATCAACAGCCCGCCTTTTTTTAGACGCGAGCCGAACTTGTTAAGTGAAGCTTTGTTCAATACAATCAACGAATCAGGATTACCCACCACGGGACATGCGATTTCCCGCTCTGCGATAACCACCATACAATTGGCAGTTCCGCCTCGAACTTCGGCGCCGTAGGAAGGCATATAAGTGACTTCTTTGCCCGCATTCATTGCCGTTTGAGCCAGCAGCTTGCCGGCCAGCATGATTCCCTGTCCTCCGAAGCCGGCGATAATAACCTCTTCATAAAAACCGTTCGTGGTCATACTTAACCCTTCAATCGTCCCAGAGGAAATACCTTTGTCATTTCTTTCTCGATCCATTCCATCGCATCGGCAGGACTCATTCGCCAATAAGTCGGACAGGGTGAAAGAACTTCGACCAGTGACATACCTTCGGCACCGTCAAGCTGCAACTCGAAAGCGTGTTTGATAGCCTTTTTTGCATTTCGGACTGCGGTCGAGCTGCTGAGGGCGCAGCGTTCAACATATATTGTCCCCGGCAGAGTGACTAAAAGTTCCGAAACCTGGAGCGGATACCCCTGTGCGGCGGCAGAGCGGCCTTTTGGTGTGGTTGCTGTCACCTGGTTAATCATAGTTGTTGGGGCCATTTGTCCGCCGGTCATTCCATAGACGGCATTATTGATAAAAATAACGGTTATCTGTTCACCTCGGTGCCCGGCGTGCAGAATTTCTCCGGCTCCAATGCTTGCCAGGTCGCCATCACCCTGATAGGAAAAAATTATTTTGTCGGGATTGGTTCTTTTCATACCGGTTGCTACTGCCGGTGCTCTACCGTGAGCGACCTCGATCATATCGACGTCAATATAATCGTACTCCAGCACCGCGCATCCTACCGGGGCTATGCCGATAGTGCGGCCGCGTATGTCCAGCTCATCGATTACCTCGGCAATCAACCGGTGGGCTATACCGTGACCACATCCGGGGCAGTAATGCGTTGGGCAATCTTTAAGGGTTGGCGTTCGCTTAAATACCGTTTTCATGATTCAGTCTTAAAGCCTTACTTTATTGTTAGTTGTCTGATTTTGTCCAGGACTTCATCCACGGCCGGGACTCCGCCGCCCGCTCGGCCATAGAATACTACCGGTGATTTTCCGGATACAGCCAGTTTTACGTCATCAATCATTTGGCCCATGCTTAATTCAATGGTCAGAAAAATACGAAATTCATCTGCGGCTTTACTGATTTGCTCCGTCGGGAACGGCCATAACGTAATAGGGCGTATCCAGCCGACTTTAATTCCTTCTTCTCGTGCTTTTGTCACTGCACCGCGCACGATTCTCGCTGCTATGCCGTATGCAACCACTACGATGTCGGCATCCTCAACTTCATATTGTTCACTGAGCACTTCGTTTTTCTGAATCTGCTCGTATCTGTCGCGAAGTTTATAATTGTGCTGTTCCAGCGATCCTTCTTTTAGCCATAACGAGCGGACAATATTTTGCTGTCTGCCTTGAGCGCCGGTTAGCGCCCAGTCCTTTGGTGGAAGCTTGCGGGACGGTTTTTTATTGAGTATCACCGGCTCCATCATCTGGCCTAAGATACCATCCGCAAGAACAATAACAGGTATTTGATACTCATCGGCCAGGTCGAAGGCCAACTGCATACAATCGACAAGCTCCTGAACACTCGACGGCCCCAGTACGATTGTTCTGTAATCACCGTGTCCCCCGCCGCGGGTTGCCTGGAAGTAATCGCCCTGTGAAGGTGCGATATTACCCAGGCCCGGTCCGCCACGCATAACGTTAACTATAACCGATGGAAGTTCCGCACCGGCCAGATAGCTTATTCCCTCCTGCATCAAACTCACCCCGGGACTGGAGGAGCTTGTCATAGCTCTTTTGCCGGTGGCCGAGGCCCCGAAAACCATATTAATTGCGGCCAGCTCGCTTTCGCTTTGTACGAAGACTCGGCCTTCTTCAGGCATTCTTCTTGACATGTATGCGGTAACTTCGTTTTGCGGTGTAATCGGATAGCCGAAATAGGCATCGCAACCGGCAATAATAGCCGCTTCGGCAAGGGCTTCATTACCGCACATCAAAATCCTTTTCTCGGCCTTTTTGGAAACCTGATTTTTTGCTGCCATATTTTTTTTGTTGGTGGAATTTACAACGAGGCTCACGCTTTCTCCTCAATCAGGTTCGGCTTGTTCTTTTTGCCGGGTTCGATAACTATCTCTACTTCACCGGTGTTATCCCGAAGCACTTCAATTATCGCCTCCGGACATATAATTGCACACATTGCACATCCGGTGCAGTCGGAGCCGGCAACCTGGGCCGGGAAGTAACCGTTCTTGTTGGATTTTTTCGATATGACGATGCTGTTTTTAGGGCAAACAACTACACACAAGCCGCAGCCCTTACACCGTTCGGCATTGATAATAATTTTACCAGCCATTTTATTATGTCTCTTATCGAATCCCCCGTTTCTCCGGAGATTCTTTATACTAAAAACTGCATTCTAATAGACCCGAAGGTATCTGTAAAGTTAAAAGGTAATAATTCATACGTAATTGATATATAAGTTGTTGTAAAAATAGCTCTTATGTCGGTAAAAAATTACGAGTATAACATCATAATAAATAACATTGACTTGACAGGCTTCAACAATTATTTTTGCATCATCAAAATGGCAGGATGAAAAATTCAATCTCAATGCAGGATATGATTATGTCAACTTTACACTCTCAAATTAATAATCGATTTTCAAAGATTTCCAAAGTTTCAGTTTTCAGTATGGTAATACTTTTGTTCTCCAGCCCTGTTTTTGCAGGTGATAATGATGAAGTCGAGCTTCGACAGGGAAATTTTCAGTCTGAACAGGCGGCGAAAGAAGAGCTTGCCGAATTTGCCCGAAGCTATTCCAATCCGGAGCAGTGGAAAGCGCGGGCTAAAAACATTCGCGAGGCAATCCTTCGCGGAGCGGAGCTGGCGCCTTTGCCTAAAAAATGCCCGCTCAATCCAATTATTCACAGCAAACGCAAACA
>Ga0315548_1000810_pt1 | contig 28339 bp, 26 predicted proteins | sample SalMarSW160110MG_2_FD_202540 | JGI IMG/M metagenome (GOLD analysis project Ga0315548, IMG submission 202540) | Salt marsh sediment microbial communities from the Plum Island Ecosystem LTER, Massachusetts, United States - Salt Marsh Sediment SW1601-110 ... | reverse complement strand
ACCGCAGATGACTTTTCTTCTTAACTTTAAAAAGACCTGGTTCAGCTGGTTCAAGTTTTTCCTTGAGTTCTTTTAACCAAAGGGGGTGAGTAAAATCACCCGTTCCTAAAACTTTAACCCCCTTAATTTTGGCCCATTTATTCAAATTTTCCACATCCATTTCCTTGGAAGTGGCCCGCGAATATTTAGAATGGATATGCAAGTCAGCAAGAAAGCGCATAGAAGCGACAAGGACAAAATTAAAAAGCCTCCTTTAAATTAACAGCGTGCCTGGCAGGATTTGAACCTGCGACCCCCAGCTCCGGAAGCTGATGCTCTGTCCGCTGAGCTACAGGCACAATTCACCTTCATTATACTCTCTCCCAATCAAGGGTCAAATTATGGAAAATCGCTGACTAGCCATTATCCCTAAGACTAACCAAAAGATTAACTGGCCTTGTTGAAGCGTCCAGAAAAAATGATCAAAGAGACCGATAAAAAGAAAGGAAACAATAATAAACCAGCCAAAATACTCTTGGCGACGGATTTCTCTTAACAACTGAAAAATAAAAACCAAAAAGATAACTAAACCAATAAGACCCATTTCGCTAGCTATTAATAAATAGACATTATGAACCGGCTGATGGAGCCAACCAGCCAAAAGAGAGAGCATTTTTCTTATCTGCCAGACGAAATTACCTAAGCCAACTCCCAACCAAGGCTGTTCTTTGATTATCGAGAGAGCGGTTTGGTTATAAAAAGCGCGCAAACTAACCGCCTGTTCGGTTAGGGAAACGGAAAGGCGGGCCGATATTTCCGGCCAGAGCAGAAAAGTAAACAAAGAACAAAAAACAATAAACAATATCAATAAACCAGTTATTTTTTTATGAAGCCGGGGTTTTTTAAAATAAGTCCAGATAAAAAATAAAAGACTGGCTAAGATAAAAGTGACTATAATTAAACGGGAAAAGGTCAGCCAGAGAGTAGCTAAGAGGAAACCGAAAACAGTCAGTTTTAAGCAATCTTTAATAAAAAAACTATCTTCTTTTAGCCAGAGAAAATAAAGGGAGAAAATGCTCAGGAAAAGAAAAACAGCCAATAGATTGGGGTGAGGCAGAGTGCCATAAGCCCGGATTAGAGCAATTTTATCAACGATAATCTTAGCTACCCCGGCTATTTCCGGACCTAAAGGGCTCTCCCTGAAAAACCACAAACCTAAACTCTTCTGATTAAAATATTGAGTCAAGCCGATCAAGGCCTGAAAAAAACCGCTGGCTACCAAAACCTGGGCCAATCGCCTAAAATTAAATAACCGGTTAAAATTATATTTAAGGTAAAAGAAAAAACCGACCATTTCTAAAAGCTTAAACCAGATATAAAAGCCCAGCTGAATATTCTCCGCCTGAATTAAGGAAATTAAACTGACAATTAAAAAAACAACCAGCCAAAAGCTGGCTTTTTTTATCCCCTGAGCGAGCCAATCCAATCGAAGAGTAATTCCTTCTTTAAAAAATCTTCCTTTCCTTTTACGCCAGGCCCAAAAGAGAAAAATCAGTACAAGCAAAAGGTCAGTTAAATAAAGATAAGCACTGGTCCATTCATTAAAATCACCTGACCACTGACAAACTATCTTCCGGGTCTGAAAAGGCAGACAGAAAATGAGCAGATAAAAAAAGATTTTCTCTAAATAAATTGACATTTAGTAATAACGCTTAGTTGTATGTCTTTTAGCGAACGCGGAAATCCCCGGCGAGGATTTCCGCTCTTTATAATTGCTCGCTCTCCGCCCGCCTAAGGCGGCCGAAACCATGCCCGTTCGCAATTCTATGTCGCTAAAAAGCATACGACCAAGCGTTAATGTATCTTGCCAAATTCCTCCCTAACTACCTGCCGGTCATCCCAGGGCATTTTTTTGCCATTAGCCACACATATCCACGGCTCACAACCTTTGCCCGTAATGATAACAATATCGCCGGCCCGGGCTATCTTGAGAGCTTGTCTGATGGCCTGACGCCGGTCAAGAACTTTCTGGGCCTGTTTTTGTTCTAAACCGGCGGCTACCTGGTCGATAATTGATCGAGGTTCTTCGTCATAAGGGTCTTCATTGGTAATAACAATCTTATCTAAATATTTTTCGGCAATTTGACCTAATTGAGGCCGTTTCCACTTATCGCGACCGCCGCCGGCCGCTCCCAAAAGACCAATTAACCGCCCCGGAAAAACTTCTCTAATCATTTGATAAACCTTCTCCAAAGCGTCAGGCGTATGGGCGTAATCAACGATAACCGTATATGGCTCTTTAATTACTATTTCCAGGCGACCGGGCAGGCCTTTGATTTTCTCTAGAGCCAATTTAATTTTAGCCAAAGGGATTTCCTCGGCTAATCCAATGGTTATAGCGGCTAAAGCATTAGCGATATTAAACCTGCCTAAAAGATTTAGATTAAAATCCACTCCCTCGATTGAAAAGCCGATTCCTTTTCGGCTTACCCGGCAATTTCTGGCTTGAATAATTCTCGGGGCGTCTCTTTTGACTAATAAGGGTTGCCGTTGAGGATCACGCCCTTTGCGGAGCAAAGGACGTGTCCGAAAGGGCGACCCTTTAGGTGTAGCAAAAAGGAACGCCCCGGCAACTACATCTTTTTGATTCATAACATAGCCGTATTTCTCGGCTGCTTTAAATTGGAGAAAATAATCGGCTGATGGGTCATCTAGATTAACAATTGTTTTTCCCTGATGGCCAATTTTCTGAAAAAGTTTTCCTTTGGCTCTTCGGTAGTTATCAAAACCGCCATGACTTTCTAAATGTTCGGCCGTTAAATTAGTCAAAAGAGCTGTTCCGAAATCAATAAATTGATGACGGTGCTGTTTGATGCCTTCGGAAGTCACTTCCAAAACAGCGTATTGACAGCCGGCCCGCACGGCTTGTCGCAGAAATTTCTGCAGCTTCAAACGGCCGGGCATAGTCATTTTTAAAGTATTAGGCCAAATCTTATCTTTAATTTTAAACTGAATCGAAGAAAGAGAAGCCACTCGATAGCCAGTTTCTTCTAAAATCTGACTAATCAAAGAAACAACCGTCGATTTACCGTTGGTCCCGGTTATGCCAATTACTTTCAGCTGCTTTGAGGGAAAGCGATAAACAATCGCTCCCAGTAAAGCCCAGCCAAAATGATACCAGTTTAGCAAAAAATCAGGTGTAAGTTTTCTCAGGAAGTTCTTCATTATCTTTAAAATAACAGCTTCCGGGGAAAAATAAAAGAGCCGGCTGATAACTGCCGACCCCTGGATAGATACTGAGAATTTATTTTCCCTTCAATTCTTCTTCCTTTTGTCTTAGAAATTGCTGGACAGCTCTCTTAATCTCTCCGGCCTTCGCCTCGGCTCGCCTAAAACTCACCTTTCTTATTTTAGAACCCAATCCAAAAGACAGGGAAACGATTGGCGAAAAAGATATGCCGTTATCTATAAGTTCTACTAAGATAGAGGGGTTACCCCGGCCCCTTAACCAGTTTCCCCAAAAATTCCGGATTCTGACTCGGAAGGTATGAAAGGGCTCTTTCTCAACTGTGCCAAACTTTTTCAAAACTCTTATCACCTCCTCGTCCGCCATTTCCAGTCTCTCATTCATTATTTCCTCCTTAAAATATCTTAAAGTTCTTTTTCTTTTCCTCCAAGGGCGTCCCTTTAAAGGGCGTCCCTTTTGAAATTTTATATATCACAAAAAAGAACACTTTGTCAAAGATTTAAAGAACTTTTTTAGCTAAATGATAAAGCCGATACCAAAATGGCTGAAAAAATAAATCAAAACTGCCCGGGTAATCAACCTCTTGACCATTAAATCCTTTTTTGAAACGGGTTACCCCCGGCCATCTTTGTTCATCAATGCCCCAGAAATCATAGTACTGACAGCCAAGCCTTTTAGCTTCTAAAATGGCCTGCCATTGGCATAAATGAGGGGCCATTAAATGACGGAAATTATGGTCAGAAGCGCCGTGTAAATAAGTAGCCGTCTGGCCGAAAAAACAAATCAGGTTAGCCACAATAATCCGGTTTTGATATCTGGCTAAAAATAACTTAATTATCCCCTCCTGACCTAAAACTTCCAGCATTTTCCGATAGTATGTTTGAGAATGAAGATGGAATTTATCCCGTTTGGCGGTGGCCGCTGACAATTCTAAGAATTTTTCTACTTCTTGAGAATGATTTCCGGAAGAAATTTCAATTTTAACTCCTTTTCGCTGAGCCAATCTAATATTATATCTCGTCTTCTGATGCATTTGAGCTAATAGCTCTTCCTCGGGTTGAGAAATATCCGAAATCAGAGTTTTAACCGGCTGAATCTGGTTCTCTGACTTCCTCAAGGGTGTAGTTCCCGGGATGGTCAAAAGGGACGCCCCGACAGGCGGTTCAATTTTAAAGAAAATACTTTTTTCTGTCTGGCTAATTCTTTTAACTTGAGCTAAAAATTTCCGGAAATTATCTTCAGCTACTTGGCCGACCGGGCCGCGCGGACAATACAAATAACTCTTTCCTAAAGGCAAATCGCGTTTAACAACCAATCCTTTTAATCTTTCTATCTCGAGACGCCAGATTTTTCCGTTCAGAGATTCTTGAAACTCGCCCCAAGTCCAGGATTGTAAAAAGGACCCCTTATTCTCAATAACAAACTGGTCCCACTGCTCTTTTAACATATTATTTCCCTAAAATTTTGAGGGCTTCTTTAAGCCGATTAGCGATTCCCTTTACTTTAGGAGGAATTTGTTTAAGAGCTTCCCGAGCCAGCCGCTGCTGATAACCCAAACTAACTAAGGCCTCAACTGCTTCATCGTCAGCTACTAATTTAGAAACCTCCCGCCCGGAAACCAAAATCTTATTACCTAACTCTAAAATGACTCTTTCGGCCATTTTCTTGCCGATGCCGGAGACCTTGGTCAATAAACTGACCTGGCCGCTGGCAATCGAGGCCTTTAACTCTCTCAAGGAAGCAATTGATAAAACGGCTAAACCTGCTTTAGGCCCGATGCCGCTGACCGAGATAAGCATTTCAAAAAACTCTAATTCTTCAAATGATAGAAAGCCGTATAAATCCAAAATATTTTCCCGTGGATAAAGATGGGTGAACAGTTTAGCTTCGGCACCGGCCGAGGGCAATTTTTCTAAAGTATTAACTCCGCAAAAAACCTTATAACCAACACCGCCTGACTTCAGGATAACAAATTTGTCTGTCTTTAATTCAATCTTGCCTTCGAGTAGAGCAATCATACCTAAAATCCTACCACAAGCTTGCCTAAATTAAAAGATTGGGTTAAACTCTATTATTATGCCTGTAACAAAATCAGCTCAAAAAGCTCTTCGTCAAAGCCGTCGCCGACGGACTTTTAATCTGCGTCGGTTAACCAAGATGAGAAGCTTGGTTAAACGAGCCAAAGATCTGGTTAAAGAAGGGAAAAAAGCAGAAGCCCTCAAAATTCTCCCCAAAACCTATCAAGCTATTGATAAAGCGGCTAAGCGGGGAGTAATTAAAAAAAATACGGCCAGCCGTAAAAAATCACGTCTAACTAAAGCGATTGAAAAGATCAAATAAGAACCGTCCAAGGCATCAATCATCAATCAAGCCGAGAGCGTATCCACAATTAAAGATTGACAGGAAGAAAGGGTTGGGATAGACTAGTACTAGTACCTATGGGTACCATCAGACAATTTTTTCATCGGCTAGCTAAGTATTTTCACAGCCAAATCAGACGAAGTAACAAAAAACTGCTCTTAGCGGCAGTTATTTTATTTGGCCTAACTTTCTCCCTATCCAATCCGGTCAAGGGAGTAGAACAGTTTTTACTTCTTGGTCTTAGCCAAGACAAGTCAATTATTATTGAAGAGGCTAAAAAAGAAATCGAGCCCGTCTCAGAAGGTTCCTCAATTAATCAATCCTATTTAACGGCTAATTCTCTAGCCAGTTTAGCTAATCAACCAGACGTTCCTTTAGCCGTTGAAAAAAGCTTCTCTCAAGATACCTCTTTAATCCTTCTCCAAGAACAAGCTCTTTTAGCCCAAAATTGTCCAACTACCTTCATCAGTCAAGACCCGCGCAGTGGTCTTATCTCTTACGTGGTCCAAGAAGGCGATACTGTCTCCAGTATTGCCGCTTCTTTTGGCATCACTACCAATACCCTGCTTTGGGCTAACAGTCTCTCGGCCACCAGCATTATCCGGCCGGGCGACGAATTAACTGTTTTACCAGTCACGGGCGTTCTTCATCGGGTTAAAAGCGGCGAGACAATCGGCGGCATCGCCAAATATTACCAAGCCGATGAAGAAGAGGTCATCGTCTTTAATGCCCTGCTAGCTGATGGAACAATCCAAATTGGCCAAAAATTAGTCGTTCCCGACGGCCAGATGCCTGCTCCGAGCTACAGCTATGTCGCTCAACCAAGTTACAGCGGGACAGGTACCGGCCAAAGCCGTTCCTTTCCTTACGGCCAATGTACCTGGTATGTCGCTCAAAAAAGAGTGGTCACCTGGTCCGGCCACGCTAAAAATTGGCTGGCCAACGCTCAAGCAGCCGGCTATCCGGTTTGCTGGGGTTCAGGCTGTCAGCCGACAGTCGGGGCAATTGTCAGTTTGAAAGACGGCGGCTGGCTGGCCCTGCTCTATGGGCATGTGGCCTATGTCATTAAGGTAGAAGCTAACCGCTTCTTAGTTTCCGAAATGAACCGAATCGGCTGGGGCCAAGTCAGTGTCCGCTGGATTCCGATTGGCAGTTCTAATGTCAAGGGATTCATTTACTAAGCTTTAAATTCAATCTTTTATCAAAAAACTACCCGCGGGTAGTTTTTTGATTCTATATCTCCTCCTGTTTGGGTCGGTATTGAATTGCTTCGGCAATGTGATTAGCTTGAATCTGTTCTATTTCCTCTAAATCAGCGATGGTCCGGGCCAATTTTAATAAACGGTGATAGGAACGAGCCGATAAGTGGAGTTGATTCATCGCTTGCCTCAATAAACTTTGACCGGTCAAATCAATCTGACAATATTTTTTAATCTCTCCCAAGCCCATTTCGCTATTGGTCAAAATCCCTGGCTGGCCGGCAAACCTTTCTCTTTGTTTCCTCCTGGTTTTAATCACCCGATGTCTGACTGAATCAGAAGATTGGGCTACTTTCTGACTGACCAATTTATCATAGGTTAATCGAGGCACCTCAATATGTAAATCAATCCTGTCCAAAAGCGGTCCGGAAATTTTCCTTTGATATTTAGTCACTTGGGCCGGTGAACAGGTACATGACTGCTGGGGGTCGTCTAATTTACCACAAGGACAAGGATTCATCGCGCCGATCAGAATAAACTTGGCCGGAAAAGTTAAACTGCCCCTGGCTCGACAAACAGTAATCAGGCCGTCTTCTAAGGGCTGACGCAAACTCTCTAAAACCTGACGATTAAATTCAGGAAATTCATCCAGAAAAAGAACACCCCGATGGGCCAGGGTAATTTCACCCGGTCGCGGATAAGAGCCGCCACCAATTAAAGAAATAGCCGAAGCAGTATGATGAGGCGCCCGGAAAGGCCGACTGGTTAGTAAAGGCTGTCCACTAAGTAAATAACCGGCCACACTAAAAATCCTAGTCACTTCCAAGGCCTCATTAAAAGTTAAAGGAGGCAGAATGGAAGGAAAGGCGCGAGCCAACAAAGTTTTACCGGCCCCGGGCGGCCCATGCATCAAAATATTATGACCGCCAGCTGCCGCAATCTCCAAAGCCCGCTTAGCTTGCTCCTGGCCTTTGATATAGGCCAAGTCGGTTAAGGAATCATTAGCTGAAGAAAATTGTTTAATCTCCAAACGAGGTCGCCGGGGAATTAGTTTTTCTCCTTTTAGATGAGCAATTAATTGGCCCAACGATTCAACCGGAATAATTTCCAATCCCTTAATCAAAGCGGCTTCGGCCGCATTTTCTTGAGGGACAAACAGGGTCTGAAACTTTTCCTCTTTAGCCATTAAAGCAATGGCTAAAAGACCATTAACCGGCCGGACCTTCCCTTCCAGAGACAGCTCGCCAAGGAAAAGTTTATCTTCCAAATTTTCAAGATTAATTTGATTATTGGCTAATAAGAAAGCAATGGCCATCGGCAAATCATAAGCCGGTCCTTCTTTTTTTAAATGGGCTGGAGCTAAATTAACAATTACGCGGCGGCGGCTTCGCTCAGGCGGCTGAAAACCGCTATTTTTAACAGCCGAGGAAACTCTTTCTCTGGATTCATTAACTGCTTTATCGGGTAAGCCAACAATATGAAAATAATGTAAGCCGGTCGGCAAATCAACTTCTACCTCAATCGGCTGAGCCCTTAAACCGACCAAGCCGGCTGAATATACTTTGGCCAACATAAAAAAATCCCTCCTAATCAAAAACCTGCTATGATTTTAGCAGGTTTTTATCCCACTATCAAAATAATTTAAGCTTTTTCTTCTTTTTTGCCGCACTTTAAGCACAGTCTGGCCTCCGGAACAACTTCCAGACGTTTCGATTCAATCTCTTTTTTGCATTTCTCGCACTGGCCATAATTACCTTTTTTAATTTTCTCTAAGGCATCTTCAATGTCTTTAAGACGTAATTCCAAACTATGCTCAACCGGTAATAAATTCTCATATTCTTCTATTTCTTCAGCGCTCTCGTCTTTATGAGAACGGCTCAAACCAAAGAAAGGGAAACGCGTTCGCCAGTTCCCTTTTAATTTAGGGTCTTTCTTAGCGAAAAATTTAAGCTCTTTAGTCAATCTTTTTTTTTCTTCTTCCAATCGCTTCTCCTGTTGTTTGAGTAAATCTTTCTCCATGTTATTCCTATTTTAACATAAAAAGATAATGTCAACAATACTTCACCAAAAAATAAAAAAAGCCAACTTTTCATTGACTAATTACCAAAATTATGATATATTAAAGGGGCCTTGATGTGCCCGTTAGTTGTTACTTCAAAGGGCTCAAGACCCCTTTTGCCTTTTTAGAATACAGGTATTCCCGTCAAAGACGAGAAACAGCCATTATATTTTATCTTTGATTCCAAGAAGGCAATTTTTGTCTCTGCTCACTATTGGTCTGTTTCCTAAATTCTTTTACCTTTGGCAGACTTGTTATCCTCCTTCTTCATCCTCCAGTAAAGAATCTAGAAAAAGTCAAAAGAAATTAAAGAACTACTTTAAAGCCAGAATAGTCAGCAAAAGACTCTAATACTATTATGAGATCAGAAATTGTTCTTGTCAACTTTAAACTTTCCTTTTTATCCTTTTAAGCAATAATTCGAAAAATGGCTATATTAAGCCATTAAAATAAAGAGAGGGCCGAGAATCAATCTCTTTATCCACAACTTATTCACAATCATTTGTTAATGATGGAGTTAATTATTTTTTCTAAAGAATTTTGACAATTACTGATAACAAAATAATTTTCCATCTGACCATAAAGATAATTGCTTGAGTCGGTCAGCGGTTCTAAAATGGTTATCCTAATCTGGCGATAGGTTTGGGAAGAGAAATTATAGTCCTGTTTAAGTTTCGGTTCAATCTTTTCCAAAATTTGGCTTATTTTAGATCCGGAAACCTCTTTTTCCAAAATTAAAATAAAAGGGAATTTAACCTCTTGATTAGCCGGCAACAGGATAAAAGCCATTTCTTTCTTAAAAAGCGGCTGAATATCTTTAGCAAAATTCAAATTGGCCTCGGTCAGATAATTGCTAAGCTTGTCAATAACGCTTTGGCCGTAAAAATTACTATCTTTTAAAAACTGACTGAAAGGAGCGGTCTGTTGATAAAAACCAGTTTGGTCAATTAAACTGAAAATAACTGCCTCTTGAGGAATTAAACCAGCAAAAGGCATTTCTTCCTGACTGAAAATAAGCCAGCTGACTAACAAGACAACTATAATCAAACCTGGAATTCCCAAAAACAGCCATTTTTTTGATGGCTGTTTTTGTTTCGGCTGAACACTATTATTCCGCAAATCTACTTTCAATTCATCAGCCACTTTTTCAGCCGACTGACCTTTCATAATTTTAATCGGAATCTTGGGCATTATTATTCAATCTTTTTCACTGCGTTCCGTAAAAATCCCTGTATTTGTTTATTAGAGTATTTCTCTTTTATAAAGGAAATTTTCGTGGCTTCTAAATCTTTAAAATAAACTAATTGTTCTAAAAATAATCTTTCATTAAATTCCGGACCAAACTTTTTTAAAGCCAGTTTATAAATTTCTGACAAACTGATATATTTATCTTTAAGCAGAAAAAAAATATCTACATAATCTCGCCAAACAGCTCGTCTACCAATGGTGTAAGCTTTATCAAGGGCGATATCTTTGATAGACAAAAGAGGCAATGAAGAAGTTATTACTTTCCCGAAAAGAGGTTTAAATGGATAACTTACTAAATTCAATAAGATATTATTAGTTGTTATCAGATTTATTTGCTTTTGGGTATTTAAACCAACTTCCTTTATTTTTATTGCCTTCCTCGCCTCTACAATTAAATTCCGGCTTAATTCTTTGCTAAAGAATAAATCAAAATCATAAGAATGGCGATGTTTAATTTGTAAAGAAAGTGCGGTGCCGCCCGATAATACAGCTTCCTTTTTAAAAACCTTTAATCTTTGAAAAACTTCTTCGTAGGATTTATCCAAAATATCAAAGTGGAGTTGCGACATATTTGTTAGAATTAAGCGGCCTTTTAATGTCTAAAAGAATATTTTTAACAAAATTAAAAGCAGATTCTCTATATATCCTTGTTGAATGCTCTAAGAAAATCATTTTTATCTCATTATCGGAATAGTTAGAAAATAACCATCTTAAGGTTTCCATATTACCATACGCCAAAATCTGGTTAATAATATAAACCTTATCTTTTTTTAAATCCAACTCATTGACTTTTACCGACCATAAAAATGGCTGTAAAAACTCTGGTAATTTATTTGATTTTTTTATTTGCTTCATTTTTAACTTAAATCGGAATCTTGGGCATTAAAATTATTCGACTACTTTCACAGGGAGCAAGCTTATATCCTCACCACTTAAAAAATGACCTAATATAATAACGTCGTCTTCTGCATAAGAAGGTATCAAGAAAAATTCATTCTCCTTTATTGAATAGCCAAAGACATATGACGGAATTTCAGAACATTTAATACTACCTCCCATAACTACTTGTTTTGGGCTAGTATCAGCAAACTGTATTTTAATAAATTTTTCAGCTAGTGCTACTTCGTTATTGCTTAAGATTTGATTTATATCAAGCTCTTCGTCTTTCGTTATGCTAATTCCATTTAAACAAGCCTCTGATCCTCTTATTATATAAACATTCCCCTCCTCGTCATATATCGTTAATTCTGCTAATGCTAACGAGCCAAGAGAAGAATCTTCTACAATTTCAAAAGAACATTCTAAACCAGCTCCACAACTAAAAGATTCGGCTCTATAATTTTCCTCGCTTGGGACAAATTTGAAAGTAGAGAGAATCCGGTTAAACAACTGTTCGTGAGGTTCGGGATTCATGGTTATTTGATTATTGTATATCAGCGTATAGATAGTTCCTTTATTTTCTATGTGCCAAGAAGAAAAATTAAAGGCGTCATATTCTTCAGAAGGAACGATATCTCTATAATATTTCTTCAGAAATTCATTCTGATTTATCGTAATCATTTCTGGATTTAAAAATTCGTAGGTCTTAGCCCCTGGCCCGGCTGGCGAACTATAATGTCCTCCGATATATTTTTCAGCATCTTGAATGCTAGCTGTGACAAAAACATTAAAAGTAACTATTTTATTGAGCGAAGTATCACGGGAAGATAAAAAATCTTCATCCCAAAAACTAACTCCTTCACAATCTATTATGCCGCAATCTTCCTGGACAATAAAATTTTCCGGATATTTTATCTCAAATCCATATTCTTCATTATGATAAGTTTGCCAATCAGAAATATCTATTTCCGCCGCCAATAGGGCTTCGATAGCCGCATACATACTTTCCCGGGAGGTGGCCAGAATTAACTGGCCGGCGACAATGCCGTAATCAATGCTCAAACCCGGGTCAGGGAAATTAAGATAACGAATGGCTACATCATGATAAATATTATCCTGAAATCCCTCGGTAAAAGCGGCCGGTACTTCGTCTTCCAGGAAAAGCGGCTTAAGGTCTCCAACCATGGTCGCTTCCCAATTTTTCAGGTCAGCCACCAAAGTTTCGCTTTGAGCCATTTCAATAATCAGACCTAAGCGATTGCCGGCCGTTTGATTATATAAAAACAAAGTATAATTATCGCCCTCCACCTGGCTAGCTGCCGCGGCCGCCAGAACATTATCAGGCAAACTAACTCCCAAAGCAGTTAACAAAGTATTCAAATCAGCGTATTTCTTTTCTGTCTGACTGACTAATTTGACCAAAACTTGTTTGAAAGTATTGGCCGCCTGTGCTTGGCTGGCTGCTGTTTTCAATACATCGACCAGTAAATCCTCCTGCCCAATAGCTAATTCAATGGCCTTGGTTTCCGCTACCGGAATTAGCGAGGCCGGCATAGTTGGCTCGGTTGGCTGACAATCAGCGTCAATCTGACACTGGTCCTCCTCTTCTCCTTCTACCTGTAGACATAAATTATCCTGACATTCGTAATGGAAAACCGGCGTGACTACCCGCAGATAATTCCACCAGTAAATAAACCCGCCGAGACCACCGATAACCACGACGACAGCTAAACTAATGAAAACGAATCTTAAAAGAGGTTTTTTCTTTTTGACTATTTTGGGTTTCCGGAACTTCTCTATCTCCTTTCCGACCCCCTCTGGTTTTCTCTCTTTTTCCGCTTTTTCCCGGGCCACCGCTTTTCTTCTGGCCTCTTCAATCCTTTCTCGCGTTTCCTCAATCCTCTTTTTAATCTCTTCCTCTTTTCTTAATCCTTCGGCTGGTTGAGGCGGCGCGACCGGCAAAGTTGGCCGAGGGGCCGGCGGCGGTGAAGGTATCTCTGGCCTTTTAGCGGGTTCAAACACAGGCAAACCGGCTGGCGGGACTGCTCTCTTAAATGGTTCAGCCGGACTCGGCGGAACCACCTTTTTAGGCGGTCCTCCTCTAATTAACCCAGCTACTGGCCGACCTGGCTCGGCCGGGCCCTTTTTCTTTAAGACAGCTAAGTCTTTCTCCATGGTCCGAATAAAAGATCTTTTATCCGAACTTAAAACATCGGCCGGTTCAAGTGGTTTTTTCTCTTTATCTGATTTTATTGGCTCTTTAATGATATCCACAGATAAAATTATTTATCCTTTTTAATTTTATTCATTGATAGACCAATCCGGCCCTGCTCATCAATCTTTTTTACTTTGACCGGAATCATTTGGCCGGTTCTAACGATGTCTTCAACCCGGCGAACCCGGTAAGGAGCCAGTTCAGAGATATGGAGCAGGCCTTCCTGACCAGGCAGAATCTCAACGAAAGCGCCAAAATCAGTAATTTTAGTCACCCGGCCTTGAAAAATCTCACCGACTTTGACTTCGCGAGTCAAATTCTTAACCCATTCCAGGGCTTTTTGACCAGCCGCTTCGTCAGTTGAAGTAATATTGACCAAACCATCGTCTTCAATGTCAATTTTAACTCCGGTCTCTCCGGTTATTTCGTTAATCACTTTGCCGCCCGGTCCGATAACATCCCTAATTCTTTCCGGATTAATTCTAAGAGTAAGGATGCGCGGCGCCAAAGGCGAAAGATCTTCTTTTGGCTGACTAATCGTCTTAGTCATTTCCTTCAGAATGTGCAAACGGGCTTCTTTGGCCTGGGCAAAAACTTTTTTAAGAATCTCTAAAGTAACTCCTTCTATTTTAACATCCATTTGGCAAGCCGTCACCCCCAGTTCAGTTCCGGCAATCTTGCAGTCCATATCGCCATGATGGTCTTCCGGTCCCTGAATATCGGTCAAGATACGATAGTTATCAACCGATTCCATCATTAAGCCCATAGCGATACCGCTGATGTGGTTTTTAATGGGCACGCCGGCATCCATCAGGGCTAAACTAGAACCGCTGACCGAAGCCATTGAGGAAGAACCATTGGAAGAAAGAATTTCTGAAACCAAGCGAATAGTATAGGGGAATTCTTCCTTGGAAGGAATCAAAGACAAGAGGGCTCTCTCAGCCAAAGCACCGTGACCGATTTCCCGACGGCCCGGGCCGCCTAAGCGGCCGGTCTCGCCAGTGCAATAAGGCGGGAAATTGTAATGGTGGAAAAAACCCTTTTTCTCCTCAACTTCCATACCTTCAATAGTCTGTTCATCGCCGGGCGCTCCTAAGGTGACTATCGAAAGAGCTTGGGTCTCGCCTCGTTCAAATAAACCTGAGCCGTGGGTCCGAGCCAAAAGACCAACCTGTGTTTTAATTGAGCGGACTTCGTCTAACTTACGGCCATCAGGTCTTTTCTCCTGACCAGAAGCGGCTTTCAAAATATTCTGATGGACAATCCGGTTAATTTCTTCCTCAAAAATTTCTTCAATTTGATTGGTTTCCTCCTCTGATTCCGGAGCCAAACCTTCAATTAACTCTTTTTTGATAACGCCCAGTCCTTCCAATCGTTCTGACTTGCCCGGCTGATAAAGAGCTTTTTCCAAGCGATCGCCTATTTTCTCCTTAACTTTTTTAACTAATTCAGCCGGCGCTTCGGCCGTCGCTAAAACGGCTTTGGCCGGATTAACCCCTTCAATGATTTTTTTCTGCCACTGAATAATTTCTTTAAGATGCGGCTGAGCAAATTCAATAGCTGACAGCAAAACTTCTTCGGGCAGCTGATTAGCCCCTCCTTCCAACATGTTAATCTTATCTTTTTTGCCGGCAATAACCAAATCAAAATCGCTTTTCTCCCGGCCTTGATAAGTCGGATTTAAAAGCCATTCTTCTTTATTCTCAGTAGTCCGACCTATCCGCAGACCGGCTATCGGCCCGTCCCAGGGGATATTAGAAACGCCCAAAGCCAAAGAAGCGGCCAACAAAGCCGGAACATCCGGGTCGTTCTCTTTATCAAATGAAAGAACCGTCAAAATAACCTGAAGGTCGTTTCTAATTTTCTGATTAAAGTTAGGTCGGATAACCCGGTCAACCATTCGGCCGGTCAAAACGGCCTCGTCGGAAGCCCGGCCTTCTCTTTTGAGAAAACGGCCGCTTTTAATCTTGCCAGCCGCGTAAAGTTTTTCCTCGTAATCAACCGTTAGAGGCAGATAATCAACCTGGCGGGGCTTCTCGTCCATGACCGCCGTGGCCAAAACGGTTGTCTGGCCGTAAGAAAGTAAAACCGCCCCATTGGCCTGTTGAGCCAAATGGCCGATTTCTACCTTTAATTCCCGGCCGGCCCAATCAATCTTAAATTGTTTGGAACTCATAAGTTCGAGCGCCCTCCAGCCAATATTGATATCGGCTTTCGTGCAGGTTTCTGTCCAAATTATCAATTGACAATTCGGATAAAAACCTAAACGAAAAAAACGAGACCAAAACCAACTAAAGAGCGCCTAATTAATTATTTTTTCAACAAATACTTATCTTTATTTTCGCTTAAATCAATAAAATCGTCAGCCGCTTCGGTTAGCTTGGCCGAAGCGCTTTTAGAAAAAGCAATTACTTCTACCTGGCGGCCCTGTCCTTTCAGGTATTCAACCAAAGGCAAAAAATCTCCGTCACCGGTTACCAGAACAATGGCATCCAATTGAGCAGACAACTTGACCGCGTCAACGGTCAGGCCAACGTCCCAGTCAGCTTTTTTCAAACCGCCGTAAAATATTTGAAGGTCTTTAACTCTTGTCTCAATGCTGGATTTGGTCAACGCCTCAAAAAAACTCTTTTCTTCGCCGCTTTCGGTCTTAATGACATAAGCAATGGCCCGAACCAGTTTTCGGCCGGAGACAGCCGTATTCAAAATCTCTTTAAAATTCACCCTGGCCCTGTAAAGATTCTTGGCTGAATGATACATGTTTTGCGCGTCAATCAAAACGGCTACCCGTTGTTCTTTATGTTTGATAATACTCATTTTTTTAATCCCAATTTTTTAACTATCTTCTTATAGCGCTTCTCGTCTTCTTCCTTTAAATAATCCAACAGCCGCTTTCGTTTGGAAACCATTTTTAAAAGACCCCGGCGGGAATGATTGTCCTTGGGATGTTTTTTAAGATGTTTAGCTAATTCCTCAATCTGCTTGGTGAAAATAGCAATCTGGACTTCGGCCGAGCCAGTATCTTTATCGTGGGTTTTATACTCTTTAATCACCTTGGATTTTTTAGTTGGGTTTAGCATATTATTGTCATTCTGAACGAAGTGAAGAATCTTTAAATTTATTCTAACAAGAAAAATAAAAAAAGGCAACTGGGGAAAACAAAAATCACAGAAAACAGAAAAAAGAAAAAGAAAAAAACCGTCCAGTTAATTTTGACCGGGCGGTCCTTCCTCACATTTTTTGAAGAAGCAACATCGGGCAGGTAAATCCTGACTTTAAGCCAATTAAGCCCACCGCAGAAAAAGCAAAGCCACCAAAGCAACTCATTTATCTGTCAGATGCCGTGTTAATAAAGCATCCGCCTCCGCCTCCGCCTCCGCCTCCGCCTCCAACCGAAGAAGGCAGAGTGGTCAAGCTTTGGTCATGACCATAGCTTGCTCCTTTGTCATTTCTGGCGACCAGTCGGAAATGATAGGTCGTCCCTGGATTCAGTCCGGCAAGATTAGCGCTGACTGCCACTCCATTCGTCCCTGAGCCAATCTCTGCTTCAGCTGTACTTGAACTATAACCGGTAGTCAGACCATATTCAAAGTAATAAGCGGCCTCCACTTTGCTGTTATTGGGGTTGACCGTACCATTAAGAACAGCCGAGTTGGCAGTCACTGAAGTAGCGTCACCCGTAGTTGCAATAGGCGCCTTCACTAAAGAAAGAATAGTCTTAAAAGCATTGGCTCTTCCGTTAGTAGCCACCTTGCCGGCTAAAGACGGTATAACATCCACATTACCTTCTATGGCTTCCTTTATCTCCAGGTTGCTTAAATCTGGATCAAACGCTCGAGTCAGTAAGCAAAGACCCAACAAGTGTGGGGTCGCCATTGACGTACCGCTATTGAAAGCGTATTCATCGCCATCAAAAATGTCTGAATGGGCGGTGAGCGCCACATCGTCAATGTAGAAGCCATCTTCGGTAATAGAGGAATTAGTGGACAAGCGGAATCTGAAATAGACGGCGGACTCACCGTCAAAATCTGTAGAGTCTACATCTATATGAAGCCACATTCCAGCGGACGAACCGGTGAGCCATACTCCAGACCAATTTAACAAATCATCAGAGGCCTCAATGTACAATTTATCCCAATGATACTCGCATATTCCCTTGATCTGAAATCTAACTTTTATACCAGTATCTGTAGAAAAGTCAAGGGGACCAATTCTGGCCCAGGAATTAGTATTGTTCTGATAATTCCCAACCGGACTGTCTGTAAGCGAATAGGCAGGGCTGTAAAATTCGCTACTAGTAATTCCCCAGGTATTGTTAGTGCCGCCTGTGGTCCAGCCGGACATATTCCCATCATCAAAATCGTCACTCCAGATGACAGCTCTCGACGGAATAGCGCTGTAAATATTCACTCCTGGTCCAGCCAGGTCCACGCTGACCGTTCCGTAATCTGAGAATGCAGCCAGCTCATCGTCTTGGTCTGTAGCGGCCACAGCTATGATATTAGGGCAATTATAACTGGACGGGTAATGAGGAATAGTGTCATTGTCATCAGCAGAATTTCCAGCTGAGCACACCACTACCGCCGAAGAGGCCTCAATGGCCTCTTTAAGAAACTGACTAAAGCCACCGCCGCCAAAACTCATATTCATAGCTGTCAGCTGAACCTGAAGAGCATTAGCGTATTCAACCGCTTCAATAATATCCGAAGTATATCCGCTGCCACTAGCATCCAATACTCTAAGAGGAATAATTTTGGCCTTCCAGCAAACTCCGCTTAAACCATAAGCATTATTTCCTTCTGCGGCCGCTGTGCCGGCCACGTGAGTACCGTGCCCCATGTAATCCATGGAGTCATTATCAGTGTCAACAAAATCCCACCCCCGAACATCGTCAATATATCCGTTATTATCATCATCAAGGCCATTGCCAGGTATTTCTCCCGGGTTAATCCAGATATTCCCTGATAAATCAGGATGGTTATAATCAATCCCCGTATCTAAAACAGCGCCGATGACTGTCTGACTGCCAGTACATTGAGAACATATACCCCAGGCCTCAGGAAGGTCCATATCGGCATCGGCCGCGCCAGTCGTCCCGTTTACTTTCTGGCCAGTGTTATGCAGTCCCCATAACTTGGGAAAACCAGGATCATTAGGGATGACCTCTGCAAAATAACGATAATTCGGCTCGGCATAGACTACATTTGGACTCCTGTCATAAACTACCAGGGCCTCTTCCACGCTTAGTTCAGGAGGTAGCTTGACCAATTGGATTCCACTTTTAAGGGTCTTAATGGTATTAATAGCATATTCTTCACGAAAATATCTGGTCGCCGCGGCCCGAACTGGAGCCCGGTATTTAACCAACACCTGGCCGGCCTTGTAATCCGGACTGACAACCTGGTCACCAAATTCAATCTGGCCATCGGTTGTCCCCGCAAAGGTAGGTACCCCTATGAAGATAAGGGCTACGACCAGAAACACGCCAACAAAAATCTTTATCTTTTTCATCTCGTCTCCTTTCTCAGTCATCTGAACTTACTTTAAATAACAGTTAAGTTACTTACCAAACAACTTGTTCAGGCACCCAACAAAAGCTGATACCAGTCAGAAGCCGGGTTAGCCCATTTAGAACGGTCTCACGGTCTCATCAAGCAGTAATCAATCTTGTTCGTCTAACCTCCTTTCTTTCTGGTTAATATTGACAATATAGTTTAGCTCTGCCTGGAGTACTTCTGGACATTTTTGTAATTGTTCTATCACTTCTTCCACTGAATCTCCAGTCAGAATTTCCATTAAATAAAGGTTTTTGGGCTGAGAAATTACTCTTATCGTCTTTAGCTTCAAGGTTCCCTGGATATTACTTATAGCTTGTTTACTGGCCTCTTCCTGAAATTTTACCAGAACCTGTTCAGCTGTATAATTTCTCTCTTCTCCAGTTGATTGAATTTCCAAACCGTCTACTTGTTTATTTGCTTGTTGTTTATGGCAACCAAGTAGAGATGTCGTAAAAATCAGGAGAAAAAGAAAAATGAATACCAAAATATTTTTTTTGCGGTTTAATTCCATAATCTTTATCCTTTCTTGTCTATACTTGTTTTGGGTCTAATTTTATAAACTGACATTTCCTAAAAATATAGATTCTCGAGTTTAAGCCTCTTTATTCAATTTTCAAACAGCTAAAAAGCAAGATAACCCTATTGGGTTATCTTGTCAAGTCCGGACCTTCTCTGCGTCCAAGCACTGAGCCACCTTGGGTGCGCCGTGAGGGAATCGAACCCCCGACCAATTGGTTAAGAGCCAACTGCTCTACCTGGCTGAGCTAACGGCGCCGGGCGCGCCCGGCATGATTCGAACACGCAACTTCCACGTCCGAAGCGTGGCGCTCTATCCATTGAGCTACGGGCGCTTACCAAATCCTATTCTATCTTAAAAAACAAAACTGGTCAATTGTCAAAAAGGTCTTTTTGGATTATGATGAGAGTATGAAATTAGCCAAAGAAATTGAAACCATTTTGAATAAATTGGATAAAGCCGGGTTTGAGGCCTACGTGGTTGGCGGCTGTTTGCGCGACCTTTTGATCGACCGGAAGCCAAAGGATTGGGACATTACCACCAAGGCCAAGCCGGAGCAGATTCAAAAAATCTTTCCCGATAGTTTTTATCAGAATAAGTTTGGCACGGTTACCGTCAAAACTAAAAGCAAAGAAAAAACCCTTCAAGAAATTGAGATTACCACTTTCCGGACCGAGCAAAAATATACAGACAAGCGTCATCCGGATAAAATCTGTTTCACCTCCAACCTGAAAGAGGATTTAGCTAGGCGGGACTTCACCATTAATGCTCTGGCCCTGGACAAAAAAGTAAAGATTATTGATTTGTTTGACGGGCAAAAAGATTTGAAGAAAAAAATTATTCGGGCCGTTGGTCAGCCGGCCGAGCGCTTTAATGAAGATGCTTTGCGGATGCTCCGGGCCGTCCGTTTGGCCGTGGAACTTAATTTTTCCGCCAAAGGCGGGCCAGTCTCTGGCTGGAAGATTGAACCAAAAACGTTCAAAGCGATTCAAGAAAATGCCGGCTGGCTGCAAGCTATGGCTAAAGAAAGAATCCGCGATGAATTAATCAGAATAATTATGTCAGTTAAAGCAGACGAGGGGATTGAATTATTAAGAGAAACCGGCTTGTTAAAATATATCATTCCGGAATTGGAGAAAGGGGTTGGTGTCAGTCAAAACCGGCATCATATCTATACTATCTACCAGCATTCTATTCTTTCTCTCAAATTCGCCGCCCGGAAGAAATATAATCTGGAAGTGCGTTTGGCTGCCCTGTTTCACGATATTGCCAAACCGCAGACCAAAGAAGGCGAAGGCCCGGAAGCAACTTTTTACAACCATGATATCTTAGGGGCTAAGTTTGCCGTCAATATTCTCAGCCGACTGAAATTCCCCAAGAAAACTATTGAGAAAGTGGCTCTCTTAATCCGCAATCATATGTTTGTCTATGATGTTGAGGAGGTGACTGAAGCGGGGGTGCGGCGGTTGCTAAGGCGGGTCGGCCTGAAAAATATTAAGGACTTGATTAACCTGCGAGTAGCTGATAGATTAGGGAGTGGTTGTCCGAAAGCAGTCCCTTATAAATTACGTCATCTTCAGTATGTCATTGAAAAAGTTTCTCAAGACCCTATTTCAGTCAAGATGCTTAAAATTGACGGCCACAGGGTCATGGAAATCTTGGGAATTGAGCCGGGACCTCGGATTGGCTTAATCTTAGAGGCCTTATTAGCCGAGGTTTTAGAAAAGCCCAAATTGAACAGTAAAGAGAAACTTAGCCAAAGAATTAGAGAATTAAAAAAGCTCTCTGATAAAGAACTTAAAGATAAGACCAAGAAGGTTAAAGAGAAAAAAGAAGAGGTTGATTTGGAAATAAAAGGTAAATATTGGGTAAAATAAGGGTGTAGTTCCCGGGGCGTCCCTTTTTTATATAAAGGGTTGCCATTGAGGGTGTATAAAAAAGGGACGCCCCCGAATACGCCCCTGAATACTAAATTAATCGCTGATAATTTCTAGGATAACGGGGTGTGGCCTAGTGGTTTAAGGCGCCGCCTTCGGGAGGCGGAGATCGCCGGTTCAAATCCGGCCACCCCGACCAAAACGAACTAATAACATTCAAGTTTCAACCATATTAATCTCTAAATCAAATTGGGGGGTTAATCTGACCAGGACTTGAAAAAAAATGATTCAAAGACTAAAGAAAATTTTGTTGCCCGGCCTGGCGATTATCGGGATATTGGCTATAGGTTTTTTCATTTTTCAGTTCGCGGCTAACCAAGTCGCGAACAAGCAATTGATATCGCCCCGGCCAACCGGCGAATTATTGTTTTCTTCTGAAAGCGGCTATAACGCTGACGAATCGCCGGGAACGACTGAACTTGATGAAGGGGAATTGACTCAAAGAAAAATAATCAGGAACGGAACACTTCAGCTTCTGGTTAAAAAAGCGGAAGAAACAGCCCAAGAAATTAAATCAATTAGCGAAAAGCTGAACGGTTTTGTTTCGGAATCATACGTCTATGAGGTTTCCCAGGGGACCAAATCAGGCAATATCACTATCCGGGTGCCAGCTGACAAATTTGATACGGCCATGGAAGGTATAAAGAAATTGGCTGTAAGGGTTGAGAAAGAAACTATTAACGCTAAAGACGTTACTGAAGAATTCGTCGATTTAGAAGCACGGCTTAAAAATCTCCGGGCCGAAGAAGAACAATATCTGGGAATTATGAAACAGGCCAGAACCGTTGAAGACACCCTTAAGGTGACGGCCAAACTCAGCCAAGTCCGGGGCCAAATTGAACGAATACAAGGCCAGTTAAAATATCTTTCTGATAAGATTGACATGGCCACTATCACAGCCAATCTTACTTCTGAAGCCGATGTAGAATTATTCGGCATTCACTGGCGGCCTCTCTTTGTTGTCAAGCAATCATTCCGAAATATGTTGAACAGCCTGACCGGATATATTGATACGATAATTGCTTTTTTATTCGTTTTGCCGGCTATCCTTCTCTGGTTAATCACAGCTGTCATTGTCTTATTTGCCGGACATAAAATTATCCGTTGGTTATGGCAGAAATTTTTTGCCAAGCAAAATCAAAAAGTTAACGATACAGAATAAAAAATCATGAAAAAAAACATTCTTAGAAAGGATCGCTCTGACTTATCAACTTTCAGACGAATTATATTACCAATAAAAGGTCGAAAACAATTAAGGAGATAAAAAATGTTATCACAATCACCTTTAGACCTTAAAAAAGTCCAAAAAAAAGATTTGGACAAGGAAATCCTGCGCTTGGGCATGATTGCTGAATTAGACGCGGTCAGCTTATACGAACAATTAGCGGCTATGACCCAAAACAGACAGATGAAAAGAGTTCTCTTAGACATTGCCAAGGAGGAAAAAACCCATATGGGTGAGTTTCAAGCTTTACTTCTAAAATTAGACCGAGAGCAAGTTAAAGAATTGAAAGAAGGCGAAAAAGAGGTTAAGGAATTAGCCAAATAAAAGGGCGTAGTTCCCGGGGCGTCCCTTTTTACTAAAAGGGTCGTCCTTTCGGACACGTCCTCGCCAAAGGCGAGGGCGTGATCCTCAATGGCAACCCTTTTAGTAAAAAGGGACGCCCCGAATTAAATGGGCCTGTAGCTTAGTTGGTAGAGCGCGGCATTCGCATTGCCGAGGTCAGCGGTTCGAATCCGCTCAGGTCCACAAAATCCACTATAAACTATTTGTATCTATTCAAAACTATGTATAAAGTCGTTCGTAAAGTAGAAGCGTTAGTTAGACAGGTAAGCGATAATAAAACCGCTACGAATTTTATAACAAAAGAAATTTCTCCAAATGTCTCGCTCGCTGTTATAGACAACAAGGGATTTTACGGAGAAGTAACCGTGGAAAGCGATAGAATCTATTATATCGTGTCAGGCAAATTGTCGCTTGAGTTTAGCGGCGAAAAAGTGGAGTTGAACGAAGGTGATTCCTGTTTTATATCTCGCGGTAGTTCGTATATTTTCTCAGGAGATTGCAAAGTGGTTACTGTTGACCAGCCAGCTTTTGGAACAAAAAAATAGTTATAAGTTTTTGCCAAAGCATAAGGTTTTCAATTATCTGGTTCCAACTAACTCGGACGAGGTCCACATGAAAGTTATCATTTTAGCTGGCGGTCAAGCGAGCCGGCTACCGATTTCCGCCAAAAATATTCCTAAGCCCTTGGTTAAAATAGGGGATAAAACCATTTTGGAACACAGATTAGAATGGTTAAAAAAGCATGGATTAGAGGATATCCGTTTTAGCTTAGGCTATTTAAGCCAAAAAATGATTGAATATCTTAAAGGTCGCTATGAATACGTGGCTGAGCCAGAGCCCTTAGGCACCGGCGGGGCAGTTAAATTCGCTTCCCGAGATTTAACCGAGGATTTTATGGTTATGAATGGCGATGAATTGGCTGACATAAATTTAACTAAGTTTATTCAATTTCATCAAGAACACTCTTTTGCTAACAGCGTTGTCGCCCGACCTCATCCGGATATCAGAGGCTGGGGATTTATCAAAAACAAGGGGATTGAAGTTCGTCAGTACCAAGAAAAGCCGAACATCAAACGCTCCGGCCTGATTAACACCGGCGTCTATATCTTCTCGCCAGAAACTTTTAAATCAATCAAAGCTAAGAAATTCTCCACCGAATACGATGTTTCTCCCAAATTAGCTGAACAGAGACAATACGCGGTCTTTATTCACCAAGGCCGCTGGCTGGGCATCAATACTGAAGCAGACGTCAAAATGGCTAATCGGATTTGGAAATAAGTATGCCTAACCCAAAAAGAAAATTGGGAGACGTCGGCGAGAAGGTTGCTCGCGATTATCTCAAGGAACAGGGCTATCAAATTTTAGAGCAGAATTATCAAAAACCCTGGGGCGAAATTGACTTGGTTGTCCAAAAGGATAAAGAACTCATCTTTATTGAAGTAAAAACAAGAACCGTCCAATCAAAACAACTCTCCAAATACGCCTATCCGGAAGAAAATGTTGGTTTGTCTAAAAAACAGAAATTAATCCGGACAGCCCAAACTTATCTGGTTGAAAAAAATCATCCACCCGAGACCCCTTGGCAAATTGATGTCATTGCTCTAGAATTAAACGTCCAAACTAGAAAAGCCAACTTAAAACATTTTAAAAACGTCGTTTGGCAGTAAAAAGGGTGTGCTTTACGGGGCGTCCCTTTTTACTACGCCCTTTAAAAGGGCGTAGTAAAAAGGGACGCCCCCAAAATAACCAAATTATGAATTACTTTAAAGAATCGCTGCGATTGCATAAAAAAGAAAAAGGCAAATTAGAAATCAAATCTAAATTTCCCTTGAAAAACAAAAAAGATTTGAGCGTTGCCTATACGCCGGGCGTGGCCGAGCCTTGCCGGGAAATTGCCAAAAACCCGGCCGAGGCCTACAAATACACCATCAAAGGCAATAGCGTGGCCGTAATTACCAATGGCACGGCTGTTTTGGGCCTGGGCAATATCGGCGCTCAAGCGGCTCTGCCGGTTATGGAAGGCAAGTGCCTTCTTTTTAAAAAATTCGCCAATATTGACGCTTATCCCATTTGCTTGGATACCCAGGATAATCAAGAATTCGTTCGGGCAGTTAAAATGCTTAGTCCGGGCTTCGGCGGCATCAACTTGGAAGATGTTAAATCACCCGATTGTTTTGAAATTGAAGACAAATTGAAAAAAGAATTAGATATTCCGGTTTTTCATGATGACCAGCATGGCACAGCCATTGTTGTCTTAGCCGCTTTGATTAACGCCTTGAAGGTGGTTAATAAAAAGATTGGCCGGGTCAGAATACTTATCAATGGAGCCGGAGCCGCCGGTATTGCCGTATCCAAACTTCTTTTGGCTTACGGGGTTAAAAATATTATCTTAGCTGACCGACGAGGAGCTATCTGTGACAATTGCCCGGAATTAAACTTTGCCAAGAAAAAAATAGCCAAACTGACCAATTTGGAGAAAACAGAAGGCAGTTTAGAAGAGGTCATCAAAGGGAGCGACGTCTTTATTGGCGTCTCGGCCGGTAATATTCTCAAAAAGGAATGGATTAAGACAATGAATCAAAAGCCGATTGTTTTTGCCATGGCTAATCCTATTCCGGAAATTATGCCCCAAAAAGCCAAACAAGGCGGCGCGGCCATTGTCGCTACCGGCCGAAGCGACTTTGAAAACCAAATTAACAATGTTCTGGCCTTCCCGGGGGTTTTTCGCGGCCTTTTAGACAGCCGAGCTAGAGAGGTGACTGAAGAAATGAAGTTAGCGGCTGCCCAAACTTTAGCTTCTTTAGTCAAAAAACCAACGGCCGATAAAATCATCCCTTCTATCTTTGAGAAAAACATTGTCCAAAAAATCGCTTTAACCATAAAAAGGGCGTCATAAAAAGGGACGCCCCGCGAACTACACCCTTTAAAGGGTGTATAAAAAAGGGACGCCCCGAAGACCCGCCCCGAAGACCGCACATAAGGGTTGCCCTCGAGATTCCACGCCCTCGCCTTTGGCGAGGACGTGGTCGAGAGAGCGACCCTTTAAAGAGTTAATGCATCAATTAATCATTATCGGAGCCGGGCCGGCCGGCTTAACAGCCGCCCTCTTCGCCCAGCGCTACCGAATCAACTATCTATTAATCGGCCAACCAACCGAAGGTGCTCTTAATCAGGCTCATCTAGTTGAGAATTATCCGGGGGTTAAACCAATGAGCGGTCCCCAATTAATTAAAGAATTTCAAAAACATTCAGCCCTTAAAATCAAACGAGAACAAGTCAAGCAAATCTTGCCCAACAAGCAGAAAAAAACTTTTCAGATAATCACCAATCAAGGCCGCTACCAAAGTCAGGCCATCATTCTGGCTCTGGGCATGAAAATCAGGAAATTAGGCATTAAAAACGAAGAAAAATTCTTACACAAAGGAACTGCCTATTATACTCCCAAATTTCTGACTAAAGGAATATCTTATTATACCCCCGATGATGTACGTTTTTTAAAAAACAAAATTATAGCAGTAGTTGGCGGCGGCGACACCGCTTTAACGACCGCCCTCAAATTGGCCGACCAAGCCAAAAAGGTCTATTTAATCCATCGCCGCGATGAGTTCCGGAGCGCTCCTCTGCTAGCCAAACAAGCCAGAGCCCAAAAAAATATAGAAATTATCTACAGCGCTCAAGTAAGCGAAGCCCAAGGCCAAAAGTCCTTATCTAAAATTATCTTAAATACAGAACAGGAATTAGCCGTTAATTACCTGTTTATTGAAATCGGCGGCGTGCCCAATGTTCTTCTCTGTCGAGACTTGAAATTAAAGATGGATAACAACTTTGTCGCTACTGACCAGAGACAAGCAACCAGCCTGCCCGGCCTGTTCGCGGCCGGCGATATGACTAATTATCCGCTTAAACTGATTGTCACCGCCACCGCCCAAGGAGCGATGGCTGCCACCAGCGCCTACAATTATCTGAAAGAATCTTAGAACTGCTTTTTTATTTGCTCTTGACTATAACCAGTCAACAGTTTAATCTTAATAACAATTTTGATTAGTTTCTTTAATAATTGCATAAAGATAATGGTTTAAATTCTGCTAATCTTTAAAGGAAGGATATTGAAATGATAGAAAGATATGTACCAAAAAAGATGGCTAAGGTTTGGAATTTACAACGCAAATACCAAGGATGGCTGGAAGTAGAATTGGCTTTTCTTTGGGCTAAAACAAAACTTGAGATGATTGATAGAAAGATATTTGACTACATTAGCACTCATGCCTCTTTTACAGTTGAACGGATTGAAGAAATTGATAAAGAAATTGAACATGACATGAATGCTTTTATTGCCACTGTTCGAGAGTCATTAGGACCATACGCTGGTGAATTCCACAAGGGAATTACTTCCTATGATATAGAAGACCCAGCTCTTTGTCTTCAGCTAAGAGAGTCCATAGAGATAATCATGGATGATTTAGGGGTTTTAATGGCTGTTGTTCTTGAACGAGCTAAAGAGCATAAATGGACTTGGATGATGGGTCGGAGCCATGGAATCCAGGGTGAGCCTATAACTTTTGGCTGGAAATTATGCGTTTGGTACTATGCCTTAGAAAGAGCCCATAATCGGTTAAGACAAGCCAAAAAAGTCATTAGTTATGGAAAAATCTCTGGAGCTATGGGCACCTATGGTGATTTAGACCCACAGATTGAAGCATTGGTTTGTCAGCGACTTGGTTTAAACCCGGCTAAGGCCTCGACGCAAATCCTTCAGCGGGACCGTCATGCTGAATATATGTCTGCTTTAGCTATCACCGCTGGCACCTTAGAGCAGATAGCCACTGAAATTCGGCTCTTAGCTAAGACCGAAGTTGGCGAAGTAGAAGAACCGCGTAAGCCAAAACAAAAAGGTTCATCAGCTATGCCTCATAAGAAAAATCCTATTATCTGCGAACGGATTTGTGGTCTGGCCAGAGTGGTTCAATCCAATGTGCAAATCGCTTTTCAAAACATTGCTACTTGGGCTGAAAGAGATATTACTCAATCATCTGCAGAAAGAGTCATCTTTCCTGATAGCACCCAAGTTTTAGACTATATGATTCTAAAACTCACTTGGGTCATTAAGGACCTGGTGGTTTTTCCAGAAAGGATGTTAGCTAACATGGAAATGAGCTACGGCGTGACTGCCTCGCAACAGGTCAATGTGGCCTTACTGGATAAAGGACTTGATCCTGACACGGTTTATTATTTTGTCCAAAAATGTGCTTTTAAAGCCGTTGAGCAGAAACGTCCCTTTCGTCAAGTGCTATTAGAGGAACCGATGAATATTACAAAATTTGAAGAGGGTCTAAGAATAGGCAGTATCTTATTGCCTGAGGAGTTGGATAAATGTTTTGATTATAAAAATCAGCTCCGGTTTCTAGAAGAGGCAATGGCCAGATTTGGTCTTTAGTTCAGATCAATTTTGAAAGGAGGGAGAGATGACCGAAAGACTGATTATAGAAACCGACTTACCTTTAGTCCTATTCAAAAGGGGGAAGGTCAGAGATACCTGGCAACTACCCGCTGACAATCTTTTGATGGTGGCCACT
>Ga0315548_1000809_pt1 | contig 28350 bp, 26 predicted proteins | sample SalMarSW160110MG_2_FD_202540 | JGI IMG/M metagenome (GOLD analysis project Ga0315548, IMG submission 202540) | Salt marsh sediment microbial communities from the Plum Island Ecosystem LTER, Massachusetts, United States - Salt Marsh Sediment SW1601-110 ... | reverse complement strand
AAAGGCAAATTATACCCGATTAATCTCTATTTGATTTTTATATTGGCAAAAATATGGTCGTCTTTTAGAAAAAATCAAAATATATTTAAATATGCGAATTGATATTACCTTTCGGCAACACGCCCTCAACACTTGACAATCTCTTTGATCCTGCGGATCAGGAATCAGTGAATTAGTAAATTTGTGAATCAGTCCCATCCCCTTCCCATTTTTACTAATAACACAATCTACTAATTGACCGATAACTAAATTTTCTGGCTCCTGAATTCTGTATTTTATTTTAATATCCTTCTTGACTTAAAAATGTTTAATACTATTATTATAAAGGAAGCAAGAGGCTATTAATTTTTATATTAAAACTGTAAGGAGGGATGAGTGAAAACAAGGTTCTTTCTAATAATTACTATAATAATTCTTTCTATTGGTTACTGTACCCGTAAAGGTAATTTCAATTTTAATGAAACTTTTGAGGATTTCGGATTATCTATGCGCCATCCAAAATTTGAAAAATTAGAATCTTACGGATTCGACCAAAAAAGCTTGCCTGCAACTAATATATCAGGCGTATTAATGGGTGGGTCAAAAGAACATACCATAACTACGTTGTGGTTTCCTGATCCTTTTCCGGGAGAAATGACTCCCGAAGAAGAACACAATAATATGAAACTAAGACTTGATTTCGAAGTCGGTCACTGGGAAAGAGCAGAAGAAGATTTTAAATCAAATCCTGGCAAATATTTTACTTCGTCTATGAATCATAGAGTATTCTATCAGACATGGTCATATAAAAACGGACCTGATAGAGTCTACGGTGTGACTGCGGTTTGGTATTGCAAAAAATCGAAAAGGATATTCCAGATCACAATCCTCAATAAATCTGATAATAATGAGAACTTGGTTATGGAATATCTCAATGGCTTCAAGTGCCACGGGATCAAACCCTGAAATTATTTCGTAGATTCTTCGAATCCAAGTTAAATCGTTAAGTTAAAAAAGTAAAATAGTTTTATGGCTTCTCCAAATCGGCTAAATCGTCAAATAGTTGAATCGTTAAATAGGAAAAACATAAAAAACTATTCGTGCTATTCGTGTGATTCGTTGTTTCTATTCCTATCTCAATTTTTCTATCTTTACCGATTCAAAACCTTTTATACCTACGAAATAAATTCCCGGGGTTAAATCAGAGCCTACAGTTACAGGAGAGGAATTATAAATTACTGCTTTTTCGATTATTCTACCGGTTACATCATAAACATTGAGTGTTACCGGTAACGCTGCTCCATCCACCTCTACCTGAGCCGCTTCCATGAAAAGATTTTGAGTAACTTTCAAAACTTTTTCCTTATCCCTATCTATCTCGTCAAGTCCTCCAACTATATTTTCATATATCTGTAAACCGGAATTCCCGGCTACCACATATGCATAGCTACCGGAGACCACTACGTCATATGTATAGCTGGGTGGAAAGCAAAAACCCACCTCAGAGGGACTCGAGGGGTTGGATATGTCTATAATTCGTAGACCGTAATATCCGTCCGCCACGTATGCATAATTATCGGAGACTGATATGCCCCCTGCATAGCCGGATGTAACGTATGAACCAACCTCAGAGGGATTTGAGGGAGTGGAGATGTCTATAACCCGGAGACCGGAATACCCATCCGCCACGTATGCGTAACTACCGGAGACCGCAACACCCCCTGCAGAGCCGGGTGTATCGCAAAAACCCTCCTCGGAGGGACTCGAAGGGGTGGATATGTCTATTACCCGGAGACCGGAGTCCGCATCCGCCACGTATGCGTAACTACCGGAGACCGCAACACCCCTTGCAGAGCCGGGTGTATCGCAAAAACCCTCCTCGGAGGGACTCGAAGGGGTGGATATGTCTATTACCCGGAGACCGGAGTCACCATCTGCAACGTATGCATAACTACCGGAAACCACAACATCATATGAAGTGCCGGGTGTATCGTATAAATCAACCTCAGAGGGATTTGAGGGAGTGGAGATGTCTATAACCCGGAGACCAGAATACCCATCCGCCACGTATGCGTAACTACCGGAGACCGCAACGTCATATGCATATGCATAGTCGAGTGTAATGTAAAAACCCACCTCAGAGGGACTTGAGAGGGTAGAAATATCAATTACCCGGAGACCGGAATACCCATCCGCCACATATGCATAACTACCGGAGACCGCAACACCCTCTGCATAGTGAGGTGTAACATAAAAACCCACCTCAGAAGGACTCGAGGGATTGGAAACGGCTATCACCCGGAAACCGAAACTCCAATCTGCCACATATGCATAACCACCGGAGACTGCTACGCCCCGTGCAGAGCCGTATGTAACGAATGAACCTACCTCGGAGGGGTTCGAAGGAATGGCAACGTCTATTATCCGGAGACCGGCAATCCCATCCGTCACGTATGCGTAACTACCGGAAACCGCTATGTCTTCTGCATAATCGTGTGTAACGCAAAAACCCACCTCAGAGGGACTCGAAGGGGTGGAGATGTCTATCACCCGGAGACCGGAGTCACCATCTGCAACGTATGCGTAATTACCGGAGACCACAACACCCCATGCCCAACCGGGTGTATCGCAAAAACCCTCCTCGGAGGGACTCGAAGGGGTGGAGATGTCTATCACCCGGAGACCGGAGTCACCATCTGCAACGTATGCGTAATTACCGGAGACCGCGACGCCCCCTGCATAGCTGGGAGTAAGGTAAGAACCCACCTCGGAAGGGTTTGAAGGGGTGGAGATATCTATTACCCGGAGACCGACATACCCATCTGCTACGTATGCATAACTACCGGAGACCGCTACGCACTCAGTATAGTTGGATGTAACGTATGAACCCAACTTCTCCGGATTCCCGGAATTGGCTACATTCCATATTTCAAGACCGGCTTCCCCCGATGCGATATAAAGTCTCTGGGTAGATTCTTCGTAGAATAACCCCATTACAATACCCCTTGTGTGAATCTTTTCGGATAACTTAACAGGATTTGAAGAGTCGGATATATCAAGTATATAAACTCCGCCTCCTAAACCGGAGAATGCGAGCTCTCTTGCCGAGTCGACTGTTAATGCATGGGAAGAACCAAAGGGCCAATTGCCCGTGAATTTCATATTCAACGAATCGAATCTTTCACTCGAAAGTCTTTCCCATGTCGATTCCCGGATATTTCTGTTTTCCGATTCTTCGAAGTTATAAGAAGAAAAAGTCATTACCGAATTATCATTAAATAACGATGCTTCTGCCTTAACCTGATTATAAGCCAGCTCGCCCTGTGGAATAGAAGCATTCACCTGATGAACTCCTATTCCATTGGGCAAGGAAATAGTAAGAAACGACAATAAAATATACATAAAAAAACCTCCTTTTTTTATATTATAATTATAGGAGAATATTGCAAACCGTCAAGCGTTTTCCCGCTCCGGAACCAAAAAATCACCCTTCATACTTATTCTACTTTTGTGCTTTTGAAGTTGAATCTCTGTGTGTAGAGGGATCAGGTCTTGTTTTTTTGTGTGTAGAGGGGTCATGTAGAGGGGTCAGGTCTTGTTTTTTGAATTTATACAAGTTCGTATATAATTACTCAACGAACAAGCATTGGTTTAATTATTGTCGAACCTGGAATTATATCTAATTCATTAGGATGTTTATAGTCACGAGCGCCGGCTCCTAAGTTTTCCGGAGTATCACTCAACTCAGGAATATCATAGCTTGGGTCGATATAATACCAGTGGCATCCGAGCTTCAAGACTACATACATATGCTGACTATATTCCGGTTTCCATTTGGTTTCGGCAATAGCCATCCTGTCCAGAGGTACACCCACTCTATACAGAAGCGTAGCCAGGAGGTGGGCTCTGCACATACAGGTGCAAACATAGACAGTTCCTCCTTCTTCATTTACATAAGGTTTCCAACCGAAGCCGCCCCAATTGACAAACATATGCGCAAATTCAGCTATTGTAGGCCAGCCATCCAAAGAGTCTCTGTACGCACACACCGCATCGAAATTTGCATCCTCTATACCTAATGCATGTTCCTGCAGCCATGCCCATACTGCTTTCGTTCTGTTCCATATCTCATTATCGTCGTTTGTTGGCGCGGTTGGTACACCAATATCATTCAGCATTGCCTGTATATTGGCATTGTCGGCATTTATATCTGTAAAATCCCAGGTGTCAACGGCGGTTCCATCGTCCCGCCAGCACGTTGAGGCACATGAATAATCTTTTGGTCCTTCATAAAGCGTATCTTCTATAATCTTCGGTCGAAATAAAGCAATGTCTGATACCCACTGGTGAATTGGATTCGAATATATCAGCTCTCTCGTACCGGATTGAATATCTAAGGTGTATATTTCCGAACGCCAATTAGCATAACAAAGAAGATCGCATGCCAGAAATGTCAACCCTTTTATCGGCGCACTACTATCGGTGAATATTTCTTCCCATATACCATCTCTAAGCCTATAAATGCTTGCAGGTATGCGATTGCCGCTGCTGATATAAAGATTGCCCTGTGTATCAAATATAAAATTACCGGCCCAAAATCCTCCAACCTCTGATAGTTCTATCTCCTGAAACAGAGTAGCCGTTGAAGGACCGCTATTTATTTTATATATCTTGCCATTTGCTCCGGCGCCTGACGCCTCGCTAAAATATATATTTCCGTCTTTGTCCAGCAATATATCCCTGATATACGTACTGTGAGTATAAATTTTCACTGTAAACGTCCACGTCCACCATAATATCTTAATTTTGAAAACCCTATAAATGTTATTTTCGTTTGCGTTAACAAAATAAAAGCTACCACTGTTTGAGAAAGCCATACTGTAGATATTGCCTTTTTTTCTGGTATAAAAAACAGATTCCGTACCGGGTTGCGCCTTATACACTCGACCCGGCGATTCCTTTGCATCAGTAATAAAAAATTCTTTAATTATCATATACTATCCTCCTTTTTTGTATTTACCAGGTCGCATCTCAACAATTGATAATCTTCTGACATATTAATATCAAGATTCTTCTTCACCATAAGATACAAAAAGATAAGAAAAACCCCTCAATAGTCAAGGGATATTTTTAGTGTTTCCTTTCGTAGATTCTTCGAATCTAAGATAAATGGTTAAATAGAAAAATAGTCAAATAGTAAAAACTAAAAAATCTACAGTATCTACACGTTCTACATGTTAAAAAAATTGGGGATGTAGGCGGTGTTTTGAACAACAAAAAATCCTGTGAATCCTGTTAATCCTGTCAAAATATTTGGGTGTGGTGGGTTGGAGTTTTAAACAACATTATTTTTTTCTTTGTGCTCTTTGTGTGCTTTGTGGTTCAATATCTTTTTTAGGGTTGCGGGGTTGAGATTTAAACAACAATAAATTTGGTTGTGTGGAGTGGCTCTGCGTTCTCTGTGTCTCTGCGGCGGTAAACCCTTTTTAATCCTCTTGACTATTTTAACCATTCTTATAAATTAAAACCGATATGCGCTTAAAAGAAATAAGAATATCGGGATTCAAATCTTTCCCCAGGAAAACCTGTTTTGATTTAAAAGAAGGAATAACCTCGTTTGTAGGTCCGAATGGCTGCGGCAAGAGCAATATCATCGATGCCATAAAATGGACCCTCGGAGAGATGAGTGCCAAATCCTTACGAGCGGAAGGAATGGAAGACCTCATCTTCACGGGTACAGAAAAACGCCCGCCTGTAGGTATGGCGGAAGTTGTTCTTCTCTTCGAAAATAACGGCGGAATACCTATGGATTATGACGAGGTAGAAATAAAAAGACGCTTCTTCCGTTCCGGTGAAGGAGAGTTTCTGATAAACGACACTCCCTGCCGTCTTCGCGACATACAGGACCTCTTTGCCAACACCGGTCTAAAATCAGCCATTTTAAACCAGGGGCTGGTCGAAGATTTCCTCATTTCGGATTCGGAATTAAGAAGAGAAATTTTCGAATCTATCTCCGGCATAAAAAAATACCGCGGGGACAGAAAAGAAGCCCAGAACAAACTCATTTCCGTTTCCGGGTCTCTCGAAAAAATCGAAATCATTCTGAATGAAAAAAGAACCATCGCTCGTTCTCTGAAAACGGAAGCCAACAGAGCCAAAAGATACCATAATTATAAAGAAGAATTGAAAGAGAAATCCATTATAGTAGCCAAACACCAGTTGTTCGAAATAGAAAACATATTAAATGAAAAAGAAAATAAAATCGCCGAACTCGTCAAAACAATGGATGAAACGGAAAGCATAATCAACAAATGGGAAAGCGAAATAAAAATCGGCGAAGAAGAACTGAAAGAAAAAAGAGAAGCATACAGATTAAGAGGAAACGAAATACAGAACATTCAGGAAAACACATCTGTTTTAAGAGAAAAAAAAGCAGGTAACGCCGGCGAATTACGGCACATAGATAATTACACCAAAGATTTGCCAAAAGATATATCCGCTATCATAGAAAATCTTCAGAATGATATGGATAACATCGAGGAAAAAGAAGATGGTCTGAATTCCCGGATACTGACCTCCAAAGAGAAAATAGAGAAAATAGAAAAAGAATATTCGGAAATAACCTCCGCAATAGAAACACTTAAAGGAAAAGATATCTCGCTGACAGTAAAAAAAGAAGAGCAGAATCTCCGTTTGAATTCCCTCGATGAAAACCTGAAAGAATATAAAAAAGAGACCAGCAACGAAAATACAAAAATAAAAGAAATTAATTCACGCAAAAATGAAATTACAGACAAATTAAAAGAAAGTACGAAAAAAATAAATGATTTGAACAAATCAATCGAAAAATCCGAAGACGAAAAAACGACAATTCTCCGCAAACTTCAGGAAGCAACATCCGAAAACGAAAGAATCGAAAGAGAAATAGATTTCTATAAGAACATAGATATCGAAATATCGAATGAAATGAGGAAAGTCAACGAAAAATTCAACTTGCCTTTGCTCTCCGATAATTTAGAAGTAAAAAAAGGTTACGAAGCCGCAATAGAAGCAATATTCGGAGAAAAAGTAAAAAGTGCTGTCGGGAAATCCGAAGAAATAATAAAAGCCCTGGATTTTATCAAAAAAGAATCCTTAAAAGGCGGAATATTTGCGATAAAAAGCGAAGCAGGAACCGAAGAAAACAAAGGCATGTCAGAAGTCGTATCGGGTAAATTTTCGCACATCCTTCAAAAAGAACTTTCGAAATATAACTTTGCCGAAACCCTCGAAGAAGCTCTAAAAAAGTCAAAAGATAAAGGCGGATTCTGGGTAACGAAAAACGGAGATGTCATAAACGACAATTTCATCGTACTTTCCAAAGATAAAAAAGGAATATTAACAATAAGAGCAAAAGAAAGAGAACTCTCCCTGGAGAAAAACGAATACGAGACCAAACTCAATAAGCTCGAAGAAAAAAGAAACGGGATTATCGACGTTACAAACCAGCTCAAAAACAAACTGGAATACGAAAACAGCGAAAGAGAAAAACTCGTAAACACAATCTCCGAATTCGAATTCGGAATCAGCCGGGTAGAACTAAAAATCGAATCGATCGAAAATAATATTGCCGATACGAAAAAAGAAATCGAAGAAATAAAGAAAACGATCGAAGAAGAAGACAGGGAAAAAGAAAATGTTAAAAAGACGCTTTCGCTCAGTTCGAAAAGACAGGCAGAATTAAAAGAAGAAAAAGAAAAAGCAGACGAGGAACTTAAGAAAGTAGAAAAAATAAAAGAAACGATATCGGGTAAAGAAAACAAAATAAGAGATAACATAGGTAAATTGAAAGAAGGCTTAAGACTCACTCAGAGAAAAGAAAACCTGGAAAAAGAAATCGAGGAACTAACGGTCGTTATCGAGAAAGAAACAAAAAAGCTTGAAGATTTAAAGACCGAAAACGCGACCTTATATGAAGAAATACAAAAAAAGGAAAAAATCCTCGACGAGAAAAAAACAGAACAAGCATCAACGCAGGAAAACAAAGACAAGATGGAAAAAGAATTATCCGATTTGAAAATGGGCGTTTCGGAAGAAAAATATAAAAAGAACGGTCTCCGGAATGAAATATTCAAGGAATTCGGAGTCGAAATCAGCGGCGAGAAAGTAGAAATAGGAGAAGAAATTTACGAAAGTATAGATACGCTAAAAAAGAGGATCGAAACCCTGTATCCGATAAACCCGCTCGCCTTAACTCAATACGAAGAAAAACAGGCTGAACTGGATAAAATCGAAGCGGAACGCGCCGATTTAATATCATCGAAAAAAGACATAGAGGAAACCATACAAGAAATAGACACAAAAGCCACAAAAGAATTCAAAGATACTATTTTAAGCATTAAAGAAGACTTTAAATCAATCTACAGTAAACTATCCCCGGAAGGAGAAGCCGATATAAGATTACCAAGCAGCAACATACTTGAATCCGATATAGAAATCCTGGTCAGACCCAGGGGTAAAAGACTCAAAAGTATGGAACTCTTCTCCACCGGAGAAAAAACTCTTGCCGCTGTTGCGCTTCTTCTTTCGGTAATGCGAAAAAGACAATCTCCTATTTACATTATGGACGAAATTGACGCTCCCCTTGACGAAAACAACATCGAGAGATTCAATGATATACTGCGCGAATTTGCGGAAACTTCCCAGATATTGATTGTTACACATAACAGAGCGACCATGGAACACTCGGATTTTATATACGGAATAACTATGGAAGAAGCAGGTATCTCGACAGCTTTATCAATAGACCTTGATAAAATTTAATGAGTCACAAAAACAGAAACATAATCATTAAACAATTATCGGTTAAAATCAAAACTTATTTGTTTTTCTTAATTTTTTTATTAATCGCAGGATGCAACATCGGGAAAAACAACCGGGAAAGTATTAAAACCATAGAAGTAGGAAATCATAGAATAGAAATCGAAATAGCAGATACACCCCAGAAATGGGAAACCGGTCTTTCATACAGAGATACGCTGGCGGAAAACCATGGGATGTTATTCGTTTTTCCCGACGAAAGCAGAAGGGTTTTCTGGATGAGAGGTTGCAATTTCGACATCGACCTCGCGTATATAGAAGCAAACGGCACGATTTCCGAAATTATAACGATGGAAAAAGAACCTCTCGATACTCCTCTCGATTCCCTGAAAACATATCCCTCGCAATCAACAGGAATAAAATTCGCGCTCGAAATGATAGGTGGCTGGTACCAGGAAAAGGGCGTCAACGTCGGGACGAGAATCGACCTCAGTCGATTGTAAAACAGCCATAAAGACACTAAGACATGAAAAGATAGGACGCAGATAAACGCAGATTTACAAGATTTTATTTGAGCTTTTAAAACCCAACCCACAATCCATTTTTCACATGTAAAGAATATAGATTTTTTTGATTTCTATAAGGACTACATGTTCTACATTTGCAAATTTTTTTGTTTTTTTTGCCGTCAGCTGTCGGTTTCTTCTTTTAATACCTAAAACGCCTTGACATTAGATAAGAAAGAAATAAAATTATCCTCAAACAATTTAAGGAGGTTGAATGTTTTTACTGGCTGTTCTTGTTGGAGCAATAGCCATGACGATTCTTGGTAATATTCCTGTCTTGGGAACGATTCTCGCCGGATTTCTGGCAGGGATAATTGCAAAAGGAGTCGGCAGAGGAGCTTTAGCGGGATTTATCAGCGGAACTATAGTGGGAGTACTTGCTACTTTAATTTTTACGGGTATCGGTGGAGCATTCGGAGGGTTACTTGGAGGTCCACCCGGTGCAGTTTTAGGTGCTATATTAGGAGCCCTATCAGGCGGTGTCATTATTATAGCTTCGCTCTATTTCGGAATACTCGGTCTAATAGGCGGAGTTATAGGCGGAGCACTAAGAAGCAAATAATCTTTAATTAAACTTTAGAGACTCTATTCCGACAAAAGAGAATTTACTTTAACCACGATACTATTAGCTAATTCGCTTATATCAGCAACCTTTGAAGCAGAAGTAAGTATATCGACTTTACAATCTTCCGGTTTCCATTCTCCGCCTCCTGAAGTAATTAAAAGCATGACTTCATCAGGATTTTCGATTCTATCGAGATACTCTTTGACAGGCTCCGGCAATTTAAAAGCTTCCGTAGTATGAATAATAATCTGGGCATCCCAATCTTCCTGATCGATTTCATTTAATCCGGAAATATCTATCACACTAATATATACGTCTTCTCCTTTCAATCTGGAAGTAAGAGTATCTACCATAAGATTCTTATATTTGCTTCCTTGAGAAGCAATCAGAATCTTTTTGCTCATGTCGGCGGAACCCACTTCAAAAGATTCCGCTACACCCTGACGATGGATTAGCAAATAAACCCCGGATGCAATTACGAATAAAACGATCAGAGAACTAAGTGCGATTAAAACTTTTTTCAATATTTTTATTTTTCCTCCTTTTTTTTAAAAATTTATACAAAAACTCATTGTCTATCGACCCACAGTATGATTTTATCGTATTTTATTTTGATGTCAATCCCTACCCAACCCAAAATTTAAACCACAGAGAACACCCCGATACAGTCATTCTTCCTTACGGGGCAGGCAGAGAAAAACATAACACACAGAGAACACAGAACCACTCCACACCCCTTTTTTATTTTGTTGTTAAAAAACCCAACCCAAAAACCCTGAATTCTAATTGAACCACAAAGGACACAAAGACCACAAAGATTTTGTGTCGTTTTTTAGCTAACAGCTAAAGGCAAAAGGCAAAGAGCTTAGTTTAACAACAAATCACACGAATAGCACGAATAAAAAAAATATCCTGTCGTTAAAACCCACCCTAACACCCAATAATTAGCCACAGATTTTCACTGATATTCACGGATTCCTTGTTGCTTTTTTCTCCTCCTAACCTCCTAACTTTCTAACATTCTAACCAATATTTTACACAGAGACACGGAGAACACAGAGATTTCAAACTATTGGTCTGTGGGTCAACCAACAGACCAACACACTTAAAGACTAACCATTTTAAAAAGACCTTGACTAATAATTAAATAACTGTACAATAATATTATATTTATAAATTGCGTTAAGAAACAAAAAGGAGGTTTTAATGAATAAAAGATTAATTATTATTACTATTTTATTGTTCTCATCTTTGATAACGACAAATGTTCACGCACAATCAGGAAAACTCAGAGCAGGTGAATTTCTAATCGACACGAATGTTGTTTACGTTCCGGCTGCGGGCGACCAGGCTGCACCTCGCATTGCCACTGATGATACGACTGCATTTGTTGTCTGGTACGATAGACGCAGTGGTACTTCGTATGATATCTACGGAGCCCGAATCGACGAAGATGGCAATATCCTTGATCCGGCAGGTATTTTAATTGCTCGTGGTAACAGTTATGACCCTAACCCGGATGTTGCTTTCGACGGCACAAATTACCTTATCGTATGGCACTATAATGAGTCAGGTAATCCATATAATATTTATGGCACCAGAGTTTCCAAACAAGGGGTTGTTCTTGATACCGAACCGTTTGCAATCAGCGAAGCGACCGGGGCTCAGATGTCCCCGCAAGTTGCATTTGATGGAACAAATTATCTTGTCGTCTGGCATGACAGCAGGAGCGGTTCCTCGTATGATATCTATGGTGCCAGAGTTGCTCAAGATGGTACTGTACTCAATACAGGAATTGCCATATCAACTGCTGCCAATTACCAATATTTTCCCGATGTATCTTTCGACGGTACAAACTATATGGTAGTATGGCAGGATGAAAGAGACGGCACATTCGATATCTATGGCTCAAGAGTAAATCAATCGGGAGTAGTGCAGGAACCATCGGGCATCCTCATTTCAGACGCTGCCAACGACCAAAACCGCCCTTCTATCGACTTTGACGGTACAAATTATTTCATTGCCTGGGATGATGGCCGTACTAGCTCTTCTTACGATATTTACGGTACGCGCATTGATACAGGCGGAAATATTCTTAACGCGGCAGGAATTCCAATATCAACCGCAACAGATATTCAGAGTTCGCCTTCCGTAAGCTTTGATGGTACAAATTATCTAGTAACATGGCATGACAGGCGAGACGGGGCTAATTACGACATATTCGGCACACGAGTAAACCAATCGGGAGAAGTTCAGGACCCATCGGGTATTCATATCTCCAATATAGATGCACAACAAACATCACCAGCAGTAATATCCTACAACGACCAATGGTTGGTAGCATGGAAAGATGCTCGTAATGGAAGTTATAGCGATATTTATGGTTCACGGATAAATTCATCAGGTACGGTTACAGACCCATCCGGAATTCTTATTTCAACTTCAGCACAAACGCAAGGTAAACCCGCAATCGCATCCGACAGTACGAATTATCTTGTAGTCTGGCAGGAAGACCGAGGGGGCGGACCACCATTCGATATTTACGGAATGCGTATAGATGCATCAGGAAATCAACTTGACGAAGATGCAATTGCAATTTCTACAAGTGCAGGAAGTCAGGAATACCCTGCGGTCGCTTTCGATAATGACTCGATTTATCTGGTTGTATGGCACGACGACCGAAGCGGTTCTTCGTACGATATTTTTGGAGCCCGAGTTAGTACTTCCGGAAATGTTCTCGACGCGCCCGGAATTAGCATTTCCACCGCTACGGGCAGACAGAGATTCCCTTCCGTTGCCTTCGACGGCACAAATTTTCTTGTTGTGTGGGCGGATGAACGTGATGGTTCAAGTACCGATGACATTTACGGTACACTCGTAGAGCCAGATGGTAATGTTATAAGCCCTTCCGGGAATGTTATAGCCGATGATGCCAACTGGCAGGATAATCCATCAGTTGCTTTCGACGGAACGAATTATCTTGTGGTATGGGATGATTACGGCTCCGGCACTTTTGATGAAGATATATACGGTGTAAGAGTGAACCAATCCGGAAACCCAATCGACGGAAGCAGTATTGCAATTTCAACTGCCGACGAAGGACAGTATCGTCCGGTTGTCGCCTTTGACGGCACAAACTACCTTGTAGTATGGTTCGATAGACGAATCAGCAACGCATCCGATATATACGGGACAAGGGTTAACCAGTCTGGCGCTGTTCTCGATGCTTCCGGAATCCCCATTATCGCATTTACAGGTACACAGCAATATCCTTTTGTTGTATTCGACGGTACAGATTATCTTGTTGGGTGTGAAAATTTTCAAAGCGAAACCGTTCGAAATGTTTTAGGAGCAGTAGTAAACACATCCGGTACAGTATCAGAAATATACACCATTTCACCATTCACCATAGATCAATATCAACCATTCCCGGCTGCTGCCAATGGTCCGGGCACTCAAATACTAATTGCTTTCCCGGATTGGGCGGATAATATAACCGGCAATCCTTCAAATACCATGCGCATCTGGGGTAAAATTCGACTGGCTGCCGGTATCGAAGAAAATAACGATATAATAGCGGAAAACGGTAAATTCGACCTTAAGGTATCCCCCAATATAACTCAGGGAATCTGCAATATTTCATTTATTCAATCAATAGGGGCACCTGTTACACTCAAGCTTTTCAATACAGCAGGAATACTATTAAACGAAAGAACCGTTGGAAACAGCGCAGGTTCTTATGATTTAAAAATCGATATGAGTGACTTATCGAATGGCGTATATTTTATAGGGGTATCATCAAACAATCTTCAGGAAACCAAAAAGACAGTGTTGTTAAAATAAAAACGGCTAAAATTTAAATAAAAAAGGCGGGTTTTCCCGCCTTTTTTATTCTGCTTTTACTGTTATTGACAAACCAACGATCTTTTTTATAATCGAAATATATAATGCAATACATCTTATCCATACTGCTAAAAGAACAAAATCAATTAACGATATGGGGGTAAACCATGGCTAATTTGAAGGATATTTTAAAAAATAGAAAAGCCAACAGAGAACGCCTGGAAAAAGAAGCACCGGATCTTTACAAAGGTTTCGATGAATTGATGAAATATTACTACAAAAAAGGCGAATTAGACAGAAAACAAAAAGAATTGATGGCTGTAACTGCATCCGTTGCTACAAGATGCATCCCCTGTCTTGCGAATCATTCAAATAATGCAATCTCCGCCGGAGCTACAAGAAACGAAGTACTGGAGGCAGCGGCAATAGGAGTTGAGTTCGGAGGCGGTCCTTCTTTTGTCGTAGTTCGGGACAACCTGCTGGATTTCCTTGACGAAACAGAAAAGAACTCATGACCTCACCTATCTCTAAGAATTTTTTATATTTGAAAAATATTAGCAAAAAAATCTTTAAACACGGAGAAAAATATGAAAGAAACAGAATGTTTTGAAGATTATCCTTACTGGATTATAATTATTTCGAATCTTCTGCAATTGACCATCTACACAATTGGAATAATTATAATTAAACCACTCGGAATTATCTGGGTGCTTTTCTATTTAACATATATTGCTTTTTTTGAAATACGTTTGCTTCGAAAAAGCTGTGTTAATTGCTACTATTACGGAAAAAGATGTGCTTTCGGTAAAGGTAAATTATGTTCCTTATTTTTCAAAAAAGGTAACCCTGAAAACTTTGCCGGAAATTTCACCTGGAAAGACCTTTTGCCTGATATGCTCGTTGCCATAATACCTTTAATAATAGGCATAGTAATGTTAATTATAAACTTCAACTGGTTATTGTTATCCCTAATTATTTTATTATTTTTATTAGTCTCTACCGGTAACGGATTTGTCCGGGGTTCTCTGGCATGCAAATACTGTAAACAAAGAGAACTCGGCTGCCCTGCGGAAAAATTGTTTAATAAAGAAAAATAACTTTAACCACGAAACAAGCTAAAAAACATTTACCACAGAGGGCACAGAGAAAAAAACAAAAATCAGGAACAACAAATCACACGAATAGCACGAATAAAAAAATATCTTGTTTTTAAAACACAACCCCCCACCAAATAAATAGCCACGGATTAACACGGATAAAAACTGATTTGCCCACCATCCCAATTTTTATTTGTTTTTTTAGCCAACAGCTAAAGGCGAATAGCTTCGTTTATCAACAGTAATTGACAATGAATCTATAATATTTATAATCTACTATGTCACTGGAAAATAAAAACAAAAGAATAATTGAAGTCATTCCTCACGATCCAGACTGGGAACAAAAGTTTAAAGAAGAAGCAAGAAAAATAGAGAAAATATTTAAAGAAATATTTGTAGATATATATCATATAGGAAGCACCGCAATTCCAACAATTAAAGCCAAACCTATAATAGATATTATGGTAGAAGTTAAAGACATAAATAAAGTGGATAGCTATAATAAAAAAATGGAAAAATTAGGATATGTTGCGTTGGGTGAATACGGTATTCCAAAGAGACGTTTCTTTCATAAGGGAGGAAACAATCGAACTCATCACGTACATATATTTAAAACTGGAAGTCCGCAAATTAAAAGGCATATAGATTTTAGAGATTATTTAATATCACATCCGAAAGTTGCCAGAGAATATTCTTTACTTAAAGAAAAACTGGCAAAAAAATATCGTCACGATATCGATAAATACCAGGAAAGAAAAGAGAGTTTTATAAAGAAGATTGATAAGTTGGCAGGTAATTAAATTCCAAAAAACAAAAAAATTTTTTTACCACAGAGTACACTGAGAACACAGATTCTTTAAATAGTTAGTCCGTTAGGTCGAAAAACAAACTAACAAACTAACGATCTAACGAACCAACGAGCCAACCTAATAAAAAACCTTGACTATAATTTAAACTTCAATACTATATACTACCTTTGTTTAAAAATTAAGGAGGTATTTATGCTCGTCGTGCATGTCCATGTTCATGTAAAAGAAGATAAGATTGAAGAATTCAAAAAAATATCCATCGAAAATGCTCAAAATAGCACTAAAGAACCGGGGATAGCCCGATTCGACGTAATTCAACAAAATGATGATAAAAGCAAATTTGTTCTAACCGAAGTATATAAAACCACGGAAGACCCTGCAAAGCATAAAGAAACCGAACATTATAAAAAATGGAGAGACGCAGTCACAGAGATGATGACGGAACCGCGTTTCAGTGTTAAATTTACAAATTTATTTCCCGACGACGCCAACTGGTGAATACGACATACTTTGAATTTGCAACGGCAAGACGGATAATTTTCGGGGCATGCTCAGCAAAAAAGATTGCTGATAACACATTAAATCTGGGGCACAAACCTCTAATCGTTACAGGCAAAAATCAAGACCGCTGTAAATTCTTACTCGATGATTTCGCAAAGCGAAATATAAATTGCGAAATATTTTCAGTGAACGGAGAACCTACAACGGAAGGAGTAACCGAATGTCTGAAGCTGGCAAATAGCAGTAAAACAGACGTAATTATCGGCATAGGAGGCGGAAGCGCAATCGATACTGGAAAAGCCGTCTCCGCCCTTATAACAAACAACGGCAATCTCTTCGATTATTTAGAAATAATAGGAAAAGGTAAACCTATAAAAAATCCTACTATTCCCTTCATAGCAGTACCAACAACAGCAGGTACGGGAGCAGAGGTAACCAAAAATGCCGTAATAAAGTCAAGAGAACATTCCGTAAAAGTAAGCCTCAGAAGTCCTCTTATGCTTCCGGATATTGCTATAATTGACCCTCTGCTGACCCACTCGATGCCAAAAGAAGTAACAGTAAGTACCGGTCTCGATGCATTCACTCAGGTAATAGAACCTTACGTTTCAAACAAAGCAAATATTTTAACCGATACAATCTGCGAAGAAGGCATCAAAAGAATAAGTCAATCCCTTTTAAAAGTTTTTAACGACGGAACCAATGCAGAAGCAAGAGAAGATATGTGTATAGGAAGCCTGTTCGGAGGCATTGCGCTTACAAACGCAAAACTCGGAGCAGTCCACGGATTTGCAGGACCTTTGGGAGGCATGATCGATGCTCCACATGGATTAATCTGTGGCATTCTTCTTCCTCACGTTATAAAAGCAAATATAAAAGCGCTGGAAGAAAGAGACCTCTCTTCGATAGTACTCACGAAATACGAAAAAATCGCAAAAATAGTAACAAACAAAGAAGAAGCCAAACCGAAAGACCTTATTAAGTGGATAGACGAACTATACGAAAAACTGAATATGCCTCATCTTTCAGAAGTGAACCTAAGAGAAGAACAGATAGGAGAACTCATCAATAAGGCAAAAGAAACCAGCAGCATGAAAGGCAATCCGGTCGAACTGACCGACGAGGAATTAAAGGGAATAATAAAGGATGCTTTCTAATATTTTCCACACCTCTGACATTCTTTTCATTCTCTGGCTGAGATAAACTTATCGATACCTCTCGCGGCTTTATGACCGGTATCAATCGCGTTTATTACGTCGGGCCCTCTTGTGAGATCTCCCCCGATAAATAACCAGGAAAGTGAAGTTTGACCATACTCATCTGTCTTTATTTTTCTTCCTTCATACGTAAGCTTTTCTTTTATCTTCTCTGATAAAAAGGTAAAATCAGGGGCCTGTCCGATTGCTTCGACTACCATTGAACCTTCTATCTCCATCTTTTTTTCTACATCAAATTCAGGATTAAACCTTCCATTCTTATCAAAAACCCTGAGACATTTCTTCATAACGACGCCTTTGATTTTTTCATTATCTATTATAATTTTCTCAGGTCCCCATCCAGGATACAACTTAATGCCTTCTTCCAGAGCTTCTTCTATTTCTTCGGGAGTCGCGGGCATAATATCTCTGGTTTCCAGACAACTAACAGTAACACCTACAGTCCCAAATTCCTCCATCTGTAATCTGCCGAGTGTTCTCGAAATATCCATAGCAACATCACCACCGCCTATTACCACAATTTTTTCGGTAACCTTAATTTTTTCTCCCATTGTTACTTTTCTAAGTAATTCGATTGCCTGAAAAACTCCGGAACGTTCGGTTCCCGGAACCCCGGTACTCCGCCCGTTATGAAAGCCTGTAGACACAAAAACCGCATCATACTTATCTCCCAGATCATCTAAAGAGACATCCTTGCCAACAGTGGTATTGCACCTGATTTCTACTCCTACCGATTTTATATATTCAATATCTTTATCCAGAGCTTCATAGGGAAGTCTATATTCGGGAATACCGTATCTCATCATTCCTCCGGGTTTTGGTAACCTATCAAAAATAACTGTCTGGTAACCCATCAATCTGAGATAATAAGCAGCCGCAAGTCCTCCGGGACCCGCGCCTACGATAGCTACTTTCCTATCAATCGACTTTATTTCTTCAGTTCCCAGCACCTTCCGATATTTTTCAAGAGGAATATTGTCAACCACATACCGCTTCAACCATCTTATTGACAGCGGTTTACCCTGATTGCCAAGAACACACGCGGATTCACATTTATGGGTGCAAACTCTTCCACATATTTCCGGCAAAGGATTTGTTTTGTAAATGTCCCTTGTGGCTTCTTCCAGGTTGTCGTCCCAGATATTTCGTACGTAGTCAGAAATATTCATCTCCGCAGGACAGACTTCTTCACATAACTTACACTCCAAACATCGACTTGCTTCCTTTTGAGCTTCCTTTGCGCTGAAACCCTTAACCTGTTCAACAAAAGATGCCTTTCTCTCTTCGGGTGAGGCCTGAGACATCGGTACCCTTTCAGGGTTAAACAGAGAGTATTCCAAGTCGGGGCTAAACCCCTCATATTTTTCCCTGCGGTGTGCGAGCGATGCTTTAAAAATAGAATATTCCCCCTCGGGAAGGAAGTGTTCTTTATCCGTTTTTTCATCCTTTGCCAACAACTTGAAAGTTTTTGGGTCAAAGTGAATATGAAAATAGTCTCTCGAAAGTCTCAAAGAAGCTGTAGGACAGATATCCACACATAATCCGCAAAAACAACATCTACCGTAATCAATTTCAGGTCTTTCGTTTCTTTCTCCATCTCCAGCTTCAATTTCCGGTATCTCTTTCATCTCTATCGCTTCGTTCGGACATACATCGGCACAATTTCCACAACCTGTGCATTTATCCCAATCGTTAAGATGCAAACCTCTATACCTCATTGCAGGTTCTTTCAGTTCGAATGGATACAGCAAAGTTTTAGGTTTTTTAAAAAGATATTTTAACGCTTTGAGAGGACTTAAAATTGAAGTTTTTTTACCCATTATCTATCTATCTCGGGAGCGACAACGTAAAGGCTTATCATAGTATTACCCACATCAGCAATATTCGCACCCTCTAACAATTTTTCCAGGATAATTAGCCCGTGAGTATACGAAGGTGTCCTAAAATGTACCCTGTAGGGTTTATCTTTACCATCACTCACCATATAAAGTCCCAACTCCCCCCGGGAAGATTCAACCCGAACATAGGCTTCCCCTTCCGGAACTTTCCACTTGAAAGGATTGAAACTCCTATTGAAAACTTTTCCCCCGGGCATATTGTCCAGCAACTTAAATATTAAATGGACAGATTCTATCATCTCATCTCTTATTACCAATACTCTCGAATATGCGTCTCCTTCAACTCTCGTAGGGATATCAAAATCGACTTTATCATAAGCGGCATAAGGCTCGACTTTCCTTATATCATATGGCATTCCGGTTGCCCTTAACACCTGCCCCACCGCTCCCCATTCTTTTGCCTCCTCCTGGGATATCTTTCCTACATTGTGAGCTCTCTCATAAAACAATGGATTGTTAAAAAATATATCATTATAATCAGGGACGCACTTCCCTATGGAATGTAACGTCTCTACCATCCTATCGGTAAAGCCTTCCGGGAAATCTCGTCTTACCCCGCCAGGCCAGATATAAATATGGTATACTCTGCCACCGGTTAATTCTTCGAAAAGGTCCAGAATGAGATCTCTATGATACATTGACCATTGAGCAACCGTATCAAAACCCAACATATTGGCATAAGCCCACAAACCAAAGAGGTGCGAACCAACTCTCGCAAGTTCGAGGTACACACTTCTTATCCACTGTGCCCTTTCCGGCACTTCTATATTTGCCAATTTCTCCACCCCCATTGCATATACCATCTCCATATGATCAGGCTCTACAACGTTTATCCTACAAACCATGGGAAAGTTTTGTATCCAGGTTCGATATTCCATCAGCTTCTCAAACCCACGATGAAGAAATCCCGGATTTGCAGTAGCCTCTAAAATACAATCCCCCTCTACCTTCAACGTGATACTAAAATTACCTACCATTCCGAGGTGCTGCGGACCAAAATAGAGTTCAACTTCTCTCATTCTTCCTCCTCCGGGATTACAGGAATCGAATCAAAAACATCCTTCACATACTTCCTTGTATCAAAATCCTTCCTGAACGGGGGTATTTCATAATCTCTTTCTAATAGAAGATGCGTTAATCTTGGATGCCCGCTAAACTTCACTCCAAAGAGCTCATGAATCTCTCGTTCATACGGCTCAGCATTGGCAAAAATCGGAATTGCCGTTCGTGCTTCCGGATTTTCTCTCGCAATTCTTGTCTTGAGAAAAACATCTCCCTTCTCTATATATGCCTTATTTTCCTGCAAATAAGGGGTAATTATATAAACCAATTCAAATTCCTCCTCTTCAATCCAATCAACACAAGAAATAAGGGCTAAATGGTCATAACCTTTATTGGCAAGGAATCCCAAAACTGTTAAAATCTGTTCTTCGCGGGCACAAATTTCCACCCTGGTATCCTGAGGAGTATTTACTTCAATATCCTTAAACGCTAATTCTAATTCTGCAACTATCTTTTTATTCATCTTTACTTATTGGGTATAGCGGTGGCCACTCGAGTTTTCCCAGTGCCATCTCCTGATTCCTCCGATAATATTTATATTGTTTTCTGTACTTTTTATAAGCGTTCGCCATTCCTTTATCGATCAATGTCCAGAGATGCGTAACAGCTATAAATACTGCTTCAGGTCTCGGCATACAACCGGCAATCCAGCCATCAATCGGTATATATTTATCAAGATGTTTGATGGTGTTGTATGAATCCCAGTACATACCTCCGTTTATCGGACAGGAACCAAACCCCACTGTATATTTCGGTTCCCTCATCTGTTCATAGGTTCTTATAATAGCCCTCAGTGTCTTCACAGAAACATATCCGGTAATTAAAAAGAGATTTGCCTGTCTCGGGGTTGCTACGGGAATAACGCCGAATCTCTCTGCATCCCAGCGGGAGGTTATAACCGGAGGAACTTCAATTATTCCACAGCCCGTACAGAAATAAACAGCCCAGAGGGAATACTTATTACCCATTTTTTCTGGATCCTTCAACCATTTTTTTATAGCTTTTCTATCCATTTTTACCTCCACACACTTGCAATAATCAAACCTATAAGAGCCAAAATAGTCGGCAATCTCCAGCAGAAGCGAATTGCTTGTTCAATTCTAAATCTTGGAAAAACAGCACTAATACAGATAAAAGGTGTAAATATTACTAACATCTTTATGAAGAAAGTGAATGGGTTATTAGCTCCCCCAAGGAATAAATTAACAAATAGTGCAATAACAATAAACTCATGAAAAGCACGTTCAATAGTATATAATGCTAAAAATTTACCTCCATATTCAACTTTTGGACCGGAAGCGATCTCCTGCGGTGCTTCCACCATATCAAAAGGTCTTATGCCAAGCATCGCTGGTAAAATAAGGAAAAGAGCTATACCTGATAAAGGTAGAGAAACTATCCCCCAACTTGAAGCCCTCTGAAGTTCAATTATTTCAACTATAGAGATTGTGTTATATTCTACCATAACTGCCAGAAGAGCTAAAAGAAAGGGAACCTCATAACTTAAAGCCAAAAGCATCTTCCGGGAAATTCCAATACTCACGTTCGGATTTGCCGCTTCTCCTCCTGATAAAGCTATACCGAAGGGGGCCAAAAGCATAAGATATAAAACCACCAGAAGTCCTCCAGACATATTGAGTGCACATATATTGCCTATAGGAATGAAAAGAAGAGTAACTATACCCCCGGCTAAGGAAAGAAGAAGACCAAATTCAAAAATAACGCCATGGGATATACTTCTTTGGTGAAAGAGTTTTATGATATCAAGAAGCGGCTGAACCAGGGGAGGACCATATCTCCAATGTATCCTTGCCATTATTCTTCTGGATAAGCCCATGAAAAAGATACCAACTGTAAAGCCGATAATAGGTAAGAGGAAAAATGACGCAATCTTCATAATATCACCACGGCCTACATATAATCTGCACAAAAATCAGGGCTGCCAGAAAAAGGACAATGTATACGAGGTAAAAACCTAAATCTCCTGTATAAATATGCCTTAGTCTTTCAGCTGTTTTTCCTACTATGCGGGTTAACCATCCGTAAAAATTATCTATCCTGTCCTTCAGCCATGGTTTTGCAAGTCTGGAAAACGGATCGTAAAATTTGACAGTGTAATGATATTTCTCTATAGGAATATATAAACCTGCAGCATAAGAATCTTCCTGGGGGACTCTCTCTGATTCGGCACCTGTACGGAAGAATAAATAAATTACTAATAAAACCGCTAAAATGGCAGCAAAGATATTTACAGTATTTAACACACCAGTCTCCGAAATAACACCTGATATATTTATCGATAAAGCTTTAAAACCGGCAGAAACATTAATAATATTTATAACTTTAAGGGGTATACCGGGAAGAACGCCAATTAAAATAACTGCTATTGTTAATAAAATTATGGGGAATTTCATTGAAAAGGGAACTTCTTTAACATCTTCGAATTCTTTCGGCAATTGACCTAAGAAAATGTTATGAATAAATTTATATCCGTATAAGATGGTCCCCCAAGTTCCCATAAATGCAGCGAACGCTAAAAATGGATGGTTTTCCAAAATTAATGCTTTATATATTAACCATTTAGAAACAAAACCACAAGTTAATGGTAACCCAATTAAACCAGAGATACCCACCACTCCTCCTATAAAAGTGACAGGCATTCTTTTAATTAATCCACCCAACCTATTTATATCTCTTATCCCTCCGGTTTGATGTTCCACTGCTCCAGCCACAAAGAAAAGTAAGGCTATATAAATACAATGATTTAAAACGTGGAACATACCTCCAGCAAGTCCAATAGCTGTGGTAAACGCAATTCCCAAAATCATATAACCACCTTGACCAACCGTACTCCAGGCAAGGATTCTCTTACTATCATCTTGAAGGAAAGCACTAAATGCTGCGAAGACTGTAGTAACCGCACCAATGAAGCAGAACACATTATTATAACTTATAAATCCGAAAGACAACTTATTCAAGATATTTAAACCTAATATTATATACATAACGAGGTAGAGTCCATACAATCCTTTTCTTACAAGTACTGCTGAAAGGACCGCTGAAAATGGACTCACAGCTTCCGCATGGGCATCAGGGAGCCAGGTGTGAAGTGGCCAGAATGCATTAATAATGGTAAAGACAACCCCAAACATAATGAGAAGGAATAAATTGTAGCTCATTGAAGCAATTTTCACTTGAGAAACCAGGGAGGAAAATTCCAGAGTACCGCAGGTAACATATAAACTAATAATAGCAATTAGCATAGTCATGGAACCAATAATTGACATAATTATATACTTCATTCCAGCAGATAATGCCTTACCTCCCTTATAGCTTATTAAAAGAAAGGTACTCCAACTCATTATTTCCCAAAATATAAAAAATGATATAAAGTCACCACTAAAGACAGTTCCAATCATAGATGCATTAATAAGTATCATTATAAAGTAATAATAATCCAATTCTTCTTCTTTCCCCATGTATCCCAAAGAATAAATGACTGAGAGTAAACCAATCCCTACGATTGTAATACCAAAAAACCAGGAAAGCATATTTGATCTCAGAATAAGAGGGATGTCGAAGAATACAAAGTAAACTATTTGTTGTTGCTTGTTGTAAAGTAAACAGGTAATAACTACTAAAGCTAAAGAGACAAGGACTGCAAATACATCGCGTAATCTGGAGGAAATTTTCCCGAAGAGATAGGTCAGAAATGCTCCCCCAAATGCAACTATAAGCAGTACCTCTAAAATCATCTCTTAACTCCTTTTATACTCCTACCAATACAGTTTTAATATACTGTATTCTATCCAGGAACCCTGAAGCTGCCGAGTCTAAAACATTACTTATTAAGCCTGGATACACTCCTATAACTACGATTAGTATAAGTAAAATAAACATGGGAATTAGAGCACAGATAGGAGCTTCTATTCTTTTATTAGGATTAGCTTCTCTCCCTTTAAAATAAATTGTCTGAATTACCTTAAGGAAATAAGATCCTTCAATTATCGTGCCTAATAGAACAAGCCCGATAAGAATAGTAAATATAAGCTGTTCCTCAGCCAATGCAGCCTTTATTACTAAAAACTTACTGGAGAACCCTACAAAAGGCGGAAAACCCACAAGCGAAAAAGCTCCTATTGTGAAAGCTAAAGAAGTAAAAGGCATTCTTTTCCCCATTCCTTCCAACGAAGAAATATCCTTGGATCCCGCTCTATAGATCATATAGCCTGCCGCCAAAAAGAGCAAAGCTTTTGCCATTGCATGAGATGCAATTTGGAATAAAGCTCCTTTAACTCCTGCAGCAGAGGCTATCCCAAAAGCAAAAACAATAAGACCTATCTGCCCTATTGATGAATATGCAAGCATGCGCTTTATACGATTTTGCCTAAAGGCGGCTAATTCACCAACAAGCAGCGTCAGAATTCCGAGTCCTGCAAAAAAATGAAGAATACTTAAAGCTCCGAATATAGTCCAGACGAACCGCACGACTGCATATATTCCTACTTCTATTGCAAAACCTGAAAGTACAGCGCTTACAGTCGAGGGCGCGCTAGCGTGAGCATCAGGCAACCAGCCATTCAGTGGAAATATAGCTCCTTCAACTCCAAAACCTGTAATAAAAAGAAACAGAGCAAGAGATAATAACGGGGAATTTACGGAATGAATCTGACTTGCTATATCCGCCATATTCAGCGAGCCGCAAAGTCCATAAAGTAGGGCTATTCCGATAAGAATAAAAGCTGAACCTACAGAACCCTGAATGAGGTATTTTATGCCAGCTTCTACTCCATCCTTATCCCTGTTATATGCAACCAGAGCATAGGAAGAGATACAGAGTATCTCGAAAAAGACAAACATGTTAAATATGTCACCGGTAAGAACAACACCCGTTGCGCCAGCTAAAAAAAGCAGGAACAAGAGGTGATATTTATCAATATCTCCCTCCTTGATATATCTTATTGCATAAATGGATACAAGAAATCCCAGCAAGCTTATAATACCCGCAAAGAAGAGAGAAAAAGGGCTTGCAACAAGATTAATACCAAAAGGAGGCTTGAAGCCTCCGATCTTTACCACTATTGGATTATTTAAAACCTCCGGAATTAACGTGCCCACTATAACTGCCATTGCCAGAGCTACAATTAAAGAAACATATTTGGATATATGTTTGGATATAAAACCAAATAATGGTATAGCAAATGCTCCGCCCAGAGGTATAACGATAAGTAAGACAGGATTTACCATTTAAGATCCCTTATTTTTCTAACATTGAGGGTTCCATAATGCCGGTAAAGAACAATTGCCAGAGTCAGAGCAAGCGCAAGGATTGCCACTCCTATGACAATAGCAGTTAGAACCAGAGCCTGCGGTACGGGGTCAACCATCCTTGAAGGTAGTAGACCTTCACGTGAAAAAATGGGAGCGGTTCCCTCTTTTAGATAACCCATAGAAATTATTAAAATATTTACTCCCGTATCTATAATTGAAAGACCTATAATCATCTTTATCAGGTTTTTCTTAACAAGCATTATATAAAGGCCTATAAGGATCAAACCGAAAGACGCAATGTAATATAGATAATTCTCGATAAATTCCACTATTCACTCCTCACCATATCATCTATTATACCTGCAATCTCCGAACCCACCTTGAATCCTATAGCAACATATATAATAGGAATAATGCCCGCACTGAAAAGTTCATTAGGTATTCCTTTAGGCAGATAATTCAAAAGGAAATATCCACCGTAAAGTAGTCCAAGAAGACCAACAACCACAAAGACAAGTCCCGCAAGAGATTCTGTTATCTTGAACCTGCTCCTGTTAATTCCCTCCCATCTCCAGCATCCAAGCATGGTAAGCAGAAATCCGGATGCTATTATAGCCCCTCCCTGAAAACCTCCTCCGGGAGTTAAGTGTCCATGAATAAAGATGTAAGAGCCGAAAAGAAGAATCAGAGGAAACAAAAATCTGCAACCTGTATATAGAATTAAACTGCTTTCTCTTCTCTTTTTTCTTTTCTTCTCTTCTTCTCTGTAAAGAATCGCAGAAAGACCAATGGCCGCAAGAAATAACACCGTTACTTCTCCGAGTGTATCAAAACCGCGATAACTAACCACCACCGATGTCACTATGTTTGCTGCTCCTGTCTGTTTTACCCCGTTATCAAGATAGTACTCTCTCACCTTGCTCTTCGTCTCTCCAAACGGTATTTCTTGCAAGGAGAAGAAAACACCTATTGCAATTATTACTATCAGAATAAAACTAATTATCTTCCTCATCTTCCTCGAACCTTTTTGTTTTTTTAATTGCTATTATGAAAATAGCTACAGTTAAAGCTGCACCTATAGAAGCTTCCGCCATCGCAACATCAGGAGCATGGAGAAAATAGAAAAGTATCGCAGAGATAAAACTGACAAAGCCGGCAGCAATAACTGCGTTTAACAAATCTTTGAAAATTCCGGCAGCAATGGCGCCGACAAGCATTACAAAAACCAGCATTATCTCAAGAATTATCATCTTCTTCATCCCTTTCTCTGCAAAAACCCTCTGATTGATCTACTTTTGTTTTTTCACAGAGTTTAACTTTTGAGATACACGATGCCCTTCCAAGTGCATGACTTGATATTGGATTCGTCAGCAATACAAATACTGCAATTATAAATGTGGTCCAGAACCAGGAAGGTTCTATTATTCCAACACCAATGATAGTACAGAAAGCACCAAGTGTTGTGCACTTCGTTCCTGCCTGCAATCTGTTGTATACGTCAGGCATTCTGTACACACCAAGACTCCCAAGGAATAAGAATATTACACCAAACCCGCTAACCCACCAACCCCAAGTCATTCAATTCCTCCCTCAAGATACCTTGCTATTGCAACCGAACCTATAAACGTTAAAACGGCATATACCAATGAAACATCCAGATATATTTTTCTTCTCAGTATAAGACCAATAAGAACCAACAGAGCTGTTGTAACTGTCACCGCTGTGTCCAGCGCAACAGCACGGTCAGGAGCAGTTGGACCCTTCATCATCCGCAGCAAACATAGCATAACTCCCAATCCCACAATTACAAGGTAAATAGTTCCAATCATTGAAATATAATCCTCAAATACTTCTCGAATCTTTCACCTATTATATTGGTGGTGGCTTCAATATCCGTTGCTTCTACATCTATCCAGTGAACCAGCAACCTATCTCCCTGAATATCCAGAGTAAAACTTCCAGGCGTTAGAGTTATGGAATTAGCCAGAATTGTTTTTGCAATATCCGATTTTAGTTTGGTCTTTATAATCACTACACCGGGATTTATCGGTAAAGATGGACGAATAACCCGTAATGCTACATCTAAATTAGCTTTTATTATCTCATAGAAAAGAACGAATATATAAAGAATAAAAAACACAAATCTCTTGGGAGTTACCGGTGGAAATCCCAATCGAATATATAATTTATGATTAATGACGGCGATTATAAAAGATACAAAAATTCCCACCCAGAATTCTTGAAAACGAAAGGTTGACGTAAGAAGAAGCCAGAGTATTACAAGAAAGAAAAACAACCACGAAAAACTTTTTATTCTATCTCTTACATTATAATCCTCATCTTTATACAATTAACCCTCCATCAATTTATCTCTTTGCCTTACACAAAAAGAACTCCTCAACTTAATTATCCAATTCATAAAGTTTAATAACAATAATTTATAAGTTTGTCAAGATGTAAAAAAATCACGAAGATTACAAAGAGATAGATCTAAGAATGACGGAAGACCGAGAACGGATGACAAAAAGTAGTTGGTGGTTGTGGGTTGGGCTCTTTGCGCCTCTGCAGTTATTCTATCTAAGCTTGCATTTTTTATTAATTTACTTAATATTAAAAGTGAAAGAATATGAAACCCGAAAAATGTAACATTAATGACCCGGAATGTCACCTGGATAGAATCCGGGATTGGCATAAGGATTTAGAATCCAACATGACATCACTAATTGAAACCCTGAAAAACATA
>Ga0315548_1000803_pt1 | contig 28419 bp, 19 predicted proteins | sample SalMarSW160110MG_2_FD_202540 | JGI IMG/M metagenome (GOLD analysis project Ga0315548, IMG submission 202540) | Salt marsh sediment microbial communities from the Plum Island Ecosystem LTER, Massachusetts, United States - Salt Marsh Sediment SW1601-110 ... | reverse complement strand
AATGCGGTGTTACTACGTCAGTGGTGATGCTTCTTATCGGTGCATCGACAGGTATGTCCTGGTTTATGGCAGCTCAAAACGTTCCTGAACTTATAAGCGGAGCTATATTATCAATTTCAAGCAATAAAATTGCGATTCTTCTTATGATAAATATTATGCTGCTTTTTGTTGGGACTTTTCTTGACATGACCCCCGCTATTTTGATATTTACACCCATTTTTCTTCCGATAATTGACAAGCTTGGTATAAATTTGGTGCATTTCGGGATAATAATAATCGCGAATTTGTGTGTAGGTCTCTGTACTCCGCCTGTAGGAACGGTTCTTTTTGTTGGAGTCGGTGTTGGTCATGGTAAGATACATGAGGTGTTTAAAAGTCTTCTTCCGCTATTCGCGGTTATGATAATCGCGTTACTTATAATTACTTATATTCCAGAAGTATCTTTAACATTACCTCGTTTATTCGGATTTTAATTTAAAGTTTACAGTAGGTATAATAAAAGAACCTCCGGGTCAACTCAACCTGGAGGTCCTCTGGTTGTCCCCTTTTTCAAGAGGGAGGCTCTATTTACTTATTTTGTTGAAATCTAAGTTCCAGTGTGCCTTTATGTACAGGTTCATCTAACATTAAACACCATCACTGGTGCTCAAACCTTTCCCTTCATAATTAAACCCATATACAATTCGCAGCAGGAATTAACATATTTCAATTTAAACTCCAGCTACCTTTAATTTCATTTTAAAAACATGGTCACTGCTAAGATGAAAATAAAACTTGAAAGAGGATGGTTTGATTACTTCAATTAAAACCTCCTTTTTTGTTTTATTAAAAATCTCGTAAGCGTTCTTTCAAAATTGCCGATTCTTTGAACCCAACACTTAATTTTATATCCATAACTAGTATCTAAGCTATACCGAAATTAATACTGATATTATATTTAAATTAATACTGATTGTCAACCCAGGTTTATCCCTATTTATATATACTCCAAAGTATGATTTTATTATCAGGAAAAGTATGATTTAGGTCTAATAGTTAGTTTTATTTTGAGATTCGCGGTATATATTAAAAATATCGGCGCTAATTTATTAGAAGCTTTAATTAATTTGGTTGTAATATGTTATATTTTTGCCGTTTTGGTGGGTTAGTGCTATAAGGAGGTCAATCCTTCTCGTATGGCTATTTTTGTTAGTTTTGCTATGCTTGTTGCTTTTAATTTTTTCTTGATGTGTTGTCTATGGGTTTCTACAGTTTTTATGGATATCGAAAAATTTTTTGCGATCTCTTTTGTGCTTTTGCCTTCGGCGATTTGTTGTAAAACTTCTCTTTCTCTTGGCGTTAATTTTGAATAAATTGTGGATTTATCGTTTGAGTTCTTCATGGTATATTCTTCGATCAGTATATCTGATATTTCGGGACTTAAATATTTTTTCCCATCCATTACAGTATTTATTGCTCTAACAAGTTCGTCGAACGCGCACTCCTTTAGCAGGTATCCTGAAGCTCCGGCGTCTATCATGCCGAGAACGAATCTTCTGTCTGAGTGCAGGGATAGCGCTATTACTTCAATGTCTGGGTTTTTTGATTTAATTTTCCGGGTTGCTTCAATTCCATTTAAATTAGGCATAGTGACATCCATTAACACAAGATCGGGTGAAAGTTTTTTTACCGCTTCTATGGCTTCTCTCCCATCTGTTGCTTCCCCAATTGTTTTCATATTAGGTTGTTTATTAATTAAGGAAGATAAGCCTTCTCTTAGAATCTTATGTTCATCAACCACTATTATTTTTATACTCATATAGGTCTCCTTATTATATTTTTAGAGGCGCTTCTAATTTGATTTTCGTTCCTTTATTTTTATGTGATTCTATTTCAAAATGTCCGCCCACGACGTCAATGCGGCTTCTGATATTTAAAAGTCCGAATCCAGTATCGCTTTCCACGTACGAGTCCAGTACGGAAGTATCGAAACCGATACCATCATCCGTGATTTCTATTTGGATGTTTCTTTCGTTTCTTTTTATGGAAATTTCGACTTTATTTGCTTTTGCGTGTTTTCTTATATTTACCAGTAATTCTCTTACGGCTTGGAACATTAAAATACTTAAGTCGTCCGTTAGATTTTTCTTCTTGCCATCATTTCGGAATTCATATTTTATTTTATTTTCTTTTAAAATATTTTCCGCAAGCCAATCGACTGCTGGTACAAAACCGAGTTCATAAAGAATGGATGGGCTTATTTGTGACATTAACGAGCGAGTTGAAGTAATAGCATTTTGGACCAGATTATAAACCTCCTTTAGCGATTCTTGGGTGTTTTTAGAAGATTCTTTTTCTTTTAGTTCTCCAATTTTTATTTTAAGAAAAGCCAGGATTTGTCCGATTTCAGCGTGAAGAGTGGTTGCAATTCTTTTTCTTTCATGTTCCTCGGCAAGCGTTAATTTGTGAGATAAATTCTTCATTTTTCTTTTGTAGTTTTGTATATTTCTCTTTTCCATGTTTTTCCTATCTGTTATATCTGATATTGATATAACGCTTTTGAGTTCTTTGTTATCGAAGTTTGGAATAGGGTAACATTGAATGCTGAAATACCGGATCATTCCATTTTTTGACACTTTTGTTTTTTCGATTACAGGTAATTTTTCGTTGTTTTTAAATAGCTTTTTAAGAGGACAATCCGCGCAAGTTTCTTCCCATGGTGGGAATATCTGGCTGCATTTCTTGTTTATTACATTTTCCCTTTTTAGCCCAAAGAATTTACAAAGAAATTCATTCGCTTCAAGGATAACATGGTTTTCGTCTACAATTGCCAGGCCTTCACTGACAGCGTTTACAATCGTTTTTAATTTATTCGCGCTTTCTTCCAGTTTTTTTTCGGCGAGTACTTGATCTGTTATATCTCTCGATATTCCAAGAGTTCCTATAACGTTCCCTTCTTTATCGTATCTTGGAATTTTAGTAGATGAAACCCATGTTATTCTTCCATCCGGATGGGTTTCTTTTTCTACTTTAACTTTAATTGATTTTCCGGTTTTTATTATTTCTTGTTCATCACGGTAGGCTAATTCCGCGTGTTCTTTTGTAAAATAGTCGAAATCTGTTTTTCCTATTAATTCGTTTACGCTTTTAACTTCAAACTGTTCTGCTACCGATTTACTAGCCTGGATGAAACGGCTTTTCTTGTCTTTGAAGTATACACGGTCTGGAGTATTGTCCAATAGAGATGTAAGTAGTCTACTTTTAAATAGAACTTCTTCTCCGAGTTCTTCGAGTCTTAGTTTTAATTTTTCTTCTAATTCTTTCTTTTCCGTTATATCTCGTGAAATTCCCAGAATTCCAATCACATTTCCAACTTTATCATATCTTGGGATTTTAGTTGTTGAAACCCAATTGATTCTTCCGTCCGGATGGGTTTCTTTTTCGGCTTTCCCCTCTATAAGTTTCCCTGTTTTCATCACGTATTGTTCGTCTTGATATGCCCGTTTCGCGTGTTCATCGGTAAAGTAATCGAAGTCGGTTTTTCCTATCATATCTACAGCATTGTTTGCTCCAAGCCACTCGGCGAGTGATTCACTTACAGCGATGAAGCGACTTTTTTTATCCTTGTAATAAATATGATCCGGTATGTTGTCCAGGAGACTTTCCAGTAGATCTTTTTCGTAGAATAACTTTTTTTCAAATTTTTTATGCTCAGTTATATCAATAGCTGTACCTAAAATTCCTATAATATCACCTTCATCATCATATAACGGAGCTTTTGTGGTTAGCAGGTAAATTTCCTCATTTTTAGAAATTTTTATCTTCTCTTCTTTCCCAATCAAAGGTTTTCCCGTTTCCATTATACGTAATTCATCTTCACGGGCAGTTTTCGCGAAATTTTCAGGGTAAAACTCAAAATCGGTTTTTCCTATTAGCTCATTGGCAGAATCTATTGAGGGAGCTCCTTTTTGTTTTAAATAATGTTTGCTAACTTGAAGAAGTCGTCCTTCTTTGTTTTTGAAATAGACAGAATATGGAATATTGTTCATGAAGTTTTCAAATAATAATTGTTTTTTTATTATTTCTTTTTTAATCATATCTCTTAGGAATTTTAATGAAATAAAAGAAATATGCAACCCTTGTTATGTTTTATTTTAACAAAATTGAGAAAAATAATTCTTAGCTTAATATCAGGTTTTTCCTTATAGGCATGCATATTTTTTATGGAATCACTTCGATCGAGCAAGAAGAAGCACTCGCAATGGCTCTATTTTTCGGTATCTGTTAGATAAAATAGCTAATAAATCATGAGGTTGTTAAATGGCAGTGGTTTGGAAAGTGCCTTGTTAGAATTGGAAATGGATTAAATAGCAAAAAAACTACAAGTTCTGCATGTGAAAAAATAGGTTTATAGGTGGGGTTTTTGATGTTATGAAATTTTCCCTCTTGCATGAAATGTAATTATCATTATATATTATTCTGAGGAAAATCTTTTTGATTTGTAGTTCAAATAAAATTATAGTTTAGAAATAAGGAGATATTATGGGTTTTTTATTAGGTCTTGATCTCGGAACAAGTGGAATAAAAGCGCTTGTTATGGATGAAAACGCGGAAAATATTTTTACCTCTACTGTGGAATATCCACTTCAGACACCGAAAGTCAATTGGGCGGAACAGGAACCTTCTGATTGGTGGAATGGGACAGTCGAAGCTATCAAGCAGGTTCTCAGTAAATCTTCCGTGGACCCTGCGAATATAAAAGGTATAGGTCTTTCAGGACAGATGCATGGTCTTGTTGCGCTCGACAAAGAGCATAAAGTACTGCGTCCGGCAATACTATGGTGCGATCAGAGAACGGAAAAACAATGTCAGTATATAACTGAGAAAATAGGCGCGGAGAGATTGATTGATCTTGCTTCTAATCCGGCGCTCACGGGTTTTACCGCGGGTAAATTGATATGGGTAAGAGACAATGAGCCTGAAATTTATGAGAAAATTTATAAGATACTATTACCTAAAGATTATATACGTTTCAGGCTTACAGGTGAGTTCGCGACCGAAGTGTCTGATGCTTCCGGGACCCTTTTTCTCGACGTTAAGAACAGAAAATGGTCTGATGAGTTGTTAGGTGAATTAGATATAGATAAAGATATCCTTCCCGAATGTTTCGAATCTTCCGTGGTTAGCGGAAAAGTAAACGCAGAGGCGAGCAAAGAAACTGGGTTAAAGGAAGGAACACCGGTTGTGGGTGGTGGAGGAGATCAGGCTGCTCAGGCAGTGGGCACAGGAATAGTAAGAGAAGGAATAATCTCCTCGACTGTTGGTACCTCCGGTGTTGTTTTTGCCACGAGCGACGCGCATCATCTCGATCCCGGGCATACTCTACATACATTTTGTCACGCGGTTAAGGATAAATGGCATTTAATGGGGGTTATGTTGTCTGCCGGTGGTTCACTTCGGTGGCTTCGGGATACATTATTTAACGATTTAAAAGCGGAAGCAAAAGAGAAAGGAGTAGACCCTTATATTTTAATGGAAGAAAAAGCGAGTAAAATTCCGGTGGGAAGTGAAGGACTTATCTTTTTACCTTATCTTACGGGAGAAAGAGCGCCTTACGCGGATCCAAACGCGAGAGGAGTGTTTTTCGGTTTAAGTCTCAGACATACTGCCGGAGATTTTGTGCGTTCCGTTTTGGAAGGGGTTGCCTTTGGTCTTCGTGATTCACTGGAAGTTATTAGAGGACAGAATATAACTATTGAAGAAATCAGAGGGTCGGGTGGTGGAGCAAAATCGCCTTTCTGGCTCCAAATTCAAGCTGATATAAATAACGCTCCGATGACGACAATTAATGTTACCGACGGAGGAGCTTTGGGTGTTGCTTTACTGGCGGGAGAAGGTACAGGAGTGTATTCCAGTATTGAAGACGCTTGTGATGCCATAATTAAAGTTAAAAGTTCTACAAAGCCTATAGAAGACAATGTTGAAAAATACGATGAATATTATGCTGTTTACCGTTCCCTATATCCCGCTCTTAAGGATAGGTTTTCAGAGTTAAGTAAAATAGTCGAGAAACATGCTTGAGATTGAAGAACTTATTTAGATTTCGGGAAGCGGGTATATTATTCGCGCTTATATTTATATGGTCGGTTACAGCCATAATAAATCCCCGTTTCCTTTCCTCATATAATTTTCAATTGCTTTCGAGGCAGATAGCAGTTTTTGGCCTTATCGCGATTGGGGAAACCTTTGTAATACTTACAGGAGGAATCGATTTATCTCCCGGTTCCGTAATTGTTTTAACTTCGGTACTTGTGGCTTCTTTTATGTCGAGCGGTATGGGGATTTTCTCCGCCATTATTCTAACCCTTTTAATAGCAGTACTAATTGGAATCTGGCATGGAATTTTTGTTACCAAGCTCAAAGTTCCCCCTTTCATTATAACTCTGGGAACTTTTGCCATTGGAAGGGGACTTGCTACGGCAATAACTAAAGGAAAGCAGGTCATGATTACTCAGGAATCTTTTTCTTTTATTTGGGATGGAATGCTTTTTAAATTCATCCCTTTTCCGGTATTAATTCTTATAATTGTTGCTGGTTTTTCAATTTTTCTGCTTAGTCGAACTATTTACGGAAGGCATATCTATGCTGTGGGAGGAAACATTGAAGCAGCAAGGCTTTCAGGTATAAATGTAGACGTTACTCGAATACTTGTTTATGTTCTGTCCACGGTTATGGCCGGAATTGTTGGGATATTAATTGCTTCGAGATTGGAACAGGGCAATCCTAATGTGGGGGAAACCTATGAAATGTATGCTATAGCAGCTGCAGTTATAGGAGGAACAAGTTTATTCGGAGGAGTCGGTACTATAGTTGGTGCTTTAATCGGCGCGGGAATTTTGACTGCGGTATGGAAATCTCTGCAATTACTCAATATATCTTCATATTGGCATCAGGTGATTCTTGGTATCATAATTGTAATCGCGGTAACGATTGACGTAATACGTAAAGAAATGAAAAGGTAAAGGAGGTTAATATGTGTAAAATTTTAAAAGTTTTACTTTTTATTATGGCTGTTGTCATTTTTGCTTTTTCTTCCGGGTGTAAAACAGAAGAAATTCATTATGGGGTCTTGGGTAAGAGTATCGGTCCTTACTGGGAAGTTGTTAAAAAAGGCGCGGAAGATGCGGGAAAAGAATTAAATGTAAAGGTTATGGTTTTTCTGCCTCAGAAGGAAGATATTCCCAAGCAAGTAGAAACAGTGGAAACATGGATTTCTATGGGCTTTAAAGGTATGGCTATCGCTCCTTCCGATCCTGAGGCTCTTGTTTCGCCCATTAATTCGGCTATGGAAAGGAATATTCCTATTCTTACAATAGATACCGATTCTCCTAATTCGAATAGAATATGTTATATAGGTACCGATAATTACACAGCAGGCAAGATTGCCGGAGAAAAAATGGCAGAGATACTCAGAGGGCAAGGAAAAGTCGCGATAGCAACAGGATCGCTTACTGCTATGAATTCTATTGAGCGTATGAAAGGTTTCCGGGATGCGATTAAAGAATATCCGGAAATAGAAATTATAAAACCTATTCTGTGTGATAATGAAGAAACTTCAAAAGCTGTAGAACTTGCGGAAATAGCAATACTGAACAATCCGGATTTGGACGCTTTTTTTGGTGTTTATGTGTTTAATGGCCCTTCTGCCGCGAAAGCAGTAGAATCAGCAGGTAAGGAAGGTGAGATTCATATAGTTTCTTTCGATGTAACTGACGAGCATTTGAAATTAATAAATGAAGGATTAATTGACGCTACAATTGCCCAAAAACAGTATATGATGGGATATGAGGGAGTAAAAATAATCCATAAAATAAATAAAAACGGATTAGAATCCACGCTCGATTCCCTGCCGAAAAATGAAGATGGCGATTATATAATCGATACAGGTGTCGAGGTTGTAACTAAAGAGAACCTTGAAGAATATTTGGAATTGATGGATAAGTGGGGTGTAGAACATACCTTTCAACTGTGAATAAAGAAGTCCTTCTCCGTATGGAGAAAATCACCAAAGCTTTTCCCGGCATAAAAGCTCTGGATGAAGTCGATCTCGAAGTATATAAAGGTGAAGTACTTGCCCTCGTAGGAGAAAATGGAGCGGGTAAGACTACTTTGATGGAAATTTTAAATCCTCACCCCGCGCCTACAGGGTTTTACAAGCAGGACAGCGGAAAAATATACTTTGAGGGCAAGGAAATAAAACTTCGGAGTCCCCTGGAAGCGCAGAAATTAGGTATAAGTTTTATCCATCAACATTTTAATCTCGCCCCCAATCTTTCAGTCTGTGAAAATGTACTCCTGGGTAGGTATCCCAAAAAAGGCGGTATTTTAGGTGTACTAGATAGAAGCGAAATGTATAGGATAGCTTCGGTGCATTTAAATAAACTCGGCGTAAAGTTTTCAATTCATTCTCTTATAGGAGAATTGGGGGTCGCTCAAAAACAAATGGTCGAGATAGCTAAAGCTCTCTCGGTCGATGCCAAGCTTTTAATAATGGATGAGCCTACAGCGCCTCTCACGGATAATGAAGTAGATAAACTGTTTACGATCGTTCAAAAACTTAAAAAAGAAGGCATAACTTTTATTTTTGTTACTCACAAATTAAGTGAAATTTTTAAAATGTGCGATCGTATTGTAGTCCTCCGGGATGGTAAAAATGTTGGTGGTTTGGATATAAAAGACGCCACCGAAGAAAAAATAACTCAAATGATGGTAGGACGAGACCTGGAAGTGTTTCCCGAGAGAAAAACGAAAATTGGGAAAAAAGCGTTTGAGGTTGTTGGTTTAACCAGAAAAGGGTTAATGAACGACATTAACTTTGAGGTGAAGACCGGAGAGATTCTTGGTTTGTATGGTCTTGTGGGAGCGGGAAGGACGGAAACCATGAGAGCTATTTTTGGTATCGATAAATTAGAAAAAGGCGAAATCTATATAGGAGAAGAAAAAGTAACAATAAGATCTCCGGCTGATGCCATAAATAAAGGGTTAGGTTTTGTGCCTGAAGACAGGCAATTACAGGGACTTATTCCACTTATGAACATTAAGGAGAATATCACACTTCCCATTCTCGAAAAAATATCAAAACTGAAGTTTATTAATAGAAAAAAAGAAAATAATATGGTAAATCAATATATAAATAAGCTAAAAATAAATCCGCCCACTCCTTTCTCTGTTGTTAAAGGGCTATCAGGAGGGAATCAACAAAAAGTTGTTCTTGCCAAGTGGCTTGCTTCCAATCCAAAAGTGCTTATACTTGATGAACCGACCAGAGGAATAGATGTAAAAGCAAAAGCTGAGATACATTTTCTTATAGCAGGCCTTGCTTTTCAGGGAATCAGTATTATTATTATATCATCTGAGCTACCGGAAATAATGAAAATGAGTGACCGAATTCTTGTCCTGTCAGAAGGCAGAATTACTGGTGAATTCATTCGTGAAAAAGCAACGGAAGAAAAAATAATCGGCTGTGCGGTAATGGAAAATTAGAATTTTAAATCGTTAAAGGAGAGTACAATATGGCAAAAAAATACCTAAGCGACATAAAAAAGATAAAATTCGAAGGTAAGAAATCAAAAAGTAATCTCGCATTTAAGTTTTACGACCCGAATGAAAAAATAAACGGCAAAAAAATGAAAGACCACTTGAGATTTTCAGTAGCATACTGGCATACATTCAGAGGAGAAGGAAGTGATCCCTTTGGTAATGCGACTGTTGATAGGCCCTGGGAAAGGTTTGCGGACGAAATCGACAAAGCCAAGGCAAGGATGGACGCGGCTTTCGAGTTGTTTGAAATCCTGGGTATTCCTTATTTTTGTTTCCATGACAGAGATGTTGCTCCCGAAGGAGATACGCTTAAGGAAACAAATAAAAATCTCGATATAATAGTCGAACATATTAAACAGCACATGAAAACAAGCGATACAAAAGTGCTCTGGGTTACCGCTAATCTTTTCTCTAATCCGAGATATATGCATGGGGCGGCTACTTCTCCTTATGCTAATGTGTTTGCCTATGCTGCGGCTCAGGTTAAGAAAGCGCTTGAAGTAGCAAAAGAACTTAAAGCGGAAGATTATGTATTCTGGGGTGGTAGAGAGGGATATGAAACCTTACTGAATACGAATATGAAGATGGAACTGGATAATCTTGCTCGTTTTCTTCACATGGCGTGCGATTACGCTAAGAAAATCAAATTCGGCGGACAGTTTCTTATAGAGCCCAAACCTCATGAGCCGACAAAACATCAGTATGATTTTGATTCTGCGACAGTGATTGGATTTTTGAAAAGCTATAATCTAACCGATAAATTTAAGCTTAATATCGAAGCAAATCACGCGACTTTGGCGAGACATACATTCCATCATGATTTAAGAGTTGCAAGAATTAATGGCCTTTTAGGAAGTATCGATGCCAACCAGGGCGATCTTCTTTTAGGATGGGATACTGATCAGTTCCCAAGCAATATATACTGGACAACTCTGGCTATGTATGAAGTTATTAAAAACGGTGGTCTCGGTAAGGGCGGATTAAATTTCGACGCCAAGGTTAGAAGAGGCTCATTTGAAATAGATGACCTCGTATACGCTCACATTTCAGGGATGGATTCCTTTGCCAAGGCTTATAAGGTTGCTAATAGTCTTATTAAAGGCGGAGAAATCGAGAAATTTAAAAAGGATAGATACGGAAGTTATTCGAAGGGTATAGGAAAATCGATTGTTTCGGGAAAAGAGAACTTTGCCTCTCTTGAAAAATATGCGCTTTCAAAGGGTGAACCTGAGAAGAAATCGGGAAGACAGGAACTCCTCGAAACTATATTTAACAGGTATATGTTTGAGTAAGTATAGTTAGAAATTTTAATTTCTTAAAAAGAAAAAGCTCTACTAATTTTAGTAGGGCTTTTTTTACTTATGGAAACTTTCCGGAGGACCCAGGTAACTTGGTTTTATTTTGCGAGTTTCTACAACTATTTTCTGCAACGCGAGCCCCGGATCAACCATCCAGAATTTAAGTGTATGCTCACCCGGGTTTCGGGTAGAATGATTAGAAGTCATAATTTTTATATTTTCCATTACAGCCTGATTCCATTCGTGCGGATACTTCCAATCGGGAATAGTATCATTTTTATGTACATTTATTATTTGTGGTTGTTCATCATCGAAAGAAATCCCATAATGAAGTCCTTCGGTATTATGGAAATTTTGTGTAGGGGAGAAGTATGCTTTTACTTTTACTTCCCCGCTGTTAAATAGATACATTTTATATTCTAAATGTGGACTGTCACCACTTGGTATCTGTTTTTTGGTAGTAACTGGAGCGGGTGTTATTCCCGAGAGCGTTCGACCTAAATCAGGAATGATTAACCAGCGAATATTGCCTTTTCCTACTGCTTTAGTATAGTGCTCCGCTTCCATAGAAACATAACCGTTTCCTTCTACAAAACCTTCGATTTCTTCAGGTCTCGGTGATTCAGAATTGTTAATGACAGCTTTGACAGTAACTTCGGCAGGTCCCGTTATTTTAATTAAGGTATTATTGTTGCCTTTTGGAACTTTTTCCCAGTCTATTTCTAACCAGGTACGTTTTTCTTTATCGATTTTACCATCTTCTTCGGATATTAGTACCCAGGGTTCATCGCAATCTATTTGGAAAGCGAAAGGAATAGAACCGCGATTAAAAATTTCTATGTAGTATTTTTGTTTATTATAACAATCGAATTCTGGTAATACGGCTTCTTCTTTTTCTTCTGGCCACCATTTGTCCGAACCTTCGATTGCTACCCCCATTTCTGCTATATTTGGGATATTTATTTCTTTAACTTCAGGCATTATATTCTTCGGAGGATTATCCCAATTGGTATAACCAATATGTGTTTGAGACATCATGTGATTCCATTTTCCATCTGCTACTTCATTGTGATAATATTCGGTTAACTCAGCATCTTTTTTAAATAGTTTTTTAACTCCCTGTGCCATCAAATTTGTGGCTGCGCGTCCCTGTTTCGCGTATAAATAGTTTTTCCCCACAGTAACGTGCATTTCGCCTAAGTTCGCGCATGCTTTTACGGGGAATAATACTAATTGGAAATAAGCATCTTTGTATTCCGATGATAAATTATGATAAATTTCTTCAGCTTTGATTACTATTTTATTATAATCAGCTACAATTCTTTCCGCTTCTCTATAAGCGATAAGACTATAAGTGAGAGAGTCAAGCGATTCGGGTTTTCTTCGTTCGTTGTATTTTGTGTATTTTGTTAAAATATCTGCTATTTCACATGCGTATTTCTCTCCGAACTGCTGTTGCGACCAGAGTTTTGTATATTCGGGCAATCTGTTGGCGGGCCATTTTTCCAGGTTCCAGGCGTAATCCAGGAAGAATTGAGTAGGAAGCTCCATAGGTTTTATATCTCCCACGTTTACAATCCATATTTCTTCGACTCCGTAAGCGTAGGATAAGTGCATTTGTTCCCATATTCCTGATATTGGGTTGGTGTTTAACCATCTGTAACTTCTTGGTCCTCCCACAAAATCAAAGTGATAGTACATACCGTAACCACCTGTACGTTGTGGGGTGTCCAATTTTGGAAGCCTTCTAACGTTACCCCAGTTATCATCACATAGCAACAACGTTACATCGTCAGGAACGGTCATCCCTTTATCGTAATAATCCTGTACTTCTTTATAAAGAGCCCATTTCTGAGGAATAGAGGCGGCAGGCTTTCCTGTGACTTCTTCGATAATTTCTTTTTGGTCTTTTACTATTCTTTCAAGAAGAGCGATTGCGGTTCCCTCGGTCATAGGTTCATCTCCATCTCCTCTCATACCTATTGTTACTATGCTTTCGAAGCCATCCATTCTTCTGATGCCCTCACGCCAGAATTCCTTTAGTCTTTCTTCATTTAATTCATAATTCCATCTTCCCGAACCAAAACGTCTCCATTCGTCATGAGCTCGCATCAGAGGTTCGTGGTGAGACGTTCCTATTACAATCCCATATTCATCAGCTAATTTTGGGTTTTCTGAGTCATCAACGAAGAAAGCTTTGCCCCACATAGCAGGCCAGAGATAGTTACCTTTCATTCTAAGTATAAGTTCAAATACTTTTTCATAAAATTGTGAATTAAATCCGCCGAATTTCTCTAGAACCCACCCTCTGAGTGCCGGATCTTCATCATTTATGAATATCCCTCTGTATTTAACGTCTGGTTCTCCGAGACTGTGGTATCCCGGCAAAACGTAAATATTTTCCTTTTTCTTAGGCGGTACATCCGCCCAGTAGTACCATGGTGAAACGCCTATTTGAGAGGAGAGTTCAAACATACCGTATATCGTGCCGCGTTTATCACTGCCCGTAATAATTAAAGCTCTATCAATATCTGGAAGAGGTTCTTCAACGATTTGAATTAAAAATGCTTCCCATTTCCCTTTAATATCTTCTACATCAATTTTTTTATTTTTTACTAAATCGTCAACTATTTTACTTTTTCCAAGTGTTCCGATTATTACTATTTCTTTTGCCTTTGGAACTTCATCTACGAATATTTCCGGTCTGGAGTCCGTTACTTTTTCGATGTCTGTTTGAAAGAGTTTTGCCACCTTTATTACTCCGGAGTAATCTTCGGAACTCAGGTATAATGGCGCGGATTTGCCTGAAGAAGAAAGAGCAAAATATCCTTTTTTATTGTCGGTTGAAATGTATGATGTGTTATCGGTGGACTTTTTGGCGGCTGAACAAGACATAATTAGAACAAGAAAGAGCAAGGCGCAGTAAAAAAATTTATGAAATCGATGTTTATTATTCCCGTTATTATATTTTAAATTCATTGTTCGTTCAGTATAATAAATGCTTTCATTGTCGATGTCAAGGGATATTTTGAACCACAAAACAAACAAAAGACACGGAAAAAATTTACCACAGAGGACACAGAGAAAAAAGGAACTCACAGAGAGCATAGAGAAAAAATAATGCTGTTTAAAACCCAACCCACACCACCAAATTAATCTCACACAAAGCCACAGAGACACAAAGAAAAAAACAATTATTTAACCACGAAACACACTATAAACACGAAACTTTAATTCACACAAAGCCACAGAGGACACCGAGATTTAGAGGTTATGTTTTTCTCATCCAGAGTACCCAATCTGAGAACAGAATTAATAGTAACAAAATAATAAAAAGCCAGTTATGGCGAAGGTTTATCCATATTTCCTTTTCTTTGATTTCAAAGTCTTTCTTTTTTAAAGAGTTATCCCACTCTCCTCCTCCGCTTATATTTCCGATACTTGAAAGTATTGTCGAGTCTATGCCCATTTTATCGCCCCCTTCAGCAACAATCAAAACTGAATCTTCTATGCTTTGTGATGGTAGGGTGATTTTGAAATGATATAAACCTTCAGAAGGTCTTTTTATTACTAAGGAATCTTCTGTTACTGGTATTTTTTGCCCGTCCCAGAAAAAAGTTTTATCCGGGGCATTATTCTTATTGAATTTAAGTATAAAATCTTCTCCTTCGGTTAGCTTTTTTGAATAAGATATACTCATTTCTTCTTGTATCAGTTCTTCTGTTAAATTGTCCATTAATTCTTTAAAGAAATTTTCTGAATATATTTTTTTATCCGAAAGGGCTAATTTCCAGAGCTCGAGATAGGCAAATTGAAAAACGCTTCCTTTTCCGTAAGGCATAGAGTACCCTACTTTTTCTCCCGACAATTCAAGAGTTTTAGCATTGCTTTTTGCTCCTCCGGCTTTTAAATAATAACTTTCCGGGAGTTTTCCTGAATATTTGCTTAATGTAGAGGCGATAAGGGGTAGAAAATCGAGATTAGGAGATACGGAACTGACTACGATTACATTTCCTCCTTTAAGTAAATATTTTCTGATTTTTTCTTTGTGTTTATCCGGATTTTCAAGAATGCAAAGTATATTATAACTAAATATGTTTTCGTTTTTTATGTTATCTTTTTCATAATCTTCGATTTTCCAGCTTTTATCTTCAAAATATCGTTTTATGAATTTGTAATTCCAGTTAGGGATTTCAGTTACAATTAAAAGTTTTCGTTTTTCCTTAACATCTATAGACCAAATTGCCCTGTCTACTATTTCGTTTTCGATTAAAAGATTAAATTGAATGTTGTTTTTGCCGACGGATGGTAGAATTGGAAAATTTAAAATCCCTTCTTTCTTGATGTCTTTTTTGCTGATTTTTCCGTTGTGTTTTATTTCGATGGTAGCCTGCCCCGGAACTTTATGGTGGATATTGATTTTAACAGAATCCCCTTCGAGAGCTGAATTTGGACCATAAACCGAGATGAAACCGGTATTGATTTTATCCTCCTCCGGAGGTGCAAAATATATAGGGATTCCGAGTTTTCCTGCTATTTCGATTGGGTCTTTTCCTCTGGTATTGGAACCGTCTGAAAAAAGAATTATAAAACTTGCATTAGAGTATTTTTCGGATGCTTCAATCAGAGCTTTACCAATATCTGTTCCGTTCCTATTTTTATCAAAATTAAAAGTTCTCAGCGGAAAAGATGCTTCTATTTTTCTTCTTTTTATATTTTTCATCGATTCGCTCTCATCTATCAGTAAAATGCCGTAAAGAGGAATATCTTTTTTAAAGTGAAATACAGGATGGAAAAGTGTAAGAAGAAGGAGTCCCAGTACAACCCACTGGGTTATTCGCATTTTCATTCTACAATATTGCTTTCCGGAAACAATTTTTTCAATATTCGAATCGAATTCGAATCAAGAGAAGCTACGAAACCATCAAGTAAATATTTTTTCCATACTTTTTCGATGTCTTTTGATTCAAGTTTTTTAAGCTCCTCAAGCCAATTTTTAAGAGTGTTTTGCTCTACTCCCATAGAGGAGTATAAAATCATAAATCTGCTTCGATTTTGCGTTAAAGAAAGAGCCGTGAGCCAATTTGATACGTCTGAAATTGCTTTCTTTATTTCTGGTTTTTTTGGTTTTATAGCGACATTTTTAATTTTGTTGCCCGAAACATAAATTATGAAAGGTGAAGGGGCCGTTTCCGGTGAAAATTTAACTTTAAGGTTTCTGTTATTCATAATCTTAATGAACACAAGAAAAGTACAGAAGTCTTCGGAAAAAGAAGGAGGAGAAATGTTCGCGACAAAGTTTTCGTTTCTTCGAAATATATGTTTACCTATAATTCTATCTAATTTATAATAATTATTAGAATTGGAAATTAGTGTGTCGGGAATTGTATTAACCATATTTATTATTTTCGTTTCGCTTATCCTTCCTGTAATCCCTATGGTTAGATTAACAATAGGAGCGCCATCTCCGTTAAAATCGTTTAAGACAAGACGTAATAAATTTGTAGGGCCATTTTCCTTTTTTGTTGAGAAAAGTTTATTTTCGGAAAGTAAAGTTACGAAATTAGAGAGAGCTTCAGTAGAATCTATGTTTTTTAGATAAAAATAATTGTAGCCGCTTTTTTCAAACAATCCTTTTGTATTGTGATTGATCGTTGCGTTTGGGCTTAGTTCAAAACCCAGTGAAATTTGTTCTTTTTTACATTTATTATCCTTCAAGATTTGAATTCCCGAAGGCAGAAGCAACTCAGAGATTGAACAAAGAAAAAGAATTATTCCCATTCAATGGTAGCCGGAGGTTTAGAGCTAACATCATAAACAACTCTATTGACTCCTGAAACTTCGTTCATTATGCGGCGAGCTATTTTCGTTAAAGCTTCTTTTTTGAAGGCAAACCAGTCCGCGGTCATTCCATCTTCGCTTGTAACAGCTCTGAGTCCTATCAAATTCGCGTATGTGCGGGTGTCGCCCATAACCCCGACCGTTTTAACAGGTATAAATACGGCAAATGCTTGCCATATCGAGTTGTAAAGGTCGAGTTCTTTTAGAGTGTCTATGAATATACGGTCGGCTTCCTGCAGGATTTTTACACTTTCTTCAGTAACTTCACCAAGAATTCTTACACCGAGACCGGGTCCGGGAAAAGGATGTCTCTTGAAAATTTTTTCCGGAATTTTTAACAATTTTGCGATTTCTCTAACTTCGTCTTTAAAGAAATCTTTTAAGGGCTCGATTAATTTAAGTTTCAGGTCATCCGGCAATCCTCCTACATTGTGATGACTTTTTATTGTGTGAGACGGGCCTACGTCAGAAATGCTTTCAATTCTATCCGGATATAGAGTACCCTGAATTAAATATTCAGCGTTTATTTCTTTTGCTTCTTTTTCGAATATTCTTATGAATTCTCTGCCTATTATTTTTCTTTTTTCTTCCGGGTCGATAACGCCTTTAAGCGCATTTAAAAAACGCCCCGGAGCGTTAACAATTTTTGCGCTGAGGTTGAGTCTTTCGGATATTTCCCTTATTTCTTCTGTTTCTCCTTTTCGCATGAGACCCGTATTTACAAAAATTGGTATAAAATTCTCTTTTAAGATTTTTTTTGCTATAACCGCGGATACTGTTGAATCTACTCCTCCGCTATAAGCAAGCACCACTTTACCTTTTTTGTTGTATTTACCGATGATTTCTTGCTGAGCTATATCTAAGAAGGAGGAAGAAGTCCAGTCCCCTTTTACTTTACATATTGAATAAAGGAAATTTCTTAGAATTTTTTTGCCTTCTGTGGTATGTGTTACTTCCGGGTGGAATTGAAGGCCATATATTTTTTCTTTTTTTATGGCGGCATATTCCGAATTATCTGTTTTTCCGATAACTTCAAAACCTGCCGGCAATTTGGTTAATTTGTCGCCGTGACTCATCCAGACTGTAGTTTGCTTGGTAATCCCTTTAAAAAGAGGATCACTAGAAGGCGAAAATTCCGCGCTTCCGTATTCTCTTTTCTTCGAACTCAGGACATCTCCTCCGAAAATTTTGCCGAGCAGTTGTAATCCGTAGCATATACCTAGAACCGGGATACCTAATTCAAATATGTCTTTATCGGGTATTGGGGCATTATCTTCGATGACACTCCATGGAGCCCCGGAGAGAATTATTCCCTTTGCGTCCGCTACGGCTTTTGCTGGAGTTTTCGGGGAACGGATAATAGCATGGGTTTTGAGTTCTCTGATCCTTCTCGCGATTAGGTGAGTATATTGGGAACCGAAATCCAGTATTACTATTTTTTCACTCATTTAAACCTTTAAGTCGCCTGACGGCTTTAGCTCTATCTTTTGAAGAGAAAACAAAGGAATTCGTGATTATTTCATTTGCCCCCGAATTTAGAATAGAATCGATGGTGTCATCATTTATTCCTCCGTCGACTGCTATGTCGAGTTTGGGAGCAATCCTTCTTAGATTTTCGATTTTTGAAAGAACCTCGGGAATAAATTTCTGTCCGGAAAATCCCGGGTATACTCCCATTATTAGAACAGCGTCGATTTTTTCTAAATAGGGTTTAACGGTATCTCCGGCAGTATCGGGGTTGAGGACTATTCCGCATTCCGCGTTCATTTCGTGTGTTTTTTCTATTATTTTATCAGGATTTCCTTCGGATTCCAGATGGAAATAGATTTTAGAACAGCCAACATCAATGTAATCCTCAAGATATTTTTCAGGATATTGTATCATTAAATGCGCGTGTAGAGGAAGTTTAGTTAGTTTTCGTATCCCTTGTATAACAACGGGTCCGAAAGATAAATTTGGAGCGAAGACACCGTCTATAACGTCGAGGTGTACGGAATCTCCCCCTGCATCTTCTACGGTTTTTAATACCTCTCCAAGTCTAGAGAAATCTTCAGCGAGGATCGAGACCGAAACGTGAACCTCTTTATTCATTTAAATTAATCTCCATTTCATACGAGTATATTAGAAATTATTTTTGATATGTCAAGACACTGCCCCGCCCCACCAAAAAAAATAACCACAGAGGACACAGAGGAAAAATATAGTGTTGTCTAAAACCCATCTCAACTCCCAACTAGTATCTCACACAAAGGCACAAAGAACACAGAGAAAAAACAAAAAAAATATTTGTATTGTTTAAAACACTTCCCACCTCAAAAATTTTTCACATGTAGGATATGTAAAGATTGTAGTTTTTTGAAAAAGATTTATATGGCTTGACATGATTATAGTATATATATAAAATAAGCAAAATGATTTTTGAGATTAAAGATAACTGGAAGTTTCGTATGATAGGTAGTGAAAAGTGGCTTGACGCGACCGTACCCGGGTGCATTCATACGGATTTATTTAAAAACAAACTTATTCCGGATCCCTTCTATAGGGATAATGAATTGAAACTCGGGTGGATAGATAAAGTTCCTTTTGAATATAAGACAACATTTAAAGTTGATAAATCTATACTTAATCACGAAAAAATTGAACTATATTTCAAGGGCCTCGATACATATGCCGATATTTACCTAAACGGAAAACTCATTGCCACTGCCGATAATATGTTTAGAGAGTGGAAAGTCGATGTAAAAGAATTCTTAGAAGTTGGGGGAAATGAACTACGTATTTATTTCCATTCTCCTTTTCATAGAGGGCTGGTGGAGATGGAAAAACATACGAATAAACTACCTTATGATTTGTCTCCCCTGTATAGTTTTGCTAATCAGCCTATAACAAGTACTTATACACGTAAAGCACCATACCAATATGGTTGGGATTGGGGCCCGGTGCTTACAACGAGCGGTATATGGCGTGGTGTATATCTTAAAGCCTGGAATAAAGCACGAATAAATGATTTGCGGATTAGTCAAGAAAAATTACCTGCTGATAAAGCTCTACTTTCTGCGATATTTGAAGTAGAATCAACATCTTCGATAGAAATTTCAATAAATCTATCATCTAAATTGGATGGCGTCTCTAAAAAAATTAAAGGAATTAAAACTAAGCTTAAAAAAGGTATAAATCATATACCAATAGACTTTAAATTTGATAATCCGGAATTCTGGTGGCCTAACGGAATGGGAAAACATCCTGTTTATGAGTTTGCCGGAGAACTTAAAATTGGAAATAAAATAATTGATAAAATAAAAGTCAAATCCGGTTTAAGGACAGCTAAAGTTATTCGTACACCCGATAAAAAAGGAGAGTCATTTTACTTTGAAATAAATGGTATTCCAATATTTGCAAAAGGCGCCAATTATATACCTTGTGATATTTTTCCTTCACGGGTTACAGAAGAACATTATAAAAAAGTCGTCCAGGCTGCCGTGGATGCCAATATGAATATGTTAAGGGTATGGGGTGGAGGTATCTACGAAGAAGATATTTTTTATGATTTGTGTGATGAAAACGGTATTATGGTCTGGCAGGATTTTATGTTCGCGTGCCATTCATATCCGGGATATAAAGAATTTCTCGAGAGTGTTAAGAATGAAGCTATAGATAATGTTAAGCGGCTCAGAAATCATCCGTGCCTTGTGATTTGGTGCGGTAATAATGAAATCGACATTATATTCGAAAGAAGAGTTAGGGAAAACATTGAAAAGAAATCACCCGAAGTAACAAAAAAGACATTGAAAGCTTACGATGATCTTTTTTATAAGCTTCTTCCGGGTGTCTGTAAGAAATATGACGAATCACGTTGTTACTGGCATTCATCACCCTGTGGAGGATGGAAAAAGCATGAAACACCTAATTCTGGTGATGTTCATTACTGGGGTGTTTGGCATGAGGATCACCCTTTCGAAAAATTCAGTGAAAATAAGGCGCGTTTCTTTTCCGAATGGGGTTTTCAATCTTATCCTGAATTTAGAATTGTGAAGGAGTTTACAAAATCTTTGGATTGGGATGTCCTTTCTCATGTGATGAAGTCACATCAAAAAAGTTCATATGGAAACGAGAAAATAGATAAATATCTTAAAATGTATTATAATACTCCGAAGGATTTTCAGTCGTATTTATATGTAACGCAGGTGATGCAGGCAGAGGCGGGTAAACTTGCGATAGAAACGCATCGCCGCAACAGACCTTTTACAATGGGTACTTTATACTGGCAGCTTAATGACTGCTGGCCTGTGGCTTCCTGGGCGAGTCTTGATTCCGGAAATCGCTGGAAAGCTTTCCATTATTACGTTAAAAAAGCTTATAGTGATGTACTTCCGATTGTTTCTGATTTTAAAGGTATTTTTAAGGTGCAAGTTGTATCTGACCTTTTGGAAGGTTTTCAGGCAGAGTTAGAAATGAAAATTATCGATTTTAAGGGTAAAGAAATATGGAAAAACTCAGTTCCGGTAAATATGGAAGCAAATACTTGTAAAACTTTTTTCGAGGAGAAGTCTGATACATTCTTAAAGGAAATCGATAAAAAAAATACTGCTTTTATCGTTCGATTAGTTCAGGATAAAAGGATTTTATCGAAAAATATTTTTTATCTGGTAAGGTTTAAAGATTTAAATTTACCAAAATTTAAAATTACAAAGAAAATTTCCGATATGACTGGTGGTTATAAAATCGGATTATCGACCGATAAACTTGTAAAAGACCTATACTTATCTGTTGAAAAGGAGGGTTTCTTCTCCGATAACTATTTTGATTTACTTCCTGGCGAACAAAAAGCTATAACTTTTACTACGAAAAAGAATATTAAAGATTTCGAGAAGAAACTAAAGATGATGTCCCTGGTTGACACGTATTGAAAAAATTAAATTTATAAATTTTAAGTAGAGGGGAGGATAGGAAATGAGAATTGAAAAAGAATACAAGATAAATTTCAAAGCTAAGCCTAAAGAAAGAAACGTCCTTATATTTATGGACGGTACCTGGAATGATGAGAACGGCAAACAGGGTAGCGGACTCGTCACTAATGTTGTTAAGCTGTATAAATCTTTGGAAGAAGATTCTGAGAAGCAAATCTCAAGATATTTCAGAGGTATCGGTAATGATGATGATTATGGGTTTTGGGCGACTTATATATGCGGAGGAATAGGTGGTGACGAAAAAAGAATAAGAGATGAAGCCTATGCTACGATCGCGAGAGAATATCAAATGGGAGATAAAATTCATATCTTTGGTTTTAGTAGAGGGGCGGCAAGCGCCAGAATGCTTGCCAATCAAGTTTATAAGGAAGGGATTCCCGAAAACATTAAAGTAATATGGGAAACTTTTGCCAACAGAACAACGAGGAATATAGAAGATAGATTCGTACGCTATATTTCAAACGGTAAAAAACATAACGTCGATGTAGAATTTTTAGGTGTTTGGGATACTGTGGGGGCTTTTGGGATACCCATAAATATTTTAGGAATTCCATTCGCGCGATGGAATCTATTTAAAGATATGCATGTGGCAGAGAACCTAAAAAAAGCTGTTCATTGCGTTTGTCTGGATGAGACTAGAAATGCCTATGTGCCGACACTTATGAATTATAAACCTGGAGTGGTTGAAGAAGTCTGGTTTCCCGGGGTTCATTCTGATGTAGGAGGAAGTTATAAAGAAGACGCACTGGGCAAAATTTCTCTTAGTTTTATTGTAAATCGTTTAAGGAAACATTCTCAGGAATATAGCAATAAGATAAAGTTTAAAGAAGATGTATTGGCTAAATATACGCAACCCGGAGAGGAAGAAGAATTTGTTTTCCATTTCTTTGGACTTGGGTGGAAAAAATCCATAAGGGAAATCAAGGTACTTAAAGATGATAAGGTCGATAAAAAAATATCTCCGAAAATACACAACTCTATGGTGAAATTACAGAGAAGCAGAAAAACAACAAGTCTTGTCCGTTTCGGAAAAACTACGAAAACAATACGAATTCAGTATAATCCGCCAAACGCTAAAATTATAAGAGATAAATATAAAATTATAGATTAAAGGAGGAGGTAAAAAATGAGGAACTTTCGTTTAATAAGAATATTGGCGTTGCTTCTCATTATGGGAATTCTTATACAGTCTTGTCCTGCGGTGAGTGCTACTTCTAAATTGAAAATGGAAAAATTCGAGGGCGGATTTTTTTCCATCAGTAAGCCAAAAGGATGGAAAATGATTACTGCCGGGACATGCGCTTCTTTTGCTTTTTTGATTCGGGATCCTTCCGAGTCTTTAAGGCAGATTTTCTATTTCGGAGAAGTTGGTCCGGTATATTTGAATGTACAGCAAAAACAAATAGACCAACAGTATATGAGTATGGGGGGATATCCGGTAGGCTGGATTGATATGCCGGTGGTTAATCCTTTAACTCCGGGTGGATTTCTTTCCAATTTTCATATAATCGCAAAAAGCCAGGTGGCCAGGCAATTTATGTCCGGGTGTCCAAGACTTGAAAATATCAAAATCGTCTCAAGGAAAACCGAGCCGTGTCCAATTCCTGGAGGCAGTACGGAACTTTTGAGAGCTTTATTTACAAAAAACGGAAAACTTGGTGAAGGGTTGTTCTTGATAACGGTTGCGCCAATGCTTCCTTATACCGGAAATCCCGGCGGAGGTATCGGTTATGGGTTTCTTGTTACGGGTATTACGGCTCCTAAAAAGGAATTCAAAGAATTAGAAAAGTCTCTTGTCAATTCGATCAAGAGTTTCTGGGTTAGTCAAAATTATGTAAATAATTGTATGAGGCAGCAGGCAAGCACCTATGCCGGTATCCTTAAAGCCGGGAAAACATTGAATGAAACTTCGGACATAATAATGAAGGGATGGGAAGCGAGAAATAAGACCGATGATATCCTTTCGGAAAAGTGGAGCGATGCGATTTTGGGAAAAGAGAGATTATATGACCCGCATAGCGGTAAAGTTTATGAGTTTGAAAATGGTTTTTACGATAAGTATAACCACAATCGAGGAGAATATAATATGAATAAATTAGAGCTTGTACCAGATGACAATTATAATCTATGGATGGAGACTCCTCTCGATGGGCATGAAAACGTCAGGTAATTGGAGTTTTAGGTGCAGAAAACTATAACCATAACCACGACCAGTAGAGAAGGATTATACGATATAACCCCGCAGGTAGCGGAATGTGTTAAAGAATCTGCTGTTAAATCGGGGTTCGTTAATGTTTACGCGCAGGGGGCAACTTCTGCTATAATGATTCAAGAAAATTGGGATGATAGTGTTCAGCAGGATGTGATCGATTTACTAAGGAAGTTGATTCCTCAGGGTATATGGAAACATGATATTCAGGATGGGAATGCGGATTCTCATTTAAAGGCAGGCATTGTCGGGCCGAGTGAAACTATTCCGATTGTTGATGGCAAGATGGGCCTTTCTACATGGCAGAATATATTTTTTTGTGAGTTCGATGGACCGAGAAGTAATAGAAATATTATGGTAACGTTATCGGAAGCATAGTCAATGAGAATATGGTCTTTACATCCGAAGTATTTGGATGGAAAGGGACTTATTGCCCTCTGGAGGGAGGCGCTTTTGGCAAAAAAAGTTCGAACCTCATCCACTATTTGAGGTTGTAAAAGGAGAAATTGAGGAATGGGAAATAATCAGAACTTGATTTATTTAATTTTTCAAATAAAATAATATTAAGATGTGTATTAATTTAATTGGGCGAATAAAACTAAATATACTTATTTTTGTTTTTTCTTTTTTTATTTCTGTCACTACTTCTGGTGAGGTCAGATTACCAAAACTTATAAGCGATGGAATGGTGTTGCAAAGAAATGCTGAAGTAAAGATTTGGGGGTGGGCTACACCGGGCGAAAAAATAACAGTAAACTTTAAGGGTAAGAAATATAATACGACAACGGGGAAATGCTGCAAATGGAGAATTACTCTTTCTCCTATGGAAGCCGGCGGACCTTTTGAAATGGAAATTAAGGGAAAAAATCAAATAGTTATAGAAAATATTCTAATAGGTGATGTTTGGGTATGTTCAGGGCAGTCTAACATGGTTCTACCTATGTACAGGGTAGAAGATTTGTATGAGGATGAAATTATCAATGCCGAAAATCCTTTTATAAGGCATTTTTTTGTTCCCGAGAGGTATGATTTTAACGTACCCGGGCAAGACCTGGAATCGGGCAAGTGGGAATCGGTAAATCCTGAAAACATTCTCCGTTTTACCGCAACTGGTTATTTTTTTGCGAAAACATTATATGAAAAATATCAAGTGCCCATAGGTTTAATAAATGCAAGTGTCGGCGGTACGCCTATTGATGCCTGGTTGAGCGAGGACGCTTTAAAAGAATTTCCTGCGTCTCTTGAAGTGGCAAATAAATTCAGAGACAGTGCTTATGTGAATAAAATTATAAGAGAAGATAAAACTCGTAACAATAAATGGTACAATAAATTAAGACAGCTTGATAGAGGCTTTGCAAATCCCGAGAAGACATGGTTTGATCCTACTTACGATGCTTCCAAATGGAATACTATGCAATTACCTGCTTACTGGGAAGACGAAGGTTTAGGAGGTTTTGATGGGGTCGTATGGTTCAGAAAAGAAATCGATGTTCCGGCTTCCATGACAGGCAAACCGGTAAGACTTTTTATGGGCAGGATTGTCGATAGTGATTCGGTATATATTAACGGTAAGTTCGTTGGCACGATTTCATATCAGTACCCGCCAAGAAAATATGATATACCAAAGGATTTACTCAAAGCGGGGAAAAATATTATAGTAGTCAGAATTATCAACAATATTGGTAAGGGCGGTTTCGTTAAGGACAAACCGTACAAGTTAATTGCAGGAGAGGAGACTATCGATTTAAAGGGAAAGTGGCAATACAAATTAGGCGCAGAAATGGATCCATTACCGGGTCAAACCTTTGTTCAGTATAAACCATTGGGTCTTTATAACGGAATGATTGCTCCCCTTCTAAACTATAGAATCAAAGGAGTCATTTGGTACCAGGGTGAATCTGATACACATAGACCTTTTGAATATAAAAGATTATTTCCTGCCTTAATTAATGAGTGGAGACGTAAATGGAATCAGGGAGATTTTCCTTTTCTTTTTGTGCAGCTCCATAATTTTATGGAAGCAAAGGACGAGCCTCTTGAAAGTAACTGGGCGGGCTTACGGGAAGCTCAGCTTAAAACGCTTTCTGTTCCTAATACCGGTATGGTTGTTGCCATAGATATCGGTGAATGGAATGACATTCATCCTTTAAATAAGGAAGATGTAGGTAAACGGCTTGCACTTGCGGCTTTTAAGGTGGCATATGGGGATGAAGACGTGATTTATTCGGGACCTATTTATAAATGTATGAAGATTAAGGGAAACAAAATAATTGTTACGTTTACGAATACGGGTGGTGGTTTAATTGTAAAAGGTGGCGGGAAACTGAAATATTTTGCTATTTGTGGTCCTGATAGAAAATTTATCTGGGCAAACGCGAAAATCGAAGATAATAAAGTGATTGTCTGGAACGACAATATTGATGGTCCTGTTGCTGTTAGGTATGCATGGGCTGATAATCCTGAAGGTGCGAATTTGTATAATAAGGAAGGTTTACCGGCATCGCCTTTTAGAACAGATGATGAATAATATCTAAAGGTAAAATTTTAGGGTGTAGGAAATTATGATTTTTCGGGATAATCAGGCACATGGTTGTTGGGCATACTGACAATGTAGGTGAAATAAGTTACAACATGAAGCTTTCCAGGGCACGGGCTGAGGCTGTGATGAATGAACTCATAACAAAGTATAAAGTCTCTGCGGATCGATTGAAGGCATATGGCGTGGCTTCATTGGCACCTGTTGCGAGTCTAATAAGACAGAAGAAGGTCGTACAAGGAATTGGCGGGTAGAGTTGGTGGAACAGTAAGTATCTAAAGTGAATATGGGCGCTTCGCCTAACATATATTAAAGGCGATTTGTCAAGGGAAAAAATTCCTCCAATAACGATTGCAAACGATTGTTCGGGAATTGCACCAAACACGTATAGGGTATAATCCTCACACCGGAAAATAATCGGTTCCCCTGATGTCCCATTTAAAGTGTTTAGCTGTTTCCCTAAACTTCTATGGTACGCCAGTTACTTGCAGGCTCCACCAGGGGGCAGTAATTTCACTATAGTGAGGTAACCAAGGATTGAATACCCTGGTGTATTTTATTATGTGGTAACACGAGGTAATCGCAAAGCCACTATATTCGAGGAAAATTGGAATGTTAAAGAATCTATTTTTCAGTTTTCAGCCTGACTCTACGGATGCGCATTTCTCCTTTTTTTTTATTCTGTTATTGTCCTCCTATTCTGCCTGTGTTTTTATTGTCATGTTGGAATCTTGGCCATGCTGAAGATGCGAGTCCCTGTGAAGTTCCATTAAAGGCATATAAACCTGTAGCGGAACCAACATAGATTGTTCCATCCGAACCTATAACAGGAGAACCCAAGGAACTTACAACGATATCTCCTAAAGGATATTCCCAGTTAAGGGTTCCATCCGGGTTCAAAGCACCTTCCTGTATATATATTATTCCATCTGAATCTATTGCAAAAGTGGCAAGTTCCTGATTGTTTATGCCGGGATTTTCGACTTTCCATTGAAGATGCCCGTCATTTGTTATAGCATAGATATAACCTGTGTAACCAATATTGCCAGCAAGATATATTATTCCATTCTGCCCTATTACCGGACTACCCATTGCAATGAAATACTGTTCCTCTATTTGATAAGTCCATTCTATAGTTCCATCAGGATTTACTGCAAGGATATTGCCTGCATCGTCAATTCCTCCTACACCAAGAACATACAGAGTTCCGTCTGATTCAAGCGCTAACCCTACACCAACATATATCGCTGGAGCCATATCAATTGACCATTTTACACTTCCGTCAGGGTTTATAGCGTATAAATCTCTGTCCGCTCCTATATAAATTGTACCATCTGAACCTATAACAGGAAAGGTTACACTTGAACCTCCGCCAACATAGACTCCCCACTTTTGAGTTCCATTAGAATTTATAGCGAATAGAGAATCAAGTGCAAAAACATAAATGGTTCCATCAGAACCTACAGCAGGTGTTCCATATATTGTTGGAAAAGAAGTCTTTACCGGATATTTCCATTTTAAGATGCCATCGGAGTTTATAGCATAGAGATAACCATCCACGGCAAAAATATAAATTGTTCCATCCGGTGCTACAACAGGTGATGAAAAAGTGTTTGTTGGATTATACCAGATAGTATCAGGTAAAGCATATTTCCATTTTAAAGTACCATCAGAGTTTACACTATAAAGGGTGTCATTTTCCGAAAAGGCATAAATAGCTCCATCTGAACTCATGGCAGGAGAGGATAAAATACCCGGTCCTTCGTATTCCCATTTAAATTCTGCCTGCACAGGTCCAGGTCCTGTGCTTTCTTTCTCGCAGGAAAAAAACATAATTCCTACGATTATACAGAGTGAAATTGCTTTTATATATTCTTTCATAAATCTGCCTCCTTGTATAAAATGGCATCAAGAGAGCCATTTATTGATGTTAAGTTTTTTGTGCTTACATGAATGTAAATTTTTGCTGTTTTAACTTACCAAAGTTTA
>Ga0315548_1000802_pt1 | contig 28425 bp, 34 predicted proteins | sample SalMarSW160110MG_2_FD_202540 | JGI IMG/M metagenome (GOLD analysis project Ga0315548, IMG submission 202540) | Salt marsh sediment microbial communities from the Plum Island Ecosystem LTER, Massachusetts, United States - Salt Marsh Sediment SW1601-110 ... | reverse complement strand
CACTGACCAATTTATAAAACGTAGTTTTACTGATAGGGATCCCGTCTCTCCCGAGGATCTTGCAGAGATTTTCACGGCCGATAATTATCTTGATCTTTACATCATTCATGGCTTAGGATCTATTTTTATACATCCTCAAAACTGCCTCTAATCGCCTCTAACCAGCACCAGAAAAGGGCCATTTCGTTTACATAATAGGCTTTTATCAGACTCCCGGAAATCAAACCTGGTATGAATTTCAGCGTTTTTAACAGTAATTGTTTAATCCAATTCTTAAAAAACCACGTCATTCGCTTTGTTTGTGAAAAACCATTTTTTCGCTCAGATTGCTTATAATCACCCATAATTTCCTCTAATCGTCATTTTATTGATTTTTTCAAACCTCAATATCGAGATAATCGCGAAAAAGAGCCGATATTGGTCATTATATAAAGAAAATACCCCTCACCATGCCCTGTAAAATCGCCCTTCTTCCCCTTTTATCCAGGATTTTGACCGTCGGTTGCCTGTTCTTCATTCGGGTTGAATCCTGTTTTTATCTTCGCTCTCTCTCAGATTAGGTGGTATAAATCGAATCAATCAGATTAAAAATCCCCCTTTTTCGACGAAACTTACATGGTTTTTACGAATAATTACATGGTTTACAACATGTTTTAATGCCCTTTTTTCTAATGATTTCAATACCTTCATGGTATTACCCCCCCTTTTTACTCTTTGTTACGAAAAAGTAAAAAATAAAGTAGATATATATATAACCCGTGCATGTACACACGTGTCATATATATATAAGAGTTTATGTACCCAAAACCATGTAAACCATGTAAAATAGCCAGTTTTATTAATAATATCAACCTGTTAGCATTTTACAAACCCATGTAAAAGACCTGTAAAGACATGTAATCGGTGTGCATAAACCATGTAATGGGATAAAAGGGCTCTCGTGCCAGAGCGATAAAAGCAAAAAAAAAATTAATCATCTGCCAGGCCGATGCCAAAAAATTTATCTTGTGTCCCATCCCTTTTTTTGACCACCTCCGGATAATTTAAAAAGATCTGTTCATAAAAATTATTCTTTCCCAAAGGCGTCATCTTTCCATCCTCACACCACTTTTGATATGTCCTATACAATTCATTCGGTAATACCCTGGATCCAGGAAACATGACACACATCTCATCAACAAACATCAACACAGGGTTTACCCTGGCCCTGAACCGTTTTTTCGCCTGGACCACGGATTCCGGGACCAGGATCTCGTCATTTTTAAGCACTCTCTTTAAGCCCTCCAGGGACCAGGCGAATATCCCGTTTAACTCCTTTACAAGTTTATCCCCGCGGCGGACATCCCTGTTCTCTCCCTCAAATTTCTGTTTATATTCAAGTACAATGATCCGCCGGAAGAAGGCATCGGTCTTTTCTTTCACACCGGGAAAGGCATTCATTGATACCATGTGCTTGGCAATCGGGATAAATTTCACATCTCCTTTATACTTGACCTCTGCCTGGATCTCATCGCCGGTTGCGATTTTTTTGAAGTTTGTTACATCAAGTCTTCCGGTCTCTGTCTCTCCGCATGAATTCAGCAATTTGTCCTTAATCTCTACCGGTCCAAAATCCTTTTGCATTCGATTTAACGATATATGCGAAACATTTTTCCTGCCCAGCATTTCACACAAAACACGTTCCACCACGTATTTGCCATTACTCCCCTGGCCAACCTGAAACAATGCTGCCGGAAAGATTATCTTTGGGTAGAGGCAATATCCAAAAAACTCCTGGACGACATCGGGTTTGAGCATATCATCCTCGAAAATCTCTGCCAAGGTCTCCATCCACAGGGTACACTTTGCTTTTTCATCATAGCGCACGGATAATTGAGCCCTGGAATTAAAAACGGGAGAATGAGGGACCAGCTCCATTGTCTCAAGATTCAGCATCCCGTTCTGTAGATTCAGCCACATAGGATCATACTCGATCTGATCCTCCGGCCGGTAGGCCTGGCTTTTGAGTAGATCGAGCGCATCCTGAATCCACCGTGGTTTCGCATGAATACCCAATTCTTTCTGTGTTGTCTGTTTTATCCCCATCTCCGGCATCACCAGCCATACGCCGGCTTTATCATATCGAAAAAAATCCTTCTCTTTCAAATCATACACAAGGGGAGCTAATTTCTTGTCAAGGAAATCGGCCATTAACTGTGGATTAAATCCGACTCGGCCTTTCTCGTTGACAGAAAGAAATGGTTTTTCAGGGTGGAGTAAGGATTTTTTTTTTGAGGGCTGCCAGGAAGGATCGTATCCCTCACAAAAGGGTGCAAGGGACTCCTCGCTGGAGATTATCTTCCGGGCATCCGCCCAGGTGTGGTTACAATGATTATGAAAACATTGGTAGGTAACAAGGCCGCTTTTATCTTGCACAATCGAGGCCTCGTTCTTTTTATGCGACGGATCAAATAGACAGCTCTTGAGCCGGTAAATCGTCTTATCAGCTTGCTTTTTCGCGGTATATGTAATGGAATAGTGGGAAAGATACTTTTCAAGGTCCAGAGGGCCTAAATCGGATTGCGAGGATCCTCGAGAATCCTTTTTCTTACCACGGGCCTTACCGGGAGTATCCTTGGTTTCATCTTCTTTCGGTGCTAATGCAGCGATTTTCTTGAGAGTTTCAAGATCATTGATTGGAATATCTGCAAGTTTTTTCACTTTTTTGGATCCAGAAACTCTGAAGGTATATAACTTTTTCTATGCGGCCGTGCCTGAGTATGATCGCCTTTTCGGGGAGTGGTCCCGTAAAGCTTCCAGATCCTGGACGGATTAAATACCTTCAGATCGATATCGACTTTTTTATTTCGAAATTTATACTCGATAGCTCTCAGGACATCTTTGAGATATGCTCCTGTTTCTTCTGTATTTGGCAGATCATCGAGCCGATAGACAAGATGAATTCCATTCCCAGAATATGCAGGTATCCCGGGCGCAATAGTAAATTCCTTTTTGAGCCAGGCGGCGATTTTTTTGCCTACCTTCTTCGCGGCCTCCAGCTCTTCATTTGTTGATGAGATCCCGGTGGGACGGACCGGATCCAGATCGATCGGCAGCCATCGTATGCATAAAATATCAGGGTCCGCGGTGCTCACAGATTTTACATCGGCGGCCTTGAGCCTGTTTGTAGCCCTGGCCAGCAGATCGGGGATCACGGGATTCAAGGTAAAATAAATCCCCGGGGCTTTGAGGGCCTCCAGGGACTCCGCAGCCTGGCCAAATGCCGCGGCACTGTCAAAATAGCCATACACAATGCCGGCGCCGCCCGCCCAGCCCTGCCACGCCTTATTGCTCTTTGACAGGCCATAGGCCCGGATCTCGGTCACCTCACCGGGATTAAAAAAGAGATTATATACATCTGCGCATTTCATTTCGGTTGAAATAGGCTCCTGGAATGAGCATTTAAAATGAGTACTTTAAAGTCAAAGATCCGGTGCTGTCCTTTATATGGAATTGGTTCACCTAATATAACAGGATCTTCAAATACAAATGCATATGGACCAAAGAATCAAAGGCTATCATGCTTTTTTACGCATTCAATCATATTCACTCTGCCAACAATGGCTCCCAGAGGAAATAAATCAGGACGATCGGGTATCCTTATTCCAAGTTTATCTTGATTGTCAAGAATCCATTGATAACCTTCATAATCAAAAATATAACCTGCATGTATCCAAAGAGGCCCCCGGTAATTAGAGTACCATGTTCGATTTTCAACAGGCTTTCCGTGAAAAATTGCCCATGCCCAGGGTTGTTTTACGCTAAGTGCTTTCATGTTTTCTTACCACTGTGCGCTCCACTTAATGTTCTTGTTAGCCATTTATTTTTCTCCAGTTGTCCACATTTATTTGCATGGCCTTACCAAGCATTGATTCTGCGAACATCCCTGTCAAGCGACGCATTTCGACGCCGTATGTCTTTTACTGCCTCCAGTTTTTTTTCTACGATCGCTTTTGCCTCCTGGAGCTCTCCTTCGCTCATTCTATCAATGAGCGCCTGGAGGCTTGTCTTTGTCACAACCGATAATCCTTTCATTAGATCCTCCTCTCTTCACTTTCATGAATAGATCTATTCTATCCGTTTCATTCCATGGATAATGCTCTCCCATAAGCCGGCTCAATGCCAGCCAGGCCCGGGTATTGAAATGGCCTATCTCATGTTGGGCGGCACGATAGACTTTGTAATCTTCTTTTCCATTTGTTTCCGGCATCGTTCCTCACACATTCTTTGAAGTGCCTCATAGCCTTCATCTGTCAACCATCGGCGAAGGGTCTGTTCCTGCTCTTTCTGATACAAATCAAACGAATCCTTGCGCCTGCCTGCATACGGGTGAAAACTGCTCATCATAAATACCTGTCGCCATCCATGAAATAACGGGCAGTGAAGTCCTTTTTGCATCTCACGCAATGCCACGTGGTGTATTCGTCATGGTGTGTCTGATCATTTTTCTTGCAGAAAGGGCACCAGGGCTGGACCTGTCTCTTTGGGTTTTTAGCTTTTTTCAGCTTCATGGTCTTTGCAAATTTACCCGGTATTCCTTCATCACCATGCCGAGCGCCCGATCTTTACCGATGTGGAAATCCATGCCGACCTGATCGGCGATATTCCGAAACGTCTCGCCGCCTTCCAGGCCCGTGTGAATGACGCTGCTAATGGCAGCCTCCTTTTTAGCCTTCTTAACCAGCCTGGTGAATTTTCTCCCCGCTCTTTTGCCCATCGTTATCCTCCTCAGTTGAAGATTGAAACAGCTCTGGTTTTTCTTTGAGCGTCCTTTTTATCTTTTCATAAAGTGCTTTCCACTTTTTAGCCTCTGTTTTCCAATAGCGGACCTCTTTTTCCAATCTCTCGGCTTTTTCTCTCCAATCCGGGAGGGGTATTACGCTTGCTTTTTTTGGTTTTCGATATTTTGCAATCACATTTTCAATGTCGTCTCTTGTAAGAAGTCTTTTCCGTTTTTTTTCAAGGTTGTTTATTTCCCTGATAACATCAGGAGCTTTCAAAGGTGTGCATTGGCTTATAATTTTTTCGATGAGAATAGGGCTGTATTTCATAGAAAAATCAGGAAAGTTAAAATAGGCCTTGCATAAATAATCAAAGGTATTTGGCCTTATCCACCATCGCACATAGAGATATGTCTCGAATGGGCTTTTTTTGAAGAAAGGGTTTTCTTGATAGCGGCGTGTAGTCTGTAGGGCATAAAGCTTTTGAATCTTTTGTTTATTTTCTTCTTTCTCATTTTTGATATGGCCTTCAATCTCTGACTCAATTTGCTGGATCGTCTTTCCTTCTATTAGTTTTTTTAATGATTCTTTTATCTCTTTTTTTTTCATGATATCTCCTTATGGTTTAAAATTAATGACGCAAGAGGCTGATAGGTTTCATGGCATTTTTGGCTCGCATCTCATCAATAGGTTTCAAAAATCCTTTGGCTCGCAAAGATATAGTAGGTTTCATGAGATCTGTAGCTCGCACGCCACATGTAGATTTCATTATACTATTGACTCGCAATCAATGAATAGGTTTCATAGACACTCTGGCTCGCAAAAATTTTTTAGGGTTCATTATTCGGATGGCTCGCAATAAAACGGTTTCACATATCCGGTGTGGCCCATGATGGTATTTGCATACGGCTGAGAAAACGGTATACCCTCGATCTCGTATGCCACAGTGATATAATGAGCAAGAAAAAGCTTTGTCGTTTCGTTGCCTGCCATATTGTGCCAATAGCCCTTCTTCTCGCCTGGGTGCGTCTCTTGTCTATATGCTTTTCGCTCATCATAGATCTGCCGGTATTTATGTCCGCTATTCTGTTTGATAAATGATTCGTAAATATGGAATCCAAGGGTCCGGCGTTTTGTCGACCAATCCGATTGCACCCCTTTTTGTCGTTTTGGCATTTTCCCATCTTCCACAGGACGGCCCATATATTTCCACCAGGAAGAGACATTTGGAAAATGTTTAAATTCAAGTTTGTAATTGAGAATGCCATCACCTTTCACGCTTTTCTTGCAGTGTGAGCACCAAAAACTTTTATCTTTCTTTTCAAGGAGAGTGCCGCATTTTTTGCACACGGCCGGGAACCGATAAAATAATGCTAAAATGAGCTCCGCTCCTATCCAGGGGCCGATGCCTGGGACATTGACTAACCATTTCAACCATACGTCCCAATATTCGAGCTCCTTTTCGAGCATTCGAGTATGTTTATTTTTGATCCGGTCTAATTCCTGGCATGTATCATCAAAATCTGTCTTTGAATCTGGATTAATCGATTGCAGTCTATTCTTACTTGAAACTAGAAGATGAGTTATCCCATCATAATTTCTCGCAAGGTACTTTAGCCTGTTAATAACGATTTCCGGCACTTCAAATGCTTTCATAAATTTTCCCCCTGTTTTTAGGTTCGCAATCTTCACCTAGGTTTCATTTCCAACCTGGCTCGCATTTCCCCTTTAGGTTTCAAACATCCAATGGCTCGCATGACAGGCATGGGTTTCAACCGGATCGTGGCTTTTATTTTTTTTCTATTTATTTTCTCTCTGATACTCCGCCCGTCTCATAGCTGTATGAAGAGCAGTCAGTTTGCGCCATCGAGAATCGATAATAGTTTTGATAAGCTCAAGATCATGTTCCGCCCTCTCTAATTCCGGGATTAGAAGACCTTTAAGAAATGCTGTCTCTCTGCTTCCGCATTTCCTACACCGTCGTGCTTTTTTGAATAATTCTTCGACGTCTTTTTTAAGCGTTTCCTTGATATCCAGATCATCGAAATCTGAATCAAACACCTCATCACATTCTAAACACACCATCGCTTTCATTAATTTCATGATTCTTCTCCTCTATTAATTTTTTCGTGGTTTGTAATAAATCTTTTGCCCTGTTACAGGATCGGTAATGTAGCCTTTTGGCTTTGGGGTCTTTCCCGCGGTAAAAGGGCACGCAACTCTGTTATCGTGAGATCCAGATCTTTTCTAAACTCACTCAGTCGGTATATGGCATGTTCAGTTGGGGTTATCTTTTTGAGGACCATCGAAAAACTCCTCTGCAGGTACATGGTAGATTTCGGCAATCCCTTCCTGGACTACCGGATTGCTGCGTGCCCCGGAAATATGAAGCGTTATATTCTGCCGGGATTCTCCCAATAGTTTTGCCAGCTCGGGCTGCCCGATCCCGGTCAGCTTATGGAATGACCTGCGAATGTTCACCAGGGGATATCCCAGGGCCTTTAACTGGTGCAGTGCTAAAACATTTTGAAATTGACTTTTCATTCCATGTATCCTATGATACAATCGTGTTTTTCTTATGCCTTCTATGGTTTTGCCACTTCCGGCGGATTGCAATGGGTATAAACGATTTTAAGATATAGGCCTTGCGGTCGTGGTTCTCTTTCACGGCCTCGACATACATTCGGATCATCTCGTGGTGGGGGATCTTAATGAGCCGCTGGACGCAGTTTGAGCAGATAAAATCAACACTGGGATCCGGCTTGGTCTTGCCGGATTCTTCGTGGCCACAAAGTAGACATGTTTTCATGGTTTTATTTTTGGTTTCCTATGTTCTTGATCCTTTAAATGTAGGATACATAATCTTTCATACTTGTCAAGGTAAAAATTGCAAGATATGCAATTTTAATAATTTTTTTGCAAGGAGTTATTAAAATGGCCAAAAATAGAGTAGAAAAATTTTTTTTATCTTTAGCTGATTCAATTGATATTAAAGAAAATCACGGCTGGCGGACAAAATTAGTAAAGAAGCTTGGGAAAAAGATAGGTGTTGATGGAGTGGAGCAAATCTATACTTGGGCTCATCGGAACCGGCTACCTAAAGATTGGGCTGATAATTTCCAAAAACTCCCTTTCTCTGATGATATCAGAAAACAATGTCAGGAATGCAAGGAAATGACTCTGAGGAGCGAAAATCACCCCCCAGGATCGAAGAACTCCGTATCCCACATAGGAGAGCATTCAGAGAATTATAATAAGGCCGTGACGGAGCTATTTTCGCTTATCGAAAATCCTGAAATGGCGAGCAAATTCGCTCAGGGCATGGTTAGCGTCATAAAAAAAGATCCTGAACGGTTTTACGATAAATATTATTCTGGGATTATAGGCGATTGTGACATGCTGAAAGGCATACAAAAAAATCGAAGAAAACATTTGAGGATAATGAATTGAATAAATGTCCGTACATAAACTGAAAGACGGCCGGTGGATCGTTCAATACAGGGCCGGCGCCAAATATAAGCGGGAATACTTTGGCCGGGGCCTGGAGGCAGAGACCAAAGCCAGGGCCAGAAATGATGAGCTTGCGCCGAGGCCGTATAAAAAACGCACACAACCAAAAAAATCTCCTCTCTTCGAGGACCTGGCCAATGCCTATCTCATAGCGAACCGTGCCACCATAGAAGATTCCACCAGAAAAATCCTTCAATATAAACTATCAAGCACCATTCTTCCGGAGCTCGGCGCTCTCTATGCCTCACGAATAACGCATTACAGAATGGATCAGTATGTTGCCAAACGCCTGGATGCCGGCAGAAAAAAAAGCACCATTCACCGGGAAATTACAGACATTCAGACTATCCTCAATTGGGCTGCCGGTCCTGATCGTCGCTATATAGAAAAAAATCCTTTAGCAGGCTATAAGAAGCCGTCCCTGGACGATGAAATAATCCAGCCCGTTACGCACGCCGAAATTACCAGGATCCTCACACACGCCGTAGAACATCTGATTAAGGCATTAATAATCAGTTATTACACGGGCCTCCGTCCGGGAAAAGAACTGTTCACTCTGAGATGGACAGATATGGATTGGGATCAAGAAATGATCCTGATCCGGTCCGCCAGAAAGAAGGGGACCCCGTTCCGATTCGTGCCGGTGCACCGTGATTTTTTAGATCACCTGAAGACATGGTATAAAACTGATGGCCAGGAGGATGTGCATATTATTCGATACAACGGGAAACCGATTAAATCGATAAGGAGGAGCTTTGCCGCAGCAAAAAAAAAGGCGGGAATAACCAGAAGGCTCAGGCCGTATGATTTCAGGCATGCATTCGCTACCTGGGTACTCGGTGAAGGTGCGGACCTGAAATCCACCTCTGAGATCCTTGGCCATAGCAGTACAAAGATCACGACCAGGGTTTATCAACATACAAACATGGCCATGCGAAGAGAGGTGATTAATAAACTCCCGGTCCTGGAAATACCAAAAGAGAAAAGAAAGTTTCGGCAGCAAAATAAACGGATTAAAAAAGAATAAAGATATCTGCCGAACAACCTCCTTCAGCGGATCACAAAAAACGTGTCCGCTGAATCGCGGTGTTAGAAAACCTGATTAATATTTATTAGTTACAGGCATCTATATGAGCATCGTTATTTGCACAGTTTATAACAACAGCCGCTTGTTCTTTGGATCAGATACAAGAGCGATTAAAAATAATATAGTCAATGACGATTTTAAGAAAATCTTTAACATTAGACCCGATATCTACTCAGGAATGACAGGAGAAGCTGAACCGGGATTTTGGTACATCGATCGAATAAAACAACTCAATCACCTCGATACTATTTCTCTGCTTAATTGGATAGAGTTAGATTTTCCTACTCACAATTTCCCAAAATTGGCAATAATTTTGGCAGGAAAAGATGAACAAGGTAATTTCTTTATTTACTCACAAAACCATGAGGGGTTGATATCCAGACCTTTTGTTCCCCAAGAAGGCTTAGCATTTGCGGTTAGTGCTAATGCCAATATCTCACTTTTTGGAGAATATCTTGAAAGGTGTTTTAGGAATGAAATTGCAATAGAGCAGGCGATACAAAACACTATATCTTATGCTTCTACTATCGACTCCTCAATATCAGATAAATGTGATTTAGTAATATTAGATTAAATAATTTCTAACCAGCAAGTGGAGCTGATGGCTTATTCCGTGGCGATTTTTACAATATATAGTCTCTTTTTTGCGCTTTTAAAAACTATACCATATATTGAATTTTTTCCTGTTTCCGGAACTGCTGCAGAGGCCTCCGCAATAACAACATATAGTATGATCAAAGAAAAGTTCTCAATGACAATTTTATACCACAAGAGAAATGACTGGTAAATCATTTGATTTACCAGAATAGCAATCTTTAAATCCACATCAGATAAGGCTCTAAATCCAAACCATACCTTGACACGGTAGAGGTCACGGGTTCAAATCCCGTCGTGCCTATTCAATAAAATCAATAAGTTAGCCGCTTTTAATCTTAGCGGCTATTTTATTTTTTTGGTAATGTATTACCAGAGATTTACAACGGGAATGTAGCGCCATTATTTTGAAGGGCATTCTTCTGTTTGAGTTTATTCCTGCCCCACGCAGTGATCCCTAATATAGCGCCCGGGATGCCGAATAAGGTTGTGAAAGCCCCTATCAGGAGAGGGATCATTCCTATAGAATTGGAATCTTTCTCTACGATTGCCTTCCATGCGAGCATACACACAAAAACGCATACAGCGCCAAATGCTGTGCCTGAGATAATCCCCCAGTATGGTCTCCAGAACCATTGAGGCCAGTGTTCGCTTTTCCCCTCTGCCTGCATGGTTTGATTGACAATGGCCATTTGCTGTGTAAATTCGCGTTCTTTGCCAAGCGCAAATTCATTGGCCTGTTCCTGGAATTTCAACTGTAGTTCCGGGCTTTGGTTAATAGCTTCGACTGCTTGCTGTGGATCCTGATACCCGGTTACAACCTTCGCGATATCAATAACTTTTTCTGCTGTGTCCTCGGCCTCCTTATGCCCGATAATCCAGCCGACCAGCTTGGGGGCATATTGGGCCAGGCTCATGGCTAATGGTATTAATGGTAATGGCATAATTATTTCTCCTTTTAAAAAGAAAAATCATTTTCCTCTAACAATGTATAAGTGAAATTATTCCCGAATTTCTTGCGTGCCCGTTCACATAGTGTCAAAAGAAATGCGAAATGATCCGGATCTTGGACAACTTGACAGCCGGCACTCCATTTTCCAACGGAGATAGATGGCCGATAGGCGTTCGCCCGGTGGATATTAATCGCATTGATTCCTGTTTCTTCTAACATGCCCTTTGTATTAATTATGCTGTCTCTATTAGAATCTCGATATACCGTGATAGGTCCTTTTTGCTGCAAGGCCTTATATCCTCGGTGCTTTCCTATCATGTAGGCGTTGCGATACTGGCCTTCTTTCATCACTGCCGTACCTCGAATATTAATCGGGTCCTCTCTATAAAAGATTCCTGGATCGGTTGTGGCAGGGAAGGCAAAGAAATTCCAAATCCCATCAAAGATATAAAATACTATAATCCAATCATTAAATGCATTGGCAGATATATCGCTGGTTCGGATACCAACAATATTGAGATCATGGCCTTTGCTATTAGTAAAAATCTTATACCTTTTGGCATCCATTACAGCAATGATCGCCTCTATATCCGGTTTAAATGACATATCATTTTCCTATATTGATAGATATTTTTCATTTAATTAGTGCTTCTGCCCATTTCATGCCAATTTGTACCATCACATACCAAAGTTATTGTATCGTCTGCTGTAGTTACAAAATCGCCTTCAATTTTTATATTATTTCCATCTGTAAAAGTTAAAATTCCAGCAAATTTTAATGTGACTATGCGAGAAGCCCAGGAAGCAATAAGGGTGGTAATGTTAGTGGTTCCTGTGATATTGAAATAGTCACCATCTTGGGGCAAGGTAACGGTAGCGGCAGATGCCACATCTGTTGAAACACTGGATATATTATTTTTAATCTGATTATGGGTTGCGGTTCCGAAATCAATAGGGATACATCCACTATAATCATTTCCCTCAAAGATGTTATAATCACAGTCATCATCAAACAGAATCCCCGATCCAGCTTGTACTGCATCAAAATAGCATCCAATAATTCTATTGTGCGTAGAAGCTGATTTAAGCCGTAAAGCAAAATATGAATTTGCACAGGATTTTCGTACTGTTACCCCAATAATAGTATTATAGTTTGCCCCCGATAAATAAACGCCACTAACCCAAAGATCAGATAATACAGTTCCCATCACGGTATTATAATCACCCTCTATAACAATCCCACTTCCACCAAGCGGGGCATCTAATCTCATGCCCTGCGCTGAACCGCCAATTATTGAAGAATGCGTAGTTCCAGCATCAAGGATGAAAGCCCTATATCCTCCATTTTCAGCATCACAGCTTATAAAATGTATTCCTGTAGAGGTCATTGCTTTATACGCGAAACCATCGTAGCCTTCTGCATAGCAACCATAAAAGTTGACATCAAAACAATAATATGAAGCATAGAAAGGGGTATAACTTCCCTTGATGCTTTTGCAGTTTATTATATTTCCCCTGTAACAATACCTGAGGTAAAAAGAATACATATCAGAGGCAGCAGTAGTCGGCATATTTTGAACTTTTACATTGCTAATTACAAAATCTTTTACACTATACATTTTTACTGCCATAGCGTAATTACCATTATCAAGGACCATATTTTCAAGTCTGATGTTCTCAATAAATGGAACTTTTGTAACTGAATGAACCGCATCGGTAGTTTCGTAAGTGTGGCTCAACTTTTTCTTCATTGTCAGGGTATCGGCGGCAATACTATCTATTTGCCCATACTCCCAATCATCATCATCTTGAATTATTATCCATTCATCTGCTGCGTAACTTGCGCCTCCGCCAGCCTCAAGAACAATATCCGATTGAAAACTATCTGCATTGGCTGAAAGATCTTTTGAAGTACCTAAAGTACTGATTACTTGAATTACTGTATTTGTGGTGGCATTTGTAACGGCAGCTCGACCAGATTTGCATGTAAGGGTCATTTCAGCAGATATTACAATAGGTGCAGCGCATGTATAAGTTTTAGCTTGAAGTTCAACACATTTTATATTTGCTGCTGCTGTGATAGCCTTATTGATTTGTACCTCGTCTGCCGTCCCATCTATGCCCCACCATTCGGGATATACTTCTTTAACCGCTCCATCTCCAAAAACAGGAATAAAATCGTCATCAAAACATTGTGTTAAGCCATGCTCAAAAGGCCCATTGATTGTGAGGGTTCCTGGACCATCAAGAATCGCTCCATTTTCCATTTTAAGGGTTATGTTGGACGTGATGGTTTCACTGGTTGTGAGAGTGTAAGTTGTTTCATTATTAATACTGGTATGCAGGCATTTTATCGTGGCTTTCCTGGAGGTACCTATTGCGTCCACATACGCCTTGATCGACTTGCGATTGCCTGTTGCTCCCTGGTCTGCTTCTGAACCATCCACGACATATTCTATGCCAACCTGGCTTGCTACAAAGGCTTCAACTTTGTCTGTATAGACATGCTGCAAAGGTTGCCCGAATACGAACAAACAACTAAGGATTAGAATACTTACCAGGATATATACTCTTCTCATAATACTCCTTTCTACCTGCATACGAGGGCAGGCGAGTTTTAAGGCAAACAAAAAGGGCAGCGAGATAAGTGGGTAAGCACTTACCTGCTGCCCTTTTGTTTCTTGCGCCGGCCTTGGTTTAGCTATAACTTCAGCCGGGCCCTAATTATTATTTATTATTTGCCGTCCTTCGACTTTGACCTGTCGATCAGCCTTTCGGCAGAGAACCGTTTATCGAACCATTCTTTCTTTCTAAATATTTCTGGGCTACTTTACCGCTGAAAAGACCTGTCATCAGAGCGGCGTCGCCCAACTCAAAAGAAAAAAGCTGGTTGTTTCTTATGCAGACGACAGCCCATACAGCCATGATAGTGAGCACGCAGACAGCCCATATCAGCCGCATAGACGATTTGTTGCCATTATCGTCCTCGAATGCTTTTGTCATTTTTTACCTCCTATATTTTAATACCAAATAGATCCGTCCCAAATGAATGTACCGAGTTGGCCCGGGGCGATATTCTGGGCAGACACGGCGGAATCGAACGTTATGATCTCTTCCCCTTTATTGACAATTTCGATCTTGAATCCGCTCGGAAAACTCCCGGACGGATTGAAATTCCTGTTTGCGCCTCCGGGATCCAGGAAACATCTTAGATGATTGCCCCCAGGATATGTGAAGGTCTCGTTCTCTGTCATTGTCTTGCCATAGCAATTAGGCACATCGCCGAAATCACCGCTTGCTATATTCTCCAGGCCTTTCAAATCCGCTTTCCATCGGAGATATTGTCCTGCTACGGGACTCGGAAGGGTAAGGTCTTTAAACTCAGAGGTAATTTTCAGGAAAAGTGTCCTGTTCAATTTTTCCAAAAGTTGCTGCGCGATCATCATGAGTCTATCAAGCTGTTTTTCGTGCGTTTCAGCGGGGAAAGCATCGCCCTCAAGATAATCCGCGCCTTGAACGAGATCTAATTGCCGTATGATGGTTAAAGTGTAGCCAGAGGCATAGGCATCTTCATCCAAGGTGGTTATCGAGCCTCCCGTTTCCCACGGTTCCTCGCTTACGCTGTAATCGGTATTCTGGACCAGAATGGTTTCCGTGTTGTTCGGATCTTTCAAAATGACAACGAGATTTTCTTCTTCAAGGATCTTGAAGTTGAAGGGAAATTCCTTCTGAGATCCATTGCAATTGTAAGTAATCCTATTTGTTGTTGATGATATGGTCATGAGGTTTTTTTATTTTCCTGTCATATTAGAAACTATTATTAAATTACATACCAAATTGTTATCCAACCTCGGTTGTAAGAAGTTGCATCAAAATCAATATGGTCAAATATACCGTTAACTCTCCTAAACAATTGAACATAAGTCTGGTTGATATAAAATCCTCCGTCATTTGGATTAACTTGATCGTTATAATCTAAGGGATAATAATCGTTACCATCATCATCTCTAATGAGAATAGAGATTTGTCGTATCTTATCTCGTGTTAAACCATGGCCTATTTGAACATTTACAGTAATGTCCATGTTCCAATCCCCAATCTCGATAACTTTCTGGTTGAGAGAAAGAATAGGGACTCCAAGTGTAGCTCTTGCTGTAGCTGCATCCTCATCATCCAATAGTGTCTTAATGAAAGTAGTTACACCCAAAGTCGTCAGGGCAGCCGAAGCATTCTCATCATCGAGCAGAGTCTTTATATAATCGGTGACGGAGAGGTCCCCATGGCTCTTGAGCTCTACGTTCTTTATCCCGCTGAGATCGTCTTTCCATGCAAGGAGTTTGCTGGCCACCGGGTCAGGCAAGCTCAGATCGAAATAGCTGGAGCTTTTCGCAAGAATGAGCATTCGGCCCAATTTTTCGATAATTTCTTGAATCAGCATCACGCCCCGGTCCAGCCCTTCTTCATGTGTTTCAGCAGGAAAGGAATCATTTTCCACGTAATCCACATCCTGGGTCGGCGGCATTTCCCTGATTATCACAAGCGTATTTTCCTCCGCATACGCCTTGACAGTGGTGACGGTCCCACCGGTCGGCCAGAGGCCCGCGCTCACGGTGTAATCCGTTGTCAATGTCAATGTGGTTTCCTTTCCCTCGGAATCACATAGAATCACGATAAGGTCCGTTTTGGCGAAAATCTTGAAATTGAACGGAAACTCCTTTTGCCATCCATTGCAACTATAGGAAATCCTATTGGTTGTTGATGATACAGTCATGATTTTATCTCCATACTATTGTTTTTTATTTCATCCGGAGGCTCTATCGTAGGTTTGATTTTTTGGGCCTTCATGATATCCCATATATGACTTTCCAATCGTATCCCCTGGGCTACGATAAGTTCAAATTCCTTGCGACCGACCTTATTCCTCAATCTTACCTCAAAGGAGGCTATCCAGGCGCCAACGATGGGAATTACAATTAATTCTTTCATAAATCCGTTCATTTTTCTTTGGCCATTTTCTTTACTTGCTCAACGATGTCATTCCCGCCCCTGGCCATATCGATCATCTGATAATAAATCAGATCGATAAGCTGCCGTTTTTCATCTGGGGAGATCTCGGGATTTTCATAAATAAAAGAGATTGTCTTTTGAGCATTTGAGAGTCCCTTATAGATCCCTGTCAATCTGATAGCGACTTGCTCCGCGTTCTCTTCCAGAATGCCGATAGCCTCTTCATACTTTAACTCTTTCTTGCTCAGGGTCTTGATCGTTGCAATGATCTGCTCGATATCCTGGTAATTGTCATAGAACTTCTTGATGCTCTCGGCCTGGCCGGACGGATGCCGGACAGCGAATCCCTTTATTAAAGGAATATCGGCCCACGTGCGGGCCGGTTTGATTGTCTCAGGTACTATGCCCGTTCTACGTAGTGCCTCGTCAGCTACTTTCAGGATATGAATACCCAGGCCTCCGGACCATCCCCTGATGAGATTTTCTATCCGGGCAGGAGAGATAAAAGGGCTTTTTTCCAGGGCAGGCAATTCGCCGAGCGTCCTTCCTATAAGCTTCGCTACTTCCGTTGTATATGGCTTATACTGGTATTCAGGGAGCACCTTTTCTCTGGCTGCGGGTACTATAGGCCTGTCAAGGAAAAGGCTTCTATTCGCCCAATTCTCCATCCATGGGATCGCTACTGTGGGGATCATGCCGGGAGAGGCGCCCCGGACTATTGCCTGAATGGTTCCGTCGAAGGCATGGGGATCCTGATCAAGAATGTATTCGGTGATTCTTTCAGGGACGGTGCCGAAAAGAATACCAAGTTCAAAGGGTTTGGGAATTCTCCAGATATGATTTTCGGTCATGACGATCCAGAAAAGATCCTTTTGCCATTGCGGTATTTCCTTCCAGCGCTCATCCTGCCGATTGACAATGGTAAGAATGACTGAGGGCAAGGTTATTCCAGCCGCTACCTTGGCCGTGGTCATTGCAGGTTGCTCTATGAAGGTCCGCCTCATCTTATCTATACCCTGCACATTGGCATTCCAAAAGGCGATAAGGATATTGACCGCCCTTGTTTTCGCGCCTACCCTGGCAAAATCCAGGGTCACTTCCCGACTGGCATACGCGGCCTCGAGCATTCCTGTCTTAGTGACTCCTTCTTTCTTTATTCCTTTCTTGAATTCGCCTAACCTGGTCCCTGCCTCCATAATCTCGCTCAGGATCCTGAGTGCCTCGATAGGATTCTTAATGATGTTTCGCACCGGAGTTTTTTGAAGTACCTGGCCGAGGTTCTTTTGCAGATATTTCCGGTCCATGGATACCAGCATCGACCGCAGGCCTCCCCCTTTTTTCCATTGCCAGTAAGCCTCATCTTTCTTGGCCAGGGAAAATACGCCTTTGGCCAGGTCATAGCCGGGAGCAAAGTTATACTTGGAATAGGCAAAGGCTGAAAACTGATCACGAAAGGGGTTTCGTGCGATAAACTCAGGGGTAAGGGTAGCACCGGCCCTCAGCCAGCTTGCAGGCATACCCAGGATTCGTATCAAAAGATTGACACTTTCCCGGTCCAGGGCAAGCATGGTTTTGGCCACGTCGGGATGCACCTGGTAAAGGGTTCTTTTCCCGGCTCTCCAGACAGCGATTACATTATCTTTGGGCATAAAGGCAGAGGGACGAAAGATCTCAGCCACGCCCTCGGGAAGATCCAGGCCAAATTCTTTTGTAGTTTCTATGACTGCGACTTTCTCAATCGTCCTTTCTATGATCTTACTTTTCGCTTCTGAAGTCTTTGCCCCTTTCAAACGCTCGATGATCTGGCTGGTCTCGCCCTTGGAAAACCCTCTGGTTGTGAGAGCTTCACGAACCCTCTCTTCTACTTTATCAAGGGGTTTTAATTCTTCCCCTTCACCGATCTTTACCTTTTCCTCTATCTCACGCTTCAGTTCCTTGTATTTAGATGTTTCTACCCATTTGCCGTATTTTTGCAGGAGGCCCCACAGCTCCGGCTCCCTGATCTTGATTACTTGCTTAGGCTCGGGAATTCGCTCAACATATTTTCCCATCCCCTCGGTACTCTCAGCTAAGTTTACTAAGGCCCTTCCAACTGCGTTCTTCTCAGCCAGGTTGATGTAGAGATAGGTATTCTTGATGATCGATTCGAGGGGATCCTGAATATCTCTCCATGAGCCCTTGATCCGTTTTATCGGTTGCCGCGCCTGCAGGCCGACACCGGTTCCTCTGCTTCTGTCCGTTTCCATAACCCGGTAAAAAGGCACGTAATCACGGTTCAGTTGCTTCATTTTAATGGCGGTCTTTGTGCTGACCAGGCCGCTATCGACCAGATAGGCAAGCGTAGCATCCTGGTATTTGATGAGATCCTTGAAGATCTCTCCATAGACAGGGTCATATTTATTGACAACAAATTCAGCGTCCTCGATCAAAACACCGGTTTCAATGCCTCGCTTGTGGAGCTCTATGGCCCTCTTGGAAACGATAAAGGCGCGAAACTCGTCCAGATTATCTTTGACAGGCTCAAGGATTGCCCTCAACGGCTTGCCGACGTTCTCATAGGTCTTGAATAAATAAGGGCTATGCTCCAGGAAATGTTCTGCCCTGCCAAGGCAGCCGCGCATAAGCCGGACCAGCTTGTAGGGATCTTTCTCAGCGGAGATCTTCTCGCCCTTGGTCATTGCTTCGACAACCCGCTTGAGGAAATGGAGATCGTCTACCGCAGCGGTATAGAGATCCGGCCAGCTGGGGAGTCTTTTTTCCCTGGCACCGACGGAGACCTGCGAAAGCACACGCATCTCTGCCGGTTGCTTGATCCATTTCTCAAACTCTTTCCGGGTTTCAAGCAGAATCTCCTTTGCTTCCGGGGATTTCTCGCCGAGCATGGCTTCAAACGCCTTATAGAATTCGGGTGCCTTTTCCAGGGCCTGCTTCTCATTCGTGACGTAAAGCCTGATAAACTCCGCGAATCCTTCAGGGAGTTTTGCCTGTCCGCCCCGGGGTTTTGTGGCTATGGCCAGGAGTTCTTTTCTCCAGGGCTCAAGGGGTTTTGAGGAAAGACCTTGCCGTGTAATTGCCTGCGGCCAGAGAAACTTTTGAAGACCATGGCCGGCCTCATGGCAGATAGTCTCAATGTCATTGGCAAACTTGGTGCGGACTACTTCTTCTTTGAGCTTGAAGATGCCGAGATATCGCCTGCCGGCTCCCCAAAAGCGCCCGGTCCTGATAGGCACATCCAGCTTTTCCTTGAGAAAATTGACAATATCGGATCGCCTGATCGGTTTTTCGATCTCACCAGGGGGTTCCGGCTTGCGCCTGAATCCTTTCTCGGGGGCAAAGGCCATTGGCGCGGTATCGGTTGATAAAAAGCCATACCCTTCGGCCTCTGCTTTTAAAGGTGGCTCATCATAGAGGGGACCTTTTGTTTCTTCCAAGGGTTTGAAAGGCATTAGGCCTGCAACTGGCTTTTGATCTTTATACGCAACTAACATCCCATCCTCGGGATTGACTTTATATTCAGCGTCAGGAAAACGATTTCGGACAACATTGAATTTATCTTGCATATAGGCGGTGTACTTGTCTCCGCACTTAAAAATCACACCGGAACTATAAATATCGCTCAATCGAGCAACCGGTTCTTTAGATACAACATAATCAAGGGCTTCAATATCGGTGGAATAGTAATATAAACGTTCAGTTGCTATGGTGCGATCATAGTCCATTTGTTTGAATACATCCTTTGGATCGAATTCGGGAAATTCAGTGAATTTTTTGTTTTTTGGTAGTTCCCCTTTGATGAGAATATTACCATCAGAAAACCAACCAGGAGCATTTTCAAGTTTTATTAATTCTTCAATATGCTCTCGTTTTGCCGCTACCGGAGATGGTTTCGCCGGCGCTTTTCGCAGGGCGGGCGTGAGAACTATCTTCTCTTTCTCAGGCGTCTTTTGAATCCTCCGCCTGAATTCTTTCAAAGCGTCTTTCCATGGTGCGATCCTTGCCGTAGCCCCATCAATCTTAAATTTGATCCATTCTATTTCTGTTGCTTCCTCCGGTACCTTCTTGATCGCCTCATCGATCTCTTTCAGGAGTCCTGCTTTATCGCTCAGGATCGCGCCTGGCTTGCCGGTAATTTTCGGTTCCGGTTTTTTAGGCACTTTCTCTACCTTCTCCACTGGCTTGTCGAGCATCACGATCCGGCTTTTTACTCCGGTCTGCCGGAAGGATTCAGCGCCTTTAAAGGCCCCTTCCAGCTCGTAAGTCGTTCCCTTTCTTTCCTCGAACCATTTCCTGAATGCCTCTGATTTCTTATCCGTTTTAAAGAAAGGCCCCTCGCTCATGACGGAGATCAGTCTGCCTCCCGGATTCAAATGCTCGTAAGCATGATAGACATGATCGACATCCTGGCCCTTTTCAAACGGGGGATTCTGTACGATCCGGTCATATTTGCCTTCATGCTTCAAGAAATCGTCACCGATCACCTTGAATTTTTTGAGGTTCAGGAGTTTCCGGAGAGAATAATTCCACTCGAGTACGGACAGAGGAGCTTCAGGATGAGCGCCACGGATCACCTCGGCAAGATTCCCCATGCCGGCGGAGGGCTCCAAGACCGTGCTTTGGGGTTCTATTCCTGCCAGGTCCACCATCATTTTTCCGACCGGCTCGGGTGTAGGGAAAAATCCGGGAATTTTCCTACCGATAAATTCAGCCTCTTTTGCCTTGAGTGCCTTTTCTCTCAAAACTTCCTCGGAAGGACCTTTGATAAATGCCTGAATATCGGCCTGGGCTTGTTTCAATTCCTCCAGTTTGTTTATATTGGCTGATTTGAGCCGTTTTGCCTGTGTAGCGATCCAATCATTGAGCGCATTGATATCAGGGTAGACGTTACCCCGAAAATCTATCAATGTCTCGATTTGCGCCTTGTTGGTAACTCCTTTGAGACTTTCCGGCAAGGTTCTGTTTTCAATCGCATCGGCAATGCCGTTCATGACGTTCTGGGTCTGTTCTAATCGATCCGCATCAGCGGCCATGCTCTCGGCAATCCGGGCACGTCGGGCCGTTAGGGCTTGCTTTGAAATCGCCGGTTCTCTTTTCTCCTTGATTTGGCTTGTCAGCTTCTCAGCGGCCTCACGGAATTTGCCTATAAGTTTTTGGTCCTCGGATGAGACTTTCAGTTCCGGGGCAGGTTCTTCAATCGGAGGTTTTAGTTCTATCTTCGGTTTCTCAGGTATTTCAATCTTTGCCGGTTCCGGTTTTTTATATTTATCCGGGAATTCCTTAACCTCCTCTACCCCTTTAGGAGTAAATTTCACAATTTTAATCTCATCACCTACTTTCATCTCATAGGTGTCTTTACCTATATCAAACCTTCTTTTAAGTTTTGGTTTTTCTGGAGCTTTATATTTATCCGGGACGTCCTTATTATCACTGAACAAATCTTCCTTGATCGAAGGATCTTCCTTGATATCCTCGATTACCTCAGCGGGTTTCTTCCCTGATCGCCAGTAAATATTTCTGAGCTTCCCGGCGATATGGGTACTAAAGCGCATTCCACCGATCAGAATAGCTCCGTCAATGAATTCCCGGGGCTCCGGGATCTGTCCCTCGAGCGCATCCCCCACTGTAACCATTGTCACCACTTCAGCGGGTACTCTCCCGAGTCCCGGCACTCTTACGCCTACGGCTCCGGTGGCCATGCCTATGATCTCAGCTTTGGCCGTTTCCCAAACAGCATCGGTAAGCCTCTTCCAGAATTCGGAAAAGGAATGGATCTCTCCCTTCTCGTATTTATCCATAAGAACCTTGCGGAGTCCTGCAGGCAGGGCGAATACTCCCCCTACTGCGGTCACCGGTCCTCCCCCTGCGCCGATGAGGCCTCCCATGGTCATAAAGGGCAGATCCCCGAGCAAGGTCGATCCCTGCATGAGAATCCGCTGCGCCGGCGTCATATATTTTTCCGCGCTTTCGGGCAGGGGTTCCGGTACTTTGCCCGTTGCAAGCAGTCCTGTGACCGATGCCTTGAATCCCTTGCTGATAACCTCTTCTGTTGTGGGCTCGAATTCATAGGGCCGTCTGCCTGTCTTTTCTGCGGCTTCGACTGCCAAGGTTGCCCGTGCCCGTTTTTCTTCCCATGCAGGCTCAAAGATCCTTACAAACTTCTGGATCCAGGAAGGCTCTTTTTCCGGATAAATTCCCGGTTCCTTTCTTTTCGGTTTTTCGCTTTCTTTGAGTTCTTCAGGCGGTTCCTCTTTTTCAGGTAAATACTCAAGTTCTAACTGGAAGATATTGGTGAGCTCATCGGTTAAAGCTTTCCGGTCAAAGGACTTGATTCCGAAATACTCATCGATCTCTTTACCACTGAAACCGGCTTCGGAAAGCAGACTCCTCTTTTTCTGCATCCAGGCGTTGATTTCAATGTCGTTAAATTCGGCTTCTTTAAGTTGTTCGATGTTCATAAAAAAATTGACTTCCTGTTTGATAAAAAGTATCAAAATTTTATGGGTCTATTGGTTTACAAGATTTGTCTCTATATCTCCGGGATCTTTTTCATCCTTCTTTTGGTCTTCCTGATTTATTATCATTTTTTTTATAAGCCGGATGATAAAGACCTTCATCTTTGACCGGTGCGCTTTAAATACTCCTCGATAGTCTCCCCCTTCTTGCGTTTTGGTATTTCGCCCTCGATCTTCTCCGGTTTAGTTTTTTCCCTGATTTTATCCGCTGTTTCTCTCAGCCGGGTGATAGGCTTTTTGAGGTACGGTGCAAGGACTTTATCGACAACATACTCCGGTGTACCGGGAGTCAGCATATTAAGCCGTTTCGTCCGATCTTTTTCATCTTCAAGTCTCTCTCTGAGGGCATGTTCAAAGAGATAGGCGTCCCTGATCTCCCCTGCGTCAAAGCCGGTGAAGAGGTTGCCCTTGATAACCATGTTAGATCCGGTTGTTGTAGCCAGATCCATGAGCTCCGCTTCATGCTGATCTGCCTTATCTTTCCGTTTTTGAATAACCGCCCTGATGTGTTCGGCATCCTTGGCACTGAGGCCTTTGCCGATATAGCTTATGGGAACATTTAAGCCGATTTCGCCTGCATAGCCTTGTTTCAGCATGGTCATATAGAATTCCGGATCTGATTTGCCTATTGTATCTTCTTTGGCCTTGAGCTTTGCCTTCTTTTGTGTATCAACTAAGCCTATCCAGTGTTCTTTTCTTCCGGTGGTCAACGGAGAGAGCATAATATCCTGAAACTTCAGTTTTCCTTCATGCAGCTTGACAAGGGCTTCGTTTTGCCAGGTCTCGGTGATCGCCTCTTCTTTCTCTTTTTCCCCTGCCAATCGTTCTGTTTCCTCCCTGTTGAGTGCCGTGCCCATGGAGTTTTTATCAGCCGATGGTAGTTTCGATTCATTAATAAACTTTACTGCCTCTTCAAATCCAATGGTTCGCAATCGGTTTAATGCTTCAGTCCATAGCATTGTTTTTTCGCGTTTGACCTTGATTTCTTCGGAATCGGCACTAAACTTTTCTATCAGCCTTTTTGCTTCTTCCGACTTGATGTAGCCAGCTACCTGAGCCCCGGCCGTATGGATCTGGAAAGTATTGACGATTTCGCGTTGCTGGTTCTCGTCAGCTTGATTCAGTAATCGCCGTAGGGTCATTTCGTTATTGAAATAATCGGATCTGCCCTGGTCGATGAGCTTTTTCCGGTAAAGGCCTTTGACTTTAATTTCTGATTGAACGGCAGTTCGCTTGATATAAGGCTCTAATCTTCGCCAGACTTCGCTATCGGTAGTGGATTTCTGGTATTCGCCATGCAGGTCCTCAAAGAATTTTTTATGCTCCGGTACAAAGGCCTCAAAATCATTCCTGGTCTCCAGACCGGCGACAAATTCCGCGTTTTTCTGCATGACCTCAATCTCGGCATTGGACAGCTCCGTAAATTGACGTGCCTGCTGCATCTTTTCAGCGACAAGGCCCAGGATTCTGCCGGTTTGCGTCAATCCGGCGCCGATAATCTCGGGGACCTGAGCGCCTTTGGAGATCGGAGCCCTTGGCAAGCTCACCGGTTTTGTTTGATATGTGGGAATTCGTGGCATTTTTCTACTCCAGGTTATCCTTTCCTGAACTTCCCAAGGTTGTATCCCATGTATCCCGCTTCAGCACCGCCGGTCAGTAAGCTCGTTCCAGCCTTCCACATGCCGGCCCTCTTTGCTTCCTTGCCTTTTATCCGATACCTTTCAGCTTCGATTTGGGAGCCGTACCGGGCCAGGCTTATATCGCGCTCTATGTCCCTGGCAGTTTGGTCCATGACCTCCAGCGGGGTCCCTTTCAGTTGCACACCGGCGGCAGCATACGCCGCCCTCTGGCTGGAGAGGATCTGCAGTTTTTGCTTTTTCATTTTTTCTTCGCGTATCTGCGATTCATACCGGGAAATAGCTGCGTTGTAATCGGCCCATTTTTTTTGCGTTTGAGCCGTCTGATAGTGGCCGTAGGCTGTCATTGCGGTGCCGCCTATCATCATGGCGAGAATTAACCATTCCATATTTTACTCCTTATGGATTATGAATTTAGGAATTGAGGGATTTAGGAATTCGCAATTCCTCAATTCGAAATTCCTCAATTTTTTCCTTCTAATCATCGGTGGTTCTTATCTGTGGCATCAAGGCCACGACCGTTAAAGGTAACGGAAGGTCTTGAACAACCGTTATGTGCGCATCGGTCTCATACCCTTCCGGGTAATCCAGCTCCTTGTCTCCGGTGAAAAGATCCGGGGGGACATCCATGGGCATCGAGGAATCGCGGAAAAAGATCGTATCCAGGGTATTTTCATCGGGACCGATCTTGCAGCCCAGCGTCTTGTAGAATCGTGCAATCACCTTGGAAATACGCTTTATTCTTCCCTGTGCCGTTCCATCGATAGCTCCGGCTTCAAGTCTCATGGTCTGCAAGACGGACCTATATCCGAGGCCCACATGTACCTTACTTGCCTCTCTATCAAGAGTAATGCCGTTGCCTGAAACGGTTTTATTCGGATGCGTGGCGCCATCGGCCAAAACGGTCACTTCTTTGCCTTCGAGATGATTGAGGCCGCCTATCGTGGTAGTAGGGGCACCATCATAGGAAATACCGCTATCCACGAAAAATGCGCTTTTCGTGTCCGTATCGTCGAACGGGGATTCGAGCATCTCCACATAGCGTTTTGTCGCTGCGCCGATCGTTCTTTTTACCACGGCCCAGAGCTCATCTTCCTGGGTTCCCGGAATGACCGCCACGCTCTCGAATTCCCCATCGGTTGTATGCCTGTGCCAGGCCACGACCTCCTGTTCCCTCAGATACGTCAATCCAAGCAGAACGCCGTCGCTTCGCACACACCACACAATAGAAAACGGCTCTTGATGATAGGACATATCATTGATCTGGGGCTTGGTGATATGGTTTGCCAGCAAGGTCATGTCCGGAGCCACATAACTATCAACCTCAAGTTTGTAGGTTAATTCCCTGACTTTCTTTCCGGCTTTTTGAACAAACAGAACTACATGCCCGACACGAACAGCATGAATGTTTTTGCTCCCATGAGCAGTTTCCCGGACTACCCTGGTATTGGTCGGTGTAAGCGGATCATCCAAGCCGGACGATCCTAAATTCCATTCACCACCTACGGTTCCGATCAATAACCGCTTACCCGGACTCATCCAGCGGATTGCATTTACCTGGTCGGCAGCCAGAGCATACGTGATGGGATCGGCGTCGCTCACCCCGGGAGTAAACCCGTCATAATCGCCGGAGGCCGATAGCCAGACCGTCTGAGGATAGCCCTTGGATCCGGCAAAACCTAACCGCTCTTCATAGAACGCAACGCAAGAGGGATATCCTAATTCCTCACACCATGTCCCTAATCGGAAGGGGCTGGATTTGTTTGTATTCGGCAGGTCATTGCCTTTTACCGTGGCAGTTACATTTTTTGGATTTGCATAGGTCGTAATTTCAAACCAATACCAGTTTGTATCGTCGGCCTGCCATCTCAACAGTCTGCCCTCATCGGTTGCTTTGAAAATGTTGAGATCGGCTTCGATAGTGACGCTTCCTGTAACGCCGCTCGGCTTCAGATTATTCTCGTTGTTGTAGGTGACTTTTTTTACCGAGACATCGTCGATCTTGCCATTAAAATCCGACGATTTCTCAAATGCAATAGTCGCCGCGCCCGCCCCGCACGTTATCCTTTCCGTGTATGGCCCATTTTTGTTACGGGAAAGTCCCTCTGTGCCTCCAACCTTCGGTGTAATCGTTCCATCCGTTCTATCGGACAATGTGACCACGACTTCATAATCTTCGTCCTGCGTGACTGAGATAGATTGATAAATATCGCTTTCCGATCCGGGAACTCCAACGGCTTTTCCGCCGGTGATCGACCATCCGGTTCCTTTCGTCCAATAGTCATCCGTATTAAAAGGTCCATTGATAACCAGGTCGTTCCCCAGGGTTGCCTGCTCTTCGCCGGATGAGGGTTCATACGGCCCATCGATGAAATCCACTTCGGTCAAGGTCCAATTAGTATGTGCCGTTCTGGATAATTTTCTCGGCTTATGGTTCGGATGGGTGAGCCACATTACATCGGCAGATTGGGCGTATTTGATCTCAAACAACTCACTCTCTTGGTAGGGAGAGGCAATTTCATAAATATCAGTGACTACCCAATAGGTTGCATTGGGAGGCTCTTGATTGGTATGGGTCAGAATACAGCGATAAATAACGCTATCATGTTTTACATAATCATAAGGGTCGTATTCCGTTGAATCATTCCAGGCATTAACAGTCTCCAGAGTATGAACAATCTGTCCCTGATCCATGTAGAACCTGATATATTCATGGCCGAATTCCAGCATATAGGCCTGGACGATCGAGAATTCAAAGGGGATAAGGCGGGATTTTTTTAAACTGTCCTTGGTAGTCGCTATATAGCGAAAGCCGGATCTGTTTGAAGCAGGTCCATGCGGATGGACAACCATGTTCTTGAGAATCCGGCCGGCATTGAAATATTTGTTGAGATCTATCCTGCCTTCGAGCAGAGGAGAAAATTCTCCGCCCGTGAAGTTAGTCCATATCGGATGCGCCTTGGCCACACCTTACCTCCCTGCTGCCTGCCAATCGGTTTCGTGCGTATCTTCCGGTGGATTGCCCTCGATCGCATTCAGCCGGTAGGCCTGTTTGATCTGGATAAGATATTCCTTTAAAATCAGATTTTTGAGTGTCTTGCTGTCAGCCAGCCTAATAGAAAGCTCCGCGGCCAGCTTGAGGGCAAGGCAAATCAGGAAAGCCGGATTGAACTTATTAGGGTCCGTGATCCGGGCAATGTATTTCAGATAGACAACATCCTCGTTGATGAGGAGCCTGTCACCCTCGATCACGTAATTGGCCGTGCTGTTGTAGAGCTCCCTGTCACGCAGGTAATCAGTGGGGAGCTGGTATTGATAGACGTATTCAAAATCGGGAACCTCGCTAAGCTGGGCCAGGCTCTTCCTTTTCATGGCGAAATTCCAATAGTGGGAATGAAGCAAGAGATCCCTTTCCGGCTCATAGAGCAATTTGCAGGTCCGGGCCTGCTTGGAATTCTCATTTAGATCGGTAATCAGCGTGTCCCCGATTCTGGACAGGGCTATATTGCAAATTTCAACATTCGAGCTCATGATTCACCTTACTTTTTCTCGCTGGCTTTTTCTTTTTTTGACTTTTCCGCCTTTTCAGCTTCTTCAATTTCTGTAGGCTCCTCAAATTCTACATCTTCTGAAAGCTCTTCAATATCTTCGGGCTTTATTTGCTTTTCGGGCATCTCCTCAAAATGCCGGGGGACTTTAACATCATCCTCAACCATGAACGGAGGATCGCTTGGATAATGGCGGGTCCGCCACCAACAATCCCGGATACACCTAATTTGTTTCATGATATTCCTCCCTCGAGGGGAGCCCGGAGGCCCCCCTTCTATGTTATGAATCTTCGGTTAATGAGTGATCTGTCCGGTCATATCGATCCAGGCGTCGAACTTACCAAGGGTAAGAACATTTACCGTGATCTCATAGACGATCTTGAGATATTGCCGTACCGTGTGGGGCAAGGGCATCCTGAGCACTTCATGTCCTTTAACAAGTACCGCTTCGGCAATAGCAGGGGTTTCAAAGATCGAGACAAAAGTACTATCATCCGCACTGTCCTGCACCTTAAACGTCACCTTAGACGTAGTTCCCACAACCGCCTCATTCACCGTAATATTCAGCCAGAGCGGTGTCCCTATGCCCGGTTTTTGGATAGCATCGCCGAGATCAATCGTATTGGTTGAATCGTGCTCCGCCACCGTGGTTTCTGCCTGGGCATCACTGAGCACCAGTTTGTTGTCCATTATTGTCATGATAAAATCTCCTCTATTGAGGGGCTCCTTTGGGAGCCCCGGTTTTTTATGCTACTGTGGTTTCGTTATTGAGCAGCGCATCCACCCGGCGGACCGGAATGCCCTGGAACTGAGTAATTGCC